>Ga0209062_1003662_pt1 | contig 17366 bp, 15 predicted proteins | sample Coa_R2_2_FD_187158 | JGI IMG/M metagenome (GOLD analysis project Ga0209062, IMG submission 187158) | Surface soil microbial communities from Centralia Pennsylvania, which are recovering from an underground coalmine fire - Coalmine... | ecosystem: Environmental > Terrestrial > Soil > Unclassified...
CGCGGTCGAGCTCGCGGCTTCGCTTGGCTGCCCTCTGCGCTACGATGCCCTGCAGGCTATGCAGGTGGTGCGACACGACGGCGAGATGCGCAGCAGCATCGATGGCGTGTTCGTCGCCGGCGAGATCACGGGGATCGGCGGTTCGGCCGTGGCGTTGCCGCAAGGAGCACTGGCCGGCCTGGCGGCGGCCCACTATCTGGGCCGACTGAGCGCGTCCGAGGCGTCGGCCCGGATGGCACCACAGCGGGCCGTTCTGCGGCGCTCCCAGCATTTCGCGAACACGCTCAATCACCTGTTCGCGCTCCGGCCGGGGTGGCTGAATTGGGTGGCGCCCGACACGGTGGTGTGCCGTTGTGAGGAGGTCACTCGTGGCCGTATCGAGGACGCCGTCGTCGAGTTCGAGGCGCGTGACCTGAAAGCCGTCAAGGCGCTGACGCGTTGCGGTATGGGGTTGTGTCAGGGCCGTATCTGCGGACCGGCGGCGGCGGCGCTCACCGCCCATTACAGCGGTCGAGCTGCCGGCGCCGTCGGCTCTTTCAGCGGGCGTCCCATCATCAAGCCAGTGGTGCTCGGCGACATGTTATGAGGCGACAGGCCACACTCCTAGTACGGACTGGCCATCCTGCCACGGACCGGCCATCACGGCCGCGCAGGCCGGTCATGGGTTCGCGTGGCTGCAGACGGGGCTCTGTGGTCGTCGCGAAATAAGGTCCCAACGCCGAACGTTCTCCACTGCGTAAACCGAATTGATAAACCCGGACGTTTATCTCTTATGCATCGGATGCCTAGCCTGTGATAGGGTGGGACGACCCTGCCTGGGACCGCCGGCATCCCTGCCGGCCCCCGCTTGCCGGCAGGGATGCCGGCGGTCCCAGGAGGTGGCGGCGGCCGCACGCGAACATACCTGTATCGACATAGAGGGCGCACGTGTCAATACGGCGCACGCGTGAGCCTGGGTCCGGCTCTTGCGATTTGAAGATGGAGATCGTCGTAGCCGGATTGACTATTGTGCCGGAACGGCGGCGCCGACGATCATGGAATCAGGACGCCTCTTACCGGCAGAAGGACATCGCAGTGACACACCACCTCCCACGCGTCTTCACCATCATCCCCACGCCGGGGATCGGCGAGCCCGTCATCGTCGATGGCGGCCCGGGATTGATCCTCGACCTGCTGGGCCAGGTCGACGGTGTATGGCACGTGCGCACGAATCGCGGCCAGGACTGTGCCATCGTGCGGCCGTTGCGGCGTATGGGCCACGGCATGGCCTGGCTGGCGCGTCCGCTCGACGCCCGCGCGGCGTGAACGGATCGGCGCCGGTCGCCCGTTCAATAGACCCGACCGCGGCGATCCCGCCGTTCTTGTCGGACCCCTCCGTTCGCATGCCGCGCGCCACTACGCGGCTCTAACGGCGGTGTTCGCGGTCCTCCGCCAGATCGAGGGCCAACACGCTGGTCAGGATCAGCAGATCATCCTCGCCAGGGGCGATGTCCACTCCATAGGTATCCGTCAGGCTGATCCAGCGCTTGGACACGGTCGCGACTACCTGGCCGGCACGACTGATCGTGTACTCGTGCTCCAGCAGGCTGCCGGTCATGTGCAGATCGTTGGGGCCTGGTAGATCGATGGTGAAGCGGTCTACGAAGGGGCTGAAGAGTTGCTTGCGCACCTCTGCTGTCTCCTGGCCCGGCCGCGTGATGCGATAGGTGGGCCGCAAGGCGATCAGTTTGCGCTCGACCCTGGCCACCTCGGCCCCGCTGAGATCGCGCACCACGAGCGTGTCGTGGAGGCTCAGCACCTTGCCGTCGACCCGATAGACGGGACGGCCCTCTTCGTCGGTGATGTCGGAGTCTTCGCCGAGGTGGAAGAAACGTTCGCGGATCACGTAGCGCATTGCCCTGCCTCCCTTCAACTGTCTCCATTGTCGCACACCACGCACTCGGCGCAGGACTGTGCTGCTGCGCCGGCCATTCACGTCCTTCCCGTTCATGCAAGGCGCGGGCCCGCCGGCATCAGCCCGCTCCCTGGTACAACCCATTCGCCACGCCGTAGACTGTGAAGTGGATGGTGTTCGTGGCACCTCCAGACAACCGATTCGGTTGAGCATCGTCCTTCGCCTTGGCGCCTCGCCCGGCCCTGATCCGTTTCGCGCACCACGCGGCGGGGTTGATGGCCGATGGCCGGAAAGGAGCGGTGATGGCCACAATCGTCCTGCTGGGAACGCTCGACACCAAGGGCGTCGAGTACGACTATCTGCGGCGCATGCTGGAGGCCGATGGCTGCGAGGTGATCCTGATCGACGCCGGGATCATGGGCACGCCCCTGGCGCGACCCGATGTGCCGCGCGAGGAGGTTGCCCGCGCGGCCGGCGCCGATGTCGCGGTCCTGGCCGCGGCGGGCGATCGGGGTGCGGCGGTCGAGACGATGGCGCGCGGCGCGGCCGCCCTGGTGCAGCGGATGCACGCCGAGGGCCGCCTCGACGCCATCCTCGGCCTTGGTGGCTCCGGTGGTACCGCGCTCGTCTCGCACGCCGTGCGCGCCTTGCCGGTCGGCGTACCGAAGCTCATAGTATCCACCGTGGCCTCTGGAGACACACGTTCCTATGTCGGAGCCGCCGACGTGACGATGATGTACTCGGTGGTGGACATCGCGGGGATCAACCGTATCTCCGAGCGCATCCTCAGCAACGCCGCGGCGGCCATCGCCGGCATGGCGCGCGCCTCCGCGGCGTTCCGTCCGTCCGTGGCCGCCAAGCCGCTGGTTGGAGCGACCATGTTCGGCGTCACGACCCCCTGCGTCACCGTTGCGCGCGAGCGACTGGAGGAACTGGGCTACGAGGTGCTGGTCTTCCACGCCACCGGCGCCGGCGGACGCTCCATGGAGGGGCTGATCAAGGATGGCTTCATCACCGCCGTCCTCGATATCACCACGACCGAGTTGGCCGACGACCTGGTGGGCGGGGTCCTCTCGGCCGGGCCGGAGCGCCTGGAAGCGGCGGGCGCTCTGGGCATCCCGCAGGTCGTCTCGCTCGGAGCGCTGGATATGGTCAACTTCGGCCCCTACGACACGGTGCCGTCGCAGTTCAAGGGCCGCCTGCTCTACAGGCATAATCCCTCCGTGACGCTGATGCGCACAACGCCCGAGGAGTGCGCCGAACTGGGCCGGCGCATCGCCCGCAAGCTCAACGCCGCGCGCGGCCCGGTGGCCCTCTTCATCCCGCTCGGGGGCATCTCGCTGATCGCGCGGGAAGGGCAACCCTTCTACGACACGGCGGCGGATGCCGCGCTCATAGGCGCCCTGCGGGAGCACCTCGACCCGCGGGTCGAGGTGCATGAGGTCGACACCGATATCAACGACGCGGCCTTCGCGCGGGCGATGGCCGACAGGCTGCACGAGATCTATCAGGCCCGGGATCGCGCGGGCCGGGAGGTACAGGCATGAATAGGCAGGAAGCTCTGGCTCGCCTGCGCGGCGAGATGGCCGCCGGCCGCCCGATCATCGGCGCGGGCGCCGGCACGGGCCTGTCCGCCAAGTGCGCCGAGGCCGGCGGCGCCGACCTCATCATCATCTACAACTCCGGGCGCTACCGCATGGCCGGGCGCGGCTCGCTGGCCGGGCTGCTGCCCTACGGCGATGCCAACGCCATCGTCATGGAGATGGCCGCCGAGGTCCTGCCAATCGTCAGGCACACGCCGGTGCTGGCCGGCGTCTGCGGCACCGATCCCTTCCGGCTGATGCCGGTCTTCCTGCGTCAGGTCAAGGAAGCCGGCTTCTCCGGCGTGCAGAACTTCCCCACCGTCGGCCTCTTCGATGGGGTGTTCCGGGCCAACCTCGAAGAGACGGGCATGGGGTACGACCTGGAGGTGGAGATGATCCGGCAGGCGCGCGAGCTGGAGTTGCTGACCTGTCCGTACGTCTTCACGCCCGATGAGGCGCGCAAGATGGCCGCGGCCGGCGCGGACGTCCTGGTACCTCACATGGGCCTCACCACCTCGGGCACCATCGGCGCCCAGACCGCGATCACCCTTGACGAGGCGGTCGAGCGCGTCCAGGCCATGCACGACGCCGCCAAAGAGGTCAATCCCGAGATCCTGGTGCTGTGCCACGGTGGGCCCATCGCCCTGCCCGAAGACGCCGCCTACGTCCTGGAACGCACCCGCGGTGTGGTGGGCTTCTTCGGCGCCTCAAGCATGGAGCGCCTGCCTACCGAAATTGCCATGACCGAGAATATGCGCCGCTTCAAGGCGCTGCCGGCGGGAGCGTGACGGGGATGTGGCCGTGCGCTACATAGCGCCAACCTGAGAACTGCACCGCTTTAGCTGCACCGTATGCCAACATACAACTACAGTCATGATTGTGCCGCATACCCCGGCCGGCAGCACCGCGTTGCGCTTCTACGTCGAAGTGGCGCGCACGGCCTACAGACGCCAGTTGATCTATCGCTGGGCCAACATCGCGGGGCTCTGCACCAACGCCTTCTTCGCGGCCATCGGCAGTTACGTGGTCGTCGCGCTGTTTCGCGTGCGTGCCAGCGCCGGCGGCTACCACCTCGCCGAGACCGTGCAGTACATCTGGCTGCTGCAGGCCCTGACCATGCCGGTCCTGCCCTTCGGCTGGATGGACCTGATGCTGACCATCCGCAGCGGCGATGTAGTCTCGGACCTGAGCAAGCCCTGCGACTTCTACTGGTACTGGGCGGGGCGGGAGATCGGCCGATCGTTGTATTTCCTTGCCTTCCGGGCGCTACCGACGTACGTCCTGGGCATGGTGCTCTTCGGCATCGGCCTGCCCTCTCAGCCCGACCGTTGGCTGCTGTTCGTGGCCAGCGCGATCCTCGCCGCGACGCTGGGCATTGCCTACCGCTTCCTGTACAATATCGCCGCCTTCTGGGTCGTCGAGGCCCGTGCCGTGGCCACCATGGCGCACCAAATCGCCCTGTTCTGCACCGGCATGATCATCCCCGTGGCCTTCTTCCCGTCCTGGCTGCGCGCCATCACCGGTTGGTTGCCCTTCAACGCGCTGATGAACCTGCCCGCCGAGTTTTTCCTCGGCAAGGTGCCCGGAAGCCAGGTAGCCTTTGAGCTGTCGCGGCAGGCGGTCTGGGTTCTGGCCCTGACCTTGATCGCTCGCCGGGTCGCGGCGATTGCGGCGCGCCGCGTCGTGGTGCAGGGGGGATAGGTGGAGGCCATAGGGGGCGATCGAGCATGAACAGGGCGCTCTTCTCAGACCTGGCGCTCTACCGCCGTTTGATTGTGCTACAGATGCGGGCGCAGTTGCAGTACCGCGCCAATCTGCTGATCGACATCGCCACCTACCTGGCGGTGACCGGACTGGAGTTTGTCGCGCTACTGATCCTGTTTGGCTCCTTCCCGCGGCTGGGCGACTGGACCGTCGGCCAGGTGGCGCTGCTCTATGGGGTGAGTTCGTTCGGTTTTGGCTTGGCCGAGATGATCGGCGCCGGCATCGACGGCTTCAATCAGACCATCCTGCGCGGAGAGTTCGACCGCCTGCTGGTCCGTCCGGTTGGCGCCTTCATCCAGGTCGTCGGCAGCGACTTTCGCCTGCGGCGCCTGGGGCGTATCACGCAGGGCATCGCGGCCATCGCGGTCTCCCTGCACCTGCTGCCGGGCATTCACTGGACCATCGCACAGGTCCTGGTGCTGAGCGCGGGCATCGCCAGCACCGCCGCCATCTTCCTGTCGGTGCTGCTGCTCGGTGCGACGATCTGTTTCTGGACGGTGGAGACGACCGAGCTCACCAACATCCTCACCTACGGCGGATGCTACATGCTGAGCTATCCGCTCTCCATTTACGGGCGGCCACTTCAGCGCTTCTTCCTGTTTGTCGTGCCGCTGGCTTTCGGCGGCTATGCGCCGGTCTGTTACGTGCTTGGCCGGCCACTGGCGCTGGGTCTGCCGGGACAGATCGCGCTGGCCGCGCCGGCAGTCGCGGCGCTCTTCGCGCTGGTGTCGGCCGCCTTCTGGCGCCTCGGAGTGCGTCACTACCAGAGCACCGGGAGTTAAAGCCGTGGGTATCCTGATCGAGGCTGAGAAGCTGAGCAAGACATTCCGCGTTGCGCAGCGTCGAGGGGGACACCTGGGCGGACTGCTCAGTGTCGTCGCGCCGGAGGTGCGACTGGTCGCGGCCGTGCGCGATCTGACGCTACAGGTGCAGGCCGGCGAGATGATCGGCCTGGTCGGGCCCAACGGCGCCGGCAAGAGCACGACCATCAAGATGCTGACCGGCATTCTGACGCCGAGCGGCGGCCACATCCGCGTGGCCGGGCTGGATCCGCAGCGCCGGCGCCGCGATCTGGCCGGTCGCATCGGTGTGGTCTTCGGGCAGCGCACCCAACTCTGGTGGGACCTGCCATTGATCGACTCGCTACAGCTCCTGCGCCACCTCTATCGCGTGCCCGCCGATCGCCATGCCGCCAATCTGGCGCGGCTCAGCGCCATGCTGGACCTCGAACCGTTCCTGCGCACGCCGGTGCGCCAGTTATCGCTCGGACAGCGCATGCGCGGCGACCTGGCGGCCGCTCTCTTGCACGACCCGCAACTGCTCTATCTCGACGAGCCCACCATCGGCCTGGACGTGGTGGCCAAGGCGCGCATCCGCGAATTTTTGCTAACCTTGAACGCCGAGCAGGGCGTCACGGTCCTGCTGACCACGCACGATATGGACGACGTGGAGACGCTGTGCCCGCGGCTAGTGATCATCGACCACGGGCGCAAGCTCTACGACGGTACGACTGCCGCCATACGCGAACGGTTCGGCACCGAGCGCACCCTGGTGGCCGTCCTGGACCCGGCCGAATTGGCCCGCCTGCCGCGCGACGGTGTGGGCCATGTCGTCCTGCCCGACCTGCCGGCGGGCGTCCGCCTGGTGAGCGCGGAAGGGCCACGATTGTTGCTGGAGTTCGCGCGCGACGCCATCGCCGGCCACGAAATGGTGTCCTGGCTCGGGTCACGCTACCGCTTGCACGACGTCACCTTTCAAGAGCCGCAGACCGAGGACGTGATTCGCCGCATCTACGAAGGCGGCCTGCTGGCCCCCGCGGCGCACCACGGCGGCTGATGCGATGCGCGCGGCAGCCGCCGGACTGTCCAATGCCGGTGGCATAGTGGTGAACACTATGGCGGGATTGCGGCCGGGAAACCCCGCACTTCAGTGCGGGGAGCACGTCATGTCGCGCCCAGCCGCGGGTTTCAACCCGCCCCTGCGTCACCCGAGGGCGGGCTGAAGCCCGCCGCTAGGCCCGACATGACGGCGGCAGCCTGCGGGCTGACGCCCGCAAGCGGGTACCCCCGGGATGAATCCCGGGGTTTCCCGGCCGCGGCCTGTTACCTTCACACGTCGAAGTACAGGAAGTACTCGTGCGGTGTCGGGCGCAGGCGCACCTCGTCGAGCTCGCGCGCCGTCTTGAAGGCGATGTAGCTGTCGATGAAGGCGTCGGTGACGACCCCGGTATCCGTCAGGAAGCCGCGATCCCGGTCCAGCGCGTTCAGCGCCTCGCCCAGCGAGCCGGGGACGGAGCGGATCTCCCCCGCCTCGGCGGCCGACAGGCTGTAGATGTTCTTGTCGATTGGCCCCATGCCGTGCGTCTCCGGGTCGATGCGGTTCTGGATGCCGTCGAGGCCGGCCAGCAGCATCGCCGTGAAGGCCAGATACGGGTTGCACGAGGCGTCCGGCGGCCGAAACTCGACGCGCTTGGCCTTGGGATTCTCCGAGTACATGGGGATGCGGATCGCCGCCGAGCGGTTGCGCGCCGAGAAGACCAAATTGACCGGCGCCTCGAAGCCCGGCACCAGCCGCTTGTAGGAGTTGGTGGTGGGGGCGGCGAAGGCCAGGATGGCCGGCGCGTGCAGCAGCAGCCCGCCGATGTAGAAGCGGGCCGTCTCGCTGAGGTGGGCGTAGCCACAGGAGTCATGGAAGAGGGGCTCGCCGTTTTTCCACAGGCTCTGATGGACGTGCATGCCCGAGCCGTTGTCGCCGTAGATCGGCTTCGGCATGAAGGTGGCTACCTTACCGTTGCGGTGGGCCACGTTCTTGACCACGTACTTGTAGGTCATCATCTTGTCGGCCATCGCCACCAGCGTGTCGTACTTGATGTCGATCTCGGCCTGGCCCGCCGAGGCCACCTCGTGGTGCTGGCGCTCCACCGGGATGCCCAGCGACTCCAGCACCAGGGTCATCTCGTTGCGCAGGTCCTGGAAGGTGTCGACCGGCGGCACCGGGAAGTAGCCTTCCTTGGTGCGCACCTTGTTGCCCAGGTTTGGACCTTCGTCTCTGTCGGTGTTCCACACGCCCTCGCGCGAATCCACGGCGAAGAATTGGCGCTGGGCCGAGGAGTCGTAGCGCACGTCATCGAAGATGAAGAACTCGGCCTCGGGGCCGAAGTAGGCCCGGTCGGCAATGCGCGTCTCGCGCAGGTAGGCCTCGGCGCGCTTGGCCAGCGAGCGCGGATCGCGCTCATACGGGGCCAGCGTGCCGGGTTCGACCACGTCGCAGATCAGGCTGAGCGTGGGGACGGCGCCGAAGGGATCCATCACCGCGGTGGCGGGGTCCGGCATCACCAGCATGTCGCTGGCCTCGATCTCCTGGAAGCCGCGAATGCTGGAGCCGTCGAAGCCCAGACCTTCGTAGAAGAGGTCGGCCTCGAACTGCGAGACCGGGATCGTGAAGTGCTGCCAGGTGCCGGGCACGTCGACGAACTTGAAGTCGACGACCTTGGCGCCGTTCTCTTCGGCAAAACGCAAGACCTCATTGGGTGTCATGGTCACCTCCGTCACTGTGTCGCTAATCGGGAATCAAGATGGATAGGCGCACGCATGCTGCTCTTCGGCTTTTCCTTTCACTCGAGAGCAACACTGCTCGTGCCTGTCCGGCGACACTGCCCGCCATGATCCGGCGACGGAGTACATTGGCGCTTCAACGCGCCTTGTGGGGATGGGCATCGCTGCCCGCGCAGGGGTACGGCACGCCGACGTGCCTACCTGCAATTGTACGCTACACCTGATGGGCAAGCAAGATGGCTTCCGCCACTTCGCGCATGGACTTGCGCGAGTCCATGCTCAGCTTCTGGATGCGCCGAAAGGCGTCGGCTTCTTTCAGGCTCTGCGTATCCATCAGGATGCCCTTGGCCCGGTCGACGATCTTGCGCGTCTCCAGCGACTCTTCCAGCGACTTGACCTGCGCTCGCAGCGCCTTGAACTCATCGAAGCGGGCCAGCGCAACCTCGATCGCCGGCTGGATGTCGGAGTCGCGGAACGGCTTGACCAGGTAGCCGACGACGCCGACCTGCTGGGCCCGTTCCACCAGCTCTCTCTGGCTGTAAGCGGTCAGCAGCAAGATCGGCGCGATGGCCTCTTCGGTCAGGATACGCGCGGCTTCGAGCCCATCCAGTTCGGGCATCTGGATGTCCATGATCACCAGATCGGGCCGCGTCTCGCGCGCCAGACGGACGGCCGTGGCGCCGTCGCTGGCCTCGCCGACCACCTGATAGCCCAGCCCAGAGAGCATCTCCCGCAGGTCCAGGCGGATCAACGGCTCGTCGTCGGCCACCAGGATGCGGCGCTTCGGAACCTCACTCATGGCCTCTCCCTCCTTTCTACGGGGCATACTTGTGACATATCACATCAGGCCGCTTCATCGCTAGGCCTCGCGGCGCTGGGGATGGCCTGACCCTGAAGGGCCACCACCGACCATTCGTGGTCGTGTTCCTGCCATGGTCCTCTAGGGCCAGGGCACAGATGCTATACTGACGGGTACGCCCGGCAAATACTGAACTACGTGGAGCAGACATGCCCGAGAATCTGGATGCGAACAGGCGCGTCGTCGTGACTGGGCTGGGCCTGATCTGTGCCGTCGGTGTCGGCCTGAAGCAGTGCTGGAGTCGCCTCCTGGCCGGTGAGGGCGGCGTGCGACGCATCACGCGCTTCGACCCCGAGGGCTTCGAGAGCCAGATCGCCGCCGAGGTCCAGGGCTTCGATCCCCTGGACTACATGGAGCGCAAAGAGGCCAGGCGCATGGACCGGTTCGCCCAGTTTGCGGTGGCCGCCGCGCGCGAGGCGCTGCAATCCGCGACGCTGGCCATCAGCCCACGGGACAGCGAGCGGGTCGGCGTGATCATCGGCTCGGCGATGGGGGGCATGGGCGCACTTGAGGATGCCTATGCCACCTTGCACTCCCGCGGTCCCTCGCGCGTCAGCCCCTTCTTCGTGCCGATGATGCTGGCCGATCTGGCGGCCGGCCAGGTGTCGATACTGCTTGGCGCACGCGGGCCAAACTGGGCGCCCGTCTCGGCCTGCGCCACCGGCGCGCACGCCATCGGCGAAGCCGCCGCCATCATCCGTCGCGGCGATGCGGACGTCATCCTGGCGGGTGGGGCGGAGGCGCCGATCACGCCGGCTTCCGTCGCGGGATACGCCAGCATGGGTGCCCTCTCGCGGCACAACGCGCACCCCGAACGGGCCAGCCGCCCCTTCGACGCCGAGCGGGATGGCTTCGTGATAGGCGAGGGGGCCGGCGTCCTGGTGCTGGAGAGCGAGGAGCACGCCAGGGCGCGCGACGCCACGATCCTGGCGCTGGTCGCCGGTTATGGAGCCACGGCCGATGCCTACCACATCGTCGAACCGTCGCCCGGTGGGGGCGGGGCGGCGCGGGCCATGCGCCTGGCGTTGAGCTCGGCCGGGCTGCAGCCGCCGGATCTCGGCTACCTCAACGCCCATGGCACCTCAACGCCGACCAACGATCGCCTGGAGACGGCTGCAATCAAAGCGGCGCTGTGCGAGCATGCCGCGGCGCTGCCGATCAGCTCGATCAAGGGGGCAATCGGGCATACACTCGGCGCCGGTGGCGCCGTGGAAGCGGCGATCTCGGTGATGGTCCTGCAAACCGGCAAGGCGCCTCCGACCATCAACTACCGCACGCCCGATCCCGACTGCGACCTTGATTACGTGCCCAACCTCTCGCGTGACCTGGGTACAATTGGCGCTGTGATGACCAATTCCATGGGCTTCGGCGGCCACAATGCCAGCGTCGTCTTCACGCATCCGGAGGCCCGCTAATGTCCTGGCACCCGGCCCACGACGAGCCCGACCTCGTGGCCGCCGTACGTGGCGTGCTGGAAGACCTGGCCGGCACCTCGATCACGCGCCTGGAACTACAGTATGGCGACCTGCGCCTGTCGCTGCGGCGGTTGCCGGGCACGGTCGCGGCGCCACTGCCCGCCCGCGCCGGCGAGCAATCGTCCGGCGAGGCCCCGCCGCCCGAGCACTGGCACGCCGTCCAGGCGCCGCTAACCGGCCTCTTCTATACCCAGCCAGCACCCGACAAGGAGTCCTACGTCCACGTGGGTAGCCATGTCGAGCCGGAGCAGGTGCTGGGGCTGATCGAAACCATGAAGATGTTCAACGAGGTGACGGCGGATATCTCGGGCACGATCTGCGCGATGGTCGTGGGCAATGGCGCCCTGGTCCACGCCGGCGAGGTCCTCATGTATATCGAGCCCGGAGATCAACAGCAGGCACCGACCTTTACCTCAGCCTGAGGTGCCCGGCAACAACATGCAAAGGGGCGTGACACCTCTGGTGCCGCGCCCTGATTTGTCAGCGGAGAGGGTGGGATTCGAACCCACGAGGGGCATACACCCCTAGCGGTTTAGCAAACCGCCGCACTAGGCCTCTATGCGACCTCTCCAGTAATGGACCCTAGCTTCACATTCTAGCAGGTGCAGGGTCCCGAAACCAGTGCGCATCAACCGGACAACCGGACGGCGCTGAACGCTAGCCCATGAACTGTCGCAGATAGAGGGCGGACTGGCGCAGCGCCCGCTTGCGATCGTCGAGGCTGCCTTCATAGGCGCGGTCCTCGACTTCCACGCAGACCGGACCGCGATAGCCGGCGTCGGTCAGCGCCGAGAAGAAGGCGCCCCAGCGCACATCGCCCATGCCGGGCAGCTTGGGCGTGTGATATGAGTTGGGCGTCGCCAGGACGCCGACCTGGTTCAGGCGGTCCCTATCCAGACGAGCATCCTTGGCATGCATGTGGTGCAGCCGCGCCGCGAATTCCGTGATCGGCGCCACCTCGTCCATCTGTTGCCAGATCATGTGCGATGGGTCGTAGTTCAGGCCGAAATTCGCGTCGGGGATGCGCCGGAACATCTCGCGCCAGATGGCCGGACTGGTGGCCAGATTCTTGCCTCCCGGCCACTCGTCGTTGGTGAACAGCATCGGGCAGTTCTCGATGCCGATCTTGATGCCGCGCTCGCCGGCGTAGCGCACCAACGGTGGCCACACCTCGTCGAAGGCGGCCCAGTTCGCGTCCACCGATTTCGCCGGGTCGCGGCCGATGAAGGTGTTGACGTTGCCGAGACCCAGCAGGTGCGCCGCGTCGATGACCGCCCGCAGGTGCTCGACGTAGGTGCGGCGCTCGTCCGGATCGGGCGCCAGCGGATTGGGGTAGTAGCCCAGGCCGGAGATGTCGATGCCTTTCTCGCGCACCAGCGCCTGGACCTCGCCCGCACGGGCTTGGTCGAAGCCGACCACGTCGATATGTGTCACCCCGGCATAGCGACGCTCGGCCTTGCCTTTCGGCCAGCACATCACCTCTACGCAGTCGTAGCCGGCCTCCTCGGCCACCTCCAGGACCTCTGCCAGGGTGAGCTCCGGCAGTATCGCGCTGACGAATCCCAGTTGCATGTCACGCACCTTTCACTCGGGTATCGCACTCATAGCCCCGCCGCGGCCGAGATCTGGTCGGGGATGGGAAAGCTGAAGCAGCGCGCCATGGCGCCACCGTCGGCGATCACGTAGGCGCCGGTGACAAACGAGGCGCGATCGGAGAGCAGGAAGGCGACCACTTCGGCGATCTCCGCGGGCTGTGCGATGCGCCCGAGCGGCGCCAGTTCCCCTTCGCGGCGCAGGGCCTCGGCACGATCCAGATCCGGCGGCAGGGTCGAGTAGGTCATCGGCGTCTCGACCGTCCCCGGCAGCACGGCGTTGCAGCGGATGCCGAACGGGCCGTAATCGACGGCGACACCTTTGGAGATCATGGCCACCGCCGCCTTGGCCGCCTGGTAGGTGTAGTAGCGGGGAAAGGCCGCCACACCCTGGATCGAGGAGATATTGACGATCGAGCCTTTCCGATGCCGCAACATGCAGCGGACGGCGATGGCGGTTCCGTACATGGGGCCCAGTTGCAGCACGCGCAGGCCACGATCGATCTCGGCCGGCGTGACCTCGTGCGCGCCGCCGACGATGTCGATGCCGGCATTGTTGACCCAGTAGCGCAGTGCTCCTTTGCTCTCGGCGAGGTCGGCCGCGCGTTCGTGGGTCGACCAGTCGCCGACATCGCCCACCACGGGGAACACGGACGGGCCCAACTCGTCCGCCGTCGCCCGCAGGGCGTCCTCGTTGTAGTCAATCGACACCACGCCGATGCCATCGGCAAGCAAGCGTTGCACGATGGCTTTGCCGATGCCCATCGCTCCGCCGGTCACAACTGCTATCTCGTTCATCGTTCAATTCTCTCGCGCTCTCGACATCATCGCTGCCTATGCGATTGCTTGTGGCGGGCTATTGCCTGACCCTACTGGCCTACCGAGCGGCGTGGGCCGGGACGGCCAGGCGCAGGAAGTTATCGAATAACCTCGTGGCATGGGCGCGGATGATCGCGTCATGCCGCCGCACCTCGTCGCTTCGGGCGTACCCCTGCGCGACCTGCGAGCTGTCGTCGAAATGCCGGAGGTAATGGTCGATCCAGGACGCAAAGGTCGCCGCCGACGCTTCGGGGTGGAACTGGAGCGCGTAGGCCCGCGGGGCGCAGCGCACGATCTGCGTCGTGCAGAGCGTCGAGGAGGCCAGCAAAGTGCTCCCCTCGGGCATGCTAAAGGTATCTTGATGAAACTGCACGGTTTCCATGACCGGCCCCAGCCCCTCCAGCAGTGGGTCGTCCCGCGCCTCCGGCCGCAAGGTAATCTCGATCAAGCCGATCTCCGAGGCCGGCGCCCGGGTCACCTCGGCTCCCAGCGCCCTGGCCAGTAATTGCCCTCCCAGGCAGATACCGAGGTACGGCAGGTCACGACGGACCGCCAAACCGATCAGGCCCACGGCCTCGTCGAGAAAGGGATAGCGATCGCCCTCATAGGCGCCCATGGCCCCGCCAAGGGCGATCAGCATGTCGTAGCCGTCAAGCGTGGGCCGCGCGTGAGGCTGGAACAGTTTGACCACATCCCAGGCAACATGGTGGGCCGTCAGATGCTCGCCCAACCGATCGGGGGGATCGGTCACATCGAACTGCAGAATCAACGCCCGCATCTACAAGCTCCTCGCCGGCGGTCCATACTAAACCAAAGCCAGGGCGGAACCCGCGGGGTCGGTACCGGCCGGCGGAGTCGATCCCGTCGTAGCTTTGGTTTATGCCGCCGACACCATCTTAGCACGCCGGCCCCGCCACGTGGCACGCGGTCGGCGGTCGCGCATCGCCGCCGCATGGCATTGTTGCGGCGTGCTGAGCGTTGTGGCGCATTCCATCCACGCGCTATACTCATCTCACAACCGTTACCTCCTTGTTGTCGCCCAAGCGCCGGCAGGCGCCGGTTACTCCGGGTAACGCGGATAGTTGGTAGGGTTATGGGCCAATGTTGTTGCTGACAGAGGTAGTCGATCACATACTCCCCGAAGGCACGCGCCGGGTCGCGGGGCCGCCGATAACGGCGGTGCCCGTGAGCAGGGTGGCCGTGCTCTCGGGAGAGCATCGGCCGACCGTCGACCGCGCGACACTGGCCATCGTGGATAGCCCCGACGTCTCCACCTTCAACGATGAACTGCTATCGACGGCGCCGGCGGCGCTCGTCGTCTCCTCCAATCAGGAGGTTCCGGCCTTTGCCGTCGATTATCCGATACTGATGCTGGCGCCGGGCGTCGCGCCGCCCCGGGTGGCCGAGGTTGTCACCTCCAGATTACAGGACCAGCAGGCCAGGCTTGCCGTACAGGGCATCGATGTCTATCGGCGGCTGGCCGAGCTGGCCATCGGCGGCAAGGGGATACCCAGTATCGCCTCGGCCGTGGCCGTGCTGCTGTCGTTGCCGGTGGCCGTCGCCGACGAGGACTGGCGGCCGATCTGCTCTTTCGGCATCGACGGCACGCCGGTCCCTGATCCCGAGGAGCACATCCTGAAAGGGCTGCGCGACTACCTGCGGCCAATTCTGGAGCGCGAGCGCCTCAGCGCCACCGCTCCGCCCGTCTATCACATCGCGCCGGCCGGAGAGCCGCATGCCTTCGTCGCCGCGCCCATCGTCTTGCCGTCCGGTTTCGCGGGCTGTGTCTGGGCGGATTCGGCGTCGACCAGTCTCTTCCCGCTGGTGGACATCACCGTGGGCCACGCGGCGGCGGTCTGCGCGATAGAGATGGCCCGCCAACGCGCCGTCATCGAGGCGCAACTGCACCTGCGCGGCAATTTTGTGGAGGAACTGCTCACCGATGGCTATCGGTCCATCGGCGCCATGCGCCAGCGGGCACGCTTCCTCGGGCACGACCTCGAGCAGGCCCACGCCGTGGCCGTCTTTGACATCGACCACTTTGCCCGCTATATCGCGGCCCACCCGGTCAGCGGCGAAGGGGCCATCATCAAGCTCAAGGAGCGCTTCACCCGGCTCGTGGCGGAGGCGCTGGCCGGCGGCGACCCGGCGCTGCTGTGGCAGCACAGCGACGAAGTCGTGGCCCTGCTGCCGGTGGCCGAGTCCGTGGCTCTGCCGCAGCTCACCAGACGCATCGAATCGGCGCGCGCGACCGTCCAGGCGCGTCTGGGAGGGCCCTCGATATCGGCCGGCGTTGGCCGGGTGTACCAGGACCCGGCGCAGTTGCATCGGTCGTACGTCGAGGCACGCGAGGCCGTACGCATCGGCCTGACGTCAACTGGAACTTCGACTACTACGCCGTTCGACAAGCTTGGCGTCTATCGCCTTCTGTTCCGCCTGCGCGAGACGCCCGAGTTGGAGAGCTTCTGCGAGGAATTGCTCGGACCGCTCGAACGATACGACAAGGCCCGCGGCACCGATCTGGTGTACACGCTGCAACGCTACCTGGCCTGCAACTGCAACGTGGCGCGCGCCACGGAAGAACTGCACCTGCACAGAAATGGCCTGCTGTACCGCCTGCAACGCATCAGCGAACTGACCGGCGCCGACTTCGGCGACGCGCGCCAGCGCCTATCGTATCATCTCGCGCTGCTCGCCCGCACACTCGAGCCGGGCGACTGAAGGGTGGGGACCGCAACCGTCCGGTCACGCCGGCCCATAGTGCCCCGTGTGAAAGTTCTGATGACGCCATTATTCAGTTGTTCACGCACTATTCTCACACTGCAGTGGCCGGTTCAGTATACTAGCAGTAGCCGCACTGTCGCATCCGGCTGGAGTACTTTGGTCCTGGTTAACATTGGCCATATATCGTTAACATTCCAACGTTCTCGGCCCTGTACGATAGCGGCGATGGTGCCCTGCAGCCCGCTGGCCGGCCAGTTTGTCCCCGCGTTTCTACCATTGGTGCACATGTAGTAAGGTCACGATGGCCCAACAAGTTCTGCCCCCGCTACCCTTCGAGGAGGATCAGACCAGCGGCTCGGTCGACGCTGAACTGGTTATGCGCGCCCTGCATAATGACGTCGATGCCTACGGGGCATTGTTCGACCGCCATGCGCCGCGCGTTAGCACGCTGGCGTTCCATCTGGTCGGCGATCGCACCGAGGCGGAGGATATTACCCAGGACGCGTTCTTGCAGGCTTTGGGCGCCCTGCCGACCTTGCGCCAGCCAGAGGCTTTTGGCGCATGGGTGGCCCGCATCGCCTCGAATATCGCGCTCTCCGTGCTGCGACGCCGCAGCCGCATGCCGCAGGCCGACGACAGTGACGACATCTTCGAGTCCACCGCGGATTCGGCCCGCTGGTCGTCGCCGGAAGATATGGGGCTGGTCTCCGAAGAACAGCTCTCGGTGCGGATGACACTGGATCGCCTCGCCCCGACCCATCGGGCCGCGCTGACGATGCGCGAACTTGGCGGATTGAGCTATGCCGAGCTGGCGCAGGAACTGGGCACGACGCCGGGGGGGGTCGAAGCCTTGCTGTTCCGTGCCCGCAGCCGATTTCGCGACGAGTACGCCAAGGTTACCCTGGGCGCCACCATCACCCCGCCCGCCACGACCTGTCGCGAAGCGCAGAGTGAACTGACCGCCCTCGCCGATGGTGAACTGACGGAAACGCGGCGAACCGCGGTGGTTGCCCACGTGCGGGGGTGCATGAGTTGCACCGCCACGTTGCAGGCCCAACGTGATTCGCGCCGCCTGCTCGTTCTGGTGCCGGTGGCCGTATCA
>Ga0209062_1003664_pt1 | contig 17360 bp, 14 predicted proteins | sample Coa_R2_2_FD_187158 | JGI IMG/M metagenome (GOLD analysis project Ga0209062, IMG submission 187158) | Surface soil microbial communities from Centralia Pennsylvania, which are recovering from an underground coalmine fire - Coalmine... | ecosystem: Environmental > Terrestrial > Soil > Unclassified...
TACGTCGAACGCTTGGGACGCGGCACCAAGATGCCGCGCCTTCGAACGCCAGACGCGATTGTTGCGCCCTTTCCCCTCCCGCCGCTCGCAGAGCAACACCGCATCGTCGCCAAGGTCGATGAGTTGATGGCGCTCTGCGACCGGCTGGAAGCGAGCCTCGGCACCGCCGACGACACCCGCCGCCGCCTGCTCGAAGCGCTCCTCGCCGAGGCCCTCGCGCCGGCCGAAGCCAGCCAACGCGAGGCCGCGGAATGACCGCGCCGCGCACATTCAACGTCTATTGCGACGAAAGCTGCCATCTGGAGCACGACCGCATCCCGGTGATGGCTTGGGGCGCGCTCTCCGGCCCGGCGGAGGACGCCCGCGCCCTTGCCGAAGCCGTGCGGGCGCTCAAGGCCGAGCACGGGCTTGCGGCAGACTTCGAGGCGAAATGGACCAAGGTCTCGCCGGCCAAGGCGGCGTTCTATCTTGCGCTCATCGATCTGTTTCTTAACGAGGAGCGGCTGCGCTTTCGCGGTCTGGTCGTGCCCGACAAGAGCAAGCTCGATCACGCGCGCTTCGACCAAACGCACGATGATTGGTACTACAAAATGTACTTCACGATGCTGCGCCCGATCTTCACCGCGCCGCATCGCTACCGCATCTATCTCGACGTCAAGGACACGCGCGGCGGGCCGAAAACGCGCAAGCTGCACGACGTGCTGGCCAACAGCCTTTACGACTTCGACCGCGAGTGCATCGAGCGCGTGCAGCAGGTGCGTAGCCACGAAAGCGAGCTGTTGCAGCTTGCCGACCTGTTGATCGGAGCGCTGACCTACGCGAACCGCGGCCTCACCACCAGCGCCGCCAAGACCGCCATCGTGGAACGCTTGCGCGAGAGGCTCGGGCGAGAGGCGCTCACGCGCACCTCGGCCTTCGCCGCCGTCAAGTTCAACATTCTGGTCTGGCGGGCGCAGGAGGCGGCCGAATGACGCCGCCCGTCCTCTTGCTGTTGGCGGCGTTTGATGGCGATTGGCAGGCTTACGAGGCCGAACTCTACCGCATTTTCCTGAACGAGATCGCTCAGGCCAGGCTTCAGTTTCGCGGCTGGCCGGTCAATTGCCGGCGCATCCCCGAGGCGCATGGCCGCTGGGCGTCGTTCTGGCATCTCGTGCAGGAAGGACCGATCGAGGACGACCGCCTGCCTGATCTTCGCCGCTGTGAACGCATCCGCTGGGTGCGCTGGATGATCGAGAACGCCGTCACGCATCCCGAGATCGACGAATGGGAGGAAATTCGTGGCAACGCGGTCGATAAGCTCCTCTGGTATCGGGAGGAATACCTCGTCGTGCTCGCCCAGCGCCGTGACTATTGGCTGCTCAAAACTGCCTATTGCACGACCCAGCGCGGGCGGATCGCGAAGAAGCGCAGGGAGCGCGATGCCTATCTGGCCAAAATCAAAAAGGGAGCCCAAAATAACTGAAACCGCCCAAGCGAACCGGGGCGGTCTCGAACGCTCCTCCTACACATGGCAGGTGAGACGCCCCTTATATGTCGCCGGAAGGCCGAAATGTCAAGTAAAAACCGGCATCTGTCTCGCTGCGCGTCCCCTTCGTTGGCTCGAAAAGGCTCTGCAATGCAATCGGTTAGCGGGATGACAGCTCACTCAAAGTCAAATCGACCGGGCATCGCGGCGGCTTGTCAATCGAGCATGTTTAGATTACACTAAACACTCATGAGGAAACCAACGCAACCTGCCGATCCCGCCTGCCGCCAGGCGGTCATCTATGCCCGCGTCTCCTCCAAGGAGCAGGAGAAGGAAGGCTTCTCGATCCCGGCGCAATTGAAGCTGCTTAAGGAATATGCCGCCGCCAACGGCTTTATGGTGGTGCAGGAATATGTGGACGTGGAAACGGCCAAACAGACCGGCCGCGCCGCCTTCGGCGAGATGGTCGCCTATCTCAAGGCGCACCCTTCGGTTCGCGTGATGCTGGTCGAAAAGACGGACCGGCTCTATCGCAACCTCAAGGATTGGGTGACGGTGGACGAACTCGACGTGGAACTGCACTTCCCGAAGGAAGGCGTGGTGCTGTCGCGCGAGTCGCGTTCCTCGGAAAAGTTCATGCACGGCATCAAGGTGCTGATGGCGAAGAACTACATCGACAACCTGTCCGAGGAAGCGCGCAAGGGCATGCAGGAGAAGGCCGAACAGGGCATCTGGCCGACCAAATGCCCGCTCGGCTATCGCAACATCGCCGGCCCGGACGGCAAGAAGATCATCGCCACCGATCCGGCAATCGCGCCACTCATCGTCAAGCTGTTCGAATGGTACGCGCGCGGCGACATTTCGCTGAAGGAAGCAGCGCGCAAGGCACACGCGGCGGGCCTTGCCTATCCCAGGAGCGGCGCCAAGGTTCCGGCAAGCACGGTTCACACCATCCTGCGCAACCGGCTCTATACCGGCTGGTTCGAGTGGAACGGCAAGCTGATCCAGGGGCGGCACGAGGCGCTGATCCCGGCCGAACTATGGGAGCGGGTGCAGGGCGTGCTCGACGGCCGCTTCGCTAAGAAGGCAAAGCGCGGCAGGCACGATTTCGCCTTCTCGGGCCTGATTGCCTGCGCGCAATGCGGCTGCGCGGTGGTCGGCGAGATCAAGAAGCAGCGCTACGTCTATTACCATTGCACCGGCTACGCCGATAAGTGCCAAGGTAACCCGGCCTCTTGCCGTCGCAAGCACGTGCGCGAAGAGGCACTCGAAGCGCAATTCACCGAATTGCTCGGGCGGCTGAAATTCGACGACGAGGTGCTCGAATGGGTGCGAGAGGCGCTGCACGCGAGCCACGCGGACGAGCGGCGGGAGCACGAGGAGGTGATCGAGCGGCTCAAGGCGGAGCACAAGCGCCTGCAAGCCCGAATCGATGCGATGTACGTCGATAAGCTCGACGGCAAGATCGGCGACGACTTCTTCGACCGGATGGTCCGGCAATGGCGCGAGGAGCAAAGCCGTTGCCTCAACGACATCGAACGCCACCAAAGCGCCGAGCAGTCCTACATGGACGAGGGCGTGCAGCTTCTCGAACTGGCGCGGAACGCGCAAAAGCTGTTTGCAAAGCAGGAACCGCGCGAAAAACGCCGTCTGCTGAATTTCCTGCTGTCGAACTGCGCCTGGGAGGATGGCGAGGTGGTCGCCACCTTCCGGCAACCGTTTGATCTGTTGGCGGAAACCACCCTAGCTGCGGCGCGCGCCGGAGCCGGTGAGACGGCAAAAACGGCCCAAACTGAGAGTTGGCTGGGGGACCTGGATTCGAACCAGGATTAACGGAGTCAGAGTCCGCTGTTCTACCGTTGAACTATCCCCCACCGGTCAGGCACCGCGCCTCGCGATCGGTGTGCGGGCCTAGGAACCTGCCTGGGCTTCCCGCGCGCGGAAACGAGGCCTGTAGCACGAATGCCCGGAGTTCCAGATATTTCCGAAGAGATCATGCACAAGACTAAAAATTGAGACTGCGCGTGACCAGACCCGAAGCGACCATGGTCTAGTTGCTGGTTCGCGGGCTGTCAACGCTTGGCAGCACGCCATTCTGTCCAGCTTCCGAGATAGTGCCCGCCTCATGCGATCTTTGCTCCTTATTAAAATTGGAGGCGGTTCCGTTCAGCGGATTGGCTGGATCCCAGTGGTACCGCAGCGTCTCGAAGCGCATATGGAAGGCATCGACCAGCACAAGCTTGCCGACGAGCCCCTCACCGAAGCCGACGATTTCGCGGATGACTTCGAGGGCCATCATTGCGCCGAGGATGCCGGTCAGGGAGCCAAGCACGCCGGCCTCGGAACAGGCCGGGGCAGTGCCTGCCGGAGGGGGCTCTGGATAAAGACACCGGTAGGTTGGATTGGGCTCCCCCGCGGGGCCCGTTTCATAAGGACGCAAGACAGTCAGCGAGCCATCGAACGCGCCAACCGCCGCAGTCACCAGAGGGCGCCGTTCATAAAAGCACGCATCGGAGACTGCATAGCGGGTTGCAAAATTGTCCGATCCATCGGCGACGATATCGAAGGCACGGACCATATCGCGGGCGTTGGATTCGGTAAGACGCGCCCTCAAGGGCGTCGCCTTGACATGCGGGTTTAGCCTCTTAATTGCTGAGCTTGCGCTATCAACCTTGGCGCGCCCGATGTCCGGGGTGCCATGCAAAACCTGGCGTTGCAAGTTTGACAGGGACACCTCATCGTCGTCAACGACGCCAATCTCGCCAGCCCCGGCCGCGGCAAGATACTGGATGAGCGGCGACCCAAGGCCCCCGGCTCCGACAACAAGCACACGTGCGGACTTCAGCTTCTGCTGGCCTGGCCCGCCCACCCCGTGCAGCACGATGTGGCGGGCATAGCGCTCGATTTCCTCGGGCGAAAGCATGGCAGCGTTTCACGATATGAGAAGGATGTTCGCCAGCACGGAGGCAAGTGGCCGCAATTTCGGGATCAATAAGCGGGAAGTCAATGCTGTTTTCCGTAAATAATACAGAAAAGGCAGCGTTCGTGGCCAGGTGTCTTGCTATCGGAAACGGTTTTGGCAGTATAATGCTTGGTAAAAAGAGCGCGAGGTGCTGGAGAGGCGGCCCATGCAGCGGATGTCAACGGCCCGCGCTGATACCATCCCCGCCATCATATTCGGCTTCATATTGTTCGCCGTTCTCGCCGCGATTGCCTCCTATCAGCTTTTCGGCAACGTCCCGGATGCACGGTCGGCGCGCGGTGACGTCAAGAGAACGTTTCTCGTGCTGCGCATTGCAAGCGAGTTGGATGGCGCGATCCAGGACGCCGAGCGCGGCCAGCGCGGCTATCTGATCACGGGCCGCGACACCTATCTCAAGCCTTATGAGACCGCCAAGGAGCGTATTCCGCAGTTGATCAGCGATTTGCAGCAGGCCACCCTTGACTGGCCTGAACAGCAGCGGCGGCTGCTTTCGCTTCAGAGTAACCTGACAACGAAGCTCAATGAATTGGCCGCGACGATCGCAAAGCGGCGCGACCAGGGCTTCTTTGCGGCTCAGGCGGCGGTCGACACGGATGCGGGGCAGCTGGCGATGCAGGCCGTCGAAGCCGACATCGACGCCATCATAGATTCGGCTAATCACCGGCTGGAAGCGCGGCTGGCGGCCTCGGAAGTCGTCGAAGAGCGCGCGACGCTGACCTTCGTGGCGGGAAGTGCAATTGGTGGATGCGCCCTCATCATCGGCATGGTTCTTCTTGCGAGGGCCTATCGCCGCGCTGCCGTTTCCGAGAGCGTGCTGCTCGCGACGCTCAATAGCGTGCGCGAGGGCGTTGCGGCATTTGACGTAAATCGCCGGCTGCTCGCCTGGAATCAAACATTCTCGCGGATGCTCAAGCTGCCGAAGGGCACGCTGCGGCTTGGTGAACCATTGCCAGCCAATGGCACGCCAGAAGTCGAGCGGTTCAGTGAGCATTACGAGACCCTGGACGCGGAAGTTAAGCGAGCCGGCAGGGCAGTTCTGATGGAATGCAAGGAGCCCGATGGCCGCTCAATCGAAATCTTTCATAATCCGGCCCAGGACGGCGGCTCTGTGACCACCTTCCTCGACAGGACAGAGCAGAGGCAAACCGAGGAAGCCCTGCGCCAGACCCAAAAGCTTGAAGCTTTGGGACAAATGACAGGCGGGGTTGCGCATGATTTCAACAATCTTCTGACCGTCATTATCGGCGCGGCGAGCCTCCTGCGGCGGGCTGTGGGAAAAGACGCGCAGGCACTTCAGCGTATCGACATGGTGATCATGGCGGCCGAGCGTGGCGCGCGGCTCATTCAGCAGCTCCTTGCCTTCGCGCGCAGGCAGCCTCTCGAAACCGAGATTGTCAACCTCGGCACACTCATGACGGAGGTTCTGCCGCTGGTAAGGCGAGCGGTCGGGGAGAAGGTTGCCGTCGAATGCGTGACAACCGGCGGCCTATGGAACACTGCGATCGACGTGACGCAGTTCCAGACGGCGGTGCTGAACCTCGCGATTAATGGGCGCGACGCCATGCCCGATGGCGGCAAGCTGACGATCGAGGTCGCCAATGCAGCGCTCGACGATGCCTACGCGGCGAGCAATGCGGAAGTGGAGCCGGGTCAATATGTGATGTTCGCAATCACTGACTCGGGTAAGGGAATGGACGCGGCAACCGCCATGCGCGCGCTCGAACCGTTTTTTACGACGAAGCCCGCGGGCCAGGGCACGGGGCTGGGGCTTCCCCAGGTGTATGGATTCGTCAAGCAATCCGGGGGGCATCTGAAGATCTATAGCGAGGTCGGTGACGGCACCACGATCAAGCTTTACCTTCCGCGCAATTTTGGCCAGGAGTCATCTCTGCCCCGGGAGGCGGCGTCCCTCGCGCTTACGGGGACGGAAACGATACTTCTCGTCGATGACGACGAAATTGTCCGGGCAACAGTCGCGGGAATGCTCGAAAACCTGGGCTATGAAGTGGTCACCGCACAGAACGGCTCCGACGCCCTGTCAATTCTGGAGAAGGGCAGCGATGTCGATCTTTTGTTTACGGATGTCGTGATGGCAGGGCCGGTGAGCGGCCGCAAGCTTGCCGAGAGGGCGGCGGAGATCAAACCGGCCATAAAGATCCTTTTCACCTCGGGCTATACGGAAAATTCCATTGTTCATAACAGCCGGCTCGATACGGGCGTCGAGTTTATCAGCAAGCCCTATGATCGTGAACGGCTTGCCAGGAAGGTTCGCCGTGTCCTCGACGGGCAGAGCAAGAAAGCCGAAAAGCCTGAATCGGCTGGAACTGAAGACGGGGCGGCTGCGGACGTCCGCTCCTCCTCAGGGGACAAATGAACCGCGGCCCTGGCACTCCCGTGAGCTTGCCAAGACTTTCGCTACCCGCATTCGGGGCTTGTGCGAAATACAAACCGCTTTCGTCCAGGGCGGAGGCCAGCACGTCCCTCTGGCTGGAATCCAAGCCTTTCCAACAAACGCTGTGATGCCATGTTCTGGGGCCGGCATTCCGCGATAAGCCGGCGATGGGGATATGCCGCTCTGAGTGTCCGGACCATGGATGAAACCGCTTCTGCTCCAAAGCCGCGGCCATGAACCTGGCTCGCTAGCCAATAGCCTATCTCGATTTCATCCGCGCCGCGCAGGTGCGTGCCCACGGTGCCAATCAACATGCCGCTTTCGCGCCGCCAGATGCCCCAAAAACAGTCCCGCCCATTCCCATTGCGAGTGATAAGCCCTTGAGCATCACCCAAAGTGAAAGGCGCTTGAAGAAAATGAATTGCACTGATGATTGCGGGTTCGCCGGTCATGATGTGAAAGGCTGCCGCATCGTCTGGCCCAAGGGGACGCAGATGCAAGCGTTCAGTGCGGATTGGCGGCAGGCTTTGGAGCGGTAAGACCATATGGGAACACGATAAGCGATTTTACGAAGCGATTTGGCGATCAGAAAATCTCTGGCGAGCCATGTCTTTGCTGGATTTAATTGATCAAATCGTGTTCAAGACAGCATCGTCCTCTTGCCACTCCACTCTTTCATTCAACCCTCCGAGCAAGGTCAAAGGAATGCAACTGAAACCCGCCTTCGTTTTTGCCGCCGCGTCCCTTTTCATGACTGTTCCTGCGTTCTGCCAGTCCGACGTCCGGGCCCAACAGCAACAGGCATGCGAGGATGACGCTTACCGGCTCTGCCCCAATGAAATCCCTGACGAGGGGCAGGTCGCCAATTGCCTGGCGAGGCAGAAGGCCAAGCTTAGCCCCGCCTGCCGTGTGTGGTTTAGCCAGCCCCCGCGCCATCGTTAAGGGCTGGCCTTCGCAGATAAGATAAAGATAAGATAAACTGTCCGGCGCTGAGGGCCCATTCGAGCCGAAGCGATCCCGTCCCGTTTCCCTTCCTGTCATGCCGCCTGTGCTGAGGCTGAAAGGGCCGCGCACACGTCATCGACAATGCGTTCAAGAAGATCAGGATCATCGCTTTCGCCCATGACCCGGATCACCGGTTCGGTGCCAGAGGCGCGCACGACGAGGCGGCCGTTCTTGCCAAGCCGCGCGCGTCCATCCTCGATGACACTCGCGGCGGTTGAGTCAGCCAGGGTTTGGCCGGGCTTCACCCGCACATTCTTCAAGATCTGGGGCACTGGCTCGAAGCGGTGGCATGTCTGGCTGACCGGCTTGCCTTCCTGCTTGACAATTGCCAAAAGCTGCAAGGCGGCGACCAGCCCGTCGCCGGTTGTGCAGTGATCCAAAAGGATAATATGGCCGGACTGCTCGCCGCCGAGGTTGAACCCGTTTTCGCGCATGTGCTCAAGCACATAGCGGTCACCGACGGCGGTGCGCGCAAGCGAAAGCCCCAGCCCTTCGAGGTAGCGCTCAAGGCCGAGATTCGACATGACCGTCGCGACGATGCCTGGCCGCGACAGCCTTCCGTCTTCCTTCCAGCTGTGGGCGATGGCCGCCATCACCTGGTCGCCGTCGACCAGCTTTCCCGTTTCGTCAACGATGATGACCCGGTCCGCGTCGCCGTCGAGCGCGATGCCGATATCGGCGCGCACTTCGCGCACCTTCTTGATAAGGGCCGCGGGGGCGGTCGACCCAACCGCACGGTTGATGTTGAAACCGTCCGGCTCGACACCGATCGAAACGACTTCCGCTCCCAATTCCCATAAGGCCTCGGGGGCGACCTTGTAGGCGGCGCCATTCGCGCAATCGACGACGATGCGCAGGCCGTCAAGCGAGAGGTTGCGCAGAAGAGTCCGCTTGGCGAATTCGATGTAGCGGGCACGGTCGCCTTCGACCCGCATGGCGCGGCCGATATCGGCCGGCTTTGCCAGTTTGAGCGGGCCAGGCTGATCGAGCAGCGCTTCGATTTTCGCTTCGACCGCGTCCGACAGCTTATAGCCGTCCGGGCCGAACAATTTGATCCCGTTGTCCTCGAACGGGTTGTGCGAGGCGGAAATCATGACCCCGACATCCGCGCGCATCGAATGGGTGAGCATTGCGACGGCCGGCGTGGGCATCGGGCCGAGCAACAGCACATCGATCCCGACTGAAGTGAAACCCGCGACCAGGGCATTTTCGATCATATAGCCGGAGAGCCGCGTGTCCTTGCCAATCACGGCCCGGTGGCGGTGCTCGCCGCGCTGGAACACGATGCCCGTCGCCTGGGCGACCCTCATTGCGAGTTCGGGCGTGATCGCGGCATTGGCAAGGCCCCGGATGCCGTCGGTTCCAAAATGCTTCTGTGCCATAAATTTTTATCTCCAAATACCGTTCGTCCTAAGCCAAGTGTGAAAATCAAAAGCTTATCAAAACGGACTGCGAAAGACCCGGCTAGGATAGCGCAAGCATATCAATTTATGGGGCCAAAGAAAAATTATTGCAGGACTTAGACAGCCCAGCTGCATTCATGGCGGCACACCGGCTTCTCTCTCCAGAACGCTGGTATATATTTTGGAAGGTGACGGATGCCCAAGCCTTGGCCATTACTGTTTTGCGTGAATGCGAATATCGGGAGCCGCAAAGCGAATAATTCATATTTTGCTCGAAATTCGGGTTTCTTTATGGATAGTTGGCTCGCCCAGCCATGATGGGCGGCGAGCATTCAGGCTTTATCTCATTTAGGCTTTATCTATGGCATTCGCGAAAATCGCATTGCGCGCTTTGTTACGGCATTCGGAGATCGCATTTCTGCGGGTCCCGCCCGCCGGCGCTGCCGTTGCCGTTGCCGCGTTATTTTTATTACCGGCATTACCGGTGCGGCTTGCTGCCGAAGGCCTCGCTGGCGATCATTCCATTGATGGGAAAAGTACCGCCTCCGGCATTTTCGATGTTGCACAAGGATATGGCCGCCCCCCCGGAGATATCGGCGAGCCCGGCGATCTTCCGTCCTATCCTGGCGAACAGCCTGATGGAGGTCAGCTCCTTGTCCGGATTGGGCGGCTCGAGAGCCAGATCCGGGAAATCAACGGGCAGATTGAGCAGATGCAGTTCGAGACCCGCAAGCTCGAAGAACAGCTTAAAAAATTTCAGGAGGATGTTGACTTCCGCTTTCGCGAGGAGAGCTCAAGTGCGCCGGCGGCCAAACCTCCGCCGAAGCGCAGCGAGGCCCCCCAGGCGCAATCCTTGGCGGACGCGGAGCCCCTTGCGCCCGGTAATGGTGCGCAGGTGCCGCGAGCAGGGGGACGGGGCGATGCGTTTGATCCCGCTCAAAATCCCAGCGCGCCTGGAGTTCCCCGGCAACTCGGAAGTTCTGCGCCGGCAAGCTCCAGTCCTTCCGGCGCGCGGCGCGGGGATAGCATTGAGGCTGTCATAGATCAGAACGATCCGGGCGCACCGCTCGATCTCTCGAATGGCCGCTCGCGCATGGGAGCGCCGCCGCCTTCGCCACCACCGCCCGCGATGCCAGCATCTAGGGCGGGCATCGCCTCGCCGGGCGGCACGGTGATCGCCGCGGCTCCCAGAACTTCGAGGGAAGAATTCGATATCGCTCTAGCCTATCTCAAGCAGAGGGCCTATGAGAATGCCGAAAAGGGCTTTGCCGGGTTTCTGGAAAAGAATCCCAAAAGCAAGCTTGCATCCGATGCAGTTTATTTTCTCGGCGAAAGCTATTATCTGCGAGGCCGTCAGCGGGAAGCGGCAGAACAATATCTGAAGATAGCCACCCAATATCCTGACTCGCCGCGCGCGCCGGAGGCTATTTTGCGGCTCGGCCAGTCGTTGAGCGCTCTTGGAGCCAAGGAACAGGCCTGCGCGACCTATGGTGAACTCAGCCGGAAATATCCCAACGCGCCAGCCATGGTCAAGGCGGGTGCCGAACGCGAGGCCAAGCGCGCACAATGTTGAAGTCAGCTGCCGATGGAGAGAAGCCGCGTCATTTCTGTTGCCCATAAACGCCCGCCCGTTGCCGTAAAGGCACTGGATCGCGCATCGGGCAAAGCGCGATTCTCCACCATCGAAATTGCTGAGATTTTCAGGCCCTGGGAGACGGCGCGCAGCATTCTTCTTGCTGTGTCTGGCGGACCGGATTCGGTTGCCTTGATGCTCCTTGCCGCGGAATGGCTTCGCGGCCGTGCCGCGCCTGCCTTGTCTGTTGCAACGGTTGATCACGGGCTGCGAACAGAATCGCGCCAGGAGGCCGAGATGGTTGCCCGCTGGGCTGGGGCACTTTTGCTGCCGCATACGGCACTCGTCTGGCAGGGAGCCAAGCCGCGGTCCCGGCTGCAAGAGCGCGCGCGGGAAGCGCGTTACAATCTCTTGTTCGAGCATGCAGCCAGGATCGGTGCCGGCCATGTCATGACTGCGCATCATGCGGATGATCAGGCCGAGACAGTTCTCTTCCGGCTCCTGCGGGGCAGCGGAATTTCCGGCCTTTCCGGAATGGCAAGCTCAAGCAGGCGCAATGGAATCGTGCTGGCCCGGCCGCTGTTGTCCTGCACCAAGGCGGAGCTTGCCGCTTTCTGCGAGGCGAAGGGGCATCCTTTTATTGTTGATCCTTCGAACAATGATCCTTCCTATGCGAGGGCTAGGCTCCGCCGCCTCAGCTGCCTTCTGGCGGAGGAGGGGCTTGACCGGAAAACGCTGCTTCGGCTGGGGTATCGCGCCGCGCGGGCGGATGCTGCACTGGAAGTGCAGGCCCGCGCCGTTGCCGCGAGGCTCGGGGCAGAGCGCCGGCCCGGCATGTTCAAGGCAAATATTTCGGCGCTGGTTCATGAACCGGAGGAGATTTTCTTACGCTTTCTTTCCGATGAACTAAAATTGATAAGAGGAGACAGGCCGCTTCGTCTTGATCGCTTGGAAGCCGTGGCGCATGGGCTTAGCGAAGCGCTACACACCGGCAAAGCCTTCAAAACGACGCTAGGAGGGTCAATTTTGCGGTTAGAAAGGGATCGAACCCTCATTATTAAGCCGGAAGGGCCAAGAAAGCGCGGCAGGAAAATCCAGCCATAAGCACGGCGCTAGGGCCTGAGCGAAATGCAAGACTCCCTTGGCAATTGGAAAATCCAGGCTTACATTGAAAGATGCCCCAAGTAATAATGGGTGCTGTCTTAACCTGTGGCGGCCTCTGGGCCGGAACGATGTGTAGCGGGAACGAAGATGAATCCGAATTTCCGGAATTTTGCGCTTTGGGTGATAATTATCCTGCTCGTCGTTGCTCTTGTGATGCTGTTCCAAAATCCCGGACAGCGGGTTCCGTCGCAGGACATCGCCTTCAGTCAGCTTCTTAACGAGGTCGAACAGGGCCATGTCCGCGAAGTCACTATAGCGGGCAATGAGATCACCGGGCATTTCACCGATAACCGGGCCTTTGCGACCTATGCGCCGAACGACCCGAGTCTGGTTCAGAGCCTCTATAAAAAGAACGTTGCAATTACGGCCAAGCCGCCGTCCGAGAGCACCAATTGGTTGATGACCCTGCTCGTCAACGGGCTGCCGCTCATTGCCATCATCGGCGTTTGGATTTTCCTGTCGCGGCAAATGCAAGGAGCTGGCGGCAAGGCTATGGGGTTTGGCAAATCCAAGGCAAAACTTCTGACGGAGGCGCATGGGCGGGTGACATTCGAGGATGTCGCAGGCGTCGATGAGGCCAAGGAAGATCTCCAGGAGATTGTCGAATTTCTCCGCGATCCGCAGCGCTTCCAGAAGCTTGGCGGGCGTATTCCGCGCGGCGTTTTGCTTGTCGGGCCGCCTGGCACTGGCAAGACCTTGCTGGCCCGCGCGATCGCTGGCGAAGCCAATGTCCCCTTCTTCACGATTTCGGGCTCCGATTTCGTTGAGATGTTCGTTGGTGTTGGCGCGAGCCGGGTTCGCGACATGTTCGAGCAGGCCAAGAAAAATTCGCCCTGCATTATCTTCATCGACGAAATAGACGCTGTCGGCAGGCATCGCGGCGCCGGCCTTGGCGGAGGCAATGATGAGCGCGAGCAGACCCTGAACCAGCTCCTCGTCGAGATGGATGGCTTCGAGGCTAATGAAAGCATCATTCTGATCGCGGCGACGAACCGTCCCGATGTGCTTGATCCCGCGCTATTGCGTCCTGGGCGTTTCGACCGCCAGATCGTCGTGGCAAACCCCGACATCGTTGGCCGCGAGCGCATCCTCAAGGTTCATGTCCGCAAGGTGCCCCTCGCGCCGGACGTGGACTTGAAAACCGTGGCGCGGGGAACGCCGGGATTTTCTGGTGCGGATCTCATGAATCTCGTCAATGAGGCGGCTTTGCTCGCGGCGCGGCGCGGCAAGCGGGTCGTCACAATGTCCGAGTTCGAGGATTCGAAAGACAAGATCATGATGGGCGCCGAGCGGCGGACCATGGTCATGAGCGAGCAGGAGAAAATGCTGACCGCCTATCACGAGGGCGGGCACGCCATCGTGGCTCTTAATGTCAAGGCCACCGACCCCGTGCACAAGGCGACCATCATTCCGCGCGGACGTGCCCTCGGCATGGTCATGCAGCTCCCTGAGCGCGACAAGCTCTCGATGAGCTATGAGCAGATGACCTCGCGTCTCGCGATCTGTATGGGCGGCCGGGTTTCGGAAGAGATCGTCTTCGGCAAGGAGAAGATCACCTCGGGTGCGCAATCCGACATCGAAGCTGCCACCAAGCTCGCCCGTGCGATGGTGACCCGCTGGGGTTTCTCGGATGAACTCGGCACCGTCACATATGGAGACAATAACCAGGATGAGGTGTTCCTTGGTTATTCAATAGGCCGCCAGCAAACCGTATCCGAGGCGACCGCGCAAAAGATCGACGCTGAGGTGCGGCGGCTGGTCGAGGCCGGGCTTGCCGAGGCGAAGAGGATCATCACCGAGAAACGCCAGGATCTTGAGACTCTCGCCAAAGGTCTCCTTGAATATGAGACGCTGACTGGCGAAGAGATCGTGGAGCTCCTGAAAGGCCATCCTCCGGTGCGCGACACGGGAGAAGACCGCGAACCGCCGCTGCGCGGCTCTCCCGTCCCGACGACTGGCGTCGTGCGTCCCAAACCGGGCCCTGAGCCGGGCGGACTGGAGCCGCAACCCCAGGCCTAGTGCTCGCTTTATGCGAGCAGATCGGGATTAGACTAAATGGCTGCCTTTCACAAAGGGCAGCCATTTTGTTTTGGCCTGGTGCCAAAGCATCCAGAAATGATCGCGCCAGGGCTTCCCGTTCAGGGCGGAATGGGGATCAAAAGGAGAACTGCCAAGGATCCTCTCTGCAAGGTGCCAAGGCCAGTCCAAGCAAGGCAGCGGGGCCAAGAAGAGTGGGACAGATCCGCCGCGCAGCGGAGAACACCGCAAGTCCGAACTGTCCGGAAGTCATATGAAGGGGGCGGCGTTCGAGCCAACAAAAACCGGCGCTTCACATGGAAGGCGCCGGTGCCGGATCGGAATCAAGAGCAGCTCTTTGACCGTCCGGGACTCTCGGCAACGGGGGAGGATGCCGTCTGCCGAACCTTCGTCAGGATTGCCCTCCTGTCAGCACGGTGACCGCGCGGCGGTTTTGTGACCAGCAAGAATTGTCGTTACAGGTCGCAACGGGACGCTCCTTGCCATAGCTGATGGTCCTAATCCGAGACGCCGGAATGCCGCGGGCGACGAGATAGTCTTTCGTGGTTTCCGCACGCCTCGCGCCTAACGCGAAATTATATTCGCGGGTTCCCCGTTCGTCAGCATTGCCCTCAATCGTCACGTTATAACGGGGGTAATGCTGTAACCAAGCCGCCTGTTTTACAAGGGTCGCCTGTGCTGTTGGGCTCAGTTCACTGGAATCGCTATCGAAGAAAACCCGGTCGCCGACATTGACGGCGAAATCCTGCGGGCTTCCGGGAATCGCGGGGTTACCGCCATTCAGACCAGACAACGCGCCATTCTCCGCGGGGGTCTTGGCACAGGCGGAGATCGCAAGGGCGGCGCCCAGCGCGGCCGCGAATTTCCATTCGCTGGTCCGTTGCAGAAAGCTCATCCCACACTCCTTCTTTTATCGCGGGGCAGGCATTAAGCCCTACCCGCCTTTGGTTAAAGGAATGTTCCATCAACCTTGATCCAAGCTAACCAGAGAGCGTTGCATTTGAGCAAACGGGCGTAAGGTTAACAGATCGTTAATGGCGAGAATACGGCCGAGATGGAGTTTCGCACCACAAAAAAAGCAGCGCTTGAGCCTGTTTGACGCAGTTTTTCTGCGGCAAGGCCGTTTCCAGCCCAAGAGCTCCAAGGGCAAGCTCTGGAACTATCCCTTTGTTATTTCAGATGAATTTATAAAGAGACAGCTTTTGGTTCACGCCCATGGGGCAGAGGAACCGGAGGCTTGGCTGGCCGCTCCTTCAAAGCCGTGCATGCGCAGGGCCCATTGATAGGCGATAAAACCGCCTTTAACGATCGGCAAGAGCCACAGCGAGAGAATCAGCGCCAGAGTGGGCCAGATCATGGCATGCAGCCAAATCGGTGCATCGGGCCAGAACTCCTCGGCAAGAAGCATCAGGCTTCCCACGACATGCCCGACGATAAAGATTGTGACATAGGGCGGCGCATCGTCGGCGCGTTGATGGAAGAGCTCTTCGCCGCACGCCGGGCAGATGTCACTGACCTTGAGATAGGCGCGGAACATTTTGCCCTCGCCGCAGGCGGGGCAATGGCCGCGCATGCCCTTCGCGATGGCCCGCCACGGATTGCGCGGGGCGTCCGGTTGCTCCCTTTTTTGCGGAGATTGTCTCAAAGTTAAAGAGCTGGAAGTAGTAATGATCGAAGTTCCAATGTGCGAGATATTGTTCACGGCTTACCGCCCTAGCGTGGGCTGGCGGCTGTTAAGTGCTGGTAAATGCCTCTCCGGCAGCTCCAGACCTCTTAGTGCTCTCAGAGCATTTGCCATTTAGGGACTCCGCCGTCAACACCAATCATCGATCGGGAAAGTAACTTCTCGTGATCTAGCGAGTGTGGACAATGGCAGATCCACGCTCTCGCGCGCATAGGCTTCACTTTGGCGGTTGAGCGGCTGATGGAGCGCGAATTTGGCATAAAGGATCATGGCCAAGAGGCTCGGCCCGGCAAAGCCGCGTGGAAGCACATGAAAGGGCGCCGGCGCCTGGCTGATCTTCTCGCACGCCCGGCAGGTGAACTTCTCCCGGACGTATTGGACGGCCTTCCATTGCCGTGGCACCACCTCCAAAGTCTCGGTGATGTCTTCGCCGAGCTTCGAAAGCCTGGTCGAGCCGGCCACATGCACCTGCGATTATCCAGATGACTGACGCCCCTTCGATTATTTCCATGCCCTGCTCGCGCATCCGATCGATGGCATAGGCGCGGGTTTTGCCGTCTTTGATCACATCAAGAACGCGGTTGTGCGCAAGCATGATCACCCGCCTGCCGGTGGCGTTGAAAAGGCAGCCATATTCGGCGGCCGTCTTGCCGCCGGCGACAACCACCTTTTCGCCAGGCGCGTAGCCGAGCGCCTCTACAAGCGTGGCGAAGTCATGCACGCCCTTGAGATCGCCGCCCGGTACCTTCAGGCGAATTGGCTCGGCGCCAAGCCCAAGTACCAGAGCGCGTGCCTTCGAGCAGACGCCCCATAGGATTACACCGCGTTCGAAATGGCTGCATTTGAAATCGATCATCACACTATTCCGCCTGCTCCGCGCCCGGCGAAATAGCCTCAACCGGCCCGCTATAAATACATGCGGCAGAGCCGCTGTTGGAGCCCCAAATTGCAGCGGCCGCAGCCTATCTGAGTTATCTCGAATAATACCTTCCTGGGTTCAAATCACACTACCCATAAACTCGGCAATCACCTCCTCCGGGTCAGCGGGAGAAGGGAGACGGCGTGCTGCGCTTACGAGACTTTGCCGCTCTGGCTAACTGTGATCCGGACCGCCGCGCTCATTCCTGGCTTGAGCATTAAATCCGGGTTTGGTGTCCTGATGACGACGCTGGAACCGGCATCGGTCTGCGCCGATTTGCGGATCTGGATGACTTCGCCGTCGAAGGTCCGGTCCGGAATGGATGCCACCGTGAGAGATGCCTTATCTCCGGCTCTAACCTTTGTGACATCATCCTCGCTGACCTTGGCGCCGGTCTCCATGACGGTTAGATCCGTTGCGACAAGGAAAAGCGGCGGCTGACCCGATCCCGCCGTTACGGTCTGACCTATTTCCGCGTTCCGCGAGACAATTATTCCATCTGCCGGCGCCAGAATGCCGCTATCAGCAAGGCTGTTTTCGGCATTTTGAAGCGCCGCCTGGCGCTGAGCGAAGGCCGCTTCATCAGCAGAGATTCGCGCCTGTGCTTTTTCATACGCATCGCGCGCCGCATTGAGGGCGCTGCGGGAGATGGAGCCGCGCTTCGCGCGGATCTGGCGGCGCTCGTAGGCCGCTTTCGCCTGGCTGAGACTGACCCTGTCACGTGCTAGCCGTGCG
>Ga0209062_1003665_pt1 | contig 17351 bp, 20 predicted proteins | sample Coa_R2_2_FD_187158 | JGI IMG/M metagenome (GOLD analysis project Ga0209062, IMG submission 187158) | Surface soil microbial communities from Centralia Pennsylvania, which are recovering from an underground coalmine fire - Coalmine... | ecosystem: Environmental > Terrestrial > Soil > Unclassified...
GCACATACGAGTTCAGCTAAAGAATACCGGCACTGATGTGGCCCTGGAGAACAAGCTCACGCTGCTTAACAGCGATGGATCGCGCATCCTTCCCGCGTACTACGGCGACAACTACGTGTCACTGCTCCCGGGCGAGTCGAAGGACATCGACATCGAATACCCCGCTGCGGCTGCAAAAGGGCCGGCCCACGTGACGTTGAGAGGATGGAACCTGTCGCCAAGGTCTCTCGCTATACAGTAGTCACTTGGCCACTCCGTGCTGTTTGAGGTAACCTGGGGTGCGCGTGACCGAAGTACGTATCAACACGCGTTTCCGGCTAGTACTGCCGTTTCTTTCATTGTTACTTCACCTTTCAGCATCTCCGGGATAATCTTCTGGCAACAAGGCTGGTGACCTCTTCCCCAACCGCACCGCCGGCTTTTGGGGTCTTGACTTAAATTCAGAATTCACGCACGCGCAGTGTGCTGCCATGAGCAGTCTCACGCATGCGACTCAACGAGCCAAGGAGGGTATCGTGAAAAGAGTTCTTTTGCTTGGAGTGACGTTGCTGTTTGTTGCTGTCTCGGCATTTGCGCAAGGGAACGCCCCGCGCGAGAAGGGTGAACCGCAACACTCGACCATTGCGGTGACGCTGAACGGGTTGAATTGCAATACTCCGGCAGGAACGGGAGCGTTTCCAGCACTCTCCTGGTCCTTCGGTGCGACGAATACGAGCACGGTTGGGAACGGGAAGGGTGTCGGCGCGGGAAAGGCGACCGTTGCTCCGCTTACGATTATGAAACGTGCGGACAGTTGCAGTCCGGCATTATTTGGAGCTGTGCTTTCCGGAAAGCATTTCAGCACGCTGACGCTAGTCCAGCAGGACACTGCCAAGGACGACGTCTTTACTCTAACATTGTCGGAAGTCGATGTGACCGCCTATCAACTGGGTGGGGATCAGTCCAGTGAAGTTCCCAGCGAGCAACTTTCGTTCACTTTCGGGAGGATTTGTGTTTCGGATACGCAAAGTGGAACGAAGTTCTGCTGGGACACTACCACTAACCGGGCTTTCTAGCCTGAAATTACAATGCCCCGCCCCGAGCGAATGTGGGTGGGGCATCGCTTCATTCAGCAGCCCAGCTTTGCTTTGAAATCCCTCGCCCTGTCTCGTGCGACCGTTAGGTCTGTTCCTTCTTGGTCGCGCAACCGTACGTTCAATCCACCACCGGGAAGAGCCGCCACCTCTTTGATCCAGGAGACATTCACTATCGTGCTGCGATGAATCCGAAGAAACTTGTTCGGATCCAGTTTCAGCTCCAAATCGGCAATTGCAAAGTCGACACAATAGCTCTTGCCTTCAGCTGCAGCATAAGTGAGCTTGTCCTCTGCGTAGAAATGCGTAATGTCCGCCAGATCGATGAACCGAAGGCGTTCGCCGAGCCGTGACGCAATTCGCTCCAGATACTCCGGTTGTTTTTTCTGCAGCGATTCTGCCAAAGACTTGACCAGCAACTCCAGGTCCTGCCCTGTCCCGCTGGTGCGCAGCCGGGCCACTTTGTTCAATGCACGCCGCAATTGTTCCGGATCTATCGGTTTCAGCAGGTAGTCGACCGAATTTACTTCAAAGGCTTTCAGCGCGTACTCGTCGTAAGCAGTGGTGAAAATAATCAGCGGCTGGACCGGCAAGCGTGAGAGCACTTCAAATCCGTTGAGGCGTGGCATCTGGATATCGAGAAACAGCAGATCGACCGAATCGGCTGCCAGCGCCGAGATCGCTTCCTCTGGTTCGGTCGCGCTGCCCAAGACTTCGACGTCATCAAATCGCGCTAAGAGTCTGCGCAACCGTTCCAGCGCAAGTGGTTCATCGTCGAGGAGATAGGCGCGTGACTTCATGAGCTTGGCAATACCATTTCTACCACGCAGCGCTCGCCGCGCCTTGTGACGTTCAAACGCGCGCGGCAGCCGAACAATGCATCGAGCCGGCTTACCAAGTTGTCGAGACCGTGGCCGGCCGGGACGGCAGCCAGATCGAATCCCGGACCGCTATCCGCCACCTCGAGATGAAGATCGCCATTTCGCGCAAACGCGGTTACTTCCACGCTGCCGCCCGATTTCTGGGGTGCGATCCCATACTTCACCGCGTTTTCCACCAGCGATTGAATCGCTAGCGGCGGGACTTTGATCTCGGCTAGTTCCGGCGGAATGGCTGTATTAGCAGCCAGCTTCGTGCCAAGCCGCGCCTTTTCGATCTCCAGATAGCTTTGCACAATCGAGAGTTCCTGCTGGAATGGAATGAGTGGCTGGTTGGTGCCATCGAGTGAAGCCCGCAGCAGCGATGCAAGTCTTCCAACAATCTCTTCCGCGCGTGCAGGATCAGCAGGGATAAGAGAACTGATCGTGTTCAGCGTGTTAAACAGAAAATGAGGATGTACGCGCGACTCCAGCCAGCGAAGCCGCGCTTCCGCTTCCAATTTCCGGGTACGCTCTTCCACCATTTCTTTTTCGTGAAGTTTCTGCTCCACCTTTTGCAGGCGTTCTCGGAGAGAACCATAAAAAAAACCTCCGAGCCCGAACACGACGGCAAACAGCACTGCGAAGCGCGCGTTGTTCAAGTACTCCTGCCAGAAAGTCTTTCGTGAACCGTGATGGAGCAAAACGATCAGATTCTGTGCGAGAAAGCATCCAGCCAGAGTAAACACGACAAAGCTTATGATCAGCAGCGGCAATATCGGCCATCTGCGCTGTAGTAGCCTGTCCACCAGCGGAGGAAGAAGCGCAACAGCAGGAATGCCGGCCGAGTTCGCGAAAATCATCGCGTACACCAGCATATTTAACAGTTCTTTCCCGCTGGAGACGCGATTCAGGGTCGCCACGAACATCACCACCAGCGCAACCGTGAGATTGATGACAGCCAGCGAGAACTTCCACCTTCGCTCTACGCGCGCCACGAACAGTGTCCTCTTACTTTCCTCTCACCGGTTCGAAGGTCCCGATGCGAAAAACATCTGTGACCTGCATCGGCTTGTCCGGCAGAGTCAGCTCGCCCAGCACATCTTCATAAAGAGTTGCGTATTCAATTTGCTTCGTAGCCAGCGATACCCAGATCATTCCCCAGTAATTGCTGCGGCCCTTCAGCACTATTCCCGCACCGTTGATATCAAGCGGATTGAAGAAAGCACGATACTCGATGACGGCACACTGTTTTCCATTTTTCTGTGAATTGCCGACCCACACGAGAGTGACATCGTGGTTGGTAAAACTTCCCAGGCCCGGCAACTTCATTTCTTCGTTGTAGGCGAACTGGTACGGCTGGTTGAGCTTCAGGTGAGCGAAGTGCTCCTGTCCGAAGACTTCAAACATTGCCGTATCCCAGACCAGGTTCTTTTCCATTGTCGCTGTAGGAGGGAATTGCCTGAAAAACTCCGGCTTCAGCATGTCCCCGGCATCGTGGTGATAGCGAAATCCTTCCATGTAGGTTTGCTTGTCGGCCGCAGGAAAGGGATCGGTCGGACTATTTACAGCGGCGTCGGTCACATTGTTCCAGACCACATCGCCGCCTGGCAGGCCTCGTGTGTATTCGCCGGTCAACCGCTGCCGGCGAACGACTTCGCCTCGGGTATTCGCCACGTTGTAGTCGACAGTGAAGCGGTAGGTTCGTGGCCCGTTATCTTTCACCGTTGTGTCCTTGGGAAGTGACCAGGTTTGTGCCATCATGCTCGTCAGCAGAAAGGGAACCGTTCCCAGGATCTGAACTGCAGTGCGAATGCTAATCATGGCTGCCTCCCGCTGACACTGTGAAATATAGAAGATCGAGAGGCACGCTTTCTGTGACGAGGGGCCTGAATATCCGACAGAACGACGCTCTGAGGCGATGAATCGGACTCTAGCACAGCGCAAAATGGTGCAATTGGCCGCTCAAGTCCATTTCGGGAGAGATCGTCCAAACTGCGCATCTACAGCGGCAAAAACGTGACCAGCGGCGCCCGAGGTCGTCTATCGTAAGACAATGAAATACTTTCGCTTCGTCATCATTCTCCTGCTTGCTGGCGCTGGCTTGGCGCAGGACGTGCCAATGTTTCGCAATAATCCGCAGCATACTGGTGTTTATGAAACGCAGCCTCTCCTGCAATTCAAACAGGTGCAATGGAAATTTCAGACACACGGCCAGGTAGTCTCTTCCCCGGCAATCGAAAAAGACACGGTGTACTTCGGGAGTTTCGACGCTAATTTCTACGCTGTCAGTCGAGTCACCGGTGCTCTCAAATGGAAGTTTCAAACCAAGAGTCGCATCGCATCATCGCCCGCTCTGGCCAACGGCATGGTTTACTTCGGCAGTTTCGACGGAAGCTTCTATGCAGTCGAGGCTGCCACTGGCCGACAAAAATGGAGATTCGACACTGCGGGCGAACGCCGCTTTGTCGGCAAGCATCTACACGGGGCGTTGCCGGCCGGAGAAGCGATGCCAGATCCATATGACTGCTACCTCTCCTCGCCCCTGGTATGGAACGGCAGGGTGTATTTCGGCAGTGGTGACGGCAATCTCTATGCGCTTGATGCCAATTCGGGCGAACTGAAGTGGAAATTCCAGACCGGCGATGTGGTGCACGCATCGCCAGCCATTGCCAATGGCATACTCTACATCGGCAGTTGGGACAGCTTTTTCTATGCACTTGATGCTGTTACTGGTAAAGAACTCTGGCGATTTAAGACCGGCGAAGATCCGGAGATTCACAACCAGGTTGGTATTCAATCATCAGCCGCAGTTGCCAATGGCATTGTCTATTTCGGGTGTCGCGACTCGAACCTCTATGCGCTCGATGCAGTCACTGGACAGAAGAAGTGGGTGTTCAACAACAAAGGCTCCTGGGTAATCGGTTCGCCAGCGGTTCGGGACGGCAAGTTATATTTTTCCACGTCCGATTCCGGGATGCTCTACGCTCTCGACGCAAAGACTGGAACCGGGATTCCGCTATTCAGTTCGAAGAAGTGGCCGATGTTTTCTTCTCCGGCAATTGCTGGCAACATGCTCTACATCGGTTCTGATGAGGGCAAGCTTTTCGCGATTGATCTCAGCAAGGAGCGCGAAGTGTGGACGTTCCAGACTGCAGCATCGAAACAAAATGGTCCGAAGTACACCAAAGCCGATGGTTCGCCCAACTATGAAGCAGCCTTCCCCAGCCCGTTTTACGACGACGTTCTTGTCGGCTATTACCACCTGATGAGCGTGGGAGCGATTCTGTCGTCGCCGGTGGTCGAAAACGGCGTTGTGTATGTCGGCAGCACCGACGGCAACCTGTACGCGCTGCGGTGAGCTTTCAATCCGCGAGCCTCAGTCGGCGGCGCTCGACGAAGCCGAGGCGGCAGCTCCGTTTTCAATGGGAAACAGCAACACGAAGACTGTTCCATGTCGCTGCGGATCATCGCAACTCCGAACCCGAATTGTGCCGCGATGTTTGCGAGTAATTTCAAGCGATACCCACAATCCAAGCCCGGTTCCAGTCGTCTCTTTCGTAGTAAAAAACGGCTCGTAAATCTGCTTCTGCGTCGCCGGGTTCATCCCCCGACCAGTGTCCGCGACCGACACCTGCACGCATTTGCCTAAACGGCTAGAGGTTACAACCTTCGTGCGAACGCGAATCCGGCCTCCGCGGGCGCTGGCGTCCACTGCGTTGCTCAGAAGGTTGGTAAGTACCTGGCGGACCTCGCTTGCGTAACACAGGAAGATGTCGTTCGGCGCGTATTCCGTCTGAATCTGCAGGGCTGCCTGTGCGATGCGGCCGCGGAAGAGCATGAGCACCGAATCCGCCAATTCGCCCGCGCTGGCCGTGGAACGATGCGAGGGCTGTCGGTGGAATCGAAGTGTCTGCTTGGCGATCTCGGTGACGCGCGACAGTTCCTGTTGAGCGACCTTGATGTACTCGTGAAGGCGATCGACATTCTGTTCGCGCTCTATGAGGAACAGCAAGTTGGTCACCGCTTCCAGTGGATTGTTAATCTCGTGCGAAACCGACGCCGCCAGCCGGCCAACTGCCGCCAGCTTTTCTGACTTCAGCAATGCCTGTTCAATACGTTTCTTCTCGGTTACATCGAAGCTTACGCCAGCCATCTGTGCGGGTTTCTCGTCTTCGTCGCTGAGTACCGAACCGAGCGCGCGCAACCAACGTATCTCCCCGTCTGGACGGACAATTCGGTGCTCAGCGTCGTAGCGTCCTGTCTCAATTGCAGAGGCAATGCTCTGCTTCACGTGCTCTAGATCCTCGGGATGAATGATATTCGCAAACACCTGGAAATGATTGAGGTCGGAAATCCCAAGAATCTCGCTGGTGTTTCCAAGATCCGTAACTTCGTCGGTTTTTAAGTCCCATACCCAGGCGCCCACTTTCGCTGCATCGAGGACCATGCGCATCTGCTGGCGATTTTCCTCAATCACGTCCGCGGCCTTCTTGCGTTCAGTAATATCAAGGCCGGTGCCCAACCACTTTAGCGTGCCTTCCTCATCTCGAAACGGCTCGCAACGCGTCAGGAACCAGCGGTAGGTGCCATCCAACTTGCGCAGCGTGCGGTGCTCGAATTCGTATGGCTTACCCATACGCATACTTTCGGTCACAATTGCCACTACACGCGCTCTGTCCTCGGGATGGAGCAGCTCTTGCGTTTTCCCGTTACGAATTTCGTCAAAACTCAGGCCGGTGAATTCCAGGAAGTGCCTGTTTACGTAGTCAATTTTCCCGCTTTGGTCAGTCGTCCAGACGTATTGCGACATTGATTCCGCAAGAAATCGGTAGCGCGTTTCGCTTGAGCGCAGTGATTCTTCTGCGTGCTTGCGTTCTGTGACATCGCGCAGAAAGACAGAAACGCCTTCTTCAGTCGGGAAACAATCAGCTTGAAGCCATGCTTTCAGTGGAGCGTAATAATGTTCATAACTCAGCGCGACCCTTTCCTGCATCACTCGATGTAAGCTGTCCCACACCACCGTGTTCTTAGTTTCAGGCGCCGCGTCCCACAGAACAGTGCCTCGAGGATCGCGGCTCAGAAGCTCGCGCGCGCGGCGATTGGCCCGGATGCAAACCCAGTGCCGATCGTAAATCAGGAATGCATCCGACATACCGTCGAGAATGGCTTCTAATTTTGCAGAATGCCGACGCTGCCTCGCGGCGAGACCGGTTACCAGTCCTGAAGCCAGCAGAAAAACTACACTGCGCACCAGGACTACTAGCCAGGAGTTGTGAGAGACGTGGAGGAAGAAAAAGTAATCGGCCAGAGCACACGATAGAGCCATGGCAAGGATTGCAGGCCCGACTCCATCGAACCACGCTGTAAACGCTACTGCCCAAAAAAAGATAATGAGCGGTACGAATGCCACGGGGCGCAGGGCCAAGCTGATGATCAGAGCTAGCGCCACCAAACCGATTGCCGTCAAATACCCCTTGGCTGGTCGAAGCATATTCGCAGACTTGATTCTGCATTCTCCTGCGCATTTCAGCAAAGCCGGGATTGTCGCAGGTTTTGCGTAGGTTGGATGCAGATTAGCTGAATTTTGTTGTCTCTAACGGTAAGGCCGCACCCGTGCGGATAACGTCAGAGCTGCACTTCGAGCCCTTCGTAGGCGGCGCGGACCTTTGGAAAATATTCGGCAGCATGCTTCACGATGGAATCGATGCACGCGTCTGTGTGGTCGGGATCATGATGGAACAGCACAAGCTCTTTCGCACCGCTTTCCATGGCGACGCTAACAGCTTCCCGCCAATGGCTGTGTCCCCATCCGATGCGGCTCGCTTGATATTCCTCAGGTAGATACTGTGCGTCATAAATCAGCACATCAGCGCCTTCGGCGAGCTTGCGCACATTCTTGTCGAACAGGTCGTGTCCGGGTTCGTTGTCCGTTGCATAGACGAGCACGCCCTCCGGAGTGGTGATGCGGAACCCCAGGCATCCCTGCGGATGGTGCAGCCACATCGTCTCGATCGTGCAATTGTCGAACTCCATGCGGCCTTCTTCGATTCCGAAGAATTGCCGGCGTGCGGCCATCTCGCTCATGTCGACGGGGAAATAGGGATCGGACATCTGGCCTTCAATCGCGTTTTGCAGACTGCGATTGCGGCTCGAGGAATGGAAATAGAAGGTGTTTCCGTGGTTTTCGTAAAGCGGACGGAAAAAGGGAATGCCTTGTATATGATCCCAGTGAAAGTGCGAGATGAATACGTGCGCTTCAACGGGCTGATGATTGGCGTGCGAGAGTTCGGAAAGATGTTTGCCGAGAATGCGAAATCCGGTACCGCAGTCCAAAATAAACAGACTACCGTTGATGCGCACCTCGACACACGAGGTGTTGCCACCGTACCGTAAGTTCTCGCGTTGAGGAGTAGGCGTTGACCCGCGCACTCCCCAGAATTTCACATGCATCGGACTTGCTGGATAGAAACCGGCTCAAACTCGTTAAGCCGGATCCTCCTCCAGGCTCCTCTAATTTGCACAAATTCCGTGATTTGCGGAAGTATATGTCAGTCCAGGGGGTAATTCGTCCCCCGGCAGTACGATGAACTGGTTACTAAAGTTTTCCACCCTTTCGTGTCCGTGTGGGCACAGGCCCGTCGGCTGCACGTGACGCTTGCAGCAAGCTCATTACTGCACCAACCGTTTCCGAAATGCCGCGGCAAATATTAACGAAATGGCACATCCAAATCCCCCAAACAGAAAGAGTAGTAAAAACAACGAGAGTCCATGAAAAGACCGTTCGGAACCTGCACGGTAGCTTGGACTTAACAGCACAAGGCAAGCGAATGCAAGCCCGAACGCAATCCCCGTACCCGCGGATTCCAGCAGGAGTCGCCGGGTCGAATGGATTTGCCGTGAACGCAGGTCAAGCCAGCTACCACCTACAATCCCGCCATAAAATCCGACGACGGCAAAGCATGAACTGAAGAAAAAAAGCACTGGTAACAGTGGGGCGGCAGAGGGCTGCGGATCGCGAACGAATAAGAAGAGAACGGCAAATGCCGTGCCGCCGACCATGCCGAAGCTGAAAAGCGACGCCAAGATAAATACAGGTAGACGACGGCCGCGGTGAAATCGAAAGAAACAGTACACAAAGCTTGCAACGACAGCAGGGCTGAGGACTGTCAATGTCATGGATGATCCAAACAGGTGTACGAGCGTAATCCCAACGCGACCCCGCGTTTGCCACGTCACGCGCATTGCAATGGCGAGTTGAACACTGAGAAGCGCGACGATTCCAATCACGAGTGCCACTACAGCGGCCTTGATGAGGCTTTTCATGCTCGTGCGAATTGTAGTTCGGCAGAATGCCGATTCGGCAAAACTCGAAATTATTCGGCAACAGGCGCTTCGAGCGTAGAAGGGAAGTCAGGTACAGTCCTTGAACGCACTGGGCAGCTATAATCAGTATTTTGCGGAACTCTCCATGCTCCTCCCAGATTTCAAGGAATTCGAGCGCCTGGCGCGCACTGCCACACTTGTCCCCATTTCCAAGTCGATCAGCGCCGATCTGCTTACACCCGTGTCTGCCTTCTTGATGTTCGCCGCCGACGAGCCCTATTCTTTCCTGCTCGAATCAGTGGAAGGTGGCGAGAAGATAGGACGCTACACCTTCCTGGGTGCGCGGCCATATTTACGGATTATTGCGCGCGGCGGCACAGTTGAAATCATCCGCGGTAAGAAAACAGAACGGCGCCAATCCGAACCGATCTCGATCATTCGTGAACTGCTGGGTGAGCACAAACCCGCACACATTGCCGGACTTCCACCCTTTACGGCTGGCGCGGTCGGCTTTTTTGCCTATGATATGGTGCGCCAGTTTGAGCGCCTGCCTGAAACCGCCAAGGACGACCTGAACGTTCCCGACTGCGCTCTGATGTTCTTCGACCGCGTACTTGCCTTTGATCACGTGCGCCACCAGATCCACATCATCGCCTCCGCGGATGTCTCGCGCGAGAAGCCAAAACAAGCCTACGCTCGCGCCGTTCGGGACATCGAGAGGATCGAAAGGCTCCTGAAGTCGGGCCTGAAACCTTTACAGATGAAGGCCAAACGCCACGATGGCAAACTGAAGATCAAGACGCATATCAGCAGGAAGCAGTACATGAAAGCTGTGCGAGACGGGAAGGAATATATCGCAGCCGGAGATATCTTCCAGGTCGTCCTCTCGCAACGCATGGACTTCGAGCCCAAGGCGAACCCATTCACCATCTACCGCGCACTGCGCACAGTGAATCCTTCGCCTTACATGTATTTTTTGAGTTTCGGGAAAAACAAGGTACTGGGCTCGTCTCCCGAGATGCTGGTTCGCGTTACAGGGCGGAAGATCGAATATCGCCCTATTGCCGGCACGCGTCCGCGCGGCCGCGACGAAGTCGAAGATCGGCAGATCGAGCAGGAATTGCGCGCCGACGAAAAAGAACTCGCAGAGCACGTAATGCTGGTGGATCTCGGACGTAATGACGTGGGTCGCGTGAGCGAATACGGTAGCGTGAAAGTTCGCGACCTGATGTTCGTTGAGCGCTATTCGCACGTAATGCACATCGTTTCCGCCATCGAAGGAGAGCTAAGAGAAGACCTCGACGCATTGGACGCATTCGCCGCCTGCTTCCCGGCGGGCACATTGACCGGCGCCCCTAAGGTACGCGCCATGGAAATCATCGAAGAATTGGAACCACTGCGTCGCGGCACGTATGGCGGCTCGATTTTTTACGCAGATTTCGCCGGCAATATCGACTCCTGTATCGCAATACGGACGTTATTGATGGACGGCAAGAAAGCCTATCTGCAGGCGGGCGCCGGTATCGTCGCCGACTCGGATCCCGAAAAAGAGTATGAAGAATGCCAGAACAAGGCGGGTGCAGTGCTCAGGGCCGTGGAAGCAGCACGCAGCGGGTTGTAAGCCGTTTCCGTTTCCTGTTTCGCGTTTCACGAAGAACGCAAAATCTTTAGAAATGTTTGCGCCGAAAGGTAACATCAGTGTCGTGGGGGGTGAAATCCACGGTGGCATCACTAGAAACCATCTATGTCGAGCAGTTACAAAGACCTCCGAGTATGGCAGAACACCATGGATCTGGCAGAAACTATCTATCGCTTAACTGAAGGCTTTCCCCGCGAGGAGATTTATGGGGCTTACCAGCCAACTTCGTCGCGCGGCGGTTTCGATCCCGAGCAACATTGCTGAGGGGCAGGGCAGAACCAGCAAAGGCGCATTTAGACAATATGGGAAATACGCGAGGTTCGTTGCTCAAATTGGAAACACAGTTGGTTCTGGCAAGTCGTCTCAGTTATCTGGACCTCGCAACTCCAGGGAGCATTTCTCAGCAGTGCGCCGCGGTCGGTTCGATGCTAAATGGACTACTAGGCTCGATGTCGAAAAATAATGCTGGACGCTGAATGCACTCCAATTCGTTGAAACGTGAAACGGGTTCTATGATTTTTGTTTTAGACAACTACGATTCATTTACCTACAACCTGGTCCAATATCTCGGCGAATTGGGTCAGGAGGTGGTCGTCCGCCGCAATGACCAGATCACCGTCAAGGAACTCGAGGACATGCATCCGGAACGAATTCTCGTGTCCCCCGGACCATGCACGCCGCAGGACGCCGGTATCAGCATCGACCTGATCAAACATTTCACCGGTAAGGTTCCGGTTCTCGGCGTGTGTCTCGGACACCAGGCGCTCGGAGCGGCGTTCGGCGGAGACGTAGTACGTGCGAGAACCTTGATGCATGGCAAGGTGAGCAAGGTCGAACATGATGGTCGTACGATATTTCGGGACGTCCGCTCGCCGATGTGGGCCACTCGATATCATTCTCTGATTGTGGCCGAGAAGACGCTGCCCAAACAGCTCGAAGTCAGCGCTTGGACGCATGATGCCGATGGAACACGCGTCATCATGGGACTGCGCCACAAGAGCGAGCCCGTGGAGGGTGTACAGTTTCATCCCGAAAGCGTCCTCACAAACGAAGGTCGCAAGATGCTGAAGAACTTTCTTTCGCTTTAGCCGCTTGCCAGTCCCGCACTCCCAACCATCTCCACTGCACGCGCAGACCGCGGTCTGCCTCTGTTAACCAATAAGTTACGATAAGGCTCCGTTTTACCTTTGCGCAGTTAACCTGTTGACAGCACTGTCATGTTCGCGCAATCCTAAGTGGCTCTTCCGACGGAGATCAAATGGGTATCGAGCCTCAGCAGGAACAGCGGGCAACGCGGCGGTTCGCCTTGCGGCTTCCACTCACCGTGAAGTTTCCCGATGGCGGCGAAAAAGAAGCGCAAACGCGCGACGTGAGTGCGCGAGGCATCTCGTTCTATGTCGACAGTCCTCTTGCGGAAGGCACCCCCATTGAATTTACCCTCACTTTGCCGCCCGAAATCACTCTGACGGAAAGCATCAAAGTGCATTGCAAAGGACGCGTGGTGCGTGTAGAGCCGCAATCTCCGGGACGTGTTGGCATCGCCGCGGTCATCGAACGCTACGAATTTCTGGCGGAACCCTGAGTCAGCTTCTCACACCAGCAGCAGCTTCGCTCCTGTAGTCGTTCTGCAAGCCTCAACCCCTCCGTACGCGTGCACATTCTAGAAGGATGCACATTTCGTGGCTGTGGACCTCGCAGTACCACATCGCAATCCTGGGAACGATTTTTGCGTTCGTAGCTGCCTGGCTCTCCGTCACTCTCGGCGGCAAGAGCATTGACGCGCTGCATACGAGTGACCAGAACCGGTTCCGGCTGCGGCAGGCGCTGAACACGTTCGTCCTCGTTGGCTTTGTGATTACGGTGTCATCCTCTGGGCGCGCAAACTTCAGCATACAGGCACCTTTCTTGGACTGATTGGCGCCGGACTTGCTGTCGCTCTGCGCGAACCATTGCTTTCCGTTGCGGGGCGGATTGCGATTTTCGCTGGACGAATCTACACCGTCGGCGACCGAATCCAGATTAGCGAAATGTCTGGCGACGTAATCAGCGTCGGTTTTTTCTATACACAAATGATGGAGATTGGAAACTGGATCGGCGGCGATCAGTACAGCGGCCGCATGATTCAATTTGCCAACGCCACCATCTTCGGCGTTGCGGTGATGAACTATACCCGCGATTTCGATTACATCTGGGACGAGGTGAAACTTCCCATCACTTACGAGAGCAATCTGAAGGCCGCGACCGAGATTCTGTCCGGTGTCGGCGGCCAACACACTCAGGAGTTTCTCGAAGGGGCTCAACAGCAGCTTGAACGCATGCGGCACTATTTCCTGGTGCGCCGGAGACCGATTTGAAGCCCCAAGTCTACATGAAGGTTACCTCTAACTATCTCGACCTCACCATGCGCTACGTGGTCGATCCGAAGCAAAGACGGAAGGCTAGTTCGTTCATTTATTGGAGAGTTTTCGAGCGTCTTCAACAACAGGGCGACATCCAGATTGGCAGCAGCACCATGTCTGTTACCGTTGATGCCGCCAAGGACCTTCAGTCGCTTCTCAAACGAACAGGCACGCCGCCCCGGGAGAGGAGACACAAGCTGCCTAGTGCCTGCTACGTCACAAAAACTCCTGCCATGTGCAGCTTCAATCTGCGCCCCAATTGGTCATTTTCCGCGGCAGATCCTTGGGCACAGCAAGAATGTATTTGTCCAGCAGCACTGCTATGCTGTATAAATACTTGCAAACTTGAGACTTAGGTCGTTCGCCGTGGACGGACGATCTACTAGCGAGGCGTTATGACCAAGGCGGATTTGATTGAAGAAGTTTCCCGGCTCGCAGAGCTGACGCGCAAGGACAGCGAAATTATTGTCGAAACCATTTTCGACAGCATCGTTCGCTCGTTGCGCACGGGAGACAAAATCGAGATCCGCGGCTTCGGCAGTTTCCGCACTCGCCAGCGCAAGCCGCGCGTCGGGCGCAATCCAAAAACCGGCGATCGCGTCGACGTTCCCGCCAAGAAAATCCCTTTCTTCAAGCCCAGCAAGGAGTTAAAGGACGTCGTAAACTCTGTCGCTTCGGAGGGCTCCGCTTCCGCTCCTCCTGCGAGCGGCACGTCTCCAGCCTGATTTGTAGAGATCGGTTTGCGGTTTTCAGGCCAGCGTGCCTGGCCTGCGAACTGATTTTGCTATTACCCTCTGATTCCGATCGCTGCCAGCATCCGCCCGGTCTGTCCGAACTCTGCACGATGCGAGAAGAGCACATCAGTTCGGCACGAGGTGCAAAGCTCCGACATCCAAATGTTCTTCTCCGCCAGGCCACTGTCCAGCAACTGGCGACGATTTGCTTCCACCAGATTCAGGTGCAATTTGCTGGCGGCGTCCCCATGCCCCGGAGCCCTCTGATTCAGGAAGAGCAGCGGATACTTCAAATGCAAGGAGTTGGAATCGAAGACCTCCTCGAAGAGATCGTCCGCATATGCAAACTGCGTGCGGAATTTCTCGCGGAAATCGTCGCTGACCTCGTAACAGCACGCGTGAATGCAAGGCCCAATCGCTGCGACCATATCCCCTGGGTCGCTGCCAAACTGTCGCCGCATTTCGCCCACGCCTTTCTCCACGATTCGCGCCAGCGTTCCTCGCCAGCCGGCGTGGAATGCGCCGATGACACGTTTCTTCCCATCCGCTAGCAGAACTGGAACGCAATCCGCGGTGCGAACTGTCAGTAGAAGTCCGGAAACATTGGTAATCAGTCCGTCTCCCTGCAAGGTCTTTTCCGCAACAGCGTCGACGCGGTGGATGACAGCCGAGTGAATCTGGTGCATAGGTGCGGTCGGCCACAGCTTACGCCCATTTGCGGCGCCCAGTCGTTTTAAGAAGATTTCTCGATTGCGCTCAACTGCCTCGGCTGTGTCCTGCTCGGTTACGCCGAGATTGAGGCTGTTTCCGCCATAGGCTTTGGAAACTCCGCCCGTGCGCGTGCTGAACCCGTGTATCACCCATTCCAGTTCAGTGAGTGACGCTGCTTTCAAAACCGTGAGGCCATCGGCAGCCGTTTTCCTGCGGTTGGATCTGGTTTTGACGGCGACGCGACCCATAACTTTGATTCTAGCAAGCTGCCTTCCTGATTCAGAATTGAGTCACTCAGCCATCGAGTCATTGTGGCACTAGAAAGCCCGGTCGCTTCTTCAATGACTCAATCGCACAAACTCTGAATCGGCGATCATGCAATCGTTTGCGTGATCTGCTCGCTCTCCGTTATAGTCTTAATTCTCTTATGTACGGAGACTTTCGCGTTCACGACCGCTGGACCGGAGAAGAGGTCCACTGCATTTACCAGGCGCTCATCGTCGCCATTGCCACTCGTCATGCCGACGCGGTTGACATCAAGTTTCTCGCCAACGGCCGACCGGTCTGGATTGCGCTGCCCCACCCTGCCTGGGTTGAATACAACAAGCGTACAGGCAAAGTGATCAGCGATCCTTTAGCCGTTGAGATTGCCGGTCACTACCTGAAGTGGGCCATCGAATCAGGCGAAGATGGCGGTCGCGAGATGTATTCGCTCACTGTCAAAGAAGCGCTCGATCACCTCGACGCCGTGGAGCACGAGCACCAGCAAGCGCTGGCCGCGGCACGATAGCCGTCCCTTAATTCTTCTGCGTCCTCCGTGTCATTTGTGATGAAATGGTTTCGTGTTCGCCCGCAAAATCCGCGTCGAATTTACGGAAGGTATCGAGAAGCATCCTTGTCCATTGAAGTGGCTCGATAGCTTCTCCATGCGAAATTTCACCAACGACTCCATCTTCGACGACACTCTTCCCATCGCTGACGGCGAGATGGAAATCGGCCGAAATGTGCCACTCGAAAAGCTTCGATTGGCAATGGAAGACTGGTTCCGCCGCAAGAGCTATTTGTCAAAGGACGCTCAGCTCAACGTAACTGAACAGGATTTGTAGCACCAACGTCTCTCCGGCGGATTAAGCGACGGCCTTTACTGCTCGACCAGCGGGATCTGTGAAGTTACCTGCAGATCGACCAGCATTGCCGTTCAGTTGTCTATCTGGAAAAATGTCGTTGTCTTTTCGCGGAAATGACTTTTTCAAACTCCGGAATCCATTTCAGTCGAGTCGCGATTCGATTGCTGCGTAGCAATTCAACGCTTCATCAGGCTGTCTGCTTGCGCATCAGTCAGATTGGTATGGTTCTGTGCGTACTCTTTGGTCAAAGCATAACGACATCGTAGATTTTTGAGCCTTGGTTACATGTCGTACAAGGGCCAGAACTTGGTTGCCTTAGTATCAGCAAGTTCACTGCCACGAGTTGCTTGCGCTTTGAGCGAATGTCCGGCCGCCTGAGCAGAATGTACTGGTCGTTTACCTGCTCGGCGGTCACGTTACTCTTTGGAGTGTCCTGCGAATCCGCTGCCGGTTGAAAGGTCATGAATCCCAGCAATAGGAAGCACGCGGCTGCTATCGTATTTTTCAAGGTTGATCTCCTGAGAGAATTTCAGACGAAAAGTAAACGAGACACGTGCGATGTCGTAACTAGTAGATTTTCAGCTAGACAAGAAATGCTTGCCGGGTGGCGTGGTGAGCTAGGACCTGACCTTGCGCATTTCTGGCAACACCGTTTCTACGACTTCAACGTGTGGACTGACAAGAAGCGGATCGAGAAGCTTCGGTATATGCACCGTAATCCGGTGCTGCGAGGACTGGTCACGAGCCCGGAGTTGTGGAAATGGAGCAGCTATCGTTATTACCCGAGCGGAGAAACTGTAGTTGTGCGCGTCAATGAAGGCTGGCCGAAAGCGCTTTGCAGAAGAAATCCGTTCCGGTGATCATCGTGACGTCCAAAGAGAAAGCCGACCTCGTGATAACCGGCACCGCTGAGGAAAAAAAGGCCGGGGTAGCGAAGATGATCATGTTTGGACAAATTCACAGCGATGATCAAGCCAGTATTCGCGTGGTGAACGTCCACAATGACGAACAGGTGTTCGCATACGCTGTGGACAAAAAGAATACCCTCCATGGCCAGCAGACCGCTGCAGAAGCGTGCGCCAAACATCTGAAAGAGTATTTGGAAAAGCACCGTGTAACCACAGAATAAACAGACCAAAAAATGCGCCGTGAGTTCCGGTCCTTTGCAAAACGAGCAAAGGGCCGGGCACCGGCAAGAGCTTGTGGTTTAGCTGGACGGTTTTTTGTTCCTGCGCGTGCCGCACTCGTGCGAAGCAACGAGTGGGAGCTAAGGACGGAGCTTCATCTCCGGCGGCAAGATAATTCTCAAAACCATTCATTGGTTCCAAATACACTCGCGTCTTTTGCTGATCTGCTGCAACGCAGATCCCTACCAAAAGCAGAAGAATCGTGATTAGTTTCCTCATAGTTTCCTCATAGTTTCCCCTGAAGTGTTTATCGGTCTCCGATCAAAACTATGGGATTGTAGCTTCAAGTCCGTCCGAG
>Ga0209062_1003666_pt1 | contig 17349 bp, 9 predicted proteins | sample Coa_R2_2_FD_187158 | JGI IMG/M metagenome (GOLD analysis project Ga0209062, IMG submission 187158) | Surface soil microbial communities from Centralia Pennsylvania, which are recovering from an underground coalmine fire - Coalmine... | ecosystem: Environmental > Terrestrial > Soil > Unclassified ...
GGTTCGATGCCCCGACCGCCTACGCGGCCGTCAATCGCATACGACTTGATGACATGCGGCCTCACATTTATCGAACGCATGACGGCGGCAAGACGTGGACGGAGATAGTCAAGGGGTTGCCCGAACGCGATCCGGTCAACACAGTGCGGGAAGATCCGGTGCGCAAGGGGCTGCTCTTCGCCGGGACGGAGCGCGCGGTCTATGTTTCCTTCAACGATGGCGATGAATGGCACCCGCTGCGTCTGAATATGCCGGCCACGTCCATCCGCGACCTCGTCGTCCACAACGACGACGTGGTCGTCGGCACGCATGGCCGATCTTTCTGGATCCTCGACGACATCACGCCGTTGCGGCAGATCGACTCGCAGGTCGCTGATGCGGAAGCGTTCCTTTTCAAACCGCAGTTGGCCTATCGGGTCCGGAACAACCTGAATACCGACACGCCCTTGCCTGCCGAAGAGCCGGCCGGCAAGAATCCGCCCGACGGCGCGATCCTCAATTACTTCGCCAAGTCCGATGCCAAGTCGGTCGTGCTGGAAATCTTCGACACGAAGGATAGGCTGGTGCGGCGCTACTCCAGCGCGGACAAAATCGAGCCGGTGAATGAATCGGCCCTCGCGATTGCGACGTACTGGATTCGTCCTCCGCAAATCTTGTCGGCGAAAGCCGGCATGCATCGCTTCATTTGGGACCTTCATTATCCGCCGCTGGAAGGATCGAGGGGACGCGCTTATGGTATGGCGGCCGTGTATGGCGACACGCCCGCCGGGCCGTTTGGGCCGTGGGTCCAGCCGGGCGATTACAAGGTTAAGCTCACCGTCGATGGTAAAAGTTTCACGCAACCCTTGACGGTGAAGATGGACCCGCGGGTCAAGACGCCAGCGGCGGACCTCGAAAAGCAGTTTCTCATTTCCATGCAATGTTACGAAGGAGTCCGCCAAATCCGGACCACACTGGCGCAGACGCGGCAACTACGAGACCGATTGAAAGCGGCGCGGGAGCGTGCCGGTGGAGGGGATATTCGCGAGGCGCTTAACGCCCTCGATCGAAAGGTTGCGGCGCTCGAAGGTACTTTCAGTCCGCGCGGTCGTCCGGGTTTGATGCGGAGCGAGGACACTCGGCCCACTCTCGCCAAACTCAGCGGCGATCTTAGCGCCGTGATGAGTCTTGTACAAGGGGCGGATCGGACTCCAACCACCCAGGCGATGGCTGCCGCCGATGGTTCGTCCAAAGCTCTCTCGGAGCTTCTGACTCGCTGGAGCAACCTCAAAACAGAGGAATTGAAATCGATTAACGAAAAACTCCGGCAAGCAAACTTGCCCGCCATAAACCTCGAAGCGGAGTCGTCCAAATCGGAGTGAAATCACCAATCGAAGTGGATCATCCCGCGTGTCGATGGTTTATTTGCCGGCCGCCCAATGTATCGCGTTGCTCAGTAAGCGATTGAATGCCTCCTCCTTGAAATCGTCAGGATGCCCCAGTGATGTGTAGACAACACGGCCTCCGGTCTTTGTGGTATGGGTCCAAAGGACCGGCTCGGCCGGCTTGTCGGGGATGGAACCGGCAAGCAGAGGCATCGCCGACTTCGCCAAAGGAGAGACCTTGTACAAGGAGCCGTTGCCGTGAAGCTGCTGGAGGTTGACGCCGGTGAGGATCGGATGAGCGGCCGCTCCTTCTACGGCCTTGATCTCGACCTTGGGTCCGTCGCCGTGATGGTTGGTGTAATGGCCGCCGAGTACATCCGGATCGAACGATTCCCAAGTCGCGCAGCCCTCCGGCGGCTTGCTCCCGCGGAGGGAAAAAGCATGGCTCGCCGTGCGGATGCCAACCAGCGGCTTGCCGCTGTCCACGAATTTGCGGATAATGGCCATCTGTTTTAATGGCAAAGCCCGGCGACGCACGCTGAGGAGCGCGAGGTCGGCATCGTTGAGCACCTCGATTCCGGGCAGTGCGTGATTATCCGTTTCGCTGCCATAAACCGTACTGACGCGGAAGTCCTTGCCGAGATGATTGAGGGCGAACTCCAGCAGCGTGCGCTCCGTTTGATATTCCGACTCGGCGATTACGAGAACGAGATGCGGCCGCTTGTCGCCTGTGAAGCGGAACGGTTTGCCGCCCAGGATTTGATCGCTCGTAATGGTTGGGCATACCCATTTCTCGATATGTTCAACGATAAGATCGGTACCCGTGAAATGGCTAACGAACGGAGCACGGGCGGGATTGTACATGGTATCGGTCAGGTCGCGCATGAGCACGACGTTCTTGCCGTTCTTGGCCATCTGCCGTAGACCGAAAGGGCGGCCTAGAACGCACATGTTCGTATGGACGCCAACGAGGATGACGTTTTCGATACCGCGATGCTCCAATACGCTCCAAATTTCCTCCCCTTTGTCGCTAATTAAGTCGCGGTTGTCGATTTTCAACACATCGACCTGCGACTTCCACGGAGCGCGCGGATTGCGGCCCTTCTTTTGCAATTCCTCTGCCCAGGCTCGATGCTCGGCCAGGTCGTCGTCCTCGCCGCCATCGGTTTGATCGATTGGATAAACGCCCTTCTCCTCGGCGGGAATGCGGTCGCACCAGCGGCCGATGTCCTTGGGCAGGTTCTTCGCGCGCGGCGTCTTGAGGGCGTTCTGGCGTGCGGCATGGTCCTTGTAAGCGTCCACGCAACCGCTCGGCGCGTGGATGATGAGGACGCCGCGCTGCCGCGCGTCGCTCAGCAGTTGGTTCATACGCGGGGCCATCTCGCCGACACGGCGAACGGCGTTGAGACAGTGGTGCGAATCCCACATGTCGCAGACGATGATCGCTGTCTTCTTGGCGTCCCACTTGGCAGGTTGAACGATGGCGTGAAATCGGCCGCTGCCGGGTCGAGTTTCGATACGCTTGCGAAGCGACAGCGATAGCGTTCCGGCATCTTCCGCGGCGGAGCATGGATACGCTAGCCCGACGAAGCTCGCCATCGCCATGAGGAAGTTACTCGTTATTCCGCGCGCTTTCATGGTTGCTCCTTGAGCCGTTCTCTCAGCAGGACCGTTACCACCGCTTGAGTTTCCTCTTATTGTTGTTTATTCGACGGAAAAGGAAAGCAGGAATTCTGAACCATCGAAATCCCTCTTACACCTCCCGTCTTTTTCCTGTCCTTAACGCCGGGCATTGACAAGGGCACTGCCGCCTTCCCGGAACCTTCGCGGAAGCCACCTGAAAGCAACACACACGGCTGTTAACCTCATCCATTTCTCCGCCATCGGCTCGGAGCGTCATGATCTCTCAGCAGGAGATAACCTATGTCGATTTTGCCTGCGTGTTGGGTGAGAAGAGGTGTTTATTCCTTCACCTTTCTCTTTGCTCTCGGAGTGCTCGCTTACTGGATGAACGGATTTCGGCTGCCTTTCTGGCAATCGGATCTGGACCGGCTTCGTGAGGCCGGATCCCTCGCTTTGAGCCGGCAAGGCGGGCACAATCAAGTGGTGTCCGCGAACCTGAGCGGCGAACAGGTCACCAACTCGACCCTAACATCGTTGGAAAGCTGCCAATCGCTGGAGAAGCTAAATCTCTCCAGTACGCTAATCGATGACGATGGCCTTCAATCGCTGGAGGGGCTGACCAATTTGCGCAGGCTTCAACTCAACGACGTCAAGATCACGGATGCCGGACTGGCGCGCCTTCATGGCTTGACTCGGCTGCATACGCTGCAATTGGAGAACACCAAAATCACCGGCGTGGGGCTGGAGCATCTCAAGGATCTACGTGAGCTGGATGATTTGGACCTTTCGTTCTGTCCGCTGACCGAGAAGGGACTGGGAAGCCTGTCGTTTTTCCCGCGATTGCGCTATCTCACGTTGCGTTCCGCGAGGATTGGAGATGAATGTCTCGCCTCGCTGCGCGAGATGGACCAGCTGCTCTCCATTGACCTCTCCGAGACGAGCATTACGGATGAGGGCGTTGAACGCCTAACACGACTGCCGCGACTGAAGAGCGTCTACCTCCGGCAAACGCGAATCACCGACAAGGTACTGAAATCTTTCAAACGCTGGGAGCAACTGGAGATCCTCGCCTTGCAACATACGAAGATCAGCGATGATGGGCTGGAGTCGCTGGCCTCCTTGTCCGGGCTCAAGGAGTTATGGATCAAGGGCACGAAGATCACCGACAAAGGAATAAAGAGCCTCGTGAGCCAGATGCCCTCGACCATGATTTATCGCTGAGCGGCGAGTTATCGTTTCGCGTGAATCGATAACTCACCGCTCCCTCACGGCCGCGGCACTTCCTCGCGTTCGCTTACTCGTGCCGCAGGGCTTCGATGGGATCGAGCATCGCGGCGCGATAAGCTGGGTACAGCCCGAAGCCGACACCAACGACGATGGCCACGATCAGGGCCAGGAAGATCGGCATCGCCGTGACCTGGGCGGGGAGGTGCCAATTCCACAACCATTGCGCGACCGGAGGAACGATGAAGGCGAAAAACAGACCGAATAGCGTGCCCAACAGGCCCCCCAGCGACGTTTGAACAACGGCCTCGATAAGGAACTGCATGGTGATGTCGCGGCGCTTGGCACCCAGGGCGCGGCGAATACCGATCTCGCGCGTTCGTTCGGTCACGGTCGCGAGCATGATGTTCATGATGCCGATGCCGCCGACCACCAGCGAGATGCCGGCGATCATGGCCAACAGCCCCAGGAAGCGGCGCTTCTCGGCCTCGGCAGCCTCCAGCTTGTCCAGCGGCACAGACACCACCCAGTCATTTTTGAGGTGGTCCGCCAGAATGGACTCGATCCACTTGCCAGTGGAACGGACCTTGTCGATGTCACTAACCGTCAGCGTCACCTGACTGAGCGCAACCTGCTCGCGCTGGAAGGAGCCAGCCTGGCGGTTGGTGATGACGGAGCCGAAATGCTCGTTGCAAGTGGTGAGGGGGATATAGACATCGCTATTGTAATCCTCCATGGTCTGTCCGCCGGCATCGCCGACAGGCATGCGGTTCTTCAGCACACCGATGATCACATAAGGATCTTGGCCGATCTTCACGGTTTTCCCCAAAGGATTCTCGAAGGGGAAAAGTCCCTGGGCGACCCGGGAGCCGATGACGGCGACGGGGTCTTTCTTGTCCATGTCCTCTTGGCGAAGGAACCGCCCCATCGCCAAGGGCAATTCGTTGACCTCGGCATAGGCCGGCGTAGTGCCGACGGCCTGTCCGGTGAACCTTCGCTCCACGCGCATCATTTCTTGCCGGAAAATGCGCATGGGCACCATGCGCGTTACCGTGCCGCCCTCCTGAAGGATGGCGAGGCGGTCGTAGTCGGCCTGGGTCAAGCCGTAAACGGCGACGCGAGAACGGTTGGAGGCTCCTGAGTTGTCCGGCGGCTTACGGCTTTGAACGATGATGTTGGTCGCCCCCAGCTTGCGGATGGCGTCAAGGGCTTCCTGCATGCTGCCCTCGCCGAAGGCCATGAGCGTGATGACGGCCCCGGTGCCGATGATGATGCCCAGCACCGACAAAAAGGCGCGCATCTTGTGCAGCCATAGACTGCGGATGGCCAGGACCAAGCTGCGCCGCCCCTTGTCCCAATACACGAGGGAACCAAACCCGGCACCGAATAGCAAAATGCCCACTATCAGAAGGATCAGGTACATGGAAGTCACTCTTAAGTTCTGAGTTCTGAGTTTCGAGTGCTGAGTTCTCAGCAAGAATGTTTGTGGCCGTTCTTGCTCAGAACTCAGCACTTGGAACTCAGAACTTTATAGTCCCACCGGACGCGCGGCGAAGCCGTTGCCGGCCGCTTCATCTGTTTTGGCCAGCCTGGAGCCGACCGTTCGGTGTTGGTTGCGTTCGTCGGTTTCAATCAGGCCGTCGCGCATGCGGATGACGCGCTTGGCCCAGGCGGCGATATCGTTTTCGTGGGTGACCATGATGATGGTCTTCCCTGTATCGTTGAGCTGTTGCAAGCGCTCCATGATCTCATCGCTCGTGCGTGAATCGAGATTGCCGGTCGGTTCGTCGGCGAGGATCACGTGCGGATTATTGACCAGGGCACGGGCGATGGCCACACGCTGCTGTTGACCGCCGGATAACTGCATGGGGCGGTGGTCAAGACGATCGCCCAGGCCGACCATACTGGCCAGGTGGATGCACCATTCGCGCGTCCCGGCGTTGAGCTTGATGCCTTGATAAAGCAGCGGTATTTCAATGTTCTCCACTACCGTATACTGTGGCAGGAGGTTATACGATTGAAAAATGAAGCCGAGATATTTGCTGCGAATCTCGGAGAGCTGATCGTCGTCCATCTCCGAGACATCTTCGTCGCCAAGATAATATTGGCCGCTGGTGGGGCGATCGAGGCAGCCGAGCTGATTGAGCAGCGTCGATTTGCCGGAGCCGGACGGTCCCATCAGGGCGACGAAGTCGCCTTCCTCAACGGATAGCGACACGCCGCGCAAAGCTTGCACCGTGACGGATTCGAGATAATACGTTTTAACGAGATCGAGAATTCGAACAATGTCGGCCATAAGGTGGGATCTCTTGGAGAGCTAGGAGAGGCCGCTTGCGGCTCAGCTTTCGCCCGAAGCCGCAAGCGGCGGGAGTAAGTTTATGGACCGGCGGGGAAGCTTCCGCCGGCAGGTTTTCTCCTTAACTGCGCGGTGGGCCGCCAAATCCGCCGCGGCCGCCTCCTTGCATTCCACCACCGCCGGGCATTCCACCGCCGGGCATACCGCCACCACCGGGCATGCCGCCGCCAGGCATTCCACCGCCAGGCATGCCTTTGCCTTTACCTTTCCAGTCGCCCTGGCCGCCCATGCCGCCTTGGCCTTTCCAGTCGCCCTTGCCCTTGCCTTTGCCCTTGCCTTTGCCTTGGCCGCCTCCGAAGCCGGCTTGACCGCCCTGGTCGCTGGGAGCGGACTGGACGCCGTACTCCGCTTTTTCCCTTTCCGTGAGGAGGATCGACGGGTTCAGCACGACAGTATCGCCTTCCTTCAAACCTTCCTTGACCTCGGCGACCTTTTCGTTGGTCTTACCCAGCGTGATTTCACGAAGCTCCGGATGGCCATCGACCATGACGAAGCAACGGCGTTTCTCGGCCATGTCCACGCCGCCGATCAACCCTTGCAACGGGATGGTCAAGACGGGTTCCGGCGTGGCATCGACGAAAATCGTCACAACCGCGTCCATACCCGGCTTGAGTCCTTGCAGCTGCGTGTCATCAATGGCGATGTAGGTCTGGTAAACCTTGATATCGGAGCTGAAGAAATCCGTCTGCGATGCCACCGGTGACACCCACTTGACATGCGCCTTCAAGGGCCGATCGGGGAAGGCATTGACGAGCACGGTGGCTTGCATGCCGTGCTGCACAAGTTTCTTCTCCAGATCGGGATTGGCGTCCGCGAAATCCTTTCGCAATTCTCGATCGTCGAAGCCGACGTAAACCGGAACGCCCGTAAGCGGCAGCGGATTGAAGAGCTGCGCCGCCTGAATGGCATTACTCGCGCCGGTGGCAACCTCTTTGTCCGCGATGACGCGAGCAACCATGGCCTCGTGGATGCGGGCATTGACGACCATCTTCGCCAGGTCAGGAACGGCCACCAATTTTTGCCCTTCCTTGACCAACTCGCCCTGGGCAATCACGCCCGCCGAGGATTGGCCGAAGCGCGCCCGTTCCTCGACGTAGTAGACTACCATGCCGTCGCGCGGCGCGAAGATCAAGCAGTCGTCGATGTCCTTTTTGAGATCTTGCAACTTTGATTTCTGCTTTAGGAATTGGGCCTTCGCGGACTCGACGGCCACATCATCAAGTTCCAGCTGTTTCTTGAGTTTTTCGATGGACGTGTCCAGATTGCGCTTGGCATCGTTGATGGCGCCCCGGAGACTGACTTCATTCTTTTTCTTGGTTAACGTATCGAGCACATCCAACTGGGTCACGTAGCTCTTCATGGTGAGTTCGGCCGTTTTGCGACGGGACTCGTCGGCCTCGGCCTGCGAGACGGTGACATACTGGCGGCCGGGTTGCGACATGCGATCCGACCATTTGGCTCGTTCCTCCCACATGAACAGGTCCGATTGCGACATGTCCAATTTGTTTTTCAGATCGACGCGGGCGGTCAGATATTGGCCTTTTAAATACTCGTCCAAGCCGATCTCGGCGACGGCGAGGGCGGTTTTCTTCGTCTCCACGTCCGTTTCGTTGGTGAGCTTGTTGACGGTGCGCGTAAGCTCGGCTTTCTTATAAGCCTCCTCGGCCTGGTAAACAGCAATCTCTTGCGTGGTGAATTGATCTTGCAAGGCGGAATCATCCAATTCGAGGATGCGCTCGCCTTCCTTCACGGGGGAGCCGTTGTCGATGACCCAGCGGATGCTGGTAGAGGCTTGTCCAGGCGTCTTGGCCTTGACCTTACAGGAAATGTAGGTGTTGTCGGCCGGCTCCAGGCTGCCGCGATCCACAATAGTTACTTGGAATTTCTTCTTCTCGATCTTGTGCAAGATCAAGTCGGGCCGCGCCGTACGCTGGCGGGAGTAGAAGTACCATCCGCCCATGCCGGTGCCGCCCAGTACGAGCAGCACCAGCAGGGCGATCATCCATTTACCGCGCCGGCTCCGCCGCTGTCCCTTGGGCAGCCGGTTCGGGGCGGGGCTGGGGGAGCTGCTCGGGGCCAGGCTGGTTTGGGGCGTTGCCGGGTGGCTGTTGTCCGGAGGCTGAGCGGTCGTCAGCGGGTTGGTTGGCGGTTGCGTCTGCATCGATCCATACTCCACGGTTGTCCAGGGGCATGACCCCCATGTCACGGTACAGGTAGGTTCGGTTGATCTGGAACGTAATCCATGTACTATACAGGTCGTTCTGTGATCCCACTAGCGAATTTTGCGCCCCCAGAAGTTGGGTGGTGAGAGCGGCCGGGTCGCCCAGCTGAGGCCGCTGGCCGACAGGTCCGACCAGACCGGGAAGGATGGTGTCTGCTCCCGGCGGCGCCTGCGGTTGGGCGAACGCCTGCAAGGCCTGATCCAAGACCATATAAGCCAGCTCGATTTGCCGCTTCTGCACGCGCTGATAGTTGTTGGCCAGGACACGCACCTGGCGCAAGTCGAAGCGAACGTTGAAAAGTAGCTGGTCCTCGAATTGGAACAGGCTGCGGCGATTTTGTTGGAAGTTGATGAGCGTGCTGCGGTAGTTGTTGCGTTGCAGGATGCGAACCAACGGCAGCTGCCCGGTGAAAATCAATTGGTGCGTAGTGCGCGAGCCGGAGAAGGCAAAAGGCAGCCCCCTTCCGACGGGAGTTGTAGCGCCGAGATGATAATCGACGTTGAAGGTGCCCATCAAGGCGTTGGCGGCGACACGGATCTTACGCCAGGCATCGGTCAGCTGCGCCCGCACGTTCATGAGATCCACGCGGTTCTCAAACGTCGCTTGTTCGACGGCGAGCAGCGCCTCATCCTCCGGCGCCGCTAACACATCCACGCCCTTGGCGCGGACCGGCAACAAATCGGGCCAGAGATTCTTGATGTCTCGGAGTCTCTCCACAACGGCGTGGTCGACCACGCTGAGGAAAATGCGATGCGCGCCGAAAAACTGCTCTTTCGCCAATCGAGTCCGAAGGTCTTCTCTGGTGATTTCATCTCGAATGGAGTTGATTTCTTTATTGGTGTTCCACTCCTCGCGTTCGTAAATGCTCACTCCTAACTCGTACTCTGCCATGTCAAGCTCGAACTTGAGTTCGTCTCGGCGATCTGCCTCCGCTTTTGATAGCTTCTCCCCCGGAGTCTCGGCTTCCTTTATCCGGATTCGTCCGAGTTCTCTCCTCAGTTTCATGATCTCGTCCAGCAGAGCCTTTTTCCGCTCCTCCCACGACTTGTCCTTGGCGAAATTCTCCCAGTAGGGCAAGCGGCGGCGGATGAATTTTTGCGCGTCGGTGCCGCGCAAAAGCAAGGCTCCTTCGAGCAAGCGCCGGAACCGGCCTCGCAATAGCCTGGCCTCGGTCGATCGGCTGTATTGGTCGATCGTGGTGATCACGCTCTGGTGATTGATGAACAGCTTTTCGTATGCCTCGATGATGTTGATCATCGGCTGCAACGGTCCCGGGGCGATATCGAGGGGAACCGTCATGGGCAAGCCAAGCTGCTGTTTGAGCTGATCCAGCGACACACGGAAGTTGAGTTGCTGGCCGAGTATCGTCTCGTAGCTGCCCAGCAAACGCTGTTCAACGGTGCCTCGCTGCACTTGGTTGACCAAGCTGCCTTGCAGCCACACGTCGAAGATGCGAAGGAAGCGTTGCAGGGCCTGAATGTTCTTGTAGTAGTTGAAGAGGACCGTCCGCTCCAGGATAGCGGAGAGATACCCTTGCGGGGTGATGAGAACGCCGGAGTTCAAGTTTGCCCCTAACGGCGTTAGCGGCGACACCTGGACCGTTGCGGGATTGTTCACGAGTGGCAGTGTGAACGGGCCGGGTACGAAAGGAATTGGCGTATTCACCGTGCCGGGCAATAGGGCGACCACGCCGGCGCCAACGCCGGGGATGAAGGCCGTGGACTGACCGACTGCGAAGAAAGCATAGTATTCCTGGCGGAAGCGGTAGAAATCGCGGATGGCGTAAACCAAATCGCGTTCGGCCTGTGTCAATGGCTCAAGCGCGACGGCCCGACCTCCGCCGGCTAAAAACGGCTGAACAATGTCCAGATTGATAGTAGAGACGCTGGTCGTCTTGCCGCCGCCGCCGCCCAAGTTGTAAACAGTCTGGTTGGCGAAGTTGAACAGCAAGAGGGCGCCCGTGGAGAAGGTTTTGGTGAAGCCCGCGGTGGCGCTGGAGATCCAGCCATTGAGCGGAGTCGCCCCCGTCTTGGTGCCGGCGCGTTGGCGAATCACTTGCTCGGTGACGAACGGCTGAGCGATGAAGGCGAAACGCTCGGCTGTCACCGCCAGGGCCGTCAGGTACAGGTTCTCGCGCACGGCCTGGAATTGCGGGCTGTTCAGGAACCCCAATTCCGTGATCTGTTCGAGGTTGAGCAAGAAGGGCTTATTGGACGACAGGCCGGAGACGTCGAGCGACACGGGAAGTTGCTGGTTGCCGCTGACGGGAGGTGCCAGTTCGGCTTCAATGTTCTGCTCAACTTCCCGGGCACGCTCGGCGAAGCTCTTGATTTCGCCCATCAGTCTGGCCTCTTCGCCGACTGCTTCTTCCTCCTGCTGCGCTCTTTGCGCCTCCTGCTTGGCGCGATTCTCCGTGTCCCATCGGCGCATCAACTCAATATAGCCAGTGCCTTGCCAATATTTGTAGCCCTTTAGCCAGGGCCGCTGCGGATGCGGCGCCATGTCCCAGGCCGCGGGATCATCCGGCGGCATGGGCGGTCGGTCGGGGTCGGTCGGGTCGGCGAAACGCGACAGCGGATGGGGATAGACGTAGTAGTCGTTGATCTTCCACTGAGGATACTTGTCCTTCTCAGCCAAGATCTCATCGACCTCGGCGTCGGCTCGCCGCCTGAAGAAACGTCGCGTGCAGCCGCTCAGGGACATAAGGAGACCCAGCATCAACAGGGTGGAAAGAACGAACCGACTCAGGCGACAACCTTCACTTTGAACACGCCAGCTCCACATGACATCCGTGCCCCCGCCTTGTGGATACGGAACAACCGATAGAAGCGTTATCGGCGGCAAGGGTTCCCTGGCTTTACCATTAGAAAGACTATCTGAGTAATAATGAGAAGGCGATGAGGAAACGCCAACATGGCGATTCCGCCAAGCATGGGTAAGCGGCGCAATCGGCAGGCGCGGATCCCACAGCTGAGGAAGAAAAAAAAGAGAGGATGCAGTTATAATGCGAAGGGAGGAGATTGTATTCGTGCCGCCAGAAGTGTTGTCTATTGTGCCCGAGCGTTTGCAGGATCTGCCCGAGGTGCTGGCGCGGGTGGAGGGTTTTCCGGCAGTGGTGTCGGCCCTGCGCCACGGCCGCGGCGCCGTGGTGGATGGCGCTTGGGGTTCGTCGGCGGCGCTGGCAACAGCCGTGCTCGCCCGGAGCGCCAGCGAAGGGCAGAGGCCACGAACTCTGCTCGTCGTGCTCGCGCATCCGCGCGATCTCGACGGCTGGAGCGGCGACTTGTCCAGCTTCGCCGGCGTTGATCCCGTCGTCTTCCCTGCCTGGGACGATTTCCGCGCCGAGGCCGAAACATCGCGCGGGGCAATCGATGAGGTTGCCGGTCAGCGTCTCCGTATCCTGAAGCATCTCGAAAGCTCCCACCCTCCACGTTTGTTGCTGACGACGCTACAAGCCCTTATTCAGCCGGTTCCCGGTCGCGCCCAGCTTGCCGCATCGCGGCGCAAATTGCAAACGGCCAAAACTGTCGATCTCGAAGAATTCGCCGGCTGGCTGATTGACCGCGGTTATCGCCACACGGAAGCTGTCGAGTTGCCCGGCGAGTTCAGCCGCCGCGGCGGTATTCTCGATGTGTTCTCCCCCGACGCCGAGGCACCCTATCGACTGGAGTTATTCGGAGACGACATCGAATCCATCCGCCAGTTCTCGCCGCAGACGCAGCGCAGTCTCGGTCAAATTGACGAAGCGGATATCGTAGGCTTGCCAGCCCGCAGCGCAAGCAAGGGGGATCGCGGCCATCTCTGCGACTACTTACCCGACGATTCCTGGACCGTTCTTGTGGAAGTGGAGGATCTGCGCGAGCAGGGGAAGCATTATCTGGAGCGCGTCGCGGAGGAGACAGGACTTTTCTCTGTAGAAGGCGTGTTTCAACAATTGCTGCGTCTCCCCAGCGTAACGGTATCCGCCCTGCCGTCGCCATCGGTCGAAGCGACGTGTCATCTGCACGTTGAATCGGTGGAGCGATTAAGCGGCGAAGTCGGCCGCGTTCGCGATGAACTGGATGCGGTGGCGGCTCAAGATGTCGTTCTAATCGCCTGTCACAATGAGGGCGAATGCAAGCGCCTTAGCGAAGTCTTGGCCGCGGGCCAGCTGGCGCAGTCGGATCGCCTGCGTCTGGTCACCGGCCGCGTTCGAGCGGGATTTCGCTTGATCGAAGGCTCCGGACGCAATGGCTCGGCCCAATCACTGATCGTGCTGGGCGGCCAGGAATTATTTCATCGTGAGGAAGTGCGGCAGGTGCAGCCGCGCCGCCGCCTCGAATCACGGGCGATCGATAGTTTTCTCGATCTCGCCGAGGGCGATCTCGTCGTCCACGTCGGCCACGGCATCGCGCGCTATTGCGGCATGCAGGTGATCGAAAAAGGCGAGCGGGGTCGCGTTAGCGCCCCGAGTGCGGAAGCTCTCGGGGCGCTAACGCGACCCCGCTCGCCCGCGCGCCAATCTGAGGAACATTTGATCTTGGAGTTCGCGGGCGGGGTGCGCGTTTACGTTCCGGCATCGAAGATCGATTTGGTACAGAAATACGTCGGCGGCTCCAAGACCGAGCCGGAGCTATCGAAGTTCGGCGGCACAAGCTGGCAGAAGCGCAAGGCGCGCGTGGAAGAAGCGGTCATGGATTTGGCCAGCGACATGATCCAATTGCAGGCGCTGCGCGAGGCCGAGCCGGGCACCGCCTTTCCGCCCGACACCGAATGGCAGTCCGAATTCGAGGCGTCTTTTCCCTATCAAGAAACGCCGGACCAACTGACGAGCATCGCCGAGATCAAGACCGACATGCAACGGCCGCGGCCGATGGACCGCCTCCTTTGCGGCGATGTCGGTTACGGCAAGACGGAACTGGCCATCCGCGCCGCCTTCAAGACCATCGATAACGGCCGGCAGGTTGCCGTGTTGGTGCCGACGACCGTGCTCGCCGAGCAGCACTATCGCACCTTCAGCCAGCGCCTCGCCGAGTATCCGTTCACCGTCGAATGCCTCAGCCGATTCCGCTCGGCCGGGGAACAAAGACGCATCGTCGAGCGCTTGAAAAAAGGCGGCATCGACATCATCATCGGTACGCATCGTCTTGTCAGCGCCGACGTGCAATTCAAGGATCTCGGCCTGGTCATTATCGATGAGGAGCAACGATTCGGCGTCGAACACAAGGAACGTCTCAAACACCTGCGGCAAAAAGTCGATGTGCTGACAATGACGGCCACGCCGATCCCGCGCACGCTGCATTTGTCGCTTTTAGGCATCCGCGACATCTCCAATTTAGAAACACCGCCGCCGGATCGCCTCGCCATCGAGACGCGCATTGCTCGCTTCGATAAGCAATTGATCCGTCATGCTGTGCTGCGCGAGTTGAACCGCGATGGTCAGGTCTACTTCGTGCATAACCGCGTGCAGAACATTCATGAAATCGCTTCGCGTTTGGAGCAAATCGTGCCGGAGGCGCGCATTGCCGTCGTTCATGGACAGATGGCCGCGGAAGAGTTGGAACACGAGATGCTGCGTTTCGTGCGCCGCGAAGCCGATATCCTCGTGGCCACAACGATCATCGAAAGCGGCCTGGACATCCCCAACGCCAACACCATTTTCATCAACCAGGCAGACATCTACGGCCTCGCCGACTTGCACCAACTGCGCGGCCGGGTCGGTCGCTACAAGCACCGTGCGTATGCGTATCTGCTGCTCGACAGCGACCGCACCGTGACGCCGAACGCGGCACGCCGGCTGAAAGCGATCGAAGAGTTCACCGACCTGGGCGCCGGGTTCAAGATTGCCCTTCGCGATCTGGAGATTCGAGGCGCAGGCAATATCCTGGGCACGCAGCAGAGCGGCCACATTGCCGCCGTCGGCTACGAGTTGTACTGCCAGCTGCTCGAAAATGCCGTGCGGACCCTCAAGCAACAGCCGTTGCGCACACCGCTGGAAGTCCGCGTCGATCTGCCGTGGAGCGCGTACTTGCCGCGCGATTACGTGCAGGGACAGCGTTTGCGTATCGAGGTGTATCGCCGGCTAGCGCGCGTGCGCCGGCTCGAACGTCTGGAGGATTTCCGTCAGGAGATGCGCGATCGCTTTGGGGCGGTGCCGGAGCCGGCCGAATGGCTGCTCCGCTTGGCCGAATTGCGCTTACTTGCGGCGCAATGGAAAATCGCGTCGATCCACCTGGAGAAATCCGCCGAGGTCGGCAGCAGTGCAACTGATGTGGTGTTCGGCTATCGCAATCCACGGCGCATGCAAACGTTGGCGGCACGCAGCAACGGTCGTTTGCGGATCGTGGATGATGCCAGTGCGTATTGTCGGCTCACGGCAGCAGAATTGGAGTCGGTACGTTTGTACGCGGTTCTGAAGAGTTTGCTGGGAAATAATTCGGATTAGGCAAAATGGTTAGCGGCGCTTAGCAGAAGCGTCGAAGCGTTGCGACGCTTCGCAGAAGCGTCGCTAACTGAGAATCGGTGGGTTATCGGGATTCGACGACCTCGACAACGAGGCAAGATACATTATCTTTCGAGCCGGCGTCGAGGGCGAACTGGCCCAGGCCGTCGGCGCACTCCTGCACATCTTGTTTTTGCAGGATGAAGTCGAGCAGCTGTTCATCGGAGACGACGCCGCTGAGTCCATCGGTGCAGAGCAAGAAACGATCGCCGGCCTGAATCGGTACGATCTTCACTTCCGGGCCTTCGCCGACCTCCGGCGACCCGAGGTACTTCCACAACACGTTGCGATAGCGATGCGTCTTGGCCTCGGCGGCGGAAATCGTCTTGGCTTCGACCAGCGCCTGGGCGATGGAATGATCCACGGTCAGCTGCTCGATTTTGTTGTTGCGAATCAAATAGGCCCGGCTGTCGCCCATGCTGGTGATATAGAGGATCGAGCTGCCCTTGCGCCACACAGTCGCCACGATGGTGGTGCCCATGTTTTTCAGCTCGCGGTCAAGGGCGGCCATGGCCATGATTTCTTCGTTGGCTTGGACGATGGAGCGGCGGATGATGGTTTTGCTCTCGTCGTTGCTGACCACGCTGCTGAGGTATTTTTTCAGCTCGCGCGGCACGATTTCGATGGCGCGTTTGCTGGCGACCTCTCCGGCGGCTTGGCCTCCCATGCCGTCGGCCACCAGACAAACAATCATGTCCGGGAACGTCTTGACATCGATGGCATCCTCGTTGTTCTCGCGGTAGTTGCCGAGCAACGTACACTTACCGATGTTCAACGCCAGGGCCATGGCCACCTCGTTTTGCCGCGGGATGAATTGAGGAATCAGTGCTGCGCCGAGTGGGCAGACACCTTAACTATACGCCTCCCTTGCCCTCGGAGCAACTGATTCAAGTGGTATCCTGGTCGATCAAGGATAGTAAGTCCGTCGGCGCGAAGGGAAGAGTCGGGGAGAATACCATTTTGCTTTTTCTGCTTCCTAAGGTGATGATAAGATGACGCGGAGGCCGGCGAGCCATTTGCGGCCGGATCTATATATCATGCCAGCACATTTCTTCCTCGATCCCGAACGCGCTGACGCCGACGGCCTGGTTGCTGTCGGCGGCAATCTAAGTCCGCCGTTGTTGCTTCACGCTTACCGACGCGGCATTTTTCCGTGGTTCGATGAGTCCAGCCCAATTCTGTGGTGGTCGCCGGACCCGCGCGCTATTTTCGAGCTGGACGGCTTGCACATCTCCCGGCGACTGGCCCGTACGGTGCGGTCCGGAAAGTTCATCGCCACGGTCGATCACGCCTTCGGCGAAGTTATCCGCGGCTGCGCCCATCGACCGGATGATGGCGTGTGGATCACGCCGGACATGATCGATGCCTACACGCGGTTGCACAAGATGGGCCACGCGCATAGCGTCGAAGTCTGGCACGACGGCCAGCTAGCGGGCGGCGTGTACGGCGTGACGATCGGCGGCCTATTCGCCGGTGAATCGATGTTCACGCGGGTCCGCGACGCCTCCAAGGTCGCCCTCGTGCATCTGATGGAACGACTACGTCAGCGCGGGTTTCAGCTGTTCGACGTGCAGTTTCTCAACGAGCACACCGCTGGCCTCGGTGCCATTGAGATTCCACGCCGCGAGTATCTCCGCCGTCTACGCAAGGCCGTTGCCTGCGACGTGAGTTTCGTCTAAATCCACTCCGATCATTTCGTTCTCTTGTTCCAATAGATGCGGGCGTTATGCGATTGCCGGCCGACGGCCACGATGTCAATGCGGCCATCGCCGTCCAGATCGGCGGCGGCAAGATCCTCAACATGAACGCCGCCCTCATCGAGCAGCTGACGCTCCCACTTCGTCCCCGTATCGTCGAGTGCTTTGAAAATGCGCACGCCGCATTTCTCGCCCGGCTTCTCGCTGAGATTGTCGCGGACGCCGATAATCAGCTCCTCGCCGCCGTCGCCGTCGAGATCGGCGCACCAGACGGCATGGCCCCATTTCAGGCGATCGTCCAGAACGTGACGCTTCCATAAGGGCAGCAATCGACTGGACTCCCGGGGGGGAGTGTAGACAACGACTTTATCGCCGTGCCACG
>Ga0209062_1003667_pt1 | contig 17346 bp, 9 predicted proteins | sample Coa_R2_2_FD_187158 | JGI IMG/M metagenome (GOLD analysis project Ga0209062, IMG submission 187158) | Surface soil microbial communities from Centralia Pennsylvania, which are recovering from an underground coalmine fire - Coalmine... | ecosystem: Environmental > Terrestrial > Soil > Unclassified ...
GCTCGAAGGCCCGTTCAAACATCTGCTGATACCGCCGGAAGAACCCTTGCCGCTCGCCGATGTGCTCGTCGGCATGATATTCGTCTTCGGCGCTCAGAAGATACATCGCCAGAGTCGGGACGATCGTACGCGACCAAAGATAAGACGCCAGCATCGCGAAGATCACGGCCTCCGCGAGCGGCACAAAAAGGTACTTCGCTACGCCGGAAAGAAAGAACATCGGAATGAACACGATGCAGATGCACAGCGTCGAAACCAGCGCGGGCACGGCGATTTGCTGAGCGCCGTCCAGGATGGCTTGGACCGTGTCCTTGCCCATGGCCAGATTGCGATTGATGTTTTCGATTTCCACGGTCGCGTCGTCCACCAAGATTCCCACCGCCAGCGCCAGCCCGCCGAGCGTCATGATGTTGATCGTCTCCCCGAGCGCGCTCAAACAGAGCACGCTGACGAGAATCGAAAGCGGAATCGAAATGGCGATGATCAGCGTGCTCTTCCAGTTGCCGAGGAAAAGCAGAATCATCACGGCCGTCAGGCACGCGGCAATAACGGCCTCGCGCAGAACTCCCTGGATCGCCGCGCGCACGAAAAGAGATTGGTCGAAGAACTGAGTAATGCGCAGCCCTTCGGGTAGCGACGACTGATAGTCGGCGAGCATCGCCTTCACGCGGTCTACGATATCGAGCGTTGAAGCGTTGCCGGTTTTGTAGATGCTCATCAGAACGCCACGCTGGCCGTTGTTCATGACGATGTTGGTCTGCGGAGAGAAACCGTCGCGCACGTGGGCCACATCTTTCAGGTAAATCGTCGCGCCGTTTTGCGTCTTTACCGGCAGATCGTTTAGCTCGGCTATGCTCTGCGGGCTGCCATTGAGCTCCACGTTGTATTCGAGCGAACCCAGCTTCGCGGTTCCCGTGGGCAAAATCAGGTTCTGCGCGTTCACCGCGTTGACGATATCCACCGGCGAAAGCCCCTTGGCCTGCAGCGCCGCCGAATCGATGTCCACCGAGATATACCGCTGTTTTCCGCCATAGGGGAAAGGCGTCGCGGCTCCCTGAATCGTCGCCAGTTGCACGCGAATGAAGGTGTTCCCGTAATCGAAAAGCTCTTGCTCGCTCAGCGTGTCGCTGGTCAAGCCAAGCTGCAGCACCGGCACCGTGGATGCGGAATAGATGATGACCAGCGGCGGAGTGGTTCCCGGCGGCAGGAACCCCAGGAACGTCTGAGAAATCGCGGCCGTCTGCGCTAGCGCGGTCTGAATGTTCGCGTTCGGCTGAAAATAAATGTGGATGACCGCGACGCTCGGCAAGGATTGCGATTCAATGTGCTCGATATCGTTGACCAGCGTGCTCAGGCCGCGCTCGACGTTCGCCGTGATCCGCCGTTCCATTTCCTGCGGCTCGAAGCCGTTGTACTTCCACACCAGACTGATGACCGGAATGTTGATGTCCGGAAAAATGTCCGTGGGCGTGCGCTGCAGCGCGACCGGCGCAAGCAGCACCACGGCCAGCGCCATCACGATAAACGTGTACGGCCTCGAAAGCGCGAGTCGAACAATCCACATGGTTCGCGAGTTTCTTTCTTAAACGGCGCTCTTGACCGCCTCAGGGCCCCTCGGAATCAGCGGCCAAGCCCCGGTCTCCACTTCGCGTTAGATTCGCCGGACGGAAGCCGCGGGTACGCTCGCCCGCGCCGGCTTTCACCTCCGCATCTCCGGCAAGCTATGGAATTGTAAGCGATGTGCTCGTGCCGGTGATGCTCCGCGCGAATCCAGCCACACCTCTTGGATGCCGGCATGGGTGCCAGCGTAACATCCCGCCGGAGCCGGCGGCGAGCAAGGGAAGCGGCTACTTGTGAGTCATTGTGAAAACACCGTCCCAATTCGAGGAAGGCTCATCGAAGAGGTACTCCTGACAGCGTTTCCAGTACAGGCGCGCCGGGCCGTCATCCGGCCACCGCTCCAGGAGCGCCTGGAAGGCTCGCTGCCCTTCTTCCCAGCGCCGCTCGCGATAGAGTGCTCGAGCATTCTCGAAAGCTTCTAGCCTCGCGCACAATTCCTGCGGGGAGCCGTAAACACTGGCTTTTCCCGCGCGGCCGATCAATTCGTAGATCGTCACCGGTTCGAGCTTGCCCTTCACGCGAATCACATCCAGTTCGCGAAACGCAAACCCCGCGTTGACCGCCCCGCGGTAGGTTGTCTCGGAAACGAGAATGTGCGTGCCGTAATCCTTGTTCAGCCCTTCCAGCCGCGACGAGAGGTTCACGGCGTCACCCAAAGCCGTATAGCCGTAGCGCAGTTTCGAGCCCATGTTGCCGATGCTGGCCACGCCGGTGTTCAAACCGATGCCGATGTCCAGATGCGGCTTGCCTTCCGCTTCCCACTGCTTCTGCAATTCGCGCACCCGGGCCATCATTTCCAGAGCCGCATCGCACGCCCGCTGCGCGTGCCCGGCCTCTTCGAAGGGCGCGCCCCAAAAAGCCATCACAGCGTCGCCGATGTACTTATCCAGCGTTCCCTGATGCTCGAAAACGATTTCTGTCATTTCCCCGAGGTATTGATTGAGGAACAGAGCGAGCTCCTGCGCATCGAGCCGTTCCGAAATCGTCGTAAACCCCCGAATATCGCTGAACATGACCGTGACTTCCGTCTTTTTCGGTTCCACCAGCCGCGGATTCACCAGCAGCCGGCGGATCACTTCCGGGCTCAGGTATTGCCCGAAGGCGCTGCGCACGCGCTTCTTCTCCTTTTCCTCGACCAGCGCGCGATAAAGCGAGATCACCAGCACGTTGGCGCTTAGCGTCAGCGCCGGGAGCGTGAAGTTCAGCCACCACCCTCGGAGAAACGCCAGGTATTCGGCGGCCACCAGCGGCAACAGCAGAAAAATTCCAGACCACATCCAGCGCGGCGCCACCAGCGCCATCCAGATTCCGAGCGGCAGCCCCAGCACCAAAATCAGAAGCACATCGGCCAGTTGCTGCTTTGCGCCACGCTCGAGAAAATTCTGGTGCAGAATGTTGTCTATTACATTCGCGTGAATTTCCACCCCGGGATAGTTCAGCCCGCCGTAAGGCGTCGTCCGCAAATCCCCGATTCCTGTTGCCGTCGCGCCGATGAGCACGATCTTGCCTTCGAACCGTTGCGCCGCGACTTTTCGCTCGACGACGTCCGCCATCGAATAGTGCGGATACGTGTACGCCGGCCCGTGATAGTTCACCAGCACGCGGCCGAGCGCATCCGTTCGAACCTGCGCGGCTTGCCCAAAGGCGATCCGCACAATGCCGACCGGCCCGTATTCCAGCACCACCTGCTCGTTCGGCAACCGCAGATACGAGCGCACGGTCTGGACGTCGAGTGACGCGTACAGGTCCCAATCGGCAAAATCCTTCGAGCGCCCATACGGAATCACCAGATTGCTCTGCCGCACCACTCCGTCCGCGTCCGGGTACACGTTGAAGAATCCGGTTGACGAGGCCTCGTCGCCCAGCGCGCTGGTCAGCGTCTCGAGGTTTGCCTCGGTCCCTTTGGGCAGCAGATGGTCAGGCTCATAACTCTCGATCAACCGGATACGATCCTGCTTTCCCGTGCTTGCGGAGAGCGGCCGAACGCTTGGAAACGAATAGAAGGCAATCTGGTTTGCGTAGTTCTCCAGCGTCTTATCGTCAATACCGCGAAGGTCCGCCTCCGTATGCAGGAAAAAGTTCCCCAGCACCACGCCGCCGAAGCGCTGGATGGCCGCCGCGAATTGCTTGTCCGCGTCGTAACGCGCTGCCAGCGATTTCACTTCCTCCATCAGCTTGGGGTCGATCGTCTTGCCTTCGCGCTGCTGCGCTTCGAGATCCGACCAAAGCGCCTGAACCGGCGCTGCCGTCTGATCCGGCTTGCTGAACGTCACATCGAAGGCCGCGACGCGCGCGCCATCCTCGCGCAGCACGTCCAGCAACCGCGCAAACTGTACGCGCGAAAACGGCCATTTGCCCAGCACTTCCTGCGAATGCTGGTCGATATCCACAATCACGATGCGCGAATCAATGGGTACGGCATTCGCGGGACGGTAACGAAATCGCGTGTCCAGCGAGTCGTATTCGAGCCGCTTCAAAAATTCAAAAATAGGAGTGGGGCGATCCCCAAGGAAAGTGAAGTAGTAGAGCGCGAGGGCCGCGAGCGTAATCGCCACGCTGATGAGAAACGAAACGCGCCTGCCCCACCAGCGCAGAAAGAGTTCATAAACGCCGAAGCCGGAGCGGCGCAGCCGTTCTCGCAGCGACAGCTCTGTTGAACCCGAGGGCACGCTACTCGCGGAAAATGAAATTCAGCCGCAAACCGGAAATCTCGATCACGTCGCCGTCATTCAGTCGCACCGGCCCGGGAATGGTCGTGCCGTTGACGGTGGGCACCTTGTCGCCCGGTCCCAGATAGTAGCCGTCGTCGCGCTGGTTGATCTGCGCGGCCATCTGCGGCTTGAACCAGCCTTTCAGCCGGACCGTCGCCATACTGGATTTGCCAATGGTGGTCAGCTTGTTCGTCAGGACGTATTCCTTCTGCTCCGCCTTTCCGCTGAGGACGACGAGCGTCGGCACCTTCAGCCGCCCCGAGGCGAATTGCGTGCGCTCACCCATGGCCGCCGCCTGCTGCAGCATCTCTCGGCGAACCTTTGTGTCCAGCACCATCGTCTCGTTGATGCGCGGCGCGCTCGCCTTGCGTCCCGAATCCCACGGCACCGGAGCGTCTCCCGTGGCGTCCACCTTAATCCGGTGCTTGCCGACGTGAATCGAATCGCCATCGTGCAGCGTGGCCCGTTCGACGCGCAAATCGTTCACGAACGTGCCGTTTAGGCTGTCGAGGTCTTCCACCACCAAGCGGCCGCCTTCGAAATAAACCCGCGCGTGATAGTTGGATACTGCCAGATTGTCCACGGTCAGATCGTTATCGGGCGAGCGGCCAATGCCCACCGGCCGGCTGCCCACGGGCACCTCCCGCACGAGCTTGTCTTCAAACATCAGGCTGAGCTTTGCCATCTTCAGTTCCCTCCGGTGGAACCGTTGCCGTTTGCATGCTTGCGCACCCTGCGCAGGCGGGAAAACCAGTCGCCGAATCCGGATTCGAGGCGAATCACCAGCACCGTGACGTTGTCCGCGCCGCCGTTTTCATTCGCCAGTGCCACCAGTTTGGCGGCCGCCCGTGCCGGATCCGTTTCCGCTTGCAGCGTCCCGGCGATCTCCGGTTCGGTCACCATGCGCGTCAGACCGTCCGAGCACAACAGAACCAGATCGCCCTTGAACAGACCAAGCTCTTCCGCGTCAATTTCGACTTGAGCTTGCGCGCCCAGCGCGCGCGTCAGCACGCTCTGCATCTCGCTCTGTTCGGCTTCGGCCGGCGTCAAAATGCCCTTCCGCACCTGCTCGGCCACGAGTGAATGGTCATTCGTCAATTGCTGCAAGGCGCCGCCGCGCAGCAGATACGCCCGGCTATCGCCGACGTGCGCGATGCTCAGTTTCGATCCATCGATCCACGCAGCCGTTAGCGTGGCGCCCATGCCGCGCCGCTCCGTATTTTGCTTTGCCGATTCGAATATCTCCCGGTTCGCGAGATACACCGCGCTCGAAAGCCGCTTCGTCCGGTCGCTCCAATTTCGCTGCGGCTGCCCGAAAAATGGCGCCGCGGGATTGGCTTCCGCCTCGACGCAATGCCTCACCACGGTTTCCACCGCCATCGCGCTCGCTACTTCTCCATGCGCCTCGCCGCCCATTCCATCGGAGAGCACGTACAACTCGAGCGGCTTCACAATCTGGAAGCAATCTTCGTTGTTGGTGCGGACCCGCCCGACATCAGTCAGGCCGCCGCTCGCGATACGCACACGCTTCCCCTCTCTGCTTTCCGCTCCTGGGGCCACCCGGGACACCCGGGACACTCGGTACTTCCTTTTCACCCTAGCAAAGCCTCATTCGCCGCAACAGCCCATGAATCCAAGTGATTACCAGCATTCTCGCCACATTCCGCGCGCCTCCCGCCGGCTCCTCGCTTCGCCCGCGCCAGCTTGCGGAGGGGTTTCGCGCGCTGGTTTCTTCATCGTGTTTATCCGCCTCCCGCCGTTCGCTACAATCGGACCATGCCACGCTCGCGCATCGTCGCGTTGTTGTTTCTCGCTGGCGGCGTGTGCTCCGCGCTTTCCGCCCTTGCCCAGGCGCAACCCGCGCCGCATCCTTCCGCCGCGCGCATGCTGATTGTGCCGCGAAGAATTGTTTCTGGTGAGCGTGCCACGCTCGCCGTGCTCGACGTCAATGGCCGGCTGACTCCCGGCGTTGCCGTGGATTTCTCGAACGGTGATCGCGTGGTGACCGACGCTACCGGCCGCGCGATGTTCGTCGCGCCGCTCAATCCCGGCGTCATTTTCGCGGCCATTGCGGGCCGCGAAGGCCGCGTGCCGGCGGTTATCCTCGCCCCGGCGGAAGCCTCGTCGGAGGCAATGATCGTCACGCGAGCGCCCCGAGCCGTTTCGCTGACGGACCGCTTCGAGATTTCCGGCAAGGGATTTTGCGGGGATGCCGATGCAAATCAAATCACCGTGAATGGCCGGCGCGCGCTAGTGCTTGCGTCCTCGCCGGCCTCGGTGATCGCGCTGCCGCCGGAAGACCTTGAACCCGGCGCGGCGGCGATTCAGATTTCCTGCAAACGGAAAAGCGCCATGGCGTTTTCCGTCGTGTTCGTGGGATTTCAGCTAGATGCGGATACCGCGCCAATCAAGCGGGGAGAGCGTCGCGTGCTGACCGTGCGCGCCACAGGCACACGCGAAAAGCTGCTGCTTGAGGCCCGCAATCTCGAGCCGGCCGTCGCTGAACTTTCCGGCGGTAACGTTGTCCGCCAGGCGAGTTCCGGCGGAACGCAAAACACGGCGAAATTTGAAGTCGTGGGAAAAGAAAACGGGAGTTTCCTGGTTTCGATTCGCCTGCTTCCGGCTACCGGGCCGCCGCGTCCGGCGGAAGTCTCCGCCGAGCCGAGACCTGCGGGTCCAAGGCAAGCCGAACCGAATTAAGCGGAATCATGGGGCTAGACGAATTCTACTGGTCCGAACCCGTGAGGAAAAAAGACTGCTGGCCGGCGCGGCGGGCCAGCGAAGGGTCTGCCTGAGGTACCCCATGTTTCGGTTCGCCGGAAATTCTCGGCGCTGCCGCGGATGTCTCCGCCGCATCCGGAAGCGATTCCGGAGTCGTGTTCGAGAGTAAGTTATCCAGCGTATTGTGAGTCTTTTCCAGGCGTTTGTCGGCATCGCCGTAGCTCTGCTGCACATTTTTCAGGTGTGTTCCCAGCTTTTCGAATACTTCGGTGAAAATACCCAGCTGGTTTTGCAGTCCGGAAAGACCCGCGCCAAGCCGCCGCGCGTTTTCCTCAATCTGCATGCCGCGCAAACCCATGGCGATAACGCAGAGGTGCGCGTAAAGCGTGTTCGGCGAAACGGGAATGACGCGCCTTTCGCGGCAGTAAGCATCAAGCGGCTGTCCTTTGCCGTCGGCGGTCATCAGCAGTTCGTAGTAAACGGATTCCGAGGGCACGAACATAAGCGCGAGATCCAGCGTATTCTCCGCGGGCCGGATGTACTTTTTCGCGATGGCATCCGCCTGCAATTTCACCGCGGAGGCGAACCCCTTGCGCGCATCGTCGCCCTCCGTGGCGATACGTCGGAAAGCATCCAGCGGAAACTTCGAGTCCACGGCGAGCAATTTTTTATCGCGCAAAAAGATCACCGCGTCCGCCGCTTCGCCGCTCGCAAAACGATACTGCATCGAGTATTGCGAAGGCGGCAGGGAGTCCGCGAGAAGATTTTCCAGCGTGACTTCGCCCAGCGAGCCGCGCGATTTCGCGCCGCCAAGAATGCTTTCGAGCGTCCGTACCGTTTGTGACATCTGCTGGCCGGCCTGCTGAACGGCTCCAAGCTGTTTCTGGATTTCGCCGATTTGCTCGCGCGTGTTTTTCAGTTCGCCCGCCATGGCCGTTTGCGCGCCGGCGGCGATTTGCGCGGAGTTGGTCACGCCCTCCTGCAGCGCCTTCGTAACGCTTTCGAGACGCTGGCCGACGCTTTGGCCGATGGCGGCAATCTGACCCGCGTTCTGCGCCTGCGCGGCTGCCAGCGTCTGCAATTCGCGGCGCAGCTCGGCGAGTTGCGAATCCGTCGAATCGCCGCGCTGTTCCCGGCGCGAGCCTTCGAGCGCGATCCAACCCAGCAAAGCCGCAACAAGGATAAGCAAACCGATAAGCACCAGGTTCATGCCTTCTCCACCACGTTTGCGAAGTGCTCAGGGGAAACGGTCTCTTCACTCTACGCTTCTCCCCGGCAAATGAAAATGTTCGCGGATACCTTCTGGCTCTCACCGGCACCCAGCGGTGCTGAGGCCAGTCTAGCCCGGACGGGCCGGAAAATTAGAAGAGGCGGAAGGTTACTTCGATCGGGATGCGGACGTTGACCGGTTTCCCGTTGGGCCCCAGGGCCGGACGGAACCGCCATTGACGCACGGCTTCAATGGCCTTTTCCTCAAGACCCAGGCCCGGGCCTTTGATCGGCGTAATTCGGATGGCCTTGCCATCCGCGCTGATCACAACGTCCAGCACGACAGTACCCTGCCACTTGGCTTTCCGCGCTTCATCGGAATACTGCGGGTCGGGGCAGTAGATGCAGGAAGGCGTCCCAACTCCATTCACGCCAGCGCGAAACTCGCCGCCACCGGTGCCACCACCAGAGCCAGGTCCGAGACCGCCTCCCGTCCCGCTGCCGATTCCAGTGCCTTCGCCATGGCCAAGCGATTCGCCAGCGGTGTTGGCCAGCGGATCGCCGATGGCCGGGAGATTCGAGGCGATTTTCAAATCGGGCGGACCCAGGAGCGATGGATCCATGGGCAGCTTGGGTTGGGGCTGCGGATGTATCTGCGGCGGTGTGAACTGGGTCATCTTAAACTTGGGAACACGGCCCTTGTTGACCGGCGCAGGAGTGTGGTCATTCGCGCCGCCGCCGCCCCCTGCCTTTTGCGCTCCCGCAGGCAGTTTGGCCATGTAGGGCGAAATATCTAATGGCGTGACATCAACCTGCGGCTTGGCCTCTGCGGCCGACGGCAGCTTCCAGATGATCGGCAGAAGCAGAAGGACAATCAGCCCAGCGTGTACGCTGATCGAAATTGCCTGAGTCCAGCCGAAATTCTCGTCCTTGGACCAGATGTCCTTAACCTTGACAGGCTTGATGCCCGGGGGCAATGCCGCGGGCTTTGGCGGCGAGAAAAACTCCCGAACACGCTCGCCGAAACCGCCAAAATTCGAGCCCCAGGAAACCGCAAGCCGGCTATTCACCGGACCCTTAGGCACGGGCTTCGAGCTGAAATATTCCTTCAGATTATCCAGCAGGCTTCCACCGTATTCGGCCGGCATGAGCGGCGATTTATAGTCGCTGTGAATCTTGACGGGGCGCTCGAAGAGAAACTGCTTCAAGTTGGACCAAAAATCATCATGGCCGAGCATCGGCGGCCGTCCAAACCTGGGCACGGCTTTCGCGGGCACCGGAATCGCCGCTTGGCCTTCTCCATTTCCAGGCGCTTTTTTCAATTCGGGAGGAATTAAATCGATGAAAGTGCCCGCCACGTAAGCCCCTCGACTCTTAGGCGCAACTACCCCGCCTTGGTGTCCGTGACCGTATGATTCTGAAGCTTTGGGAAAGGTTGTGCCGAGCTTCGGCTGACACGACCTCCGCTTTCATTGTAACATACGCAATTACACTGCTTTCCGATGTTTCCCGCCGTATACCTGAACTTCCGTACGGCTCGCAAGGATTTAGCGCCCCGGGAGGGCGCAGAAGGGGATGGCTGACGGGCCGCTCGGCTCAACTCAGCCCCGGCCGATCTGAAAGTCGGCAGGACACCACTCATTCCATGGGCGTTTCGATGGCCGAACCACTTGAACTCAAAAAAACGCTGAACCTGCCAAAAACGGACTTTCCGATGAAGGCGAGTCTTCCGCTGAACGAGCCGAAGCAACTGGCCGCCTGGGAGGCGGACAAAATCTATTGGCGGATTCTCGAATGCCGCAAGGGCCTGCCGCTCTTCGTGCTCCACGATGGCCCGCCGTACCCGACCGGGACGATTCACCTCGGTACCGGACTCAACAAAATTTTGAAAGACCTGATCGTCAAGTCCAAGAGCATGGCCGGGCACTATGCCCCCTATGTGCCAGGGTGGGATTGCCACGGATTGCCTATCGAAACGCAGGTTGAAAAGGAGCTCGGCGGAAAGGGCAAAGTGCCGCCGGCGGAGTTCCGCAAACTCTGCCGCGAATTTGCCGCCCGCTACGTTGAACAGCACCGGCGTGACTTCAAGCGGTTGGGCATTTTTGGGCAATGGGAAGCGCCGTACCTCACGATGGATTTCGGGTATGAAGCAACGATTGCGAACGCGTTCCTCGACTTCATGGAGAAGGGTTACGTCTATCGCGGACGCAAGCCGGTGTATTGGTGCATCTACGACAATACCGCGCTGGCCGAAGCGGAAGTCGAATACGAGGACCACACAAGCCCTTCGATCTGGGTCACTTTCGGTGTGGTGAGCGGCGGCACAGGTGAAGCCGCAGCGATTCCAGCGAAGTTTGGACGCGATGTAAGCGCGGTCATCTGGACGACCACGCCATGGACCCTTCCTCACAACCGCGCTCTGGCCTTCCATCCCGGCTTTGAATATGCCGTCGTCGAAACCGACCGCGGAAAGCTGTTGCTCGCGGCGGAACGCGTGGCGGCGCTGCAAGCGGAAGCGGGTATCAAGGAAGCAAGGGTGCTTGCAACCTATCGCGGGCGCGACTTTGAAGGGGCGCAATTCCGGCATCCCTTCCTGCCGGTGCAGGTCCCCGGGCTGCTCGCCGACTATGTAACCCTCGATCAGGGCAGCGGCATCGTGCACACGGCCCCAGGTCACGGCGTCGACGACTTTTATTCAGGGCAGAAATACGGCTTGGAGACCTACGCTCCGCTCGACGACCGCGGCGTATACCTCGAAGGCTTGCCGGAATACAAAGGCAAGGACGTTTTCACCGCCAATCCGATTATCGTGAAACTGCTCGCGGAGCGCGGCGCGCTCCTGGCGCATCATCCCTATAAGCACAGCTATCCCCACTGCTGGCGCTGCCACAATCCGGTTATTTTTCGCGCCACCGAACAATGGTTCATCAGCATGGATGCACTGCCGAAGGACCGGCCCACACCCTTGCGCGCCCAAACGCTCGCCGAAATTCCCGCGGTGAAATGGATTCCGGCGTGGGGCGAAGACCGCATGGCCGAAATGATCGGGGACCGGCCGGACTGGTGCGTTTCGCGACAGCGCTTCTGGGGCGTGCCGATCATCGTGTTCTATTGCGACGCGTGCGGAAAGCGGCTCGAGAATTACCCGGCGCTGCGCAACGTGGTGAAGTGGTTCGAAAAGGAAGGCGCGGACGCCTGGTACAAGCGTTCGCCCGAGGAATTGCTGCCGGCGGGAATCGCATGCGAGTGCGGCGCGGCCAGGTGGCGCAAGGAAAACGACATACTCGATGTGTGGTTTGATTCCGGCTCATCGCATCTCGCTGTGCTGCATGGTTCGGAGTGGCCCGCCGACGTTTATCTTGAAGGACCTGACCAGTATCGCGGCTGGTTCCACAGTTCCCTGCTCATCGCTATCGGCACACGCCGGCACCCGCCCTATCGCGGTGTTGTGACGCACGGATGGACCCTCGACGAGCATGGGCGGCCGATGTCGAAATCGCTCGGCAACGTGGTACTGCCGGCCGAAATTTGCGAAAAGTGGGGTGCGGATCTGCTCCGCCTGTGGGTTGCGTCGGTCGAATATCAGGCCGACGTGAAGATGAGCGAACGCGTGATGACACAGCTCAGCGAAGCTTACCGCAAAATCCGCAACACCTTCCGCTTCGCGCTCGGCAATCTTTCGGATTTCGATCCCAAACGAAATTTGGTCGCCGCCGGCGAGATGGAAGAGATGGACCGGTGGATGCTCGAGCGCACCGCGGACCTGGTGAAGCGGATTCGCGAGTGGTATGCCGCCTATGAATTTCACCGCGTCTATCACGCGATTCACGACTACTGCGTCGTCGAGCTGAGCGCGTTTTACTACGACGTTCTGAAGGACCGCCTCTATACCAAGGCGCCGGACAACAAATCGCGCCGTTCCGCGCAAACAGCGGTCTACAAAATCACCAGCGCGCTTGTGCGGCTCGCCGCGCCAATCCTGACATTTACGGCCGAAGAGATTTGGAAGTTCCTGCCGAAGCTGGCAGCCGATCCAGCGAGCGTCCACATGTCTCTCTTCCCGCTCGAAAGCGAACTGCGCACCGGTCTCGCGGCCGCGCAAATGAACAATTGGGAGTTGCTTGCCAGAGTGCGCGGCGAAGTGCTCAAGGCCCTCGAAGCCGCCCGCAACGAAAAAAAAATCAACGCAAACCTCGAATCCAAAGTGCTGCTGAACGCAGACCCCGAGCTTAAGACGAAGCTGAAGCACTACCTCGAACGATTGCCGGCTCTCTTCATCGTGTCACAAGTGGAATTTTTCAGCGCGAGCGCGGCCGGCTACAAGTCGGAGGCTGTGCCCTCCCTTGAAGTGCTGGTCGAGCGCGCCGAAGGCAAGAAATGCGAGCGGTGCTGGAACTATTCGGTGCACGTAGGCGAGAATTCGCGGTATCCCACTGTTTGCGAGCGCTGCTCCGCGGCTCTTGCGGAAATTGAAACCGGGGCGGCATGAGCCTGCTCGCTTCGCGGCTGCGCTACCTCTGGATCACGCTCGCGGTGGTTGTGCTGGACCGAGCGACGAAAGCGTGGTTCGAATCGCAGACGCCGGTCGGCTGGCGCCACGAACTGATTTCGAACTTTGTTTACCTGGTCCACAGCCGGAATCCGGGAATCGCTTTCGGCGTGCTCTCAGACTCGGCATCCGTTTGGACGCGCATCGTCTTGATCGGGGGCTCCGTTGCGGTGATCGCGGTTCTCGCCTGGCTACTGGTGTCGCTGCGAAGCGGCTCGCTGACTCTCGCGGGGATTGCATTCCTGCTGGGCGGAGCGGCGGGCAATCTCACGGACCGTATCGCTCACGGAGCGGTAACGGATTTCTTCGAGGTTCTGCTCGGTTCCTACGCCTGGCCGGCTTTCAACGTGGCCGATTCCGCCATCACCATCGGCGCGATTCTGATCATCCTCGATCTCATCTTCAGCCCGCACACGGACCCCGCGCGCGCCCCGCGGCAGGAGCATTAAAGCCGGAGCGGCGCGGTCCTCCGCTACTCCGTAGCTGGCTAGTGACATCGCCAGCCCCCCGGGAACTTTTCTCCCTGTTCGCCGGAACGATAGGAAGATGGCGTCATAGGTTCGGGCGCTTGTGTTACTTTCGCAGCCGAGCTTGCGTCTTACGGTGTAAGCAGGTTCACTGAGGAACGTGTCCATGCAACCAAAGCTTCTCTTGCTGCTCGGCCTCGCTCCGGGGCTGGCCCTTGCCACTCCAGCTTATCCGCCCGCTGCTGCTTCGCTGCAGAATCAGGACGCGAGTCAACAGCAAGGGGAACAGCAGGCGACAACTCAGGGTGCGCGTCGCGGCTTTGGCCGGGGCGGACCGATGGATGGCCACGGCGTCATCGGCAAAATTACCTCGATCGGGAAAGACTCCATCGAAGTGACCCGCCCGGACGGCTCGACCGCAATCGTTAAGCTCAGCGACCACACCGAATTTCGCAAGGACCGCCAGCCCGCCAAGCTGAGCGACTTTAAAGCGGGCGAATACATTTTCGTGCGGGGCGACGAAAACGCCGATCATAGCTTCGCCGCGCAAATCGTGGCCGGCCGGACCGGGAGCGGCGCGCAAGGTGACCGGTTGTTCTCGAACGGTTTCCGAGGTGAATTGGGCAAGGACCTCGTCGTGGGCGAAGTGAAATCCATTGAGGCGCCGAACATTACCGTGCTGCGGCCGGATAACGTAACGCAAACCCTGGAGCTTACAGAAGACACGGCGCTTCGCAAGGGGCGCGAGAGCATTACCATGGCCGATATTCAGCCGGGCGATCACCTCATTGCGCGCGGCGGCGTGCAGAACAATATTTTCGTTCCCAAGAACCTCTTCGTGCTGACCGCCGAACAATGGCAGCGCATGCAGGAAATGGGCATGGAGAATGGCGTGCGTACCGGCGCTTCGGCTCCGAGCGCGCCCAAACCGAATCCGCCACAGCCATGATTTGCGGGTGAGTCCTCAGGAGCTTGGTTTTGAAGTCCATCGTTCGTAGCTTCCTTTATTTCTTCGCGCTTGCCCTTCTGTTCGCCGTTCCTGCGCTCTCACAAAGCAAACCGCCGGCGCAGGAGCCCGCACCTCCGGCCTCCAGCGGGCCCGATGCGCCGCCGAGCGCGGCAGCCAATGGAATCGCAACCAGCTATCAGATCACCGGCTCGGCTCGCAGCGGGAAAACGCCTCTGCCGGGAGCGACGGTTACCGCCGCAAACACGCTTACAGGGAAAAAATACGCCGCGGTTACCAATCTCGAAGGCAAATTCGAGCTCTCCGGAATCCCGCGCGGGCGCTACGTCGTCCGCATCGAATTCATCGGCTTTGCGCTATTCAGTCAGGATGTCGTGCTCAATCCTGAAAATCCCGCCGCAAAAGTCGATGCCGAGTTGCTCCTCGCCTCGCGGGAGCAGCAACAAACCGGCAACGCAGGCGGGCTCATTGCGGCGGCGGGCCGCGGCTTCCAGAACATCGCCGTGGATAGCGCTCTTTCCTCGCTCGCGGGCGGCAACTCCGGCTTCGGCAGCGGAAACAGCGTGGGCGGCGGGAGCGGGCCCGGTGGCGCGGACCTTTCCACGCTTCCTCTGAATGGAGCGGGCGCGGAAGGCCCCACGGAATCCGTCAGCATCACCGGTGCGCAGGGGCGCACACAGGATTTCGGGGCGGGCAGCGAAGAGGATTTGCAGGAGCGCATACAGGAATTTCGCGATCGCATGCAACGTGAAGGCGTCGCTCTAGGGGGCCAGGGTCAGGGACGGGGTGGCGGACCCGGCGGCACGGGCGGCGCCATGCCCATCGTCATCGGCCGCTTTGGTGGCCGCGGTGGCTTCAACATCAATCAGCCGCACGGCGTCCTTTACTACTCGAATGACAATGCCATCTTCGACGCCGTTCCCTTTTCGCTAACCGGCGCTCCCAGCGCAAAAACCCAGTACAACCAGGCACGCTTCGGAGTGAATGCCGGCGGACCGCTCAACATCCCCAAACTCTTCCATGGCGGCAACAAATGGTTTTTCTTCGGCGGATGGAACGGCTCGCGCGGCAGCTCGCCGTACGAATCCTTCTCCACCGTTCCTACTGCCGACGAACGCAACGGCAATTTCTCTGGGGCCACTTACAACAACGGTTCGCCTGTGCGGATTTTCAATCCCGCCACGGGACAACAGTTTCAATTTGGCGGCGTGCTCAACGCCATCGACCCTTCCAGCATCAGTCCCGCCGCCAAATCGCTGCTGCAGTACATTCCCCTGCCGAATATTCCTTTCACCGCTTCGGGTCAGAATTTCGAGTACCTGACCAACACCGCCAGCGGCTCCGACGCGGTGATTCTGCGCCTGGTGCACAATTTCAGCCCAACCGGAGGGCCCGGCTTCGGGCCGTTTGGGGGCGGAGGAAGAGGCGGAGCGCGCCGTTCCAATAACCTGAACTTTGGCCTCAATTGGAGCCGCACCTCCGTCAATATTCCGGGCGCCTTCCCTTCCCTGGCTGGCGGCACCGGAACGCAAGGATTGAACGCCAGCGCGGGATGGGTCTACGGCAAGGACCGTCTGACCAACAATCTCCGCTTCGGCTACAATCACAATCACGTCTCGACGACCAACCTCTATTCGAATGTCCTGAACGTTGCGGGCGCCGCCGGAATCACCGGAATCTCGAGCGCGCCGTTTGACTGGGGGCTTCCCCAAATCAATTTCACTTCCTTCGGCGGGCTCGTGAACCCGACGCCGCGCCGCGAACTCGACCAGACCTACACGATTTCCGACACCATTTCGTGGAACCACAAAAAGCACAACTTCCGCTTCGGGGGAGACTACCGCCGCATCCTGCAAAGTTTTCACTCCGCTCGCAACGCCGAAGGCAGCTTCATCTTCACTGGATTCGCCACGTCGCAGTACGCGAGCGGCAGCTCGCTCGCCGTTCCCGACACAGGCTACGACTTCGCCGATTTCCTTCTGGGTTTTCCACAGCAGACCTCCTTGCAATTTGGGGCAAATTCCTACGATTTCCGCGAAAACGCCTTCGATCTCTTCGCGCAAGACGACTGGCGAATCGCCGCGAAATTCACTCTGAATATCGGCGTGCGCTACGAATACAACGGCCCATTCACCGAGGCTCAGGACCGCATCTCGAACCTGGTGGTGGGAACCGGCTTTTCAACCGCGACGCCGATTGTCCCGGCGGGCGCCGTTTTGCCGCCGAATTCCGGGACATTTCTGACTTCGCCGAATCCTTCGCTTTTGAATCCGGACCGGAACGATTTCGCGCCTCGCATCGGCCTCGCCTGGCGTCCGCTATCCCGGACTGTGGTTCGCGCCGGCTACGGCATCAACTACAACCTCGCGCAGTACAGCATCATGGTTCAGAACTTCGCGTTCCAGCCGCCCTTCGCCCAAACCTCGACGAACACCACCGATATCGCGGCCCTTGCGGCGGCCCCGCTTACGCTGGTGAACGGTTTTCCCTCGGTTGCAGCCGGAACGGTAACCAACAACTTCGCGGTCGATCCGAACTACGCTCTCGGCTACGTGCAAATCTGGAATCTGGATTTGCAGCGCGAGCTGCCCGGAAACGTCGTGCTGAACATCGGATATAACGGCGCCAAGGGGACTCGCCTCGATACCGAGCGTGCTCTTGTCGCGGGTGGCCAGCCGTTTATCTACGAGTCCTCGGAAGGCAACTCGGTTCTCCACGCCGCTTCTGTTCGCATCCGCAAGCGGATGTCGCGGGGCTTCGGCGCCGGCGCGCAGTACATTTTTTCGAAGTCGCTCGACGATGCTTCGTCCATCGGAGGGGGCTCGGCGCTGGTCGCGCAGAATCCCTTCGATATTTCGGCTGACCGAGGACTTTCGAATTTCGATCAGACCCACAAGCTCACCGGAAACTGGATCTTCGATCTTCCCTTTGGCGAAGATCGCGCCCTTGCGAAAAAAGGTTTTTGGTCGCACGCCCTCGGCAATTGGCAGTGGAGCGGCGACTTCAGCATTTCGTCCGGCTTCTACTACAGCCCGCACGTCCTTGGCGGCGCGCTGGATATCGGCCGCGGCGTCAGCGGTTCGCTGCGCGCCAACGTCGTTC
>Ga0209062_1003671_pt1 | contig 17334 bp, 20 predicted proteins | sample Coa_R2_2_FD_187158 | JGI IMG/M metagenome (GOLD analysis project Ga0209062, IMG submission 187158) | Surface soil microbial communities from Centralia Pennsylvania, which are recovering from an underground coalmine fire - Coalmine... | ecosystem: Environmental > Terrestrial > Soil > Unclassified...
GCGCGCGCTCGGCCTCGGAGAGCTTGACGGCGTATTTGGTGTTCACACGCAGCCTCCTTCACACGGGAGGCTACGCAGCATACCATGATCACAACCGCCTCGCAATTCACGCGTGACGGAGTACTAGTGGGGTTTTACCCTGTCGCCGTCGCTGCACGGGGCATCTCCGTGTCAAGCACCTCGCAGCGCTCCATCCCTTTGCCCTTCATGTCGCGGACGCCGTGCTGCCCGCGCAGCGGCAGGGCCACGGGCCGATACTGGCTGACGTTGTACCAGGCGCCCTGCACACGGATGCCGCGCTCGTTCACGGCCTCCCGTGCCCGTGATCGTCTACGTGGGGCCGTTCGGCTGCGCCATCGCGGTGCCTCCCATGTAACCCGGACCCGCTGACAGTTGGCGCCGTGGGGCGTACGCTCGCGATGTCTCCGGTGTCGCGCGCGGGGGGTTCGCCCGCCGGGGAGCGTCTTCGTCTCCCCGACGTTCTTTTTGCCCCACGGTCCCCGCTGCCGGCGCGCTGGCACGCGGGCGGCGCGCTCCTCCCCATGCGTTCTGCTGACCGCCCGAGCCGGGGCGCGGGCTGCCCTCTGGCTCGTGCGCTCCTATAGCCTCGGCCGCCGCCAGGGCCGTCGCTAGGGTGGATTAGCCTTGACCGTCGGGAGGCCCGATGACCGCCCAGTGCGTCAGGTACACCGGTCGGGATGGGTCGTGGTGGTGCCACGCATACGCAGCCGACCGCGACACCCACCTTGCTCAGGCGCTCGCTGCGGTCGAGCTAGAGCACTGCGCCGAGCAGTTCAGCGCGGTCGCCCAGATGGCGGGCCAGGACGGCTGTAGCCAGGCGCAGCTCGCGACCGCGCGGCGCCGGCTGCAGGAGGCGGCGGTGGCCTACGGTGAGGCGTTCAGGCATGCCGACGTGCCGTGACGGGGCCACCACAGAACGGGACCGCGCCTAGCCGCTCGAATGCTGGCGCGGTCCCGACCGTGCTGCCGCTCGGGGGTGCAGCACGGCCCCCCGACGTCCCGCTATGGCGGATGCAGGCCATCGGATTAGCCCGATTGTACGGCAGCCGCGCGTCCACGGGAGGAGCCGGGCGCCCTTTCTACGACAACATTAGGGCAGCGCGGCCGCGGCAGGCCCATCCTGCCGCGGCCGCTGGCCCGATCCGCACTGATCGGGAGCTGCGGCCGGGTTGCGCGCAGTCTAGCGCCCGGCGCGGCGGCGGCGCCACCACGCTGGGGGGAGTTGGTAGCCGCATGCAAGGTCGCCTCGCCGGGCGCTAGGGGGCGAAGTAGAGGGTCTGCTGGTCGACGAGCACACTCAGCAGCGCCGTCAGGAGGACGGCCAGCGCCGCCGCACTGAGGACGACCGCGATGAGGAACGAGGGACGGTGCGTTGGCATCGGCGGCCTCCGCCAGCTAGCCCCCCACCGCACGTACGAGCAGAATACCCGAGGCATCGCCAACCGTCAATAAGCGAGCGGGCGCCCAGGACCGGATCAGTGCCCCGTGTCGGCATGGCGCCAGATACAGCGCGGTAACCAGGACTGGATGGCCACCAGGGTGGTGCGTAACAACTGCGACGGCCCGTTGAAGGCTGTGGTGCGCGCCAAGGGATTGGGCGCGGGGGCCAAGCGCTCACCACGGGGCGAGTGCAGCTAGAAAGAAACGGTGGGGGTGAGACGGCCCTCTTCGAGGTTCGCTTGGGCCCCGCGGTCGGTGTCGTACAGGGGCGTGTGGTAGCCGACCGCGAATAAGGGAGCCGGGGGCAGCGGTAAGGCCATCTATTCGACACGATAACTGAACAGAAAAAGGGTACCCGCCCAATCGTGCTGCCATAGCGTTGACAGGCGAGTACGCACAGCGTAGATTGCACCGCTTGAGTTGCGGACGCAAAGAAGATCGGGCATCCTGGGGGTTTCTCACCACTCCCGCGGAGGCCCGATCGTCATGGTTAGTGTAGCGTGCGCGCTGCTCCCGGCGCAGCCGACCGGTGCGGTGCCGCTTGCCGAGCGATTGGCGTACCCCCAGACACTGGGCCTGGAGCGATAGCTCCGGCGCCCGAAACGCGGGCTGTCCACGCTCGTGCTGAGTCTGCTAGGGCTGGTCCGCGCCTGGCACGGCAGTGGCCGGCCCTCCCCCCTCGACCACCTGGCGGAGCCCTTGCTGGTGCTTCTGCTGGGCGTGGACGGGGTGCCGACGGCCGAAACGCTGCGGCGCCGCCTGGCTCATTTTTCGACGCAAGCGGTGCGGCGGGCGGTCGAAGCGGCCTACCAGTTGCGCATGCCGCGGTGCGGCACCGCCCGGGGATGAAAATGGCTGCCAGGCGCGTTATGCTCGTCGCCAGACGGTCCGAGCGCTGAGGTCGGCTCCGCCTGGTGCCACGAGCCCGCTTAACAGTTGGACCCGGGGTGCACCGAGGCACCACCGCTTGTCGCTCCGATACAGGAAGCACGTAGACCAGAGTCTGCAGCAGGATAGAGTCCCAGGAGGATCCGTTGGCGAATTCGCCGGCCCCGGCATGAAGCGTGCGGGCAGCGACAGTCACGCACACTCGCCGCTCCCGGAGGCGTTGATGTCGCTGCACCCCGCGCCCGCTGCCCCAGTGCCCGAGGAAACCGTTCGGGTGGCTCACGCCGCCTTTCCACGCGGGAATACTTGGAGGGGCCTACGCGACACCGCTGGGCCGATTTACGACGATGCCAGCTTTGCCCCCTTGTGTGTTCGCCGTGAGCGCCCCGCGGAGGCACCGTGGCGGCTGGCGCTCGTGACCGTGATGCAGTTTGCCGAGGGGCTGTCGGATCGCCAAGCCGCGGAGGCGGTGCGGGCCCGGATCGACTGGAAGTACGCGCTGGGCCTGGAGTTGACCGATCCTGGCTTCGACTGCTCGGCGCTGTCCGAGTTCCGCGCGCGCCTGGTCGCCGGCTCGGCGGAGCACCTGTTGCTGGAGCGCCCGCTCACGGTGTGCCGTGAGCACCGTTGGCTCCAGGCACCGGGACGGCAGCGGACGGTCTCCACCCACATCCTGGGCGCGCTGCGGGTGCTCAATCGCTTGGAGCGCGTGGCCGAGACCCTCCGCGCAGCCCTGAACGCCCGCGCCGCCGAAGCGCCGGACTGGCTACGGTCCCTCGCGCCGCCCGAATGGTACTAGCGCTACGACCGCCGCATCGAAGACTATCGGCTGCCCCGCGGCCGGGAGGCGCGCCTGGCGTACGCGGCCACCATTGGCGCCGATGGCGAGCGGCTGCTGGAGGCCCTTACGGCGCCCGACACACCGAAGCACCTGGCCCAGCTCCCGGCCGTGGACCTGCTCCGGCGCGTATGGAGTGCGGAGTTCACCGTGGGCGAGGGGCAGCCACAGCTGCGCGACCCAAAAGCGATGCCGGCCGCGGCCGACCTGATCGAGTCGCCCTATGAGTCCGAAGCCCGCTACGGGACCAAGCGCGAGCGGGACTGGGTGGGCTACGAGGTGCATCTCACGGAGACCTGCGACGCCGCGCTGCCGCACCTACTGACTCAGGTGGAGACGACCGTCGCTCCCGCGAGCGACGTTCACCAGCTCGCCGCGATCCATGCGGGCCTCGCCCAGGGCGAGCTGTTGCCCGCACAGCACCTCGTCGATGCCGCCTACGTTCAGGCGCAGAACCTGGTGGAAGCGCGCGAGCACTATCAGGTGGATGTCGTGGGGCCCATCCCTGCGGACCACCAGTGGCAGGCCAAGGCGAAAACGGGCTTTGACGTGTCCCGGTTCGTGGTGGATTGGGACGCGCAAGTGGTCACGTGCCCGCGGGGCCGAACGAGCGTCCGCTGGACCGAGACCCACACCGCTCGTGGGCGGACCATGACCCGCGTGGAGTTCGCGGCCGCCGACTGCACCGCTTGCCCGGTGCGGCCGGCGTGTACGCGGGCCCGCACCCCGGCCCGTAGCCTGCTGCTCCAGCCGCATGCCGAGCACGAGATGATCCAGGGAGTACGGCAGCGCCAGCAGACGGCGGAGTACGCTACGCTCTACGCCCAGCGAGCCGGGGTCGAAGGGACGATCTCGCAAGGCGTGCGCGCCTTTGGCCTCCGCCGGCGCGCTATCGCGGCCTCGCCAGAACTCACCTCCAGCACGTTGCTACCGCTGCCGCCATGAACGTGGAACGGCTCGTCGACTAGCTGGACGAGATCCCACGGGCGCAGACCCGCCGCTCCCGCTTCGCGGCGTTGGAACCCGCCGCATGACCGGCGCCAATCCGCGAACAGTATCGCCCCGGGACTCATACGCACCGGGCCGGGCTGCCCCATTCAAGTCTCCGGATCACCGGCCCACGCTCGGTCTGTGAGGGACACGGGTGACTGGCGATTCCCGTGGTACGAGGCGTGCATTACTGCGGGCCGCTCCGGACGGGAAGGCGTCCGGAGGTTCACGTAGGGGGGTCAAGATGACCATGAGCGATCTGGACAACCCGGGAGGTGCATACCCTACAGGCCAGGGGGGTTCTCTCCCGGCCGGGGGCAAGACCGGGCTGGTTCTCAGCATGGCGCTCGGTGCCGCACTCGGGTTTGTCGGCGGCCTGGGGATTGGGCAGCGGAGGGGAGAAGCACGCGGGCTGGCCGCCGGGATCGAAGTGGGACGCAGGGAAGCCGCGGCGGTATCTGCGCCTGGGATCTGGCGGCGATTTTGGCGACGTGGGGGCGAGATACAGGCAGCCTAATTACCGTCCGCCCACCAGAGAACTGGGGGCACTTCCAGCTCATCTGCCCGGCATCGACAACTCGGCTCCCCGCCGGGAGCATCGGTTGTAGTCGGCTCGCTCAGAGGGAGACTGTCATGGAGTTCGCACCGCAAGACCAGGCGACCGCGACGGCGCAAGCCAAGAAAGACCAGTACCTGCGAATGATGGAGAAGGTACCGACCCAGGTCTACCTGGGACTCGCGCTGGGGAGTGTCCTCACCTCGGCCGGGCTCCGTGTAGCCGGGAAAAAGGATGCGGCGCTCTTTGTGGGCCAGTGGCCGCCGACGCTCCTCCTCCTCGCTCTGGTCCACAAGCTGCTGCAGCCTAGCCAAGAGCCCGGTATACGAAAGACCCAGGAGGCACTCGACGCCGCTCGGGGCATGGTTGCCGAGAGCAGCTAGCGACCAAGTAGGCGCCGCACGATTCGATCCGTGGCGCCCCCCTTCCTTCGGGGTGTACGGGCTTGTAGTGTCGCGCCTCCAAAAGGAGCTCGCCTCGACAACCGAGGAGTCCCTCCTGATTGACGCATCGGATGCAGTTGCCTGCCTGCGCAGCACTGGCTAGTCGGCTGCGCTGCCCGGCCTGCGCCGCCTACACTCGGGCGAGAAACTAAGCAACAGGCGAGCGCGGCGGTTACCGCGCTCGCCTGCTAAAGAACAACGAGGACTAGCGGCAAGTCTGCGTCGGCTCGTCCCGGATGTCGTGGACCCTCAGGTCGCTCCTCGCCGCTGGGCAGGAAGACGAGTGTGGCTCCACGCGGTGGTGTGCGAGTTCGGCTTCACCTCACAGTAGTGGATGAGCTTCACGGGGTCATGCTAGGGCAAGGCCCGCTCGCAGCACTCGCCGGCGGCCCTACTACTTCATGGCCCCGGCTGCGGTGGCGCGATGACCGCACAAGCGATCCGACCATCTGTATTGCCCGCCGGATTGGTCTTCTCGTCATCGGCGTTGCTATGGATCACCAGGGCCGTCCCGTTGGGCCACTGCAGCGAGTTTGGAGCGCCAGGCGCCGGCGTGACGGTCGTGGTGGTAGTAGTGTAGCTGGTCGTTCCATCCGTCCCCACCGTTAGGTTGGGCAGATCTCCCGCATGCGGCCCCCGCGGATTCTGCAGCCCATGCTCCATCCCGGTCGGGTTAAAGTGTTCGCCGGCGGTGGCGAAGTTTGGAGGATCGCAGCGCCCGATCTCGTGGAAGTGAATCCCGTGCTCCCCCAGCGGCATTCCACTGCCCTGCACTGCGAGCGTGACTCCGTTGGCATCCTCAGTCAGAGTGGCGGTCCCCACCATCTGTCCGTTCGCATCATAGATATCGGCGGTCGGCGCACCACCTTGCGTGGCGGGTTGTGCGAAAGCCACCGAGTACATACCGAGGAGCAGCGACGCCCCACCGAGCAGCGCGCGGAATGTCAGCGCGGCGCTGCTAACACCACGCGAAGCCCCGGACCCCATACGTCCTCCAGGACGCTTCTTAGGCAGACCGCCTGGTCTCGGCGGGCAGTATTGCAGATTCTAGGCCAGGGCTTAACGCACTCAGGGACTGGACCGGAGCAACGACAGAGTGCTTGGAGTAGGTTTCCCGAGACTCCCCGCGGCGCTCCCGACCCACGGTGGCGCGTTTCATCGCCCCCTCTCAAAAGCCCGTCACACGAATCAACGTCTCATCCCAAGGCGGCCGCGCCGATTGGGACTGACCCGTTCCGTAACGTATAGAGAGGAATTGGCGTGGAAATCGGTCGCCTGGGGACCTGATCGGGGCCCCATCCGTGCCCACATGCGGCGGCCCCATAGGGGGAGGGGCACCGCTCACGGCGCGGGCTGAAGCTGAGCGACGGGCACGCGGCGGGCCGGGGAGTAGCGGTCGAAATTGACAACGGCATACTTGACGGGACGCTATCTAGGTTCGCGCATGCAGCGGAGCACTATCCCGCTAGCGCTGTCTAGTCGGGAAACGCCTTTCAATCGCTGGGCCGAGTCTCCTACTCGGGACTTGCTACAGCGACGCTGAGGTGCGGTACTGTCTCATGGCAGGGGCCGTGCAACCAAGCTCACTCCAGGTGGTTCTGGCACGCGGGCTTGACAGCCTTGGCGGTCGGTGCCATGCTTGATCCACCCACTCCGGCGCCTCGAATGACGCAGACATGCCCCGCGACTCACCGGAATAGCACGTTGAGGAGGCGAGTATGCGTCCGAGCTTTAGGTACGGGTTACGAGCAGTAGTATTGATCCTCCTGGGTCTAAGCGCGCTGCCCACCGTCAGGGTGCATGCACAAAGCGTGACCGCGAGTCCCACGGCAGGATCGGCCGCTGGACAGATCAATGTGACATATAGCGGTGCTGGGAGCCCCCAGTGTGTGGATGCTCCGTTCCTGGTGCTGCTTCGGAACGGCCCGACCAGTAGCCTGGTCGCTCAAGGTGCGACGGACAACAGCGGCAATGCTCAGCTTACGGTGACCGTTCCAAGCGGCGCGCGACCCGACCAGGCTGCCATCCTTGTCGATTTCGGACCAGGCCGCTCCGCGTGTAGCACCGCCGGTCCCATCACAGTCGCTCAAGCACCGTCCACCCCGACCACGGTCCCGACGGCAACCGCCGTCCTTGCTGCGACCCCTGCGGGGACAACAGGTCCCGCCGCCACTCCCATCTCGCCAACGGGGGCTCCGGGGGTGGCGGCAACCGTCACTCCGGTGCCTGTGGTGCCGGAAGCGGAGAGCTCCGCCCTGCTGGGGACTGGTCTGCTGGTGGTTGGCGCTCTCGTGGCCGCGCGGGAGCTGCGCCGTCGCCGGGTGGGGCGGGCCAAGGCAGGGCGCCGCGAGGAGCCGGTGCGCTCGCCCAGGCTCTCGGTCTAGTGGAGAAGCCTCTAGCATAGCCAGGGCACGAGGCAGCATTCTGGAGGGGGCCGCGGCGGGCGCCTTCTTGCCCTCAGCGTATCCAGTTAGCGGTCGCCGCCGAGATTCGAGAGCGGCTCTTCCACTCGAAACCGCTCCACCGTGACTTCAGTGCCGTCACCACCGACATACAGTCCAACCGCCCCGCCGCTCAGCGCCGCGTCGTGCTGCATGGCGACGGCAACCCCGTTGACCGCGAACCCCAGATACTCGCCTGTCGCCAGTGCGAGGAGTTGGTTCGCGGCATTCCCCGGGTGCACCGCACTGGAGGGTTGCCAGGGCAGGAGATCCTCCCAGTGATCACCCGCGCGCCGGGAGATCCCGATTTCACCACGATCGTTCACCAGCAGCACGTAGAAGGTCCCCTGTTGGTTGACACCGTCGCGCGGGCCGGGGCCCTGGTCTCGCAGGATGATGCCGTATCCACCGCCGGGCGGCCCCCCGACCTTCCGCAGACTGGCAGACACGGCGATGTCGCCCGCCGTCGGGGTGACCGGTGCGGCCACGGCAACGAACTGCCCGGGCACCCGCGCCAAGAGGTGGTAGGCGCCATCGGCCAACCACGCGGTGGATTGCGGATTGTTGAGCCAATTGGCGGGACTGCTGGCAAATTGCTCGTCTAAGAGAACACGCGGCGGCGCCCCGGGAGTGGCCACTGCGGGCGGGGGCGACTCGCCTGATGCTCCGCCGAAGGTTACGTCCGGCCCGGGAGACGCCGAAGACTCGGCGGTTTGCCCCACGACTGCCTGGAAGGCGCCGGCCAAGCCGATCACGATCGCGGTGGCAACAACGACCGACGCGAGCCAACGCACCTGGGGCGCGGTTGCATGTATTTGGGTCCGTAGCCACGCGGCGCCGTGATAAAGCGGGCGCGCCCAGGCGGCGAGGGGACCGCGTGCTTGCGGCGCCCGCCCGGCTGAGAGTGTCGGGTCCCCCGTTCCCGCCGGCTGAGGTCCGGGACCTGGCCCATACCCCGATGGGCTTGCACTGTCGGACGGCACCGCCGAGCGAGCGGGCTCCGCGATTACGACTAGACCGAGGTCCACCAGGGTAGCCAAATTTTCCAGCGTCCGCACCAGCCCACCGGCTAAGCCGAGTTGCCCAACAGTACGCTGCCCATCGATGGCCATGAGGGTAGTGAGCGCACTGCAAGGCAAGGTGACCTCTCCGCCGGATTGCCGGGCGCCCTCAAGCGGGTGCAGCTGCGGGACCGCGCTGAGCGAGGGCCCTGCGCTCGCCAGTCGCGCCCGTCGGCGGGCGGCTCGGTCGAGCTGCGCCTCAAGGCTCTCCGGCGGCTCGGGAAGACTGCCGTCTGTGGCAATCGCCTGGTGGCTGAACGTACACTGCCCGTCGGCTAGCGTAACCAGAATGGCTTCAAGAGCCGACCAGCCCTGCTCCGTCTCGAACTCGGCCGCGATGATCTGCCCGTGGTCGAAGGACACACTGCCCGTCCACCCGTCGCGCTGGACGCACAAGCGGCCGCTCAACCGCAGTCCGACGACCACGCGTACGACGACATCCAGATCGATGCCCGCTAGCACGTCAGGCAACGCGCTCATCGCAGGGCTCCGCGCCACCATATAAGCGCCGTGGCTGTTCGCCGGGACTCCCTCTGGCGGCAATCATGCGTTGGAAGCCGAGCCCCAGAGCTGGTCGGTACCATCCATCTGGGGGTTGCCAATGTTACGCCAACTAGGCACGCAGCCGCAACCTCTCGCATTGCCTCAAAACTCCGGCTACCCGGGGCAGGATCGTTGCCGTACAACAGAGCCTACCAACGGAGCAGTGAGGATGGCCGGGCGGCAGCCGAGCAAGCATGCGTTGGCAGCGGCCCCCCGAGGCCAATACCTAAACGCGGTCATGGGGGGCGCTCCACCTCCTCGGTGAAATAGTGGCGCAGAGCGACCCACCCGATGCGCGGCAGGCCGAGCATTACCATCGCTAGGCCCTGGCCGTGGCCGATGAAGTCGGCATGTGCCCGCTCGCGGCCCACTGTCACCTCGGGATAGCGTCCCGTCAAGTGGTGTAAAGGGCCACCGTGGCTTGCCGGTTTGTTGGTTGTCCGGTGTTGTTGGTTAGCTCGCCGACGCCTCCAGCGCCATCGGGAGCGGCGTGCCCGGCGGTGGGTGGAGCAGCTTGTGCATGGACGTCTCGCTGAAATAGTGCCGCCCCACCAGCCACTCGTCGTTCTGCTCCGCGAGCAACGCCCCGAGCAGCCGGATCATCGCCGCCCGGTTGGGAAAGAGGCCGACCACCGCGCTGCGCCGCTTCAGCTCCTTGTTGAGCCGCTCCAAGGGGTTCGTGCTGTAGATCTGGCGCCGATGCTCGGCCGGGAAGTCGTAGAAGGTGAAGCTCTCTTCTTCGGCCTCCTCCAGCCGTGCCACCGCCTGCGGGAACCGCGCCTGCAGCGTCTTGCAGACCTCCCGCCACTGGCGCTGAGCGCTGGTCCGCTCGGGCTGCTGGAAGATCGTCCGCACCGTGGCGGCGACCAGCGCCGCGGCGGTCTTGGGCACCCGCGCCCAGAGATTGCGCATGAAGGGGACGCGGCAGCGTCGCCAAGCGGCCCCCACGAACACTTCCCGGATCGCCTGCTTGAGGCCGGGGTGCGCGTCCGAGATCCCGCGCTGGACGCCCCGGAGGCCGCGGCCTACCAGCCCCTGGAAGAACGCGCGCCACAACGCCACGTCTTCGCTCAGGCCCACGTCCATCCCGAGCACTTCCCGTACCCCATCCGCCCGGACGCCGTAGGCGACGCGCACCGCCATCGAGACGACCCGGCCGTCTTCGCGCACGGGCTCGTAGCGGGCATCCACCCACACATACGGGTAGCTCGCCTCCAACCGCCGCGTCCGGAACGCCTCCACCTGCTCGTCCAGCGACGCCGCCAGCCGGCTCACTTCGCTCTTGGCGATGCCGGCGATGCCCAGAGCCTGGACCAGCGCGTCCACCTTGCGCGTGCTCACGCCCGGCACGTGGGCCTCGGCGATCACCACCACCAACGCTTGCTCCGCCCGCCGCCGCGGTTCCAGCCAGCTGGGGAAGTCGCTCCCTTGCCGCCGCTTCGGGATCGGCAGCGCCAGCGAGCCCACCCGCGTGTCCCAGAGGCGGGAGCGCTAGCCGTTGCGCTGCGCGCTCCGCTCCGCGCTCCGCTCGTACCGCCCGGCTCCGATCTGCGCCGCCACTTCGGCTTCCATCAGCTCCTGGACGGCCCACCGCACGATCTGGCGCAGCGGGTCTTCGGCCGGCTCCTCGCCCTTGCGCAGCACGTCCGAAAGCGCCATCCTCTCCTCGGCCATCGTGTGCTCCTTTCCTTCAGGCGTCTCAGCAACTCCTGGGACAGCACACGGTGGCCTTCGCCGTCAAGGGCTCCCTTTTACACCACGCCCGGGGATTCTATCGGCGGGCCGGGGTCGCCCCGAGCACGGTTTACCCGATCGAAGCCGGACGGACGCGGCCGAGCTTCCGCGTGGTTCGTCAGCTCGCGGCCGCCCTAGCGGTCGAGCCGCCGACCGTTGCGGAGTTTGCCCGGGTGATCGGTACGCTACCAGTGCCGCTCCCCGGCGAGGATGCGCCTGAGTAACCCCGACTCTCACCTGCCGTACCGCCTCGACGGCAAGCCCCGTGGCGTATCGCAAGCGCCATCCGTCGCGGTCCGGTGCGCCCGAGCACCACTGGCCGCACAGTGCGCTCGGCCATGTGCTCGGTCCGTTCCACGCCTTCCGCCTGAAGCTGTAACGCGGCGTCGCGGCAGCCGTTTGATCAAGTGTGGTGGTCGACCACGCCGCGTGCGGGCAGGCCACCAGCTGGTCGGCGTTGGCGGGCGGCGAGAGCCCGCGCCGACGCCGACCATGTTGGCCAGCCGCTCCCGTGCCCGGTCAGCCCGGGCGTACCAGCGCGTCGGAAGAGACCGTCGGCTGTGAAGAGGCGCTACCGCTCCCGGCGAACCGACCTCCCAGTCTGGGTCGTTGCTGGCTTGCGCATCGCTCTCACGCTGTTCGTCCCCCTGGCGGGGTGGTTTCCGGCGCCCACCTCCGCCGACCGACAAGACGATGGGCCAGCCTTGAGCACCAACGACGTGGGCTCGCAGGCAGCGGCGCCACTCTTGGGAGGCACACCGCCCTTCCATTCCATCCTGCTGCAAGAACCCGCCGACCAGGCTACGCTGGAGACACGTCTGCCGGAGGTGCAATGGTCGCCGGCGGGCGCGACCGATTGGCAGTCCGTGCCCACGCGGCAAGAGGTCCGCGCCGGCGATCGGGTGCGCACCGGGCCGGGGGCCAGCGCCCGCCTGGTGTACTTCGAGGGCACGGTCGTGGAGGTGGAGGCGAGCACCGGCCTGCTGGTCCAGCGGCTGGAGCGGACGTCCGAGGGCAACGTGGTTACCCGTCTGCTCCAGTCTGCGGGGACGACAGTGAGCCGCGTGGTCCAGCTCGTCGACCCAGCGGCGCGGTTCGAGGTGGAGACACCAGCGGCGACGGCGTTCGTGCGCGGCACGGACTTGCGGACCGAGCAGCATCCCTCGGCGGTGAACGGGGCGCGGCGCTTCCTGTTCCAGAACCTGACCAGTCCGCCTGGCGCCAATCCGGTCGATGTGTGCGGCGGCCCCGGCGTGGCCTCCCTCCCGCCGGGCACCCCGACGCCGGCGCCCCCCAACGGGGGCGTAGGCACCTGCCGCACGATCCGTGGGGGCGAGGAGACGCTGGCGACGGAGGGCCAGGGACCCGGGCCGGTGGTGCCGGCGGGGACCACGGCGCAGCAAGAGCAGATGCAGCAGGACCAGGCGCAGCAGGCCCAGCAGCAGGCGCAGGCGCTGGCCGCCGCGCAGGGTCAGGCGGCACAAGCCGGCGCGGCGCAAGCGGCCGGGGCCGCCCTCGCCGCTGCGGCCGGCGCGGCGCAGAACGCCTTTCTAAATACCATCGCGAACCTGGTGGCGGCATCGCAACAAGCCCCACAAACGCAGACCACGCTCGCGATCGCGGTGTTCTCCACCACGGCCGGACTCGAGACGATCCCGTGTAGTGCGGTGGCGCCCGGTCAGGCCACGGTCTCGTGTACGGGCACAACGACCGGGACCGCCCTCCTGGGCTCGACGGTCTCCGTGGTCTTCGCACCGGGGCTCACGGTGCCGCAGGCGCTGGCGCAGGTGCGGACCAGCGGGCAGCCCAGTGTGCCCTGCGCCACCCGGATTGGCCAGGGCTGTCCGGTGACCGGGCAGGTGTCGGGGAGCGGGGTGGTCACGGGCAGCCAGACCTGGACGCTGTCCGCCACGGTGCCAGCCGGCGGGACCGCGATCGCGACCAGCGTGACCGGCATCGTCACGGGCCTCGTCGGTGGCCCCGGCCCGGCGCCTACCCCGACGAGCACGGCCACGCGGGCGTTGACGCCCCCGCCAGCGCGGACCGGAACGCCGACCAGCACCCCGCCCCCGACGGGCACAGCAACGCCGACGGGCACGCCGACGGCGACCGCAACCGCAACAGCGACGGGCACGACGACAGCGACTGCCACCCCGACGCCCAGCCCCACAGCGACGTCGAGCCTGACCCCCACGCCCAGCTCCACGCCCACGCCGAGCCTCACGCCGACGCTGACGCCTACTCCCGTCGCTGACCTGACGATCTCCAAGACGGGGCCGGCGACCGTTTTCGTAGACATCAATCCCAACTTCAGCTACACGGTCACGGTCACCAACAACGGGCCGAATGCTGCGCAGAACGTGACCATAACAGACGTGCTCCCGGTGGAGGTGCAGTTCGCTGCGGCAGTGCCCAGCCTAGGCAGTTGCCCTACGCAGCCGGTAGTCGGCACGGCGGGTGGTACCCTGATCTGCAGCCTGGGGACGTTGGCGAACGGGGCGACGGCGTCGGTCACGATCAATGTCACGGGGATCTTCGGGCAAGCGAGCAACACTGCGACGGTCACAAGCAGCACCTTCGATCCGACAACGCCGAATACGGCGACCTCCGTCACCACAATCACGGTGACCTGAGCCGCGACGGCCTGACCTGCTGCAGCGGCAAGACACAGCACGATGTGCGTTCGGGGGAAGCGCCAGTCCCCGCGGATTGCCTGCTCGGACGATCAGAAGCCGCGCACCTCGGGGCGTGCCATCCTTCTGACTGTTGGGCGGCGCGAGGGGCAGCCCTGGCAACGAGTTGTGGCATACCCCAGCGTGATCCACCTCGATGCACACATGTGAATTTGTGCCAGGCCCCATATGACCGCGAGAGCGGCCATGTGAGCACAGCGCCTTTGGAATTGGCCGTTCTGAGCGGCCGCCCGGGCAAAAATCACGCCCGCCGCAATCAGGCATCTCTTTCGCGTAGGGTGCCCGCATGCACTAGCGAGGGTCCGGGCGGTCTGCGCGCTCTCGGCCGACAGCGCGCGAGGCGGGGCGGCCCCTAATCTCGCGCCTAGCGTGAGCGGGCGGGCACTGGACCGGTGGGGGAGTGGACGGGGCCGCCGAGGCGCGGGTCGCATTCGTCGCCGCGGCCGTACCGGCCGGTGGGAGGGCGCCGGTGCTGGACGCGCCCGGGACGGGCGCCCGGGCGCCCGCTGTGCACGCCGCCAACCCGGCCGCCCCGGCGGATCCGGCCAGCTGCAAGAAGTGGCGGCGGCTCGGACACGCGTGGTGCGTACCAGCCATAGCCCCCTCCTTTCCACGACTGGCACGAGCGGCTAGCGCCAGCGCCGCGGCACCGCCCGGCCCCCGACCGCTACGAGCCTACCGGCCCCGGCCAGGCCGCTGGCGCCGGCACGGGAAACCCGACATCGTCGCCGCGGTAGGCGGCCTCACTCCCGCGCTCGATCCCGTCGAAGAACACCCACCAGGCCGCCAGCATCCGGTCGATCGCCTGCAGCGCGAGGGCTTGCGTGGACGGGTCACGCGCCCACCGCCCATACGCCTCCAGCGCGATATTCCCGTGCGCCACGTCGTCCACCGCGTGGGCGCTCCACCACGCGACCGCGTGAGGTGGTAGCCCGTAGTGTTGCTGCAAGGCGTCGTACCACCGCGCCGCACTCCGGGGGACCCCGAGCTCCGAGGCCCGGAACGCCATCCCCTCTAACCAGTGCCCTTGCGAGAGCTGCATAATCGTGTCGACAAAGGCCCGGGTACTCGGTAGCGGCCGGGCGTTCACCACGTCATCCCGGGCTAGGCCCAAAGCCATCGCGAACCGCACCATCAACTCCGCATGCGAGGGGGGGGCGCCGGGGGCGGACAGCTCTTCTTCGCTGGCGACCTTCAGCAACGCCCGGCGGATCTCGGGGTCGGGACAGCGGGCATGGTTCGCGCTGGCAAACCGCGAGCTGTAGAGGTTGCGGTGGTAAGTCTGTACCGCGAACACGGCCAGATCGGCCCGCGTCGCGCGCCCCTCCAGAACCTTGCGGCGAAAGGCGTGCCGCGGCCCGGGCATGCCCTCCAGAACCTTCTGCCGGACGACCGTGGCGAAGTCCCCGTGTTCCGGCATTTGCGTCGCCTCCTCCATTCCAGTCTCCGCGGAGCCGAACTACTTCACTGGCACTCACCGCGGCGCAGCGCGCATGCCAGAACACGGCCCGCGGCCCGCTCCGCGACGGATGCAAGCAGGCCCGGGACTTCCGTGCACGGGGGCGCATCCCCTGCTCATAATTACTCACAGAACCGACACGCGCGGCTAGGAGCCCGCGGGCTTGAAGGCTCAGCCCGGCGGCGGTCGACGCGGTTGGTAAGAGGGGCTTGGTAAATGCCGGCGAATAAGCGCCACCCGGTCGAGCGCCACGCGAAGCGGTTGGAGATCGCCAGCCTGTACGTGCGGGGCTACACCCAGGCGGAGATTGCCCAGCGCGTGGGCGTCAGTCAGCAGCAGGTCAGCTACGACCTAAAGGTGCTGGTAGAGCAATGGCGGCAGGAGGCGACGGCCCTACTGGACGAGGCGCGAGCCCGCGAGCTGGCCAAGATCAACCAGGTCGAGCGCGAGTGCTGGGCGGCGTGGGAAGCCAGCAAGGGCGAGCAGCAGATCACGACGGTGGCCGGCCAGACGGGCGTGGGCCAGACCCACGCGGCGATCCGCAAGCAGCCCAGCTACGGCGACCCGCGCTACCTGGCGGGCATCCAGTGGGCCATCGATCGTCGGTGTAAACTGCTCGGCCTGGACCAGCCGGTGCAGGACCTCGAACGGTGGGTGCGGCAGGCGGCCGAAGCGGAGGGCCTGGATCCGCAGGCCGCCTTGGCCGAAGCCCAACGGCTGCTCCGCCAGCATCAATGAGAGCCGGCGTCCTGGCGCCCAAGCCCAAGGCCCGGCCGCCGCTGTCCGGCGTCGTCGCGCTCGCGCTCGCCGCCGTGCGGGCGCGCCAAGCGAGTCCCGGCCCCGACGCCACCCCCGCCAGCGCTCATCCGCTGTGGGCGCCCGACGTCACGCCCGAGCAGCGCCGCGAAGCGTGCCGCGCGGACCGCGTGCGGTTCGCCCAGGTCTACCTGCCGGAGCGGATCGGGGACGCTACCGCCCCATTTCACCACGAGCTGCTGGCGCTCGCCGCCCAGGCGCAGGCCGAGCGCACGGGCGCCATTATCGCGACGCCCCGCGGCCATAGCAAATCCACCCTGCTGTCCTTTATCGAGCCGCTGCACGCCATCGCGTACCAGCGGCACCGCTGCATCGTGCTCATCTCCAACACCCATTACCTGAGCGCCAGCCTGGTGCGCGACTTACGGCTCGAACTGGAGCAGAACGACTTACTCCGGCAGGACTTTGGCGACCTCCGTGGGCCGAAGTGGGGCGACAGCGCGTTCGAGACGCGCACGGACATTCGGGTCACGGCCCGCTCGGTCGGCTCCCAGCTCCGGGGCACCAAGCACCGCGAGCAGCGCCCGACGCTCATCATCCTGGACGACGCCGAGAAGGATGAGCACTGCCGCACGCTAGAGCAGCGCACCAAGATCGCCGACTGGTTCCACAAGGTGGTGCTGCCGGCGCTCGACCCGAAGGCAGGCACCGTGCTGGTGGTCGGGACGATCTTGCACTTTGACAGCCTGCTGGCCAATCTCCTCAAGCAGGGCGCCGTGTACCGCACGGCGGTCTTTCGCACCGACGAGCAGGCGCCCTTGTGGCCCGAGCGCTACGACGCCGCCTGGCTGGCCCGCGAGCGCGCCCGTATCGGGTCGTTGGCGTTCAACTCCGAGTACCGCAACGACCCCACCGACTCGGAGACGCAAATCTTCAAGCCGCAGTGGTGGCAGTGGTACACCAAGGACCAGGTGCGCTGGGACGAGGTGCTCGGCTGCTGGGTCTGGCGGGACCTGCCGCTCACGCTGTACATGGGCGTCGACCCCGCGATCTCGCTCAAGGAAAGCGCCGACTTCACGGCGCTGGTGACCGTGGGCATCACCCCGGACGGCCGCGTGCTGGTGCTGGAGGCGCGCCAGGAGCGCCTGGATTTCCCCAGCCAGGTCGACCGCATCATCGAGCGCGCCGACTTCTGGCGGCCGCGCACGATCGGCATCGAGGTGATCGCCTACCAGGCGGCGCTCCGGGAGCAGGTGCTGGTGCGCCGCCCAGACTTGCCCGTGCAGGGCCTGCAGGGCGAGCGCGCGGTCGAGCGGCCGCTGGGCCTGGGCGGCGACCTGGCCCGGCACGTCCACGCCGACCGCGGCGCGCGCCCCAGTAAGGAGCTGCGCCTCGCCGCCCGCTCGCTCTTGGTCGAGCGCGGGCTGGTGCATCTGCGCGAGGCGCTACCGCACGAGAACGGGACCGCGAT
>Ga0209062_1003675_pt1 | contig 17324 bp, 11 predicted proteins | sample Coa_R2_2_FD_187158 | JGI IMG/M metagenome (GOLD analysis project Ga0209062, IMG submission 187158) | Surface soil microbial communities from Centralia Pennsylvania, which are recovering from an underground coalmine fire - Coalmine... | ecosystem: Environmental > Terrestrial > Soil > Unclassified...
AGCTGATACGTCTTCGCCAGGATGCGGCGCTTGTGATCCTTCGAGATCAGCACGGCCTTGGTCGAAGTCGATCCGCCGTCGATGCCGATAAAGCCCTCGACGACTTCGCCGGGCTGGAACGTGGCGGGCACGAACTTCTTGTGCCGGTATTTTTCCTTGAACGCCGCGAGCTCGGCTTCGTCCTTGGCGAGGCCGCCCGTGCCGCCGCGCTTGGCCTTCTCTTCATCGCGGCCGATATCGATGTACCACGCCAGCTTCTCGTAGCCGAGATAGCGGCCGACCCCTTCGTCTTCGGTCTTGCCGAATTCGACCGAGCCGATCGCGGCGAAGTATTGTGCGTTATCCGGCGTCTGGATCAGGTCCTCCGGCGGGACGCCTTCGGGCAGCGGCGTGTTGCGTTCCTCCCAGATCTTCGGGATGTTGTGCTTCCAGCAGTCGCGCATGCCCTGGATGTAGCAGTTCGGGCCGCCGAGCAGCAGCACCACCGGCTGCAGCGTATTGCCGCGCGTCAGCACTGAGAGGTTCTGCATCACGATGGCCTCGAACAGAGAAGCCATCAGCTCGTCGGGCGGCACGCCCATCTTCTGCAGGCCGTTGATATCCGTTTCCGCGAATACCCCGCACTTGCCGGCCACCGGATGCAGCTTGAGGCCCTTGTAGCCCATCTTGCAGAGCTGCTCGGCGGGGATGCGCAGCTTGGCGTTGATCTTGTCGATGACCGCGCCGGTTCCGCCGGCGCATTTGTCGTTCATCGACGGGATCTTCTTCTTGCGGCCGGTTTCCGGATCTTTCTTGAAGATAATGATCTTGGCGTCCTGCCCGCCGAGCTCGATCACCGAACCGCATTCCGGATACAGCCGCTCGACGGCCAGCGAAACTGCGTTCACTTCCTGCACGAACTTGGCGCCGAGATATTTCGTCAGGCCGTTGCCGCCCGAGCCCGTGATGAACATGCGCGCGCGCTCGGCCGCGAAGCCGTCGATCTCCGTCTCGAACCGCTTGCAGAATTCGAGCACCTTCTCCGGCTGCTTGGTATCGTGCCGCTGATAGTCCTGCCAGAGGATGCGGTCGCTCGCTTCGTCGATCACCACGGCCTTGACCGTGGTCGAGCCGACGTCCATGCCGATGAGGAAGTGATTATCCATTTAGCTCGCCCGCTCCGCCTTCATCTGCCCGGCAATGTGATACACGAAATTCGCCGCCTGCCCCACCACGCCCTTGGTATGGGGCACGTGGTACATCGGCCGCTTCGATTCGGGATGCGCTTCGACCCAGGCGCGGCATTGCTCCAGCGTGAGGCCGTTTTTCTCGAGCGCCTCGGCGAATTCCTTCTTCGCTTTGTTCTTGGCTTCGCCGAGCGCCATCTGCACGCGCGAGTGGGCGTTGATCTCACCTTCGCCGGAGGTCTCGATCGGCAGATAGATCATGTCCTTGTAGTTCGAAACCACCGCCGATTGCGCCCCATCGGACTGCGTCGAAGGCATGCAGCCGAACGGCTTCAACGAGAGCACCATGTGCGCCAGGTCCTTGTTCGAGTAGTAGATGTTCTTGGCGACTTCCAGGTGGCCCTCGCCGCCACCGGCGCGCGAATTGTAGAAGGGATGCCCGAGGCGCTGCAGCTCGTACTGGTCGGCGAGGTGGTGCGCGATGCCGCCGAGCGCGTCCACGATCTTGTGGTACTCGCTCTTGAAGATTGCTTCGGCGAGCTTGAGCTTGGCGACCTTCTGCCGGTAATTGAGCTCAATCTTGGCGCGCGTACCGAGCTTCCACAGCGGCGGCAGCACGGCGCCTTCCTCAAGGCCCTTGAAGTCGCGGTACTTCTGCACCACCTGGTGAATCATGTACATGATCCAGGTGCCGATCGGCTCCACCAGCACCTGCGCTCCCTCGCGTTCGAGGAAGCTGAACATGTTGAAGTTGCCGTCGCCCTCGGTGGTCTGGGCCCAGAATTCGCCCGTGATTTTGACGATCGGCTTCACGCGCAGGCGGTCGATCTCGACGGTGTCGAAGCGGTCGCGGCAGTGCCGCAGCGCCGACGTGTAATCATCGCCCTTGATCTGGTTGACGAACTTGCCGATGTACTCCGCGGTGTCCTTGAAGCCGCCCAGGAAACCCGCCAGGTTGCCCTCGAGCTTCCACGGCTGCTTCTTGCGGAAGACCTCGTGCAGATAGTCCATCGACTCGTCGAGCACCCGGTTCGTTTCGCCGGGGTGGACTTCAAACGGCCGGATCGCGTAGGCAACTTCGTTCATCACATCGCCGCAATTGAGCGCGTTCAGGATGCCCAGGAAGAAATCCAGGTTCATCTCGAGGCCGGCTTCGGCATCCGACTGGCTCAGGCCGCCCGATTGCTGGAACAACAGCACGCGGAATCCATCGAAGCCCGCGTTACGCAGCGCCAGGCGGTATTCGGCCTCATACATTCCGAAACGGCACGGACCGCAGGCGCCGGCGGTGAAGAACACGTACCGGTCGATGATCTCCTGCTTGGTGAGCCCCTGCTCCTCGAGGCTTTGCAGGTACTGCACGAGGTTTCCGACGGTAAAATAAGTCGGGTTGCACTGGCCGTTGTTGCCGTACTCCTTGCCCGTCTGGAACGCCTTCACGTTGGGGGTCGGAACGGCTTCGGCGCGGTAGCCCAGCCCTTCGAGCGCTCCATGCACCAGCTTTTCGTGCTTCCAGGTCAAGCCGCCGAACAACAGCGTGGTATGGCCGCGCTGATCTTTCGTAAACGGGCGCTCCTGCGGCCGCTTAAAGTGGTGGACCTCGTGCCGGCGCAAACCGGCTTCCGCTTCCAGGCGCGCGCGCTCCTCGGCCAACCGCTGGCGGATGGTGTCCTCGATCGAATTCCCAATCTGGACGAGTTCCGCGGGCGGCTGTATGGGTTTCGGCTCGAACGTTTGTGTGCTCATAGAATTCCCCTCCAGTCCCGGCGCACCGGGAACCTACACGTCTGGCTTGAAGCCAGTTTGCCGGTTAACCGATTGAAAGGAAAGCCTCATTCATCGAATGGCGACTTATCCGGGGGAACGGGAGAATTCTGCCGGTGAGCGGCGGCGCGATCCCCCCGGCCTCCCGGACGGAAGTGAGGGCGAAAACATCCGGAACCCGGCTGCCCGTAAGCGTTCCGACATTTCTCCAGGCCCTTGGTCTGATCTACTGCCTCGCCTTTACCTCGTTCGGCGTGCAGGCCGCCGGCCTGATCGGCTCGCGCGGCATCCTGCCGTTCCAGGAATACCTCGAGGCGCTCCGGGCCGCCGCCGGGACCGCGGCCTGGCGCGAAGCGCCGACGCTGCTTTGGCTGCATCCGACGGATGGCGCGCTCGCCGCGGTGTGGATCGCAGGCTCCGTGTGCTCCGTGCTCGCGATTTTCGTTCCTTACCGCCGCGCCTCGGCATCGAAGACCGGCCTCGCGCAGCGCCTCCTCCTGGCGGCATGCCTCCTCCTGTGGCTCTCGCTCTGCTCGGTGGGGCAGGATTTTCTCTCCTTCCAGTGGGACATTCTGCTTTGCGAGGCCGGCTTTCTCGCGCTTTTTGCCGACGATTCGCGGGTGCGCATCTGGCTCTTCCGCTGGCTGCTCTTCCGCCTGATGTTCTTCAGCGGCGTCGTCAAGCTGACGAGCGGCGACCCCACGTGGCGCAATCTCACCGCGATGCACTACCACTACGAAACGCAGCCGCTGCCCAATCCGCTCTCCTGGTACGTCTGGCAGCAGCCGCTGTGGGCGGCCAGAGCGGAGACGATCTTCACCTTCGCGGTCGAACTCGGCGTCCCGTTTCTCTTCTTCGGCCCGCGCCGCGCCCGCCGCGCCGCCGCGTTTCTCACCGCCGGGCTGCAGATCCTGATTCTGGCGACCGGCAATTTCGCCTATTTCAATTTCCTCGCCATCGCCCTCTGCTTGTGGCTCCTCATCGAACCCTCGGGCCCGCTCGAACGATCCGCCTGGCACAAGGCGGTAACGGCATGCCTGGCTGCCTTGATCGGGATCGCGAGCGGCCTCGTCAGCCTCGGCCAACTGGAGCTTCCGCTGCCGCCGGCGGGCGGGGCCATCCTCCATGCCATCGACCCGTTCCACATCGTCAACGGCTACGGCCTGTTTGCGGTGATGACTACCGAGCGCCCGGAGATTCTCGTCGAAGGCTCGGCCGATGGCGACCACTGGCAGGCATACGAATTCCGCTACAAGCCGGGCGATCTTCGCCGCCCGCCGCCGCTCATCGCGCCCGCGCAGCCGCGCCTCGACTGGCAGATGTGGTTCGCAGCGTTGGGCAGCTACCAGTCCAACCGCTGGTTCGTGAGTTTTCTGCTCCGCCTGCTGCAGGGCGAGCCGGCCGTGCTGCGGCTGCTCCAGTACAACCCGTTCCCGCACGCGCCGCCGAGGTATATCCGCGCCCGCCTGTTCCTCTACCACTTCACGACGTGGGGCTCCCGCGACTGGTGGTGGCGCGAGGAGAAGGGCGTTTACTTCCCCGCCGCGAGCCTGCGGTAGAGCACGCCAGCAGGGCGCGGGTGTAGACTGGTTCGCCATGCGGCTCCTCTTTTCCCTCGCCGCCGCGGCATGCTGGGTTTCGGCGCTCCATGCCGCGCCGGCCCGCCTCCTGCTTTACGTCGATAACAGCCTCGGCGACGATCTTTCGGTGATCGACCTCTCGACCCTGAAGGTCGCCGGCACCATCAAAGTCGGCAACCAGCCCCATGGCCTCTGCGCTCCGGCCGATGGCCGCCGCCTCTTCGTTACCGTCGAATCCGAGCGCAATCTCAAGATCATCGATACCGCCACCGGCGAGATCCTCACGACCATCCCCGTAACCGGCAGACCCAACGAGTGCGCCGCGACGCCCGACGGCCGCTATGTGGGCGTTCCGATCCGCGACGGCGACGCCGTCGACATCGTCGATATCCCGGCGCAGAAGATCGTGAAGACGCTGCCGGTCAAGGCGCCGCACAACTGCTTCAACTCGGGCGACAATCACAGCCTCTACGTCTCCTCGATGGGAAGCGATGAGATCGACCGCATCGATCTGGACCGGATGGAGTACTCCGCCCGCATCCCCGTCGGCGGCATTCCCCGCCCCTATGCCGTGGCGCCGGACCAGCAGCGGCTCTACACGGCGCTCACCAATCTTCACGGTTTCGCCGTGGCCGATATCGCCGCGCGCCAGGTGATCGAGCGCGTCGAGCTGCCGCCCGCTCCGCCGCTCCGTTGCCCGCTCGAAGTCAACACCCCCACGCACGGGCTCGCGCTCACGCCGGACGGCCGCCAGCTCTGGGTCACCAGCCTCGCCGATGGCGGCGTCTACGTCTGGGATGTGGCCGCGCGGAAAACGTCGCCGATGATCCATGTGGGTAAGTGCCCCAACTGGATCGCGGTCTCACCCGACGGCCGGTACGTTGCGGTGAGCAACAGCGACGATAACGATACTTCGATCCTCGACGCCCAAACGCGGCGGGAGCTCGCGCGCGTGAAGGTGGGCAAGGCGCCCAAGCGCGTGCTCATTTTGAGTGTGCCGGGGCGCTAGAGCGCCGCCATTGCAGCGCGCCGATCAGCGCGAAGTAGAGCGCCACCCCCGCCGGCACACACAGGCAGAGCCAGCCGGCCAGGGCGTGCACGAGCGTTCCCGCCAGGCCGGGCCGCGCGCCCGCTACGGCCGCGCCCACCCGCACCATTGGCAGCAGCAGCGCGAGTTGCACCGGAACGATCAGTTGGTTGACGATCTGCAGCGCGGGCAGGTTGAGGCGCAGCACCAGCGCCGCGCCGGCGCACAGCAGGGTCGGCAGTCCGTACACCGGGACCGTGCCCAACACGAAACCCACGGCCACGATCCGGGCGGCCTCCTCCGCGGAAAGGCCGTTCAGCATCGCCCGCAGTCGCGCCATCACGGGCGGACCTCGTCCTGGCGGGGGAGCAGGTAGCGGAACGCGGCCCGCAAACCCGGCCGGGTGGCCCATTGCAGCAGCGCGGTCACCGGACGGATCGCCAGTGGCACGCGGCCCGCCCAAATCTGCGATACCGGGCGCGCCACGCCGTCCTCGCCGCGGTAGAAGACGCGGTCCGTCCAGTGTTCGCGGCCAGGATATTCGGGATACGGCCGCAGAACGTCCCAGCAGGCCTCCATCACGCGCACCGCGAGCGGTTCGCGGTATTGCGGCATGAACATCACCCTGCTATGCCCGGCCCTGATTTCGGCGGCGAATTCCGCGAAGCTCCCGGCGTTGGTGAGGTTGAGGCAGGCGGAAGGCTCGCCGGCATGGCGGTCGCCGCCGGAGATGACGGGGCGCGACCATTCCCGCGCCAGCGCGATCACCTGGCGGTTCTCCGCCCAGCCGCGCGTACCGTTCAGCTCGAAGGCGTGAAACCAGCCGTTGCAAACGCGCAGGAGCCGGTAGAGCGCCGGAAGATGGTCCGCCTGCGCGACGCCCTCCTCCAGCCAGAACGGGTGGTTCAAGACGATGAGCACATCCGGGATCGCCGTCAGCTCGCTAAGAATGCCGGGGAGCAGGTCCTCATCGGCGGAGAGTGTGTACATGGACATCGCGCCCATCCACTCGCGTGCCGCTTCCCCGGGAAGATTGTGGATGCCCAGGTGAAAAATCGAGCCGCGGTACGGCACGGTCCATTCGACCGATACCGGCGTGTGGCGGCGGTCCGCGGTCACCTGCAAGGCCATGCCGGCTTCGATGTTGTCATGATCCGTGAGCGAAACGATGGGCCGCAGGCCGAGCCGCGCGATCTGTTCCCGCTCCAGTTGGAGCGCGGAGGCAGGCGAAAGCGGCGGAGTCCACCAGGCGCGCGCGAAATCGATCCGCTGCGGGCCGTGCTCATAGGCGCTCACGATCTGGGACACACCGGGAACATAGTGAAGATAACGCGGCAGGAACCACAGACATTCCTCGGAGTGCCAGGTGTGCCCGTGCAGGGAGACCGCCGTGCGGTACCGTGCCGCGGCCTCCGGTTCCCGCCAGAAGAATGACACGCTCGCGTCGTTCATCAGCCCTCCAGCCGCCGGCGCCCTCGCCGGACATGCGTGTCCGGCGGCACTTTCAGTTTCGGCCGGGAGCCGTTACAGTTCCGTCGCAAATGTGTACTAATTTGACGAAACATTTGCCACGTGGAATGTTCCGCGCGTAGATTGCCAGCGTGCGGCGTCGCACGGGCGCCCTGACGTACCGCACCTGACCCGCCATTCGCGCGATTCCGGCGATTTAACGGAAATGATTGAAGGTTCTCACGGGAACGTTACCTGCGCACGGCACAATGGCTCCAACAACCCCCGAGGGCGCGTTCGGACCTGGCGCGCCCGCCTCCCCTTGCGCCGCAAGCGGCCAGCGCCGTGCAGCCTCAGCAACTACTTCGCCGACGCGGAGAGCAGCGGCAGAAGCGCGCGGTCGAGCTCGGAATCGGTGAATTCCGAAACGTGAACGCCGCGGTGCAGGCTCCAGTGCTCCACATGCTCGGCCGACTTGCCGGGCAGGACCTTGGTCACGGGCCCGAGGGTTTCGATTTCCAGAAAGTCGTTGTTCGTGAAGGTTTCGAACGCGCAGCCGAAATCGGGATACTGCAGCGCCGGGTCCGCCTTCGTCTGTTTGACGAAGGCCTCCCCGTTCCGCAGGTACGCCACCCAGGTATTCGGATTGAACAGCCCGACCTTCTCCGCTTCGGCGCGGCCCGGGTCCTGCCGTAGAATCAGGTACTTTTTCGTGAAGCGGAGCCGCGGGTCGGAGAGATCGGTATACGCCCACATCACCAGCGGATTAGTGGCCGCGAGATCCACCGGGTGCCTGCCGCGCGGCGGGAATCCCGAAATCGCCACGCCGTCCTGCGCCATCATGCTCATCGCCCACACCGAGTATTCCAGCGGAAACAGCGACCGGTTGGCGATGCGATGGATCACCGTCACCGCGCTCCCGGAGGGCGCCAGGTGCACCTCGATCTCCTTCTGCAGTTTGGTCAGTGGCTCTTCGGGCTCGCGGGCTGTTACGCCATCCGCGGTGACTTCGATGTGGACCGGCACGTTGTCCGGCGCCCAGGTCGCGACCGGATCCTCCGGCGCTTTCCACACACGATGGCCGCCGCGCAACTGGAACTCCGGCTCGCCCGTCTTGCCGAGTTGCTCCGCGAATTCCTTGAAGACATTCTGCCCGCCGATGAAGCCGAAGCGGATAATGCGTGGCCCGACGTCCGCCGTGATGACCAGCTCTACTTCGCCGTTGCTCACGCGGTAACAATTCGGCCAGCCTCTATAAGCGATCTTTTCGACCTGCACCGCGGCGTTCAACATCGCAGCGGCGAACATGATGGCAGCAGCCAGTTTCATCTTCAAAGCCGAGTGAATCATGAAAGAGCCTTTCCGCGCAAGTCGATGCGGAACGGCTCAAAACTCCCAGCGGAAGCCGAGCCGCAGCATCCGCGGAGGCAGAAACGCCAGCGCGGGCCGCGCGAGAAACAGCGGCCCGCTGAGATCGCTCTCCACGATCTTGTTGCCGTTATTGAGCACGTTCAGCAAATCGGCCATGAGAACCACCTGCCCGAAGGGCAGGCCCACCGTGCGCGCGATCCGCAGGTTCCAGTTCAGGACATACTGCGCCCGGTTGCCGCCCTCCGGGCTGCCGCGCACCGTCGTATTCACCAGGAACGGGCCTTGCGGCAGACCCGTGACGAGCAGTTGCCGCGCGAAGGGGAGGCCATCGAGATAATTCACCAGGCTGAGGACATCGAAGCCGCCGAACCGCGCCGGCGCGTGCGCCATCGCCTGGAATTTGCCGATAAACGCGCGGTCCATGAAGGCGTGTCCCGTGGCGTTGATGAGCGAGTTGGGAGTGCTGAACAGCGAGCCGACGATACCCGGGTCGTTCTCCCACGCGCCATTACCGGGATTCGTCGGGCCCCACGACTTCACCGCCGCGAAGGACGCGCGGGCGGTCAACGACCGGTAGCGCGTGCCGACGGTGGCGATCAGCGCTTCACTCTGTTCGCGCAGCCCGGCGGGATTCGTCAGCAGGTAGCGGTCCTGGCCGAGCGTCGCTGGACTTTGCGCGAACACCGTCAGTGTCTGGTCGTCGAACGTACCAAAGAGGAAATCGGGACCGGGATCCGTGATGGCCACCGGCTGGTAGCTCGAAAATGGCACGCCGGTATTGACCGCGGCGATCCGGTGTTTCAGATCGCGGCGCAGCAGGTTAAGCGAAAACGTGCTCTCGAGCGGCAGCGCCAGGTCCGCGCCCACGCGGAATTGGTCGGCGTACGGCCGCTGGAGCCCCGCCGCGACGCTCGAAAACGCTCCGCCGAAGCGGCTGAGCAGCGCGCCGGTTGCGGGATCGAACACCAGCCCGGTGAGCGACCGCGGATCGGCGTAATCGAGGTACCGCCCGGCGAGCAGCGTGTACGTGCGGAAGTAATTCCCCCGCAGCGTGAGCCGGTTGAACCGCGGTACGGGAATGGCCAGGCCGATGCGCGGCGAAGGGCTGTTCCAGGAGATCGCATCCGCCTCGCCGGCCACGCTCCCGCGCGCCGCATCGAGCAGCAGAGCGGCATCGATCGCGACGCTGTGCGGCAGCCGCATTGAATCCGCGCCGCCCAGCGTGAAGTACCGGATGCGGTATCGCGTGTCCGCTGGAATATTGAGCTGGACGTGAAATGCCGGCTGCCCCGCGGCCGTGATCTGCTCGCTCGCCGGGCCGTCGAAGCGGTTGCGCGGCTCGGCGCGCTCCCCGCTCGCCGTCACGGCCAACCGGTGCGCCACGCCCGCCGCGCGGAACTCGCCGCTCTGCCACGCGCCCGCAAAGGAATGCCGCGTGCGGATCGCCAGGTTCGTAAGCGGCGCATCGGCGGGCGCGGGATCGAGCAGGTCGATAACTACCGGCGCCGCGGCGTGGAGCGGGCTGGTATCCAAGTGCCCCGTCGCATATTCGTAGCGCAGCTCGAACACCCCGGCCCGCCCGCCGAACTGGTGCGTCCAGCCCGCCTGCACGAAATCGAAATGGTTGGTCTCCTTCAGGTTCTCGAATCCCTGCCCGCCGTACACGCCGTAGAACGAGGGCATGACCGGGCTGGCCAGAATCGCCCCGATCCCCGCCGGCCAGCCGCCGCTGTAGAGGTTCAGGCGCGAGCCGCTGTAGAACGCGTCGATGCGGTCGCGCTCGCCCGGCCGCAAGCGGCCGCGGATGTTCCCGAAGAGCAGCTTGCTGCCGATGTCGGTGCGGTCCAGCCGCAGCGGCGCGGTCTGGTACGCCCACTGTGCCGTGCCGGTGGCCGCGATGTCCACCCACCGCGCCAGCGGCCCGCTCAACTCCGCGGTGTCGCGCGTGAACCACCGGAAAATCTCCGGGCGCACCACGGCGCCGCGCGCCGGTTCGGCGGGCAGGTTATCGCCCGCCAACGCCGAGCCGGTATTCTCGGTCGTCAGCCCTCCGTGCCAATCCCGGTCGGCGCCGCGCAGGAAGAAATTGGCGTCGACGCCATCGATCCGCGCCGTGCTCGGAGCGTACGCCTCGCGATCGAGGATTGCAGCCTCCGCTCGCGCGTCGTCGAGCAGCGAAGGCAGGCCGGGCTGATACGGATCGGTGGCATCGAGCCCGTGCAGATGCCAGGTCGTAGCCGTCCAGGCGGCCGGCCATCCCGCGACCAGCGGCAGGCGGATGGCGCCCAGTCCGGCGAAATTCAGGGGGTCTGTCACCACCGCCGGCATCTGAAACAGCAGCTCCTGCGCCGCGTTCCACGCGGCCGCCAGCGGAACGCCCGAGCCCGCCGCCGCGGTATCTTCGCCGGCGCGCAGATCGCAGCGGGCCTTCGTAAGCGGCAGAATGTTCACCCGGCAACTCGCCCCCAGCGGTACCGCGTGAATCACGTACGGCCCGTAGGGCAGCACCGCGAGGTAGCGCCCGTCCGGACCGGTATCCACGGTCAGCGCCCGCTTGAGCGGTCCTTCGAAGTCCAGCCGCGCTGCAGCCGGACGGCCGCGTGCATCCAGCACCGTCCCTTCGACCGTCCCCACCGTCAACTGCGCCCGCGCGGGCAGCAGACACAGCCCGAGGGCCAGCGCCGCGCGCCACCTCATCCCACCAGGATGCGACGGAAGCGCGGCCGCGCAGGCCCTCGGCCCTCAGGGCAGTGTGAGCAATCGGACGCGCGCGTGTATCTTAGAAGCTGATCCGCAGCGCGAACTCCATCGTCCTCGGATCGGTCGCTCCGTTCACCTGGCCGAACGTCGACGATCCCACCGTGCTCGAAACGCCGGTATACGAAAGGTGGTTCGGGAAGTTGAAGAACTCCGCGCGGAACGCCGTCGCCACGCGCTCCGTGATGGGGAAGCTCTTCTGCAGCGCCACGTCCCAGTTGTTCCAGAACGGGAGGAACAGCGCGTACGCGCCCAGATTGCCGAAGGTGCCGGGCGCGGGCGGCGGCGAACGCCGCGGCCGGTAGCGCTGTAGCCCTTGTCGTCGATGCGCGTCCGACCGGGCCCCCCAGCGTACGGCATCAGAGCGGGGGCGTGGTCGCGTATCGCGGTTACGGCAATACCCGCCAAGGCCCCACGCCGGTAGGCTCAGTTCCGACCCGGTCGGGTGGCTCAGCGAAGCTCCGGTTTGTCCCCAGTGGCTTTGAAGCCCCGACTCGTCCTGTGGCCCGAAAGAGCTATTGAGATATGCACACTATAGAACTTATGTTAGTCCTGATGGTACTAGAGCCTCCATGTTCGTTGCCAGCAAACCCCCTATGCAGCCGCCTTGGGGCGAATGAGCGTGAATCCAACAGCTAAACATCTCGACACCGCTCTGGAGTGAGAATGAAACTTTTTTTGAAGATTCTGTGCCCAACGATGCTCTGTGCTTTCGGGTACGCCCAGTCAACACAGACAGCTGTCACCCAAGATCAACTACAATACTTCCGGTTCATGCTCATGAATCTCGCAAGTCTGGATCACGATCAAAACTCGACCAACGCGTTCGAGGCGTCGCTGGTGCCAACGTTCGGTCTCAATGCCCAAGAGGCGGCGGCCATCCACACGGCCGCCAGTAGCCTCCACGCCCTCCTGAAGCAGATTCGTCAATCGTCGCAGGCAGTCATCGCGGGGAAGACCAGTCTATCGGCCGCCGATCTCTCCGCGCTCTCGAATCTGGCGACGCAGCGCGAAACGCTGCTTGCTACGCTGGCTAACCAGATAGCCAGTTCGGTGCGACCCCAGACCGCTGCCCGGCTCGAGATGGCGGGAACAATTGTTGCTAATGCACAGAGGGCTTCCCAACGGGGTAAATGAGATGAGAGGAATTCGACCAGCCTTCTCCGTCGCTCTAGTTCTCTGCCTCGGAACCATTGCGCTGATGGCGCAGCAGCCCGTTCCGCAGACCTTTATCGACTGTATCGCCGCAAGCGGTTCGGGATCTACTTGCCAATTGAGTCCGGGGGCGTATTCCGTGACCAGCAAGCTTGTTATCGGGCGATCCAACATTACGGTAACCGGTACGATGTCAGCGGGCCCAGCCGATACCGTTCTGGTCCGAGGCACTTCATCGCTGAGCAGCATAATGTCGGATTTCAGCGTGTCCACAACTGGCACAGCCGCGAGCGGGAGCACGACGCTTGGAGTGGCCTCCGCTAACGGTATCTCCGGAGGCCAGCTCGTGACCGGCCCCGGTATCGCGGCGGGCACAACCGTCGCCGCAGTCAGTGGCACGACGATCACGCTCTCCGCTGCTGTCACCACCACACTCTCCTCCACTCCGGTCACGTTTGCCACCACAGGCGTTACGGTCAGCTATCTAACCTTCGATGGCAATCGCTACAACTTTGGAATTCAGGGTAGCGGTATAAGTTGCCTTACTGACCAGCTATCTAAGATCGACCTCGATCTTAGTTCCGGTGGGAACTTCACCGCCGAGTGGCTTGACTTTGTCAATTCGCCGGACACCGCCGTCCATCTTTCTGGGTTATCGACCCTGTCATACAGCAATTTGGGTATGGGGACGAGCAGCGGCATCGGCCCAAACGGGCTGACCGGACCAGAGGATGGCCCACAAACGGCCACTCGCTTCACTGCGGTATATCTCTCCGGCGGGTCCTCCGCAGCGCAGTCGCCGGGCTCGGCTGCATACTACAACTCTGTCTATTACGCCGGCACGGCCGGCATCACTTTGGACGGGTATGATCAGATTGTCTACGGCAACTGGCTCTTTAATAACCGCTACGAGATGTCTGATGGGAGCGGCGGAGGCCAGCTCACCCTTTGGCCAGGACCATTCGGAACTGCCGCACTCGCAAGTGTTGCGGGCAATGTCATCAATGGTAATAACTGGGATGGCGGACAGAGCACTGAAACGCTCTGCCCCATCACAGGCCCCCTGCAGTCGAATAGTGGAGTAGAGGCGAACGGTACTGGCCATCGATTTTATAACAACGAGTTATATGAGAATTCGGGCGGAGGTATGGTAGTCAATCTGGGCGACCCCACTGCTCAGATTCTCGTATCTAGCACCAACCCCTGGTACAGCGGTGATACGCCTCGATACATCGAAGCCAACGGGTATGGAGGCATCACTTTCTATGGTTCATCCCGAGGCTGGAGCCCGATTCAGGGTGTCTCCCTCGACGATGTTCTGATCGCGAACAATGCGATCTACGGAGTTTACTTCGACAACGTCCAGAACTACGGCTCATACCTCGGGTTCGTCCAGAACGGCTCGTGCATGTGGGGTAACGAGGTGAACGGGAGCGAGGCGGATGTGAGTTGGCCAAATGGCCCGAACCAAGGGAACACGCAGCCCGCTCCGAACACTCCCACGTACCTCTACCCCAGCAGTACCTCGCTGTACCAGGGAGGGCCATGCCCTTCCCAACCCGCAGGCCAAGCCACACCCGCGCCCTCGGGACTGCCACCCTCCCAGTGGAAGTGGTAAAGCCGCGTTTGCGGGCGGCGCGCGACAGCATGCCGCCCGTTTGCGAACCGAGGAAACTGCAAACAGAGTTCTCGTGAGAACAGCGATGAAACAAATTGGCCTAATTCGATCAATCTTTCTGCTGCCGATGTTGCCATGCGCCGTCGCACAGACCGGACCGACTCTCGTTGATCTGTCCTATGGCCTTCCTTATCAACTGAAGGTTGCTCCCGGTCAACTAGTGACTTTCAACCTGACCGGTCTGGATCTCAATTTGTCGGGCCCGGTTCGGGCTAATCAGACTCCGCTGCCCACTGTTTTAGCGGGGATCTCGATTACATTGAACCAGTCCACGGCCGGTGGGCCGGTTTCCCTTCGGGTGCCGCTTCTTTCCGTCCGGCAGGCGAATCGGTGCGCTGACACCGTCGTGGCGACAGCCGACTGCTATGTCACGATGATCTCGGGCCAAATACCTTTTGAGATGACTGTCTTGTCAGATGGCTTGCCCTCTTCCGACGTGGTGATTTCGGAGAACGGAACCAACAGCCAGCATTTCAGCGTGGGCGCAAGCCTGGATAACATTCATATTGTGACCGGCACGGATTCGTTGGGAAATAACTGCGGCGGGGCCTGCGTCACGCACGCGGACGGATCGCTCGTAACGAGGACATCGCCGGGCACACCGGGCGAAGTCATTGTCATCTACGCATATGGACTGGGCAAAACAAATCCGGCCGTTCCCACGGGCCAACCAACGCCGGCACCGGCTCCCGTGGCGGCGAATCCGGTCTATGTGCAGTTCGATTTCACGCCCAACGCCGGCCCCAAGTACCCATTCCAGCTCATCGCGTCCACGCCCCCTGCGGCCACTCTGCCCGAATTTGCCGGCCTCACACCCGGCGAGGTAGGCCTGTACCAGGTTAACGTAAGGCTCCCCGAGACATTTCCGGCGGTTCCGTCCTGCGCGGGGTCGCCGTCGGGACTTCCCACAATAAACTCGAACCTGACGATCGACATCACCGATGGCAACGGGTCGATTGATGCGGCGCCGATCTGCGTTCAGCCACAGCAATGAGAGGCTTCCATACCAACTCCTCAGCGAGCCCGTTGTGCCACGGGCGGACGGACCGGAGCCCCTCGTCGACGCGCGTCTTAGAAGCTGATCCGCAGCGCGAACTCCATCGTCCTCGGATCGGTCGCTCCGTTCACCTGGCCGAACGTCGACGATCCCACCGTGCTCGAAACGCCGGTATACGAAAGGTGGTTCGGGAAGTTGAAGAACTCCGCGCGGAACGCCGTCGCCACGCGCTCCGTGATGGGGAAGCTCTTCTGCAGCGCCACGTCCCAGTTGTTCCAGAACGGGAGGAACAGCGCGTACGCGCCCAGATTGCCGAACGTTCCGGGCGCCGGCGCGGCGAACGCCGCCGGGTTCAGGTACTGGATCTTCGTCGGCCCGGTCCAGTCCGCCACCACGTTCGGCCGCTGGTTGCTGATGCCCGTGCCGGCCACGTCGCTCGAGAGGCCGACATTGAACGGCAGCCCGGTCTGCAGCAGCGTCACGCCCGAAATCTGCCAGCCGCCCAGCCCCTTCTTGTACCACTCCCGCCCATTTCTCCAGAACGGCAGCGGATACACGTAGCTGAAGACCAGAATCTGCTTGCGGTTGTAATTCGATGCCCCCCAATCCTGCCGCAGGTTGTAGCTGTTCATCGGCTGGTAATTGTACGACTGGTCATCCGTGCGCGCGCTCGACCACGTGTACGCCACGTTGAACAGCCCGCCGCCCGCCATCTGCTTCTTCAACTGCACCTGCAGCGAGTTGTAAATGAAATTGCCGCCGGTGATGTACTGGTAGATATCCGCATAGCCGGGATACGGCCGTAGCGCGTTCACGTTCACGCCCGGATGCGCCTGCAGCGTCCCCGGCTGGAGCTGGTTGATGTCCTCCTGGAAGGAGAGGTTGGCCGCGCTCGATCCCACGTACGCCACGTCGAGCATCGTATCCTTCGTCAGCTTCTGCTGCACGCCGAGGCTCCAGTTGAGCGTCCGCGGCACCTTCATATCGAGCGAGTGCGAATTGTTGATGGTCGCCGGGAAGGTCTGCAGCGTTGCGCCGGCCGGGTTCTCCACGTTCCCGTTGTACACGGTCGATTGCTGAATGAACGGCGGATTGTTCACCGCGCTGAAAATGAAGTTGCCCTCGATGCGCTCGTAGAACACGCCGAAGCCGCCGCGCAGCACCGTGCTGGATTTTCCCGTCAGGTCATACGCGAAGCCCAGCCGCGGCGCCCACGTCGCCCAATCGGTATTCATGGCGCCGTACGGCAAATTGTGGAATAGCGCGGTCACCTGTGGATTGCCGGTCACCGGAACGCGCCCCTGCGCCTCGGGCGGGAACCCGCTGCCGCCCAGCACCAGCCCGTTGTAAGGATTGCCGGTGTTGGGCACGATGGCGCCCGTCGAGGGCACGATTTGCGGCGCCTGCGCCGGGTTGAAATACTGCGGCAGGAAGGTCGAAGTGTTCTGCAGCGCGCTGTACTGCGGCTGCATGTAGGCCCAGCGGAAGCCGATGTTCAGGGTCAGGCGGCCGGTGGCTTTCCAGTCGTCCTGCACGTACGGCTCGACCTGCGTGAACCGGTACCATCCCTGACGGAAGCTGCCGGCTTCGGTATACGTGTAGAAATTGCCGAGGACCGCGTCCGCCACCACGTTGCCCGTCGTATTCGCCGCGCTGGTGTTGAAAGCGAAGCTGCCGTTGATCGCCGGCACGTTGTCCTGATTCTTGCGGCTGCGCATGATCAGCACGCCGGCCTTCAGATTGTGCGCGCCGAGAGACTTCGAAAAATCGTCCTTCCAGTCGAAGATCCGGTTGAAATTGTCGAAGTTCAGCGGCGTCACGCTCAGGCCGTTGTAGCCGGAAAGCGAGATGCTCGGGATGAAGTTGGCGGCGTTGTAAATCAGCGGATAATTGACGCCCTCGCCCGCCCGCGTAAAGTCGCTCACGAAGATCGGGTTCGGCCGGATGCCGACCTTTTCCTTGATGACGTTCCCCGTGAACGTGAACTGCACGACGTTGACGGTCGTCGGATTGGCCACGTACGTCCATTGCGCGCTCGTGTTCGTCCCCGGGATGTGCCGCTCATAGAGCGCCAGGTTCGTCAGGTTCTGCAGCGAATCGTAGTAATCGTGCAGCCAGTGCACGGAGAGCTGGTTTTTCGGGCTGAGGTTGTAATCGCTCTTCAGCACGTACTGGTTGGTATCGAGCGGCGCCACGGTCGGGAACACGAAATTGCCGCCTGCGCCGGTGAAGTTCGGCTTCGGATAGTTCTCGAGCAGCCGGTAGCTGTTCGGGCTGAAGTCGCTCCTCGGGATGATCCCGTTCGGAAACGGCGCCCCGGTCGTCGGGTCCTTCGGCCACTTCGATGGGGCGAGCGAAGAAAAGTCGCCATTGATCTGCG
>Ga0209062_1003676_pt1 | contig 17319 bp, 14 predicted proteins | sample Coa_R2_2_FD_187158 | JGI IMG/M metagenome (GOLD analysis project Ga0209062, IMG submission 187158) | Surface soil microbial communities from Centralia Pennsylvania, which are recovering from an underground coalmine fire - Coalmine... | ecosystem: Environmental > Terrestrial > Soil > Unclassified...
TCAAGTGAGCGTCCACGCTGCCGAAAAGGGCGGCGGTGAAGATGCCCGCCATCACGGCCAGGCCCCAGCCGGTGGTGATGACCATCCAGCCGGCGCCCTCCCCCTTGGATTTGCGCAGGAGCACGTTCGCCACCACGCCGTTGCCCATCAGGATGAGCACCAGCGTGCCCATGAATTCGCCTATCAACCGTTTATCCACGATTCGTCTCCCAGCCAGTCGAACGACCGCGTGACCGCCTTCTTCCAGTATCCGTACATGCGCTCGCGCCGGGCTGCGTCCATAGCGGGCTGCCAGGTCCGGTCGACGGACCACCGGCTGCACAGCTCGTCGGTGCTGCCGTAGAATCCGGTGGCGAGGCCGGCGGCGTAGGCGGCGCCGAGCGCGGTGGTCTCCTTGACGGCAGGGCGGACCACCGTGCGGTCCAGGATGTCGGCCTGGAACTGCATCAGCAGCTCGTTTTCGACCATGCCGCCGTCGGTGCGCAGCACGCGGACGGGCACGCCGGCATCCTGCTCCATGGCTTCAACGACCTCGCGCGTCTGGAACGCAGTGGCTTCGAGCACGGCGCGGGCGAGGTGTCCCTTGTTGGTGTAGCGCGTCAGGCCGGCGATGACGCCGCGGGCATCGTGCTTCCAATATGGCGCGTAAAGGCCGGAAAAGGCGGGCACGAAGTAGATGCCGCCGTTGTCCTCGACGGTGCGCGCGAGCGCCTCGATTTCGGAGCTGGTGCGGATGAGGCCGAAATTGTCGCGGATCCACTGAACCAGCGCGCCGGTGATGGCGACGCTCCCTTCGAGCGCGTAGTGAGGCGCTGCATCGCCCAGGCGGAACGCCACGGTGGTCAGCAGGCCGCAGCGGGATTGCCGGATCCGGGTCCCGGTGTTCATGAGCAGGAAGCAGCCGGTGCCGTAAGTGTTTTTGGCCTCGCCGGCGCGGAAGCAGGTCTGGCCGACGAGCGCCGCCTGCTGGTCGCCGAGGATACCGGCGACGGGGACGCCGGCCACCTCGTCGAGCGTGGCCTCGCCGTAGATTTCGCTCGAGGAGCGGATCTCGGGCAGCATGGCGCGCGGAATGCCGAAGGCGGAGAGCAGCTCGGGGTCCCAATCGAGCGTCTCCAGATTCATGAGCTGCGTGCGGCTGGCGTTGGTGCAATCGGTGACGTGCCGGCCGGTGAGGCGCCAGGCGAGGAACGTGTCGATGGTGCCGAAGAGCAGGTCGCCGGCCTCGGCGCGCGCGCGAACCCCGGGGACGCGATCGAGCAGCCAGCGCAGCTTGAGGCTGCTGAAATACGTCGAAAGGGGCAGGCCGGTGCGGGCGCGGAATCGATCGGCGCCGCCTGGGCGCGACATTTCGGAGACGAGGTCCCCGGTGCGCGTGTCCTGCCAGACGATGGCGTTGGCGACGGGCCGCCCGCTGCGGCGGTCCCACACTACGGTGGTCTCGCGCTGGTTGGTGATGCCGATGGCGGCGAGGTCGCGCGGCGTGGCGCCGCGCATCGCCATTGCCTCGCGGATGACCTGCCCGGTGCGGAGCCAGATTTCTTCCGGGTCGTGCTCCACCCAGCCCGCTTGCGGATAGATCTGCTCGTGCTCCTTTTGGGCGCAGGCGGCGGGACGGCCGTTGCGGTCGAAGAGGATGAAGCGCGTGCTGGTGGTCCCCTGGTCGATCGCGCCGATATATTCGGGCATGCACGTTAGAATACACGAGTGAGACGAATCGGTGAACTGGTGCTGGCGGCTTTAGTGCTGCTCTACGCCGGAGATTTCGTGGTGGCGCACGCGCGGCGGGACGCGACCGGCCAGATCGTGGTTCACCAGTTTTACGCGGTACGGCTCAAGGGGAAAAAGGTGGAGTATATGCCGATCGAGGATGCGAACGAAACCTGCTCGCGCTCGATTTTTCCGCAGATGGGATACCGGCCGTGCTGGTGGGTGAGCGGACACCGGACGCGGCAGATCGACGTGAATTGAGGCGCAGAGCCGCGGCGAGGCGTGCGGCCTGGCCGGGGCACACCGCGCGGCGCGGTTATTCGGTCAGCTTCGTTTTGCGGCCGGTTTTCTCGCCGCGCAGCCAGATGTAGAGCGGAGCGTGCGGCGCGGGGGCGGGCCAGGGGACGGCGATTTTCAGGGTCTGCCCGGTGGGGGAAACCGGCGTGGGGATGCCGGCGACGGGCAGTCCGTTCTGCGGGTCCCATCCGGCTCTTTCGATCACGTCAAGATCGCGGCCCTCGATCACGCCGGCGTATTGATTCGGCGCCAGCTGTTCGGTGCTGAGCGTGAATTTGCCGAGCGCGGGGATGCGCACGACGCGTCCGAGGACCACCGGCTTCGACGTGCCGCGCGGCTCGACGGCCAGCGTGGCGGTCAGCTCGCAGCCGGGATAGCCGACCTGTCCGGGGTCGAGCGAAAGATAGAGCGAATCGGCGCCCGCGACGCTCAGTGTCGCGCCATTCACCGTGTCCGAGGGCGAGAGCGCCAGACGCTTGCGCAGTTCGCCGGTGCGACAGCCGAGTTCGAGGCGCGGAGGCGTTTCGGAGCCGGCCGCGGGGTCCGTGAGGTGCGCGACGTGCAGGACGAATCCGGCGTTGGCTCCGGCGGCCACCTCATCGGGGCGGACTTCGATGCCGGCATCCGCGCCGGGGGACTTTTCGGCGGAAAGGATTTTCGGCCGCGCGCCGACCACGATCAGCGCATCCGCTACGGTGAGCGGCGCTTCGAGGCCCTGCACCTTCAGGCGAATCGCGAACGAATCGCCGGGCCTGGCGGAGGACTTCAGCTTCAGCTTGCCGCGCCAGCAGCCGTCCTGGACGGAGCCCGTGACGGCGCCGGCGTCGGTGGTGACGGCTTCGATCCGATCGAGGCCGGAGCCCTCGAGGCGAACCGGCGCCTCGGCCTCGCCGGCGTTCACGCGCAGCGGCAGGTTGGAGAGCTTGGGATTGGGCGGCAGCACGGTGATGGGGATGGCGTGCTGCGTGCCGTCGGATTGCGCGAGCAATAGTTTGTAAGCGCCGGCGGTGGAGGTGTCGAGATCCACCTGGATGGTTTTCTGTTCGCCCTGCCGCGGACCCAGGGGCAGCTCGAAGACGACGTCCGAGGGTTTGGTATTGGGCCGCGCCGACGCCTTTTCGATCGACGCCTTCTCGACGAATTCGAAATCCGCGCCGGTCAGCTCGGCGGTCACGGTGCCGCTGCCTTCGATCAGCTTGTCATGCGATGCGGGCGCGAGCTGCACGTGGCTGAAATCCGCGAACGGCCGGAGATGCACGGTGCCGAGCGTCACGGTGTCCCAATCCCAGCCGGCTTCGACCTGATAATCGCCGGGCGTGGCTTTCACTTTGGTGAGATCCAGGGCCAGGCCATCGGCGCCGGCTGTCGCGGGGACGGCGGTCGGCGTACCGCCGCCGGCAGGGACCAGCCGCCAGTCTCGCGCATGCACGAGGTCCTTCGGATTGGTGTTCTCACCGGCTTTGAGCTTAAGGGTGGACTTCACACCGAGCGGCAAGTACGTGCCGCCAGTGAGCGTGATGGCGGGGACCGGCAGGCCGGGCGCTTTGTATGCCCAGAGGTAGGCGGTGCGCGTGCGCACCCTGGCGGTTTGGGCTTTGGCGCAGAAGGTCATCGTCCCGCCGCTCGATTGCGCGTAGACGGAGCGGAAATCGGTATTGGGGAAGATGGCGCCTTTTAAATTCGCGACCAGCGCCACACCTCCGGTCGCGAGGCCGACGCCGTTGCCGAAGAACAGGCCCGCGACGGACGCGGCCAGACCGGTGGTCGCGGCCATCTGCGCCGGGGCGGGCGCCAGGGGATCGTACGTGCCGGCGGTCGGCATCAGTGCGGCGAGCAATGCCGAGGCATTCTGGCTGGTGGGCGCGTTGGGGTCCAGCTTGGGCATGGCCACTCCGTAGCGCGAGGAGAAGCCTCGCAGCGCGGCGTCGGCGCCACCCGGGGATTGTTGCGAATCGGCCAGTGTCTGCACCAGGGATTCCACGGCCGAGGTCTGCTGGGCATAGGCCGCGAGCTGCGGCAGCAGGTCCTCATTGGCGGTGACGAGGGATTTTACTTTGTTCATGCTGAGGCCGTCGGGTCCGAGCACGAGCGCGACGACGTTGGCACCGCGCGGCAGTTCCCATTCGGTGCGCCCGGCGGCCTTGTGCGCGTCGAGCACCATCAGCTCGTCGTTGGTCTTGGTGATGATGAGGGCGGCGATTTCGCCGCTTTTGGCGAATCGCGGGGCGAGGTGGACGGGATCCCAGATCAGCCGCGCGCCGGTGGGAATGGAGGCGACTTCCATGACCGGCCGGGCGCCGCCCTTCCACGGCACCGAGACCGAGAGGCGAAACTTGCCGAGCGAAGTCGCGCCCAGGCATCCGGGAGGCAGGTCGCCATTCTCGGCCGCCGCGGCGGCGATGGCGCACACGCACAACAGACCGAAAATTCGCTTCACAGGATGAAGACGCGCGGGGCGCAGAAAAAGCCGGGCCGCGCCGGAGGCATCGAAGCTCACATTTCCAGATTAGCGCGGGCCGCAACGCTGGGCCTCCTGTTTGGACAGGATGGATGGGGAGAGCTGCGCGGGGATCCGTGCGGTGCGGCCAGCAGCGTTCGCAAGGCGCCCTACCACCGATTCATTGCCGCTTTGACCGCCTGTGCCAACCGAGCCGCGGTGTACGGCTTTTGAATGAACCCCGCAACATCCTGGCCCTCGAACAGACGCATCATTTCCACTTCACTATAGCCGCTCGAAACGATCACCCGAATCTGGGGGCTGATCTCGCGAAGCCGGGGCAGTACCTCCTGACCGCTCATTCCGGGCATGCTCAAGTCCAGAAGCACTAAGGAGACGCGATCCTTGTCGAGCTCTAGCGCCTCGATTGCGGCCAGGCCGTTCCCGGCGCGCATGACCGTGTAGCCGTGACGTTCCAGGGAGGCAGTGGCGGTCCGTACCACTACCTCCTCATCATCAACGACAAGAATGGTGCCAGTGCTGTGCAGTCCCTCGTTCGACGGAGCTCGTGCCGCTTCAGCGCCGCCGGCCGCAGTTGAGGCAGGGAAGAGCACGAGGAACGTCGTCCCCTGGCCCGGCGTGCTCGATACTTTAATCGCGCCCTGGTGCCCTCGCACAATTCCAGAGACCGCCGCCAGGCCCAACCCACGGCCGGTGAACTTGGTCGTGAAGAACGGATCGAAGATCCGGGCCATCGTTGCCTCATCCATGCCACAACCGGTATCGGAGACGTCGAGCCAGACGTAATTCCCGGGCTGGATCTCGGCATTCAATTCCTCGCGGATCTCGCGCTGATTCAGCTTGCGCAGCCCCGTCCGGATCGTAATTACGCCCGCGTTGTGGCCGATCGCTTCTACGGCGTTGAGGACGAGATTCATCACGACCTGTTGGATCTGGCTCGCGTCGGCTTCGACGGGTGGGATATCGTGCGCCAGTTCGAAATGAGTGGCGACATGGCTTGGAATGGAAGGGTGGAGCAGACGCGTGATCTCCTCAACCAGCTCCGACAGGTTGACAGCGTCTACGAGGAACTGCCCTTTCCCCGAATAGGCCAGCATCTGCCGCGTCAGATGCGCGGCGCGCTCGCTGGCATCGATGATTTCGGTCAAGATCTGATGGACGGCGCTGTGATCCGGAACCATCTCCTGGGCCAGACTGGCGTTGCCGAGGATGGGGACGAGCAGGTTATTGAAATCGTGTGCAATTCCGCCGGCCAGCAGGCCGATGCTTTCGAGCTTCTGCTTTTCGAATAACCGCCTCTCGAGTTGTTTCCGGTCCGTCAGGTCCACGACGAAACATAGCCATTTCAATGGATCGCGATCGAGCAGCGTGGCGCCGATGAGAATCGGCAGGCGGCTGCCATCTTTGCGGAAGTACTCCTTCTCGAAAGGCCCACAGGAGCCGGTGGCGAGCAGTTCTTCGATGCCACGCTCATCCAGATGGATGAATTCGGGCGGGGTGATGTTCCTCCACGAAAGGCGGCCGGCTGCGAGATCCTCGCGCGTGTAGCCGACCATTCGAAGGAACACGTCATTCGCTTCAAAGATACGCTCCGAATCCGCAGAGATGATGCCCACGATATTGGCTTCGTACAGCCGGCGGAACTGCTCCTGGCTCTTGCGCAGCGCCTCTTCGGAGTGCTTGCGTTCGGTAACGTCGCGAGTGGTTCCCGCGATGAACTCCACCTCGCCATCGGGCCCGAGCACCGGCGCGAAAATATACTCGTAAACGCCAAAGATTCCGGTTCGCGGCGCTTTGAAGGGCACCTCACCTTTGATTGGACGTTTTGTAGCGATGACCTGCGCAATTTCCCGCATGTGCATGTCATGATGCCATTGCTCGTAGCCGAGTTCGCGGCACGTCTTTCCGATGACCTCAGAAAGCTCCATGCCCCAAACGTCGAGCAGCCGACGGTTCGCGTAGATGAACCGTCCCTGCCGGTCGAAAAGGTAGACGAAATCGGGTGTGGTCGAAGCGACACTGTCGAAAATGCGGAGTTGCTGCTCGTAACGCGCCATCGCTTCCCGCAGGTCCGCCTCCATCTGCTTCTGGCTGGTGATGTCAAAGCAGTACTCAACTATCGTGCCGTCGCCAAGGTCGCGCCCCGCGAACAGCATCCAGCGGCGCGAGCCATCGGCAAGGATGTACTCTTTCTCGTAGGGACCGATTCGCCCTGTAGCCGCCAGTCTCCGCAGCTGTTCTTCGCTGGCCGCGATCCACTCCGGAGGCGTCAACCGCCGCCACGTCAGTTCGCGGCGCTCGAGCTCGCCGCGAGTGTAGCCGGTGGTTTTGAGGAATACCTCATTGGCATCGATAATGGCGCCGGAAGAATCGAAAAAGAGGACGCCCACGGCGTCTGTTTCGAGGACCCGGCGCAGCCGCTCTTCACTCGCGCGGCGCGCCGCTTCTGCCTGGCGCCGCTCGGTAATGTCGTACGAGACGGCGAGCGCAGCGTATACGTTCCCCGAGGCATCGCGCAACGGCGTGCCGCGCGTCTCGAAGACGCGCCCATGGGTCTGCTGTTCCAGCCGAAACGGTTCACCGTTCAGAGCCTGCCGGTAATAGCGTTCCTGCTCGGCTGCCTGCGCGGGCGGCAGAACCTCGCTGACCCGCCGCCCGAGGAACGACTCCGGCGTCAATCCGGCGGCGCGCAATGCCTCGCCTTCGGCGAGCAAATACCGGAGATTCCCGTCGACGATGAATGCCGCGCCGCCGGGGAGATTGGCGATCAGGGCGCGCGCGCGTTCTTCGCTCTTGCGAAGGGCGTCCTCGGCTGCCTTTCGCTCCGTGATCTCCGAGGCCACGGCGCCCACACCCAGCAATTGCCCTTCGTGCGACCGCACCGGGAACCAACTCTCGGACCATGACCGTGTTACGCCAGGCGCCTTGGCGGTCTCGCCCGTGAATTCGTGATCGAGGACCGGCTGGCCCGTATCGATTACGCGCTGAAATATCTTCCTGGCCTCTTCCGCCAGACTGGGCACGATCTCATCTACCGTCCGGCCCAGATGGGCATCCACGGGCAGTCCGTTGAGTTCGGCCAATTGCCGATTCACGAAGCGGTAGCGGAATTGGCGATCGAAGAAAGCAAATCCGATCGGCGCGTTCTGTGTGAAGGCGGTCAGCAGCGCGTGTTCCTCGTCTCTCTCCCGCATCGCCCGCCGCAATTCGGTCATCTCACGCGCTACAACGGATGTTCCGACAATCGAGCCGCGGCCGTCGCGTATGGGTGAGAGCGTGATCGCGACCTCAATGCGGGTTCCGTCTTTGCGGACGCGAACCGTTTCCTGTGCCTTGACCGGGACGCCGCCGAGCACGCGCTCCACAAGAAGCTGCCATTCAGCCTCGCGATCCGGCGGGACAATCAGTGAAAGGCCGCGTCCGATCGCCTCATCCGCGGTATATCCGAAAATCTGCTCAGCTCCGTGATTCCAGGCGGTGATCGTGTTGGACAGGTCTTGCGCATAAATGGCATCGGAGCTCGACCGCGCGATTGCCGCCAGCAGGCCGCGCTCCTCCTCCAGCGATCCCCGCAAGCGCGTCTGGCCATTGCTGGAGCCGGGCACTCCACCGCGTTCGAGGCGCTCCTCCAGTTCGGCGACCGCGACCTGAGTCGCAACAACTCCTCTTGTTCGTTGAGATTAGCGGGACTGCTCATGCGATCTTCCTTGGGGTATCAATTGCCAATTTTAACCTGCGCTTCCGATCCCCTGTCCCCGGGCGCCGCAGGGCGGAATTTGTCAACGATTTTGAGATACCTGCCCGCCAAATTCGTGTTGCTTCTGCCCGCTCGCCTCCCGCACGGGCGGCAGGTTGATCCAGACCGCGGCGGGTTTCGCCGGCGGTTTGGGATGGTGAACTGGCTTCCGGCACCGAGAACGGGCGGCCGTGCCGCGGCTAAAGCCTGGTCAATAGCACCAGCACGGCGGCTACGCCGAAGGCGATCCCTATCCTCGGAAACATGTTCTTGCCGGAGAGGAAATAGAGAGAGGTGAGGAAAACGGCGACTTCGAGCAGTCCTTCCCCGATATCGAAGCGGAGCGCGAGGCGCTCGTCGGAGTCGGCGAGGTTGGCGGAGCGTTCGGCGTCGGATTGAATTTGACTGGCCTCCTGCTCATATTTCCGCTTTTCCGCGCCGAGATTGAGGCCGTTGGCGCCGGATGCGCGGCCGAGAGTCTCGCCCAATTCCAGGTTGAGCGATTTCAGCTTGGCTACCTCGTAGCGGGCCCATTCGTGGTTGGCGGCCGAGAGGTGCAGGATGGCATCGGTATGGGCGCGATGCCTGCCGATGCCCATAATGGCTACCGCCACTGCGAGTACGGCGGCAAGCAGGCCGATGCGATGACCCTTGGGATCGGCGGTGGAATTGTGCGGGAGGTGGTGTGCGGGCATGGCGGCACAGCGGGGGTAGCAAGAGCGATGCCAGAGGCCGGCGCACGGCCGCTCCCGGGAATGCACGTGCGCCATTCGGCACAGTCGCGCCGTCCTTCCGTTTCATCCAGTGGACGTCCGGGCCGCATTGGAGGTTTCGCGAGGCGACGGTAGAATGTAAGTGGGAATGACGATGCCACTTCATTTTGTTATGTGGCCGGCGGTTCCCGGTTGAAAAGTGTTCCTAAGAAGCCGGCCTCGCGCCCGATCGTAAGCCGTACGAACGGCAGGGCCGTATGTCACTATTACAATCACTTGCCATTCTATGTTCTGCGCTACTCGTTGCGCAGAATCCTTATGCATTCGCACAGCCGGCTCCCGGCGGCGTATCGCAACCTTCATCGCCGACGACCTACTCGCCGCAACAACTGGAGAGTCTGGTCGCTCCGATCGCGCTTTACCCGGACCCGATCCTGAGCCAGGTGCTGGTGGCTTCGACGTATCCGCTCGAGATCGTCGAAGCAGCACGCTGGGTTGCTCAGCACCCGGAACTCAAAGGCCAGGCTTTGGCCGACGCTGTCCGCCAGCAAAAGTGGGATGCCAGCGTACAGGGGCTGGTGGCGACTCCGGACGTGCTGAACCGCCTGAATCAGAATGTGACCTGGACTTCGCAACTCGGCAATGCATTTCTCTCGGACCAAGCCGGGGTGATGGATGCAATCCAACGGCTTCGGCAGAAGGCCGAAGCCAAGGGCGCTTTGCACTCGACACCCCAGCAAACGGTAAGCACCCAGACGGATAACGGACAGACTTACATCACGATCCAGCCGGCAACTCCCGATGTGGTCTATATTCCCACATATAATCCGGCAGCCATATGGGGCGCGTCTGATTACTATCCTTATCCAACGTTGTATTATCCCCCGTATTACCCCGGAGTGGCGGCCGCCGGCCTGATCGGGTTTGGAACAGGCCTGTTTCTCGGTTCCTTCTGGGGCGGCGGCTGGGGCTGGGGCAACTGGGGCTGGCGCCCCGGATGGGGCACGCGCAATGTCTTTATCAATAACAACTTCATTGCCAGCCGCCGTTTCAACCGCGTGAATACCGGACCGGGCAACGCCTGGGTGCACAATCCGATTCACCGCGGCGGACTGGGCTATAACAATCCCGGGCTGGCAAACCGGTTTCAGGGTGGCGGCGCGCGCTTCGGGCAGCGGCCGACGATGGGCCAGGTGCAGCAACGCCTGGGCAGCATGGGCGGCGCCGGAGTAGCCAACCGGATGGCCCCGGGCAACCTGGGCCAGCGCGGCTTGGGTTCGAATATCGGCGGCGCCAATCGGCTTGCGCCTGGAGGGTTCGGGCAGCGTGGCTTCACTCCGAACGTCGGTAGCGCCAATCGAATGGCGCCGGGAGGACAGTTCGGGGGCGCCAACCGGGCCATGGGCGGCGGGTTCGGGGGTGCCAACCGGGCCATCGGCGGGGGCGGGTTCCGCGGCGGCAACTTCGCCGGGGGCGGCTTCCGGGGCGGCAATTTCGGCGGCGGCGGGTTCCGCGGTGGCGGTGGGTTCCGCGGCGGCGGCGGATTCCGCGGCGGCGGCGGATTCCGCGGCGGCGGGCGACGCCGGTAGGTTCAGCCGAAGAATTGCGGCGCCGGCGTTGGTGCCGGGTCCGTAATGCAGGCCCAGGGACTGCCCAGGACGGAGCGGGCCCAGGGCCTGCACCACCAGCGCGTGCCGGGACATCGGTATGGATTGGAGAGCGCCAAAGCACGCGGCCGAGTGCGCCGGGGAATTCGTTTGGAGCACGTTCGTGCTCGGAGCGCTCGTAGCGGCACCCGTTTATCTCGCGGTCCTGCTGTTACTCAAAGTGGCGAAATCGCTCAGAGCGGTGGTGCATCCGCTGGCGAGGATCCTCCCCGAATGGCTGCCGGCGGAACGCATTCTCTCCGTGCTGGCCGTCCTCATCTTCTGTTTCTTCATTGGACTTGCGATCCGGACTTCGATCGGGCGGGCCGTCTGGGGGCAAGTCGAGAATTCTCTGATGCGGAGAATCCCGGGATACGAGCTCATTCGCAGTTTTACGCAGCGCCTGGCCGGGAAGGCACAGAATCAGGCGTGGAAGCCTGCTCTGGCCGAAATCGAGCAGGCGCTGGTCCCCGCGTTCATCATCGAGGAACTGCCCGATGGACGCCTCACTGTTTTCGTGCCTTCGGTGCCGACGCCGCTCTCCGGCGAGATCTACATCCTCACCCGCGAGCGCGTCCATCCGTTGAGCATCTCGGTTGCTTGCCTGCTTCGGACGGTGGCGCGATGGGGATTGGGCGCCAAGGATCTTGCGGCGGCGGAGGAGCCGGGCCCGAGCGGGCAGTCTGTCCAAATCTCTGGCGTTACAGAGGACGGTGGCGGGGACGACGGGGCTCGAACCCGCGACCTCCGACGTGACAGGCCGGCGTTCTAACCAACTGAACTACGTCCCCGCGATGTCATCGTGGATATTCAAATCGTAACACGGCGGGAGTCGCCGCGCCAAACGCTTGCACGAAATTTTGCTGCCGCCGCGTGGTACAACCGCATCATGAAGGCCGTCCGTATTCACCGGCACGGCGGCCCGGATGTGCTCGCTTGCGAAGACGCTCCGGAGCCGCGCATGCGGGCCAACGAGGTGCTGGTGCGGGTGCGCGCCGCCGCGCTCAACCACCTTGACCTGTGGGTTCGCGCGGGCATTCCCGGAATGAAATTTCCGATGCCGCACATTCCGGGCAGCGATGTGGCCGGCGAAGTGGTGGCGGCCGGCGATCTGTGCGAGCGGGTCCGTCCCGGCTGGCGCGTGCTGCTTTCTCCGGGCCTGAGCTGCCGCCAATGCGAGGAGTGCGTCTCCGGCAACGACAATCGCTGCCGCCGTTACACCGTGCTCGGCTACGGCGCCGATGGCGGCGATGCGGAGCTGGTGGCGGCGCCGGAATACGCCGCGATTCGCATTCCGGACGAGCTGAGTTTCGAACAGGCGGCCGCCGTTCCGCTGGTCTTTCTCACGGCCTGGCACATGCTGATGTCGCGCGCGCGCCTGCAGCCGGGAGAGGATGTGCTGGTGCTGGCGGCTGCGAGCGGCGTTGGCTCGGCGGCGATCCAGATCGCGAAGCTGTTCCAGTGCCGCGTGATCGCGACGGCCGGCGGCGAAGAGAAGCTGGCGCGGGCGCGCGAGCTCGGCGCGGATGAAACCATCGACCACTACCGCCAGGACATCGCAGCGGAAGTCAAGCGCATCACGGCCCGGCGCGGTGTCGATGTCGTGATCGAGCACGTCGGCCAGGCCACCTGGCCGAAGAGCCTGGAGTCTCTTGCGCCGGGCGGCCGCCTGGTCACTTGCGGGGCCACTACGGGCTACGATGCCCGCGTCGATCTGCGGTTCCTGTTCAGCAAACAGTGGAGCCTGCTCGGGTCCTTCATGGGGACGATGGGTGAGCTGCACCGCGTATTGCGATTCGTCTTCCGGGGGCAGCTCCAGCCGGTGATCGACCGCGTCTATCCTCTATCGGAGATCCGCGCCGCCCACGAGCGGCTGGAGAAAAAGGAGCAATTCGGCAAGATCATCGTGACGCCGTGAGCGTCATCTCCCGCAGCGCCTTGCCGAGTTCCGCGGGCTCGAAACCGTACGGCCCCGGGGCGCTCTTGAATGCGACCCGGCCATCGCTGCCGATCAGATACAGGCGGTCCGGCCAGCCGGTGTACTGCCGCTCGACGGTGTTATCGATCCCGTCGACCAGGGCAGGGAAGCGGATCCCCAGGTTGCGCACGCAGCTCTCGGCGACCTGGGTGCGCTCGCCCTCCGAGCGCGGATCGCGCAGCACCACGCCGTCGCGGATGTTGCTCCCCATCTGCCAGATGTCGCTCGGGTGCGCCTCCTGGATGTATACCGCGTAGAATGCGACGCGGTCGCGGTATTCGTCATACAGCTTGTTGAGCGCGGGAACCTCCCGGCGAAACGGCGGTCAAGTGTAGCTGCCGAAGACCAGAACGACGGGCCGGCCGCCGCGGAATTGGGAGAGCTGCACGGCGGAACGGTGGTCGAGCGTGGGGAGGCGGAAATCCGGCGCGGGATCGCCGGGGTTCAGGCGGCCCGCACGCGCGCGCATCCAGAGCGGTTCGAACGGCAGGACCATCATGGCGGCCATGGGGAGCCGCGCCATGAAGTGTCCGAAAACGTCGGGAGGCTGGCGCATGGCCCAGTAGAGTGCGCCCGAAAGCGCCGCTTCGGCGCCCACCAGCGCCAGTCCGGCCGTGGCAAGTATGCGGCGTACGCGCATCAGGCAAGAGTGTACCACCGGCGCCGGGCAGACAAGCGGTCGCAGGAGATCCCGGCCAAGGTCGAAACCGCCGGGCGAAAATACGAGGTGAGCGCGATCCGGTTCGAGGACTCGGGCGGTCAGAGGACGATCAGCGAAATCTGCGCCGGCGGCGCCAAGGTGCGCCTGCTGTTCGAATAGGCGGCGGACCTGGGCCCACACGATCCTACGGCCGGATCGGTTCCGGCACTGCCGCGCCGTCCGCGCGCGCATCGGAGGCTGCGTAGTTCACGCCGGTCTTCGAGTTGTGCAGGATCGCCTGCCCGCGGCCCATCTCCTGCGTGTACGGCCGCCGGATGGCGATCTGGTGGCCGCGCTCGGAGAGTTGCTGCAGCGTGCTGAGCGGCACGCGCGATTCGATCGAGACGTCGCAGCCGTTGGCGGACCTCTTGGTGAATCGCGGCGCTTCGATGGCCGCCTGCACGTTCATGCCGTAATCCACCACGTCCGAGACGAATTGCGCATGCGCCAGCGGCTGGTTGGCGCCGCCCATGATTCCGAAGCCGATGTGCAGGTCGCCGCGCTCCATAAACGCCGGGATGATGGTGTGGAACGGCCGCTTGCCTCCTGCCAGCACGTTCGGGCTCTTGGGATCGAGCGTGAATCCGGCGCCGCGGTTCTGCAGCGCGAAGCCCATGCCCTCGACCACCACGCCGGAGCCGAAGCCGCTGTACAGGCTTTGAATCCAGCTCGCGATGTTGCCGTCCTTGTCCACGATGGTTAGGTAGGTGGTATCACCGTTGACCGGCTGCCCGGCGGCCACGTCGCAGTTGGCCTTGGCCGGATCGATCAGCGCCGCGCGTTTCTTCGCGTATTCCTTCGAAAGCAGCGCCGCCACGGGCACATCATAGGTGCGCGGGTCGGCATTGTAGCGGCGCAGATCCGAGTAGGCCAGCTTCATGGCTTCGATGCGCTTGTGCATCTCGCCGGGCGAAAAGGGGCCCGCGGACGATGCCGGCGCGGTCTCCATGATATTGAGCATTTCGAGCGCGGCCATGCCCTGTCCGTTCGGCGGCAACTCGTACACGCGCCAGCCGCGGTAGTCGATCGAAATCGGCGTTACCCATTCGGCGGAATAGCCGGCGAGGTCCGCGGCGGTCATGGTGCCATGCAGCCGCTCGGAGGTCTTTAGAATAGCCGCTGCGATCTCGCCCTTGTACACGGCATCGCGCCCCTGCTCGGCGATCAGGCGCAGCGCTTTTGCCATGTCCGGATTACGGAACACGTCGCCTTCGGCCGGCGGCTTTCCACCCGGCAGAAACACGCGCGCCGCTTCGTCCTGGCGCTTGAGCTTGCGCACCTCGGCATCGGCGGACCATGTCTCGCGGATGACTTCGGTAACGGGGAAGCCCTGCTCGGCATACGCGATGGCCGCCTGGAACAGGTCTTTCCAGGGGAGCTTGCCAAAGCGCTGGTGCATGCGCCACCAGCCCTCGACGGCGCCGGGCACGGTAACGCTGTGAATGCCCGCCTGCGGCATGGTCTTGACGCCCTGGGCCTCCAGGAACTGCGGGGAAAGGCCGCGCGGGGCGGGCCCGGAGGCGTTCAGGCCGGTGAGCTGGCCGGTTTTGGCATCCCAGTAGAGGACGAAGCAATCGCCGCCGATGCCGTTCATCATCGGTTCGACCACGCCGAGGACGGCGTTGGCTGCGATGGCCGCGTCCACCGCCGATCCGCCGCGCGCCAGGATCTGCGCGCCGGCCTGCGACGCCAGGATCTGGCTGGTGGCCGCAATTCCCTGTTGAGAAATCGTCATGGAGCGGCCGTAGTCGCGTCCCGGCTGCGGCCACAAAATTCCGGTGCACCCCAGCAGAAGGAGCGTAAATTTCATCTCGGGAGTTTACCACGGGGAGCACGCCAAATCCCGAGGCCTGTTTAAGCCAAATCCTAAGCGGGAAATGCGTGTCCATGCGCTATGCTGGCCGCTACATGTGGGTGATTTCGCGGTCGTTCCTGGTGGCGTGCTGGTTCGCCTGGTTCTATCCATTTCTGTTTCGCGCACCGCACCGGCAGCGGCGGCCCTCGATCACGATTGCGAGCCCGACCCGCGCCGGCCTTCTGCTCGAAGGCGCGGGCATCTTCGCGGCCTTTATCTTGCACCGGCCGGCGCATGACGATCCCGGCCTGCTGCAGCAATTGCTGGCGGCGGCGATCGGGGCGCTCTCGGCCGTGATGGCATGGCAGGCCGTGGCGCATTTGGGCCGGCAGTTCCGGATCAATGCCGGTCTTTATGAGGACCATCAACTGGTGCGTACCGGGCCTTACGCGATCGTCCGGCACCCGATCTACAGTTCGCTGCTCGGCATGCTGGTGTGCACCATCCTGATGCTCACGCGCTGGCAATGGGCGCCGGTATCGCTGGCGCTGTACATCGCGGGCACCGAGATCCGCGTGCGCGCCGAGGACGCACTGCTCGCCGGGCGTTTCGGAGATGAATTCGAGCGCTACCGGAGAGCGGTGAAGGCGTACATCCCTTTCGTTCGCTGAGCTGCCACTCGCTATACTGAAACCAATGCCGCGTGGTTTCCTCATTTCCTGCCTGCTCGGGGGCGGGCTTTTGGTCTGTACTCTGCTGGCGCAAAACCCGTTTCGGGAATATCCGGCGTGGGAGTACAACAATTTCCCGCTGCCCCCGGACTATCGGGTTCCCGCCGAGTGGACCTTCGCCCGCATGATGTACCCCACCACGCACCATCGCATCGATTGGCAGTCCGAATACAAGCGCGGCTACGACTGGCACGAAGGCAATACCAACTGGACGATCGATTATCCGCGTTCCGACCGGCATCTGGCGCTGGCGCTCCGTCGGCTGACGCGCATCGACGTGCATTCGGTCGAGCAGGTGGTCAACCTGGATGAAGACGACGACGTTTTCAATTATCCCTGGTTGTACGCCGTCGAGGTCGGGCACTGGGAGCTCACGGACCGGCAGATCACGCGATTTCGCGAGTTTCTGCTTCGCGGCGGGTTCTTCATGTGCGACGATTTTCACGGCACGGACGAATGGAACGTCTTCGTCGAAAGCATGAAGAAGGTCTTCCCGGACCGGCCCATCGTGGACATCGAAAACTCAGACCAGATCTTCCACACGGTGTTTGATCTGAACGAGCGATATCAGGTCCCCGGCGCGCAGTACGAGGTCACGCACAGCATCTGCGAGAAGTGTCCGACGGCGCGGCCGCCGGTATTCGGCGGCGGCGATACACCGCGCTGGCGCGGTATCTACGACGACCACGGCCGGCTCATGGTGGCGATCTGCCACAACATGGACCTCGGCGATTCCTGGGAAAATGCCGACGACCCGCGCTATCCCGAGAAATTCTCGGCGCTCGGCATTCGCATTGGCGTGAATTACGTGGTCTACTCGATGACGCACTAACGCCCTACTTCTCCGCCAGCCACGCGATGAACAGCCCGTCGGGCGGCACATCCTCCCAATATGAAATGAACCGGCTCGAAACTTTGCGGCAATGCCGCCGCAGCAGGCGTTCGAGCTCCTTGCGGGTGAACCAGCGCTCCCACTCGGGCGTCGCCAGGCGGCCCCAGTGCTGCGAGTTCTTGTCGATAATTGCGATGCGTCCGCCCGGCTTGACGACGCGGCAGATTTCGGCTACGGCTCGCTCGATCTCGACCGCGTGCTCCAGCGATTCGGTGGCATAGGCCGCGTCGAAAAACCCATCGGCAAACGGCAGCTCCGTCATCGAGCCTGCCCGCGTATGGATGCCCTCCGGGACGAATCGCAGCATCTCTTCCGAGATATCGAGACCCCACAGCTCCGCTGCCGGCTCCTGTTCGTGGAAGACGCGCGCGAAGCGCCCCTTGCCGCAGCCGACGTCCAGCACGCGCCGCCCGCGCAGTTCGCCCAGGTGCTCGCGGATCAGCTTTACGTGATAGATGCGCGGATCGATGGTCGAAGGGAAGTGCTCTTCGTTGCGTGAGGCTTCGTCGAAGGAAGCCTGAATCCGCGCGCGCAGGTCCGGTGTGAGCCGCGCGCGCGGGGATTTCGAAAACAGGCGCCGGAAGTTCAACACGCTCGCGTCAGGAAAATCGGCAGCCCCAGCTTGTGATCGTAGAAGGGGCGGTACCGCTCGGTGTTGTACAT
>Ga0209062_1003684_pt1 | contig 17279 bp, 14 predicted proteins | sample Coa_R2_2_FD_187158 | JGI IMG/M metagenome (GOLD analysis project Ga0209062, IMG submission 187158) | Surface soil microbial communities from Centralia Pennsylvania, which are recovering from an underground coalmine fire - Coalmine... | ecosystem: Environmental > Terrestrial > Soil > Unclassified...
CCTCTTTCACAAGGTGCCCCGTCCAGACGTGCTGGTAGCCGTGGCGCGACTGCGTCTCGCGCACGAACTCCTCCATCAGGTGCCGCACGGTCTCGCCCCTGGGCAGGAAGAGCGGGATGCCCGGGCCGATGTCGTCGCTGAAGACGAAGAGCTTCAGGTCCTTGCCGAGGCGGCGGTGGTCGCGGCGCCGGGCCTCCTCCAGGTGTTCGAGGTAGGCGTCGAGCTCTTCCCGCGTGGGGAAGGCGGCGCCGTAGATGCGCTGCAGCATGGGATTGTTCTCGTCGCCGCGCCAGTAGGCCCCGGCCACCGACATCAGCTTGAAGGCGCCGATCTCGCTCGTATCTTTGACGTGCGGGCCGCGGCAGAGGTCGGTGAAATCCCCGTGATGGTACAGGCTGATCGTCTCGCCGCGCTCCTCCAGGGCGTCGATCAACTCCAGCTTGTACGGCTGGTCCTTGAATATCTCGCGCGCCTCGCCGGCGCTCACCACGCTATACTCGAACGGGCTGGCCGTCTTGATCCGCTCGCGCATCAGGTGGTCGATGGCGCCGAGGTCGTCGGGCGTGAGCGGGCGTGGCAGGTCGAAATCGTAGTAGAAGCCGCTCTCGATGGGCGGGCCGATGCCCAGCTTGGCTTCGGGGAAGAGCTTCAGCACGGCCTCGGCCATCACGTGGGCCGCGCTGTGGCGCATCGCGTAGAGCGGCGTATTTTCATAGTTCTCAAGCATTGACATGGTCTCCTGTTGACATAATCTATCGGCCGCGCAGCCGGTCGACGATAGCCGTGATATGGGCGGCCTCGACGCCGGCATCGCGCAGATAGCGCTCGGCGCCGCCGTAGGTGGCGGAGAGGAACGCCAGGGTGTGGCGCATGGTCTGCGGGTGTGACGTAAGCTGGGCGGCCACGCGCAAGCGCTCGGGGGAGTCGGCGGGGATACTGGCTATGATGCGCTCGTAGGCGAGCCTCAGGTGAGTATCGCTCAGGGCGTAGTCCTGGATGATGGTCTCCTCGTCGGCGCCGGCCAGGGCCAGCAGGAGGGCGACCACGACGCCGGTGCGATCCTTGCCCAGCCAGCAGTGGACGAGCACCCCTCCGTCGCGCGCCTCGGCCACGGCCCGCACCACGGCACCGACCCGGTGCTGGGCGCGCGTTAGGATCAGCCGGTACAGGTCGGGCATCGAACCGATCAGGTCGATCTCGGCCTCGCTCAGCTCGTCGTCGCCGTACAGCGGCAGGTGCAGATAGGTGGGAGCGTCTTGCAGCTCTGCTACGCCGGCAAAGGGGTGCGGCGCGTCGGCGAGCTCGGCCGAGGTGCGCAGGTCGATGATGGTGCGCACGCCGTAGGACACGAGGGCCGCCTGGCCCCGCGGCGTGAGGCGGCACAGGTTGTCGGCGCGCACCACGGCGCCCCAACGGGTGGTGGCGCCACCGGCCAGCCGATAGCCGCCTACATCGCGTATGTTGCTGCACGCATCCCACGGTAAATGGCGCTCACCCTGTCTTGCCGTCGGCATTGTATTCAGCTCCTTTCGAGTTGTGCGAAGCCTGACACTAAAGTGTCATGGCAGGGGACGGGCACTAAAGTGCCTGACATGGCATTGTTATCCGACTTTAGTCGTTCGTCTCTGCCAGGCGACTTCAGTCGCCGGTCCGGTGTATCTCCATGCAAAAAAGCCTCCCGTCCCACCTGGGACGAGAGGCGACTCCCGTGGTTCCACCCACGTTACGGCACCGCCAGAGGCGATGCCGTCACTCATCATGGCCGGTAACGCGTGCCCGCGTGCACGCTTTGCGCCGGCCAATGCGGCCGGTGGTTCGCGTGCAGGACGATCCGGTGGTACCGCGCGGCCGCCGCTAAACGGGCTTTCAGCCGGTGACCCGTCTCTCTGCAACAGCGCAACTCGCCGCCGGCGTGCCCGGATCGACTAAACTCGGCGTGGCCGCACGGCCACGGGTGGGCGATAGTGGAATCGAACCACTGACCTCCGCGATGTCAACGCGGCGCTCTAACCAACTGAGCCAATCGCCCTCGGTGCCTGGGGTGCGCCTCGGAAAAGTTCACGCGTGGGCCTGGCCCTAAAGGACCATGGCAGGGACCCGCCCTGAAGGGCCCCGTCGCGTCGGCCATTCAGGGCCCGGCGTCTGCCATGAGGCTTCAGCCGCAGGCCGCCGCACCCGGTGAATAAAGCTGAGGCAGACCCGGTGCCTGCATTATAGGGAGGCCGGCGAAGATGTGTCAAGCGCCGCCGAGCTGGCCCTTGATGCTGGCGGCCAGCTTGTCGCCGATGCCCGGCACCGAGGCGATATCCTCCATCGAGGCCCTGCGCAACTCGGATACGGAGCCAAAGCGCCGCAGGAGGGCTTTCTTGCGCGCCGCGCCGATGCCGCGAATCTCGTCCAGGCCCGAGACGATGGCGCGCTTGCCGCGCACGTTGCGGTGATAGGTCACGGCGAAGCGATGGGCCTCGTCCCGCAGGCGCTGGACCAGGAACAGCGCCTGCGAGTCGCGCGGCAGCACCACCGGGTCGGGCCGTCCCGGCAGGAACAGCTCTTCATTTTGCTTGGCCAGGGCGGCAATGGGCTGGTCCGCGATGCCCAGATCGCGCAGCGCGTCCAGAGCCGCGCCGAGCTGGCCTTTGCCGCCGTCGATGATCATCAGATCGGGGCGCCGGGTCCACTCGCTCTCGTCCGGCTGCTCGGCCTGAGGATCCGATCCATCAGCATCCTCCGTGGCGCGCCCGCGACCGGAGCGCTTGAGGCGGCGGGTCACCACCTCGCGCATCGCGGCGAAGTCGTCGGTCCCCTCGACCGTCTTGATGCGGAAGCGGCGGTAGGCGTCCGTGCGCGGCTTGCCGTTCTCGAAGACGACCATCGAGGCCACGGTAGATGTCCCCTGGATGGTCGAGATGTCGAAGCACTCCAGGCGCACGGGCAGCGTCGGCAGGTCCAGGGCTTCTCTGAGCTCGGTGAGCGCCGCGGCCGTCTTCTGCGAGTCGGTCAGCCACTTGATCCGTTCCTGCTCCAGCGCCTCGCGTGCGTTATCGCCCGCCATCTCCACCAGGCGCCGCTTGTCGCCGCGTTGCGGCACCTCCAGATGGGCGCGCCGGCCGCGCTGCTCGGTGAGCCAGTTCTCCAGTACGTCGTGGTCCGGCACGTCGACCGGCAGCATGATCTCGGGCGGGACGATGGCCGCATTTTCGTAGTATTGCTGCAGGAAGGCCGCCAGCACCTCGCCGTCCTCGGTCTCCGACACGTTCTCCATGGTGAAGGCGTCGCGGCCCGTGAGGCGCCCGTTGCGAATGGCCAGCAACTGCACCAGCATGGTGCCGTCCGCGCGGGCGAAGCCGAGCACGTCCTGGTCGCCTCCCCCCGGCACCTCCACGCGCTGCCGCGCCGCCACGCGCTGGATGGCGCGTATCTGGTCGCGCAGCAGGCGGGCGCGCTCGAAGTTGAGCTCCTCGGCCGCCGCGTTCATCTGTTCTTCGAGATCGGCCAGCACCTGGTCGTGCTTCCCCTCCAGGAAGTTGACGACTTGGGCGATAACCCGGGCATACTCCTCCTGCGAGGCCGCGCCGATGCAGGGGCCCACGCAGCGGTGGATGTAGTAGTCCAGGCAGGCGCGGTCGTTGGCGCTGGGATGGGTCTCCGCGACGTGCCCGTTGAGCTCCGGCGGCGCCAGGTAGTTATTGGCGGCGGACGGCGACGGCAGCACGGCCTGTCCGGCGCCGCGCGACTCGGGCGACGGCACGTGCCGCCCCCTGGGCAGCTTATCGGGCACGATGTTGAGGGCGCAGGAGCGATACGGGAACAGCCTCTTGAGCAGCTTGAGCGTCTCGTTGAGTGCGCCGGAATCGGCATACGGGCCGAAGTAGCGTCCGCGGCCCTTCTCCACGCGCCGCGTCCGGAGCACGCGCGGGAACGGCTCGTCGGTGATGACGATGTACGGGAAGGTCTTGTCGTCGCGCAGCAGGGTGTTGTACTTGGGCTTGTAGGTCTTGACCAACTGGTTCTCGGTGATCAGGGCCTCGACCTCGCTGCCGACCGTCAGGTACTCGAAGTCGTCGATTTGCTCGACCATGTGGCGAATCTTGGGCGAGAGATCCTGCGCGGCGCGAAAGTAGCTGGGCACGCGGTTGCGCAACGACGCGGCCTTGCCCACGTAGAGCACATGGCCGTCCTTGTCTTTCATGATGTAGCAGCCGGGCTTGGACGGCAGGCGCTTGAGTCGTTCGGAGATGCGTTCGCTGACCACGGATTTCCCTCACCACCAGTATAATGGCAGCACCTGGTCAGGCACCTACTTGTTTGACATTGTTCCCGCGTTGGTGTGCGGCGTCGTGTATCCCTGATAGGTCAGCAAACGTTCTACAAGATGGACATGTCTCAGAGCGGCGAGGGGAAAGATGACCTGGAACCGTGGAAGCTTGGCCACACCTCTTGCGTGCGACCACCCGCTCATGGGCGGATCACACTCCTCAACGCTGTCGCTCACCCGTGTCTATCCGGGCCTCGTGTCACGTACAAGAAGGAGGAGGAACCATGGCTCGTCTGCCGCGTTATTCTGTGCTGACCATCCTCATAGCTGGTCTCGTTCTGTTCACGTCGACGGGTGTCCGGGCGGGACGAGCCGCTAGCGGCTCGTCCCGGGCGATCCCTACCCACACTAACGTGAATCCAGTGGTGCCGACGATCAGCCGTCATTGGCGGGACCCTGCGCCGACCGACGGGTACTTTGTCCACCGCGCCTGGATACCCGCCACTATCAGTCCGAGCATGGCCGATGCCACATGGGTGAGCGCGCAGCCAATCGCGCGTCGGGCGCCGGTCCAGCCTGGATCCGCGTCGTCCGGCCGCGTGCGCAGCTTCAAGCTGACGGCCATGCAGGAGATCTGGCTGGACAATGGGTATGCCGGTCTGCGTATGGACACGACCCCGGTGCGCATCCAGATCAGGCTGTGGTATGCCTCCCCCACGCAATGGCGCATCGAGCGCTCGTACCTCACGCCGCCCGCCCAGCCCGCCCTGGCGAGCGCCTTCTTGCCGAGTCCGAACGTGAGCGTGCGCAACGGTCACCTCTGGTGGGGTTATGATGCCGCGCACCACACCGCGATGGTGCGGTCCGTTGCCTCCGTGCAGGATATGTTTCCGGGCGGTCCGCCCCTCTGGTTCGAGACCGGCGCCCTGGAATCTCCTGTCCCCGACAGCGCCGCCCGCAACCTGCGCGCATTCTTGAAGTATGCCGCGACCTGCGACATGCCAAAGGGGGTGCCCGTCAGCACACCGGCCCTGGCGGGCCAGGACAGCGTAGCCGGCCACGCGGCCTATGTGATCGACTTCGGCGACAAACCCTGTGGCTGGACCTCGGCGTCCGCTCCTGAAGAAATGGGCCGGCGACTGATGTGGGTGGACCAACAGACCTTTTTCCTCCTCAAGCTCGTGCGCTATAGCGTGATGTCACGGCTGGTTCGTCCTCAGGACAAGTTCTTTGAGCGGATGACCGTGACCCAGCTCCGCTACAACGTGCCCCTGGCGGCCTCCCTCTTCGCCTTTACGCCGCCGCCGCACACGCGCCGGGCACCCACGGCACCGCAGCCCGTCGCTCCGGCCACCGCCAAGCCGCTGGCTGCGATTCGCCGGCAGGTCCCGTTCCCGGTCTTTGTGCCCACATGGGTGCCCTATGGCTTGAGATACAGTCAGGCGACCGTGGATGGCAAGCAACACGTCGCGATCGACTACGAGGCCCACGGGAAGCACCTGAGCATCGGAGAAGGGCCGATCGGGTGCTGCCTGGATGCCGATCCCCGCAGGTATGGTGGACCGACGCTGCCGAATGGCCGCGCGGCTAACCTTCTCGACGTTGGAGCGCAATACGGCGGGCTCATCCTGTGGTGGGACCAAGAGGGGACCTATCTCGCCCTCTCCAGCGCTACGCTAAGCAAGGGCGATCTATTGCGCATCGCGGCGTCAATGTCCAAGACGGCTGGGCCTACCCGAGCGCTGACACGGCGCGGTGACGATCGCGAGGACGGGAGGTGACGATGGGGCGGCACAGTGGGCCCCTAGGCTATGATCCCGACATGGGCGACCTTGTAGTCAGGGAACTCGCAGACGAGGATTATGACGGGGTGCGCCGGGTGGACGAGTTGACCCAGCGCCAATATCTCGGCGTGACGTGGGATGACATGTCTGACGCAGACAATAGGCAGGTTTCGTCCTTCAAGATCGCAAAGAGGCAAAGCTCCGATTGGTGCATGGGATGACCTGATGTTTGAGAATCTCCGCGCATTGCTTTTCGACCTCGATAACACGCTGCTCGACAGGGATGACGCCTTCCGGCGCTGGGCCGCTTCCTTCGTGGACGCGCACTTTCCCACCGACCGGACCTTGCGGTCGGCGGCGGTGGAGCGTATCGTCGGCCTCGACAATGACGGATACTATCCCCGCATTGACCTGTTTCGGCAGATCAGAGCGCTGTACCCGTTTGTCAACCCAAGCGTCGAGGACCTGGTCGACGCCTTCTACAGTCAGTTTCCAACCCACGTGCGGCTTGCCGGCGATACTAGGCATCTGCTCGACGGGTTGCACGACATCGGCCTGCCATTCGGCATCGTCACCAACGGGTCGCCAACGCAGCTCCAGAAGATCGGCGTGCTCGGCCTCGACGTACGGACTTCCTGCATCTTCGTCTCAGAGCTTTACGGCTGTCGGAAGCCGGAGGCGGCGATCTTTCTGGCCGCCGCCGACTGCCTCGGGATGGCGCCAGAAGCCGTCCTCTTTGTGGGCGACAACCCGGAAGCCGATATCTGGGGAGCGCACAAGGTTGGCATGAAGACGGCCTGGCTGCACCGGTCGCAACCGTGGCCCTCGACCCTGCCGCGGTCATGCGCGGATCTAACAATAGGCTCGCTGGCGGACCTGGCGGAGGTCCTGGGACTGGGCGCCCAGGACAGGCATGTCGACAGCTACTGACGGCACGCCCCTTCCCGACTGCGGCCACGATGCAGATGCAACTACCGTCGGGGCGGCCTCAATCCTCGGTAACGGCCCCCACCGGACGCCTTCGCGCGACCCGCTGCCCGTCGCGCGAGACCACCTACCCTGGATTCTTCATGGGCGCCTGATGGGGCGGGACGACCCGGCCTGGGGGCGCCGGCCACGGGGCCGGCCGGGATGCCGGCGGCGGCGGCCCGCAGGCCGCCGCCAGGAACCCCGCTCCGTCGCCCTCGCGCATAATGCAGGCTACAGGTGCCGTCCACCTACGAGGGTGTCAGCAGGGTGCCCACGGTGGCACCCACCGTTCCCAGCAGCAATGAGCCGACCTACAGGACGGCGACGATGGCGTACACCGTCCGCGCGTTGATGGGTCGCATGGTCTCCTTCGATCGATCGCGGCGCCGCTCGATGGAGGCGCCGGCGTGTACCCTCAGCATAGGTGCCGGCGATGAGAGGGGCATGAGAATGCCGTCCGACGTGCTGGAGGGTACGCTGCGTCAACCGACAGTTCGCTCACGGGCCGGCGCTGAGCACGACGATGCCGCAGGCGACCAGAATGGCGGCCAGGATGCGCGGCCGGCCGAAGCGCTCGTGGAAGACGACGCTGCCGATCAGGGCGCCGAAGATGATGCTGGTTTCGCGCAAGGCGGCGATCGGCCCCAGCGCCCCTCGCGTCTGCGCCCATAGGACCAGACCGTAGGCGAGCAAGCTCAGGGCACCGCCCGTCAGGCCCACCGCCCAGACGGAACGGGATTGGCGCAGCAGCGCCCGGCGCCGTGCCAGCGTGTAGAGGGGGATAGTGCTGCCCTCGAGGAGGAGGAGCCAGCCGGTGTAGCCGAACGCACTGCCGGACAGGCGCACGCCGACGCCGTCTACGGTGCTGTAGGCGGCAATCGTCAGGCCGGTGGCCAGCGCCGCTAGGCGCGCGGGTCCGTCCCCCGCCTTGTGGCGATGGCCAACCAGGACCAGGCTGGCGAGGCCGGCCGAGATCGCGCCCACGCCCGCTATCCCGGCGGGTCCGGGTACCTCACCGATCGCCAGCGCGGCCAGGAGGGTGACCACGAGCGGCGATGTCCCGCGGGCCAGCGGATAGACCTGACTGAAGTCGCCCAGGCGGTAGGACCGCATCAGCAGCAGGACATAGGCGACGTGTATCGCTACCGAAGTGGCCAAGAAGGGCCAGCTCCGCGTCTGGGGCAATGGCGCCCCTACCACCAGCGGAATTGCGCTCGCGGCTCCGCCCATACCGACCAGGGTGAATGCCACCAATTGGTCGCGGATGCCGTGGGCGATGGCATTCCAGGTGGCGTGCAGGACCGCCGCGACCAGCACGACCGCCACGACCGCGAGGGGCAGCGGGCCGGCGCCCATGGCTCCGAGGTAGACGGCAGAGGGACGATCCAGCACGACGGCTCCTTTCGGGCGACGGTCCCGCGGTCGGGATCCTCCGGCGCGGCATCACTGCGGCTTATCGTCGGTGTGTCTGCCTTGGAAAGACCGGTTAGCGGCGTAACCCCGGGGCCGACGCGGTGGCTGCCGTCAGCGTAGCCCATCCCTTCCGGCATGGTCAACTCCTTGCCCAACCGTCGGGAGCGCGAAACCCGTGGTCACGCACAGCGTCGCCGGGCATCGCGTACACTGTGGAGATGGCGCGCGCATAGAGCAGGCACTCGACGGCGGAGGGTGTATCTTGAAGCCCTGGCAGGCACAGGGGATGCGGCGCTTTGACGGGCGGGGTGTTGTGGTCACGGGTGGAGCCAGCGGCATCGGTACCGCCACAGCGCGGCGCTCGTTGCCCGCTGCGCCCGACTCGGCACGGCCACAGCGTACCAGGAACGTCGTAGAAAGCGAACGAGGAGTTGGCAGTCACCGTGAGTCCCTATGACGACATAGCCGAGTGGTACGACAGTTGGCTCGGCCCCGGCTCGATGGGCGACGATCCGTTCTGGCCGGCCGCGGAAGCGCTCATGGGCAACGTTAGCGGGCGGCACATCTGCGACCTCGCCTGCGGCCAGGGCAGGGTGGCGCGACACCTGGCCGACCTGGGTGCGCACGTTGTGGGTATCGATCTCTCCGCACGACTGTTGGAGATCGCCGGACGCTACGAGGCGACCGAGCCACGCGGGATTGAGTACCTCCATGATGATGCCAGGAGCCTTGACCGCGTCGCCGATCGTGCATTCGATGGCGTGGTATGCTTCATGGCGCTGATGGACATGCCGGAGCTTGCTCCGACCTGCCGGGCCGTGGAGCGCATCCTCAAGCCGAACGGCTGGTTCGTCTTCGCGATCCTGCACCCGTGTTACAACACGCCGTCGTCCGGAGAGCTTGCTACGTCGGATGGCTGGGCGCGGACGATCGGCAACTACTTTGCCGAGGGGTACTGGCGCTCGGACGCGCGCACGGGGCCGCCCGGCAAGGTCGGAGCCTACCACCGCACGCTCAGCACGTACGTTGACACCCTGGCAGACGCGGGTCTCGCGTTGGAGCGCATCAGCGAGCCTCTTGCCACCGCCAGCCTTGCCGAGCGCCGGCCCGTATGGGTGGAGGTGCCCGCCGTCCTGGTCGCGCGGTGCAGGAAGGGCGGCGGTGGACGCAGTTGATGGCAGTCTCAAACCCGCGCCGTATGAACGCCATTGGTGCCGGCATGCTATAGTCCAACCGAGACCGGTGCGCGATAGACCGGCGGCGACTGTGCCTCGGTCTGTAGCAACGATTGTCCCGACCGAACCGGCTAAAGGAGTGGCCCCGATGGCTGACGATGACCTATCCCCCGCACGCTTTGGTACGGCCTTCAAGGAGTTCATGGACACCATGGTTGCTGCCGCGGTGTCCCAGCGTAGTCCGCTGCTCGATCGCATCGAGGAGCACCTCGGAGCCGATCCGAGCACCCTGGCTGTGATCGAAGAGGAGTTCGATTCGTTCGAACAGCCCAACGTGCAGGTGGCGCTGGATGCCTACCTGGCTGAACCAGGACGCAGCGCAACGCTGCTGGGCATCGGCACCAACAACAAGCGCTTCATGGCCTTTGGCCTCTCCGACTTGCTGAGTTGGGGCGGCGCGCCCCCGCCCGCCGAGGGGCCCGTCGACTACGTGAACTTCCACCTCGCGGAGGGGCGCGTCCTCTCCTGCGTCCAGTTCGGGATCTATCTGCTCAACGACGCGGGGAAGCGCATGGTGGTCCTGGTCACCGGACCGACCGAGCACGGCCCGCGACAGAAGCTGCGCGTCGAAGTCCTGACTCCCCGCTCGGAGGACGGCCAGGCCTTCCTGCAGGAATTGACCGCCGCCATGGGCCGGCTCAACGTCTATCGCGGGCACGTCATCTCCCTCTCGCCCGGCCAGTTCGGGCCGGGTCCGCAGAAGCTCATCGCCTTTCATAACCTGCCGCGCATCGCACGCGACGACGTTATCTTGCCGGACGGCGTGCTGGAGCGCATCGAGCGCCACACCGTCGTCTTCTCGGAGCAGGCGGAGCGCTTGCTGGCGGCTGGACGCTCGCTCAAGCGCGGGATGCTGTTGTACGGGCCGCCCGGCGTCGGCAAGACCCTAACCGTGATGTACCTGGCCGGCCGCATGTCCGGACGCACGGTGATCCTCACCGCCGGCCTCGGCTTGGGCCTGCTGCAGCCCGCCGTGCAACTGGCACGGCTGCTGGCGCCGTCGATGGTGGTGCTCGAGGACGTCGACATGATCGCCGAAGAACGCAACATGGCCTTCGGGCGCAACGGCCCGCTGCTATTCGAGTTGCTGAACGAGATGGATGGCCTGCGCGACGATAGCGACGTCATCTTCGTGCTGACCACCAACCGGCCGGATATCCTGGAGCCTGCCCTGGCCGCCCGCCCGGGGCGGGTCGATCTGGCGGTAGAGTTGCCCCTGCCGGACGAGGAGGGGCGGCGGCGCTTGCTGGAGCTGTATGCCCGCGGCCTCGAGTTGCGAGATGTCGACCTGCCGGCGATCGTGGCACGGACCGAGGGCGCCACCCCGGCCTACATCAAGGAGTTGCTGCGCAAGGCAGCCGTGCTGGCCGCCGCCGAGGGCGCCGGCCCGGCGGTGACCGGTGCGCACCTCGAAGCCGCCCTATCGGAGCTCGATGAGGGCGGCCGGCTGGCGCAGCGCCTGCTGGGCTTCCGTCCGGCAGAGGAACCGCCCGCGTCCGGGCAGCCGCTGCCGCCGACCGGCTTTCCGATGGCCAGGGGCTGGGCACCTGCGGCCTACACTCACAGGACGTCGAAGTCCTGAGCCTGCTCCAGGAAGCGGGCGAGCAGCGTGTAGGCGGCCTCGATATCGCCCTTGTTGGCCATCTCGTCCACCGTGTGCACGTAGCGGGTGGGGACGGATAGGGTGAAGCTGGGGACGCCCGCCCGCACGCGCTGGATGCCGCCGGCATCGGTGCCGCCGAAGGGCAGCACCTCCATCTGATAGGCGATCTTCTCCTTTTCGGCAATGGTGCGAAAGGCCTCGACCAGGCGTGGATCGCAGATCAGGGAGCCGTCCATGACTTTGATGGCGGTGCCTTTGCCGAGCTGCGTGATGTAATCGCGGTCCTCGCTGCCGGGGATATCCATGGCCAGGGTGATGTCCAGCGCGATGGCGATGTCCGGCTCAATGGCGTAGCCGGCCGGTTCGGCGCCGCGCAGCCCGACCTCTTCCTGCACGGTGGCGACGGCCACGACTTCGGCGGTGTGGGCGCGCAGGTTGCGGACGGCCTCGATCATCACGAACACGCCCACGCGATCGTCCAGCGCCTTGCTGGCCACGCAGTCGCCGATCTCCTCGGTGGCACGATCCATCGTCACCATGTCGCCGACGCGCACGCGCTCCGCGACGGTCTCGGCGGGCAGCCCGAGGTCGACGAAGTAAGATTCCACGGATGGCGCCGCCGGCTTTTCATTGCCCAGCAGGTGAATCGGCTTGGTCTCCGCGTTGAGCACTCCGGGCAGCGCGCCCCCCTGCGTGTGCACCTGCACGCGCTGCGCGAATAGCGCGCGGCCGTCGAAGCCGCCCACCGGCTGCAGGCGCAGGAAGCCATTCTTGTCGACGAAGCGGACCAGGAACCCGATCTCATCCATGTGCGCGGCGATCATGATGCGCGGGCCGCCCTGGCCGCGCTTGGTGCAGATCAAGTTGCCCATGGCGTCGGACCGCACTTCGTCGACCAGCGGCCCCAACTCTTGCTGGACGAGGCGGGCCACGGCGCCTTCTCGCGACGGCACGCCGGGCGCCTGACACAGCCGGCGTAGTAAATCGATGTCTATCGGCACGGCAAATCCTCTCCAATACAGATATAGATCCTCTGGGATGCCGGGAACCCGTGGCTAGAGATGGGACAGCGCCGGGCGGCCAGTTGCGGCCACCCGGCGCTGTCCAGGACGTGCAGGTCAAAGTCCGGTCACAGCGACCTGCATCCATTGCGTCTCAGGCCGTGAGGGCCTTTTCCGAGTCGGGATCGAACAGGTGGACGCGGCTGGCGTCGAAGACGACGGGCAAGGGCTTGCCGGCCTCCGCCGTGGTGCGCGAGTCAAGGCGCGCGATGGCCGGGGTCTGCCCGGCCAGCAGGTACACGTACGTCTCACTACCCATGTGCTCGACCACCTCCACCGGTAGCGTGGCCTGGTTGCCGTTGGCGCCCTGGAATTCGCGCGGCTCGTGGATATCCTCGGGTCGAATGCCCAGGATGACCTGCCGATTCTGATGGCCGCTGGCGGCGGCACGCTTCTCGGGCGGCAATTGAATCTTGATGCTGCCCGTGTCGGCGTACAGCGTGTCGCCTTCGGCGCGCAGCTCCGAGCGGAAGAAGTTCATGGCCGGGCTGCCGATGAATCCGGCCACGAAGACGTTGACCGGATGGTCGTACAGCTCGGTGGGAGAGGCGAGCTGCTGCAAGATGCCGTCGCGCATCACGGCGATGCGCGTGCCCATCGTCATGGCCTCGGTCTGATCGTGCGTGACGTAGACCACCGTGGTCTGCAGTCGCTGGTGCAGCTTGATCAGCTCGGCCCGCGTCTGCACGCGCAGTTTGGCGTCCAGGTTGGAGAGAGGCTCGTCCATTAAGAATACCTGCGGCTCGCGCACGATGGCGCGGCCGAGCGCCACGCGCTGGCGCTGGCCACCGGAGAGCTGGCGGGGCTTGCGCGTCAGCAATTGCCCGATGCCGAGCGTCTCGGCGGCACGCTTCACGCGCTCGTCGATCTCGCGCTTGGGCGTGCGGCGCAGCTTGAGCCCGAAGGCCAGGTTGTCGTACACGCTCATGTGCGGGTACAGCGCGTAGCTCTGGAAGACCATGGCGATATCACGGTCTTTCGGCGGCACGTCGTTGACCAGGCGCTCGCCGATGTAGATGTTGCCGTCGCTCAACTCTTCCAGGCCGGCAACGAGGCGCAGCGTCGTGCTCTTGCCGCAGCCCGACGGGCCGACGAGAACCAAGAACTCGCGGTCGTAGATGTCAATGTTCACATCATTGACCGCGATCGAATCACCAAACCGTTTGTAAATATGCTCGAGACGAACACCAGCCATGCCGTTCTCCTCCCAGATCACCGACTGCAATACTACACGTTTCGAGGTGCGCACCACATGGCAGGACCCATGAGCTGATGCATGACGCTACACTCTCTCGTGTGGGTGATAGCACAGTGGTGGCGGACCTGTCAAGTCAATTACCATCCTGCGAAAGGTCGAGCCCGTAGAATAGCCTCTGTGCGAGACCCGTGCCGCCGTAACGTCGGGGCACGCGGTTCCACGTCAGCCAATTCAGCCGGCTCCGTTCAATCCTCCTCATAAGTGAGATGCACGCGCCGGCCGCTACGCGCCGACTCCGCTATGGCCTCGCAGACCAACACCGCGCGATATCCATCCTCGAACGTGGCGCCATCGGGTCCGACCGGCCCATCGTTGACGACGGCGCCGAGAAAGTGGTGCAGTTGATGGATGAAGGTGTGCTCCCAGCCGATGACACAGCCCGGGGGCCACCAGGCGCTCACATAAGGATGCGAGCCTTTCGTTACAGAGATCGTCGCGAAAGACGCGGTATCTGATGCTGTCTCTTCGGGTAGAAACACCTCCAGTTCGTTGAGCCGTTCCAGATCGAAGCTGATCGATCCCTTCTCTCCGTTAATCTCTAAGGTGTTGAGGTTCTTGCGCCCCCGGGCGAATCGGCTGGCTTCCAACGTGCCGACGGCGCCGTTCTCGAAGGCGACCACGGCCTCGAATGCATCGTCGACCTCTACGCGCGCCGTCTGGCCAGCGGCCGTCCTCCTTTCCGGGATGAAGGTGGTTGTCAGGGCGCTGACCGCGGCGATCTCGCCGACCAGAAAGCGGGAGAGGTCGATGATGTGCGAGCCGAGGTCGCCCAGGGCGCCGCTGCCCGCGGCGTGCGCGTCCAGGCGCCAGACCAGCGGCAGGTTGGGGTCCATGATCCAGTCTTGCAGATAACGCGCGCGAAAGTGGTGGATGCGGCCCAGCCGGCCCTGCTGCACCAGGTCGCGGGCCAGTTTGACGGCGGGCACGAAGCGATAGTTGAAGCCCGTGGCGTGCTTGACGCCGCTGGCACGGACGGCGTCGAGCATGGCCCGGGCCTCGGCGGCGCTGCGCGCCAGCGGCTTCTCGCAGATGACGTGCTTGCCGGCCCGCGCGGCGGCGATGCACGGCTCCGGATGCATGTCGTTCGGTGCGCCGTTGTCGAAGATCTGGATGCGCGGGTCGGCGATCAGGTCGCGCCAGTCTGTGCTGTACGACTCGTAGCCGTAGCGCCGCGCGGCTTCCGCGACTGCCCCTTCGTCACGTCCGGCCAGGCTAATGAGGCGTGGAATCGCCGGTGGGGGCCAGTAGATGTACGGTATTTTGTGGTAGGCGTTGGCGTGCGCCTTGCCCATGAAGCCGTATCCGAGCATGCCGATGCCGACCTCGGGCAGGTTGGTGGCGGTCGTGACGGGCGTGGCAGCCATCTCTCTCCCTCCCTGCCGCTGCTAGGCGATGGCCTGGCCGCTCTCGGCTTCGAAGACGTGCAGGCGCTCGGGCGCCAGGTGGATGTGCAGGGTATCGCCCTCTCGCACCTCCATGGTCGGCGGCGTCTTGGCGCGTAGGGTAACGTCGCCGGAGCGCAACTCCACGATGCTCTCGTCGCCCAGGTTCTCGACCGTGAAGACGGTGGCCGGGTGGGCGTCTGCCGTGTCCGGCGGCACAATCGCCACGTGTTCGGCCCGTACGCCCAGCACCAGATTGCCGGCACCGGCGTGAGCGCCCAGCGCGCTGCGCAGCCGATCGTTGACGCCGATCTGCATCTGGTCGGCCTGCAGGTAAGCGCGTCCGTTCTGAGCGAAGCGGCAGGGCACGGTGTTCATGGGCGGTGTGCCCAGGAAGCCGGCCACGAACAGGTTGGCCGGGTTGTTATAGACCTCGAGCGGCGTGCCCTGTTGCTGGATGCGCCCCTGATGCATCACGGTGATGCGGTCGCCCATGGCCATGGCCTCGACCTGGTCATGGGTCACGTATATGGTCGTGGCGCCGCGCTCGTGCTGCAAATGCTTCAACTCGGCGCGCGTCTCGGCCCGCAACTGGGCATCCAGGTTTGTCAGCGGCTCGTCCATCAGGAAGACCTGTGGCTGGCGCACCATGGCCCGGCCCAGGGCCACGCGCTGTTGCTCGCCCGAGCTCAACTGGCGAATGCGGCGATGCAGCAATTGCTCCATGTGCAGGGCTGCCGCGGCGCTGCGCACGCGCCTATCCACCTCATCGCGCGGTGTGCGCATGGCGCGCAGCGGAAAGGCCATGTTGTCGAACACGTTCAGGTGCGGGTAGAGCGCGTAGAACTGGAAGACGAAGGCGATATCGCGCTCGCCCGGCGGCAGGTTGTTGACGCGGCGCTCGCCGATGTAGATGTCGCCCGCCTGTGCCGTCTCCAGCCCGGCGATGGTCCGAAGGGTGGTGGTCTTGCCGCAGCCGGAGGGCCCCAGGAAGACCATAAACTCGCGGTCGCGCACCTCGAGGCTGATGTCGTTCACCGCCACGAAGGTGCCGTAACGCTTGATGAGCCTGTTAACCGAGACTCTTGCCATTACTATCCGATCCTTGCCTCCGTCGCCGCGTCGAAGAGATGGGCCCGAGCGGCGTTGAACGTCATCCAGACGCGCGCGCCCTGATCGAGCATGAACTCGGGTGCGGTGCGCGCGCGCAGGGCCACACCGCCGATGCGCAGGTCGTAGATGCAGCGGTCCCCCAGCGGCTCCACGGCGTAGACCTCGGCGGGCGTACTACCCGGCTGCTGCTCCGTGCTCACGCCGACATCCTCGGCGCGCAGTCCCAGGATGACCTCTCGCCGTGGCGCGCGACTTGTCAATCGAGCCAGCGCTCCCGCCAGCGGCAGGCGCTGCTCCGTGCCGTCGATGGCGAGCGTGTTGTCGCCGATCGTACAGCGCAACAGGGAGATGGCCGGATGCCCCACGAATCCGGCCACGAAGGTGTTGAGGGGCCTGTCGTAGATCTCTTTGGGCGTCCCGACCTGCAACAGTTGGCCCTTGCGCAGCACGGCAATGCGATCGCCCATGGTCATGGCCTCCACCTGATCGTGCGTCACGTACAGCGTGGTGGCCCCGAGGTCGCGCTGCAGGTGGCGCAGCTCGGAGCGCATGGTGGTGCGCAGTTTGGCGTCGAGGTTGGTCAACGGCTCATCCATCAGAAAGGCCGAGGGCCGGCGCACCATAGCCCGTCCCAGGGCCACGCGCTGCTGCTCGCCGCCGGAGAGCTGCGACGGCTTGCGCTGAAGCAGATGCTCGATTTGCAGGGTCCGTGCGACATCGCGGACCCGTCGATCGATGATGTCCGCCGGCAAGGGGTTGGCTTTGAGCGGGAAGGCCATGTTCTGGTAGGCCGTCATGAACGGATAGAGCGCATAGTTCTGAAAGACAAAGGCTACGTTGCGCTCCGCCGGGGTGTAGCCGTTGACGTCCTCGTCGCCGATCAACACCGCGCCTTTCTCGGGCTTTTCTAATCCGGCGACCACGCGCAGCGTGGTCGTCTTTCCCGCGCCCGAGGGGCCGAGCAGCACCATGAACTCGCGGTCATGGATGGCGAGCGAGACGTCTTTGACGGCGACGACCTCGCCGAAGCGCTTGGTGATGGACTTGAGGGCCAATTGAGCCACGCTATCGTTCTCCCCGCACGATCATTAGAGGTGGCTGGCGACGATGAAGATGATGGTGCCCGCGAGCAGCACGGTGAAGCCATTGGTGTAGAAGTCCTGCACCCACGGCTGCACCAGACCCAGGATACCTAGGACGATCAGG
>Ga0209062_1003685_pt1 | contig 17275 bp, 15 predicted proteins | sample Coa_R2_2_FD_187158 | JGI IMG/M metagenome (GOLD analysis project Ga0209062, IMG submission 187158) | Surface soil microbial communities from Centralia Pennsylvania, which are recovering from an underground coalmine fire - Coalmine... | ecosystem: Environmental > Terrestrial > Soil > Unclassified...
ACAGAGCTATTCGCCGGCACTGCGCTTATCTGCGCAATCGTGCCAGGCGTACCACTTGCGGTCGCTGTCCCAGAAGTGCCACCCGAGCCGGAGCCGCTAGTGGGTGGGGGAAGTGCCCCTTCGTTAGAGCTATCGATGCGGTTCAGCACCTGCCAGACTGCCACAATCCCCAGCATACTCGCCCCGCCAGTTACCAACCCCCACAAGAAATTGCGCCGGCTCTGCTGTTGCTGCCTTAACGCCGCCAATCGTGCCTTAGGCGCCACTTGTTTACCGCCTGGTGCAACTCTTCCCTGCGCCTGCTGCGCTCCTGAATTGGTAGCAAGCTGCGGTTGCTCGCGAACTCCCAGCAGGATATAGTATACCCGCGCCATCCGCAGTCGCCTTGCCGGTGAAGCCTTCTCAAGTAATCGCGCCACGAGCCATGTATCGAGGGCGGGCAGCCAGCACATCTCAGGCCCCGCAATCAGCATCGTGATCCAGCAGAACACAAAGACGATATCAGCTCCATAAAAGTACGGATACACGCGCCAGCTGGCAGAAAGAAAGAACATCAGGCTCAATAAGAGTCCGAAGAAAGCCGCGGGACGCAGGAGCAACCCCAACAATGTTCCAAGACCTATAGCCAGCTCGCCAAACGCCACCAGCGCCCCAAAGAAAGTAGCGTGTGGAACCACAGCATAGACCAGAAAGTTATGAATCGGCGATCCGAACGCGAAGCCCAGGATTTGCTTGCCGATGTATCCCGGCGCCGAATGATTGAAATATTGTGGATCGGTCAATTTCTGAATTCCAGCATACACGAACGTCACACCCAGAAACAATCTAAGCGGCAGCAGAATCCACTCCGCCAGCCGCCTCATCTTATCGCCAGGACTATCCGCTTGTGAACTATTCGGAACAGGGGGCGCGTCAGGCCCTCCCTGCTGCTGGCTAGAGGATTTCGGTTTATTCATTTGTTTCATAAATGCTTTGTACCTCTGTTGATAACATCATAAAAAGGGCTATTTGCGTTATCGCGTTCAGGACGAGGCCCTCCACTTCGACAGCTTTCGCTTTCTGAGTATACAAAGGAATTATGAAGGAGTGATGAAGATTTTATCAATTTATCTAGACCAGATCAGATCGTCTATGTAACCTGCTTTTCTAAAGGAAGAGCTACCGTAAACGTTGTGCCGTTCCCGACCTCGCTCTCAACGGAAACAGTTCCTTTATGAGCCTGCACTATCCAATCGACGATAGCCAGCCCAAGTCCACTGCCACCTGCCGCCCGCGAACGAGCGGCATCTGCCCGGTAAAAACGCTCGAAGATATGCTCCATGTGCTCAGGTGCTATCCCAATACCCGTATCGCGAACAATGAGCAATGCCTTATCCCCGCTGGCTTTGACAACCAGTGAAACCTTTCCACCCGGGTTGGTATAAACAAGCGCGTTTTGTAGCAGGTTCAAAATAACCTGGATCAGCCGCACTTCATCGCCCAGCACCAGCACAGGCTCCCGCGTATCGACTTCGACCACTATATTCCGGTCGCTTGCCAGTAACTCCGTTGACGCCGCGACATCCGTCGCCAGCAGGTCCAATCGCACCGGCTTGCGTTCCAGCAGCACCTGTCCCTCGTCAGCGCGTGCCAGGGTCAGCAGATCATTGAGTAGTTGAGCCAGCCGTTCAGATACACTATTAACCTCGGACAGTACATGCACATATTCTTCCTCTCCGGCGCCTTGCGCGAGTACCACATCTGTCATACTGCGGATGGCAGCAACCGGAGTGCGTAGTTCGTGTGAGGCATCGGCCACGAAGCGACGCTGCTGCGTAAATGCCTTATCAAGCCGCTCGATCATTTCATTGAACGTCAGCGCCAGGTCCTGCACTTCATCCCTGGCGCGCGGTACCGGCACGCGCTGGTGCAGGTCCTCCGCCTCGATCTGCTGCGCGGTGCGCGTTAAACGATGAATTGGCGCGAACGCACGTGCCGCCAACCAGTAGCTTCCCAACGCACCGAATAAAAGCACGAAAGGCACAATCAGCAAAAATTCAAACAAAATGCTGCGCAGCGTCTTATCTAACGACGCAAGCGGTTCCCCAACCTGTACAACGCCGAAAACTTTTCCATTTTCCTCCAGCGCCATACTATAAAGTCTGACCGGGTGACCATTCCGCGCGCTAACCGTTCCTTGCCATGATGTGCCATGCAATGGCTCTACAATACTTGCAGAAGGGACATCCAGGAACCGGAATGCAGGTGAGACATAAACAATCTGTCCATCGCTGTTCAAAACACGTACCAGCACACCGATATCAACATTCGGCCCCGGTTCCTGGTCTGTTTCTTGTTGTGTTGTGGAAGTTGCCTGTGGTGTTACGTTTGTGTGAGCAGCATCATCATTGTCAATCAGCCCTGGCAGTTCGCCGGAAACATCCGAAATCACAATCTTCCCATTCCGGTCGCTAATACCTGCCGCGATTTGTTCTGTGCGCTCTTGGAGACTGCTATCGAAGCTCGTCGACAGTGATGCTCTCACATTCACATAGAAGATGGCCCCGAAGATCAGAATCAGTATCGTAAAGACCGCAATATACCACAGCGTCAACTGCGCGCGTATCCCTGGATTCCTTACGCGACCGATTCGCCGCATCATCTCACGGCTCCTTTAACTGGTAACCAAATCCCCTGATGGTCTGAATCACGTTAGGCTCTCCATTCTCACACAACTTACGCCTTAGATAGCGAATATAGACATCGATAACGTTCGAAAGATGTTCCGCCTCAACATTCCATAAATGTTCCGCGATCATCATGCGACTCAACACCTGTCGTGGGTTGCGCATCAGCAATTCCAGCAGCATATATTCCTTGCTTGTAAGTGTAATAGCTCGATCTCCCCGGTATACCTCGTGAGTCCCTATATTGAGAGTAATGTCCATAAATCGTAATTCCGTCGTCTTCGACGTACTTTCTCGCCGCAACAAAGCGCGCACGCGTGCCTCCAGTTCGCGAAAGGCAAAAGGCTTCGTCAGGTAATCATCGGCCCCCAGGTCCAGCCCATTCACCCGTTCATCGATACCATCCAGTGCTGTCAAAAACAGGATTGGCGTTTTCTTCCCCGCGTCTCGCAGCCGCCGGCAGACCTCAAACCCACTGAGGCCTGGTAACAGCACATCCAGGATGATCAAATCATATGGTGCAGCAAAGCTATAGGAGAGCGCCTCCTCACCCTCCTCAACAAGATCAACAGCATAATGATTGCCCTCCAGCCCTTTCTTCAGACTGGGGCCTAAATGAGTATCATCTTCCGCGACTAATATCCTCATATTTTTTTTACACCTGTGGCCGGTACGGGCCGGTAATATGCTCGAAATTGGGGCGATAACGCGTCGTATGGTAATCCTCCAGGCTTACCCGGCGCGCGGGCAAGTTCTTACCTGGAATATCGGTTGAGATAAACTGTCCATCCCGGTGTGCCGCCATGACTCCGTGGATACCCTGCCGCACCAGGCTCGTAACCACGTTAGCATAAAAGACCGCCATATGCTTATCGTACACCTCCGGCTCGCCGCTGCGCAAGAAATAGGTCAAATCGATGGGCAGAAAACGAATATTGGGAAGGCGCTTCGCAAGCTCGTCGGCAAGAAATTCGGCTACATTGGCCTTTTTGCGGTGTCCATAAGCATCGGCCGGGCCAGTTTCTGGCACCGGAACCCCCAGGTTAGCCCCCTCCGAAAGGATGACGGTCGAGTAATGGCGCGGATTATGCCGGTCCTGCAGAATAAGCTCCGCCAGCCTGTCGATATTAGCAGGCGCTTCAGGGATCAACACACGATCCGCCCATGTGGCTATGGCCGTTTCCAGCGCGGTAAACCCCGCGTCACGCCCAAACATGCGGAATAGCACAGTCTCACTATGCGAGCCTGCCGTGGAGCGGATGCGCGTAATAAACTCCGCCGCCCGGCTGATGGCCGTCTGAAATCCGATGCAATAATCCGTACCATGCACATCATTGTCCATCGTCTTGGGAATACCCCAGACAGGCACGCCCTTCGCCGCCAGTATTGCTCCATAACTCAAGGTATCGTCGCCGCCTATGACAACCAGTCCATCGAGTTCAAGAAACTTCAAATTCTCCAGCACCTCATTCGTCAGATCAACGCGATCATCGGGAGCGTGTCCGGCACCGTATGCCGCGAGATATGGCGGAAGATCACCAACACGCACCCGTGCTGGATTCGTGCGTGTCGATTGCAGAATCGTACCTCCCTGGCGATCAATGGTACGCGTATTGAGCCGGTTTAATGGCAAGATATAATTGCTGTCCCAGGTCTTGGGGTCATCCGCGTCGAAAATAAGGTTGTTCAGACCACGCGCGCGGTCAAGAAAAGTAATTCCTTCCCACCCCTCACGAATACCTGTAATACGAATGCCCAATGGTTCTGTGCTATAGACAAGCGCTTTGATAGCCGCATTCAACCCCGGTACGTCGCCACCGCCGGTCAATACACCGAGCGCGCGTACAGGTCTGGATAATTGTCCTGGCATCTAAGTCCTCGCTTCTTGTTCTATTTCTACTGCCTGCTCATCGTCATTTGGTGAAGGACCCCTTGCCTAGAAGGCAGGGGCTTCTATAGGAATTGCTCCCTGTTGGCTTCTTCCAAGCCGGAGTATATTTATGGCAGCGTTGGTATCTCTATCGAGAACTACCCCACAATGGACACAGATGTGTACCCGTTCATCCAGTTCTTTATGGGGGCATTCTTGCAAACAACTGCTGCAGATCTGGCTGGTTTTGTAGGGGTTGACTTTGAGCATGGTACGACCGGCGCATGCTGCCTTGTACGCAACCATGTGCTGAAACATTCCCCATCCAGCATCAAGAATTGACTTGTTGAGTCCGGCCTTTGCACTAGCCCCGTTGGGAAGATATTTCCCCTGTTCGTCCTGTTTTGCCTTCGGGCGTTTCACCAGATTGTCTGTGTGCAAGTCTTCAAAGACAATCGTTTGATGACGCTCGACAAGCCTCTTTGCTTGCTTATGCAGGAAATCACGGCGTTGGTTGGCTCTCTTCCTTTGGGCCTTTGCTACCAACCTACGGGCTTTTTCACGGCGGTGAGAACCCCGCTTGCGCCTGTCTTTGACCTGTTGCCGCCGTGCAAGGGATTGCTCTGCCTTCCGGTAGTGCCTCGGATTGTCGATAACGGTTCCATCAGAAAGAGCCGCAAAGTGGAGTAGCCCAAGATCAATGCCCACTTCCTCGCTTGACATGGGCAATGGTTCGGGAGCTTCACACTCGCAAGAAAAGACGGCGTACCATTGTCCGGCCTCGTACTTGATGGTACAGGTTTTGATGGTGCCCTCAATGGGCCGATGCAGCTTGATCTTGATGGAGCCGATTTTCGAGAGCGTGACACGCTTCTCGGAAAGACTATAGCCTCCTTGTGGATAGGTGAAACTGTTGTAGCGGTTGCGTCCCTGAAAGCGTGGGGAGCCTGGCTTTTCCCCAGTAGCAACCCGCCGGAAGAAGGCTTTGAAGGCCCTATCCAGACGCAAAAGCACATCTTGCAACACCTGAGAGTGTATCTGCTGGTACTCTTCTCGCAAGATGCCTTTGATTTCAGGCAGATCGCGCTTCTGGTGGTAGTAGCTGATCGATTTGCCAGCCATTTTGTAGGCATCACGGCGTTCGGAGAGGGCAGCATTATACACTTCTCGACACCGTGCCAGTGTCCAGAACAGAGTACGCTCTTGCTCTTTGTTGGGGTAGAGCCGGTACTTAAATGCCTTTCTCATCGGTTCTTTTGTCCTTCCACATAGCGTTTCAGGGTTTCCAGTGTCACGCCCCCTACCGTGGCACAAAAATAGGTATTCGTCCACAAAGAGGGCAAGCGGCGTTTTAACGGTGGAAACTCTTGCCTCAAGTAGCGGCTACTTGTTCCCTTGATATACTTCACAAGCCGATGGATACCGAATTGTGGGTCACAACCGAGAAGCAAATGGACATGATCGGGCATGACTTCCATTTCAATCAGTTCTTGTCCCCACTTCTCTACTGTTTCCATGATGATAGTTTTGAGCCGTTCATCTACAGGTGGCACAAGTACCTTACGTCGGTACTTAGGACAAAACACCACATGATAATGGCAGATGTACGCTATGTTGTTGTTTGTCTTCAGTTCATATTTCATACAAGATAGGATACCACAGAGCAATAGATACACTTGCAAGTGTATCTATTGCTCTGTGGAGGGCCTTCTCTCCCCCTGCCTGAAGGCCAGGGGGCTTACGGCACGTAAGCTAAGATGAGAATCTGACATCGGCAAAGCATTCCTCTCCATTTCATGAAAAAAGCATACCACATTCGCACCGAATCGGAACAGAAGACCTACCAGCACCAGGATCATTTATAAATCCAGTAGGGACAGGGACAAGCCATTGTCCCTATTGGACACGATGATGATGATTTCCCCATTCGATTGGAAAAATTCATCAGGAGCTAGTCGTGTTCGCTCGCCTTTTCAATTGCCCTGTACCAGCACGAGTGCTAGAGTTATGAGCGCTCTTGCAATCACCCTGTTGCCCCGCCTCAATCTGACACCCTCGCCATAGGCGATGAGCCCGAAGTGCTCTGTTCCTTCGGCGCCAGGCGTGTTGGTCGCACTATCAACAGCGGCAATCTGGTAGTATGCAGGACACGCTCCGTTATGCTACCAAGCGTCCACCGCTGCAGGCCACTATATCCATGTGTGGCCATAGCGATCATATCGCACCTGCCAAACGTCCCCGCACCTTCCGCATCTTCACCATTTTCCGCCATGCGCACAATACCCCCGGCAATATCGTCATCAACAGTGACCGACCAGGTGATCGAGAGATGAAGATCATCTCCATAATTCGCGATCAGCCCTTTACGGATCTCTTGCACAGTAGCGCTCAGATTTTCTTTGGCCTTTTGCAAGATCATTGCGCGCTCGCTATAGCTCAACTGCTCTAGTGCCGGCATTACCACCACCTGCGTAAGATGGAGCGCGCCCCGCCCAGGAGCCGCCAGCCCTGCAATCAATTGCGCGGCTGGCGCGATTGCTGCCTCAGCGTGAGCAGAACCGTCCAGTGGAACCAGCGCTTTCAAAGAGCCGCTGCCATCCGGGTGCAAACCGGCCAGCGGCGGCTTCCCTTCGCGCAGGATGAGTACCGGAACCGGCGAAGCATGAGACACTTTCTCCGCGACACTTCCCATGATCCAGCGCGTCATGCCCGTGTAGCCATGGCTCGACAGAATGATCAGATCCATACCATATGATTCGGCAGCCGAGAGTATATTCACAGCGGGTTGGCCGAAAAACACCAGTGTTCTGGTTTGTATATTCGCCAGGCTTTCCTCTTTCGCCAGGCGATCCAGGTAGTTCTTTGCCTCTTCAAGCTGGCTATCGATGGCCTGCTGCGTCACGAGTGGTTCAAGCGCCGTATATGAGGCAAACTGGTTGGACATACTCACAACCCGCAACAAAAAGATTGTGCTCCCGGAAGCACGCGCGAGACGTGCAGCAACCGCGACCGCCTCTTCCGCGCGCCGCGACCCATCGAGAGGAACCAGTATATTCTGATACATAAACGAACTCCTTTCAGCATCGCCGGTGATCATTCATCACCAGTGTTTCTCTCCTGCGGTTGAGAAACCGAGGGCGGGTACCTTCTTCACCGGCTCGCCCTTATCCCTCTGCTCAGAGGATAGCGCGCTGAAATCACGGAGCAATCACATTCGGGGGATAGAATATCACAATGTGACATATCGATTTTGAGATTCTTCCCCTTCGTTCCTCAGGGCTTCGGCTTACTTCACTCAGCATGACGTAATAGCCTCCAAACCTTTTCCGGCTTCAGTGGCATGTCGATCTCCTTGATCCCCAGTGGCTCAAGCGCGTCCAGTACCGCATTCACTATCGCGGGCGGAGCGCCAATGCAGCCTGCTTCGCCCACACCCTTTGCCCCGGTTGGATTGAAAGGCGAAGGCGTCTCGACAAAATCCGTCAGGAACTCAGGTATCTGCGTGGCAATCGGCAGCGCGTAATCCATCAATGTGCCCGTGAGAAGCTGCCCGTCCTCGTCATACTGCACCTCCTCATAGAGCGCCTGCCCAATGCCCTGGGCGATGCTACCGTGTATCTGCGATTCGGCAAGGTAGTGATTGAGTACGCGCCCGCAATCGTCAACCGCTACATATTTAAGAATATGCACCTCGCCGGTTTCAGTTTCTATCTCCACCACCGCTACATGCGTGCCAGAAGCATAGGTCGCGCCCTGCGGACTGAAATCTCGCCATGCCGCCAGCCCCTCGATAGGAACGTCATTTGACGGATTGGCAGCCTCACGTTCAATCAAATCGGGCTGTTCCTCCACCAGCCGGGCAAGTTCTCCTAAGGCAATAGACCGCGCAGGCACCCCTCGTACCATCACACTGCCATTCTCCATCGCCAGGTCTGCCGGGGCCGCTTCCAATCTGCTTGCCGCCACTCGCATAGCCTTTTCGCGCACAGCCTCGGCTGCCAGCTGCACAGCAGAACCGGCGACCTGGGTGACACGGCTGCCAAATGTGCCAATGCTAAAACCCGGCAAGCTCGAATCGTTCATCTGCACTTCCACTTTTGAACCCGGTAGGCCAAATACACTTGCCGCGATCCGGGCAAAAGCCGTAAAATGTCCCTGGCCGTTATGTGCTACGCCGCTTTGAACCAGAATAGTTCCATCCCTGCGAATGCGTACCGTTGCTGCTTCGCGGAGCATGCCGGGCGGAGCCGCGTTATCGCCCGTCAGTTCAATAAAGCTGGATATCCCGATGCCGAGCAACCTGGGATCTCCTGACTTCCGCCTTCGCAATTGTTCTTTGCGCAAACTCGTGTACTCGGATAATTCTAAGGCCCTATCCAGTGCGGCAGCGTAATTGCCACTATCGTATCTGACACCCGTCACAGTCGTGTAAGGGAAAGCATCCACTGAAATAAAGTTGCGCCGTCGCAGTTCGGCAGCATCGATCTTCAGTTCGCGCGCGATGCGATCCATAGTCCGTTCCACAATATATGTCGCTTCGGGCCGTCCCGCGCCCCTGTAAGGAGCGGTCGGCACCTTGTTGGTGAGCACTCCCACCACCTCGCTCTCCACCGCCTGTATTCGATATGGGCCGCACAGAAAAGACGGAGTGCGATTAGGAACCATGGCAGTTGCCCCGGCTAGAAACGCGCCAAGATCGGCAATCGTGCGTACTCTTAAGCCAAGAACCCGCCCATCAGCTTTGACTGCCGCCTCGATATAGTTTACCTGGCCGCGCCCATGCGTCTGAGCCTGCAAATTCTCGCTACGCCCCTCAATCCATTTCACCGCCCTCCCCAATCTCACTGCCAGCGCTGCCGCCACGATTTCCTCCCCTAAAAGCGCGTTTTTAGCGCCAAAAGCACCGCCTACATCCGCATTTCGCACTCGAATATGGCGCCGGTCCAGGTGCAAAAAAGTAGCCAGCGTATCTCGCGCCCTGAAAATGGATTGACAAGACAGCCAGGCCGCAAGCTCGCCACTGGCCGGGTCAAAGTCAAACATGCAAGCTCGCGGCTCAATTGAGCTCGGCGCCAGCCGCTGGTTGACTACTCGCAGCCGCACAATCTGATCCGCCTGCTCGAAAGCGCTCGCGATATCGCCGCCCCTCATCTGCGAAGTGAAAGCAACATTTGAGCCTGTTTCCTCATACAGCAAAGGCGCATCCCCTTGCAGCGCTTGCTCCGCGTCCGTCACTGCCTCTAGAGGCTCATACTCAACCTCCACCAGGTCGCGCGCATCCATCGCGGCATACAGGCTTTCTGCCACCACAACAGCCACCGCATCGCCTGCGTAACGCGCTTTTCCTATAGCCATAGGACGCCGCTCCGGTTTCTTGAGGCCGGGCACAGGAATGGTATCGAGGACAGGCATGTCTTTTACCAGTTCCGCGCCCTCGAAGACACCAACTACCCCCGGCACAGCTCTGGCAGCATCAAGACGCATATTTTTGATCTCCGCGTGTCCATAGGGGCTACGAACTACCGCCATATAAAGCGCAGCAGGCCGACCCTCTGCCGGTCTCAAATCGTCAACGTACCGCCCGTGACCGGTTATCAGCGGATAATCCTCTTTGCGCCGTTCAAATCCCGTTGAAGAGCCTGTAGCATTCAATTGTTCTGCTTCCATATTTTTACCCTTGCATGCATTCCTAATGTATGGTAGAGTTGAGTTCATAATTGGTCGATTGCAACCGAAAGGAGCTGGCACAATGCTCTCAATGCCCGATTCGCACCAGCCTGTGCAGCATAGCAACACATCGACATCCGCGTGGACAAGGCGCCTGATCGTCCTGCTCACCATCCTCGCCGCTCTTGCCCTGGCCCTCGTCATACTCTGGGCCGCCAGCCATATTACCACATCGCTGCTCATCATCGCAGTAGCCGCCCTCATCGCCTATGCCATCACACCACTGGTAGCCCTTTTCAGACGCTTCATACCGCGCCCGCTTGCCATTCTTGCCTCCTATCTCATCGTTCTGATCATTCTCGGCTTAGTTTTCTACTTGATCATCACAACCATGATTGCCCAACTCTCTGCCCTGGCAAATAATGTCAGTATCTGGTTGACACCCACCAGTAATGGCGGAAATTCCCCCCTCGTCGGCATCTTGCTACGCTTAGGCCTGACCGCCAATCAGATTCAGTCCATCGCGCAGCAGCTCGGATCCCAGCTCACCAGTATTGCGGGCAGCGTTGCCGGTGGAATTTTGCCGGTCATTCAAGGGATCGCCAGCGGTATCCTCAACATCCTGCTTACCCTCGTCATCAGCATTTACCTGTTAGTAGATGGCAAGCGTATCAATGAATGGTTGCGTACCCGGACGCCATTATCACAGAGAGGGCGTGTTGAAACGCTTATTACCGTCTTCCAGCATGTTGTTGGCAATTATATCCGCGGCCAGTTTACCCTGTCCATCGTCATCGGAATAATCGTCGGCATAGGTATGGCTATTCTGGGGCTGCGTTCTTATGCCGTTCTCCTCGGCGTTCTCTCTTTCGTCACCGAATTTATTCCGGTACTCGGTACCATCATCTGCGGCACCGTCGCCGTCCTCCTGGCGCTCACACAGGGCTGGCTGACCGCCATCCTCGTCCTGGCCTATTTCGTACTCGTACACATCTTCGAGGGCTATATCCTGGCCCCGCGTCTCGTTGGCAAGGCGGTAGGATTGAACCCCGCCATCTCCTTACTGGCCCTCAGCATCGGCGCCGAACTCTTCGGACCGTGGGGCGCCATCTTCGCCTCCCCCATCGCCGGTCTGCTCCAGGCCCTCGCCGTTGCCCTCTGGATCAACTATCGCAGGACACACCGCGAAGAATTTCCAGTTGTGGAAGAGGAGACGCCGCAAGCCCCCGTTGGCATTGCCGTTGCCCCTACCATACCCGCTATCCAACCAGGCGACAACAACGGGGCGAAGGAGTAAAATAATATAAGGGCGACCCTTGCGGTCACCCTCCAGTTGCGGGTACCACTGACGAGTGCGCTCTACCAATCCGCATTCTACTGTGGTCGCCCTCCAGTTGCCCTGTTCTCATAGAAACTGAAAGGTCTTCAATGCCCGACAACAATGTGTATCCTCGTTTCTCTGCTGTCGAGTTTGCCCGTCGTTATGCAGCTCTTCGTGCCACAATGCAAAAAGCCGGCCTCTCCGCGCTCATCGTTTCCGGTACAGTGAGTTCCTACAACGAAATAGCCTATCTCTCCAACTTCCTGGTAACTCGCGAGGCTATGCTTGTCTTTCCGCTTGAAGGTGATCCTGCCCTTTTCGTGCAAATGTACAATCATGTCCCCACCGCTCGCCAGATGGCCTGCATAAGCGATGTACGCTGGGGCGGGCCGGATACATCAGTGACAGCCGCCGGAAACGTGCTGGAAAGAGGATTTGGCGAGAGCCGTATTGGACTGGTTGGAGCCATCTCCTACAAGCAATATGAAACACTCAGGCGCTTACTCCCAGGCGCAGCGCTCGTCGACTTTATGCCCCAGTTTATACAACTCCGTCTTATCAAGAGCGACGAAGAGATTGAATTTTTGCGCAAAGGCGCTCAATTCAGCGACCTGGCCATGCAAGCCCTCGAAAACGAAGCGCGTCCCGGAATTACAGAACATCAATTGACAGCCATCGTCGAAAAAGCCTATCTTGGACTGGGGGGTAGAACCCATATTCACTACATGGCAACCACCTCCATGCGCAACCCTGCAGTATGCGTGCCCGCTCAGCACCAATCAGATCGCGTTATCGAAAATGGCGATGTTCTCCTGACCGAAATCAGCGCCCATTATCATAGCTATCCTGGGCAGATACTCCGGCCTTTCGCCATTGGCACGCCTCCTACGCCGCAATACCGGCATATGTATGATGTTGCTTCAGAAGCATTTCATCGTATCGCAAGCGTCATTCGCCCAGGAGCTACTATTGATGACCTACTGGATGCAGCCGAATATATCCATTCCGCCGGATTCACCATCTACGATGACTTACTGCATGGTTTCGGCGGCGGTTACCTCCCGCCCGTTTTACGAACGAGGCGCACAAGCCCTCAACCTCCGGCGCCATTTATCTTTCAGGAAAACATGACTCTCGTAATCCAACCCAATGTCATCACAGCAGATGAGCGTATGGGCGTTCAAGTTGGCGAACTGGTGCTGATAACTCACGACGGGATCGAATCGCTACATCACTATCCGCTACGTTTCGTATTATGCGCTCAATAATAAATCGAAGATAGTTCTGTTCTTCGTTAATAATGCCGAAATAATGCCGATTTGGTTCTCCAGAATGCTGAAAAATCAGCTAGTTTGGTGTATACTTCATTATGAAGTATATCTCTTGCACATCATAAACAGTAGAGCTAAAGCCATAGGGAGAAAACATCAAATTGTGCTTTTGGTGTACCTGAAGTAAGGAAGACAGCATCCGTTATAGAGGGGTAACGTGATGCTTTTCGGGAATTGGATTATGCCATCCGCCAAAGGAGTAGAACATGGATTTCGGCAAATGGGTCCTTCAAATGGTCTTTGTATTGTTTGTCCTGATCGTTTTAGCCGCCGCCGGTGCGCTCACATTCCCTGGGATTTCTGGCCTTGGTGCGGTTGCCACGACTCCGCCGGCCAACCTTTTCTTCCTCTTGCTCTCGATTATCGTCTTGACTTTGATGGCTTTTGCTCTTGGTAGAGGCGTAAAGGGCATAAAAAGTACCTTCGAAGGCGTTCTACTCGCCTTTGCCAGCAGCATCATGCTCGGTGGAATCTTATCCCTCCTGGCCGTCTTTAAATTCCCCTATTCCATACAAATGAATCTGACCTGGTTGGGGCCAAACTGGTATGATCCATGGATCGCCGCTTTCCTGGTCGGCGCTCCGATCTTGCTGGTTTACGTTGTGTGAAGGCTGCATAGAGTATGGCCTCGAGCTAGTGACCAGTTGGCGTTAGCGGTGATAAGTTCACTGCTTTCCGTGCCTTCAATTTGTATGTATCGTTAATGAGCTGTATTACCGTCACCAGTTTAAAACCATGGTGCTGTAATGCCTCGATAATAACGGGTAGAGCTGCAACAGTCTCCGAGCGGTTCCCTCCGCCGTCATGCATCAGAATAATGCTGCCATTGCGAGCAGCCGCCAGCGCAGTATTAACGATGCTTGATACTCCCAGGCGCTTCCAATCATTGGTATCCGCGCTCCACATCACTTTCCCAGAACGTGGTACACTTGTGAATAGGATACCCATACAGGATAGCGGCTCACCTTACGAACCCTTGTGGTTGCCCTGAAGCGGGTTGCTGCCTTTAAATATGTATGGAGCGGCCACCAGCGCCGATAATGAAGTTTACTAATCAAAATCGGTAATCCGAGCAGCCTGGCCCTGTCATTCTTCGCTGTCCTGTCATTCTGAGCGCAGCGAAGAATCTGCATCGTGGCCATCGAGATTCTTCGCTGCGCTCAGAATGACAGGGCTAGAGAGTGCTTCCCGATTTTGCCTGTTAAAATTCATCAACGATGTGTACGATCAATCGGCCTCTACGGTCGCCTTGAAAGGAGCTACTATACAATGACCACCACCGGCAATATCATTGATCCCAGCATCTTTAAAGCCTACGATGTGCGCGGCGTTTATGGACAGGACCTCAATGAGGAGATCGTTTATCGCATCGGGCGGGCCGCCGCCATCTATTTGAATGTCCCGGAGATTGTAGTCAGCCGTGATATGCGTGTCTCATCTCCTCAACTGGCTGCTGCCCTCATCCGCGGCATCACCGATCAAGGCATCAACGTTGCCGATTGCGGCCTGACCACTACCGACGAACTGTATTTCATCGTCGGCAACTATAATTATCCGGCAGGCATCATGATTACGGCATCGCACAACCCCAAGCAATATAACGGCATGAAATTCTGCCGCGCCGGGGCCGCCCCCATTAGCCTCGATACCGGCCTCGCTGATATACGCGACCTGGCAATACAGGGCAACTTTCCTGAACCACAAAACAAGGGCCAGGTCACTCATCGCGATGCCACCGATGACTACATCCAGCACGCCCTTTCCTACATCGACATCAGCAAGATTCGACCGCTCAAAGTCGTCGTCGATGCCGGCAACGGCATGGCCGGCATGATTATGCCCCGCGTATTCCAGCACCTGTCGGCCCAACTCGTTCCTCTCTACTTTGAACTCGATGGCACGTTCCCGAACCATCCTCCCAGCCCGATTGAGCCGGAAAATCTTGAAGCCCTGCGCAAGAAAGTCATCGAGGTCGGAGCCGAATTTGGAGCCGCCTTCGATGGCGATGCCGACCGCATGTTCCCCGTCGATGAGCATGGCAACATCGTCGATGGCTCCATGGTCATGCTACTCGTCTCCGACAGCATCCTGCGCAAGCATCCCGGTTCCACCATCCTCTACAACCTCATCCTCTCGAAGAGCGTCCCAGCCTTGATTGAAAGAGAGGGTGGCAGGGCAGTTCGCACGCGCGTCGGGCACTCGTTTATCAAAGCCGAAATGCGTAAAGAGAATGCCATCTTCGGCGGTGAGCATTCCGGCCATTTCTACTTCCGCGACAACTGGTACGCAGACTCCGGCCTCATCGCCTTCCTGCTTATCCTCGAACTCCTCTCCGTCGAAAACAAGCCGCTCTCCCAGCTCATCCGCCCCCTGGATACCTGGGTTCGCAGTGGAGAGATCAACACCCACGTCAACGATGTTCAGGGCAAGCTCAAGGCCATCGAAGAGCATTTCGGCAAAGACGCCCAATCGCTCGATCACCTGGATGGCATCACCATCGACTATGGCGACTGGTGGTTCAATGTCCGCCCATCCAATACCGAACCCTTGCTACGTCTCAATCTCGAAGCAAACACACAATCCCTCATGGAGCAGAAACGTGACGAAGTCCTTGAATTCATCCGCAGTTAATAGATCACTCAGCAAAATCGGTAAGCACCGGTGACGCATGTCATAGTGACGCGCCTCGCGGCGAAGCCGCGTAGGGGCCGATTTATCGTACACACCGCCGATTTATCGGCCCCCCGGCGCCAATTCACAAAGCTAATATAGGAGACTCTCTTTTATGACTGCCACGAACGACAAACCCATTGTAGTCCTCAGCCTGGCTCGCCTCGGCGCAGGCTGGTTGGAACGTTTACAGCAAATCTCACCCAACCTGCGTATTGAAAAGCGCTCGCCCGGCGATTTGAATACCATCCCCACAGACCTGTGGCGAGAAACCCAGATTCTCTACACCTTCGGCTGGAATCTGCCTGCCCCTGACCAGGTTCCTAACCTGCGCTGGGTGCAACTCTACTCGGCAGGCGTAAACCAGGTCGTGAATCAGCCCCTTTTCAAAACTGATGTTATCTTCACCACTTCCAGCGGTATTCATGCCGTCAACATCGCCGAATACGTCTTTACCATGATCCTGGCCTGGTTCCATCGTCTCCCCAGCCTGCTTGAATGGCAGCAAACAGGAGTATGGCCGCCCGAGGCACAATCTCGCTCGGTCTTTCTCCCCCAGGAATTATGGGGCAAAACCATCGGCATCGTCGGCTACGGCAGCATCGGTCGCCAGGTCGCGCGCCTGGCCGCCGCCTTCGGCATGCGCATCCTCGCCATGCAGCGCGGCGCCGACCACCGCGATCATGGCTTTCAATTTCCCGGTGTTGGCGACCCCGACGGCTCGCTGCCCGCGCGCTATTACGTCCCGGATCAACTCCATGCCATGCTAGGTGAATGCGATATCGTCGTCATCTCCCTTCCATCAACCTCCAGCACACGCGGCCTGTTCAATCGAGCCGCTTTCCAGTCCATGAAAAACAGCGCTTTCCTCGTCAACATCGCTCGCGGTGACGTCTGCAATCAAGCCGATCTCATTCAAGCCCTGGAAGAGAAACAGATCGCAGGAGCCGCTCTCGACGTATTCGAACAGGAACCGCTCCCAAGCGATAGCCCCTTATGGCATCTTCCCAACGTCTTTCTCAGCCCCCACATCTCCGGCCTCACCCCCGAATATGACAACCGCGTCTCAATGATCTTCGCCGAAAATTTGTGCCGCTACCTCGCCGGCCAGCCCCTCTACAACCTCGTAGACAAAGAACAGGAGTATTAATGTCTTCCTCTATCCTGGACTGCTCGTACACAATGTAATAGAATCTGAAAAGAAGGAAAAACTAGCAACAAAAAGAAGGAGACAAACACATGCAAAATACTCAGAACAGGTGCAGCCAATTGCGCCGGCTCCATACAAACCTCATGCTAGAAATCAATACCATGAAACAAAACATCAGCATGGAAGAGTACGACGGCGTAGCCAACCCTATCGAGACTGTCAGCATTCTCAAAAGCCTGCAAAATACCCTCCAACTTGTAGAAAATGAACTCAAGAAGTGCCCTCCTGAGCCGTAGGGCCTGGAACTTTTCCGCTCGTAGAAACGTAGAATGGACGTGGGTTACTCCACAAACCGGTACTTTTACCGGTACATATACGTAGCTTTAACGTTCCAACCTTGCTCCTGAAACTGCTCTGCGCAACTCCCTTACCTGTCCATTTTCAGGAGCAAACTGTTTTTACAGCTTCCATCAGGAGAACACATATCATGACAACCAGACAAGCAACGAAAACCCAATCCAACGGCAAGGTCAAGCTATTCCCTGCGCCCGCACAATTGGCGACACCTACGGACCTGACATCCCAGGAGTCACAGGCAAT
>Ga0209062_1003688_pt1 | contig 17263 bp, 14 predicted proteins | sample Coa_R2_2_FD_187158 | JGI IMG/M metagenome (GOLD analysis project Ga0209062, IMG submission 187158) | Surface soil microbial communities from Centralia Pennsylvania, which are recovering from an underground coalmine fire - Coalmine... | ecosystem: Environmental > Terrestrial > Soil > Unclassified...
CAAACATGGTGTGGAAACTACGTTTATGCCAGAAGAAGCGGCTTTTTGCTAGAGGGTGCGTGAGAAATCCGGGCTAGTTTGCTCTGGTCCTTGGCTTTGACTTCGATACGCAGAGGTGTGCGTCCCATGCTCCGAGTATGAGCCAAAACATTCCTGCATAAAAATGGTTTTTAGCAATATTTCAGACGGTCAGAGAACTAGGGACGGTCAGGGCGGCTTACAACGCGAATCTTGATTGCTGTGCGTCGTGATGAAACATCTTCACGGTGTCCAGCGAGTATTCTGATAGGTCGTAGCCCAGCATTTCGAGCTTTTTCAGAATATCGCCCGTAACCGTGATGATATGACAGCCGATCTGATCCGCCTGAATTACATTAAAGAGTTCGCGCGGGCTGGCCCAGATTAGTTCAATACCCGGATACATCCCGGTCATTTCTAAAGCAGCGGACATGATGGGAAGAGGATCGCGGCCCGTATCCGCGATCCGGCCAGCAAAGACGGAGACGTATGCTGGCGCGCGGCCACCGAGTGCCACTACCACATCGCGGACCTGAGCCAAGGTGAAGATCGCAGTGACATTCAGTTTCACGCCGTCCTGCGAGAGGCGGCAGATCAGATCGAGAGAGGGTTCTCGGCGTGTGTTAGTGACCGGGATCTTGACATAAACGTTCTCACCCCAAGATGCGATCCGGCGGGCCTGCCGCTCCATTTCATCGAATTCGTCCGCGAACACCTCGAACGATATGGGCCGATCCCGGATTGAGGAGAGGACATCACCCGCAAACCGCTCGTAGTCCTTGATTCCGGCTTTGCGCATCAGCGTAGGATTCGTGGTAAATCCGCGGATCCAGGGTTTGGCGTAGAGGTCCAGCATCGCGGCCTTGTCGGCGCCATCGGCAAAAATCTTCACGCGAAGATTCGCAATCGGACTATTCATAAGTTCAAACGATCTCCCGTTGTTCAGCGAAGCGATTCCCATTTTGTTGCAGCGGATTTTAAGGACGGATGCGAGATCATGGCGTGCCAGACGACAGCCTGGAACGCCTCCGCGTGCGGAGTGACGTGAGCGGGGTTAACGATAGGAACGATCACGCAGGCATCAGCAACTTGAACAGTGAAGCCATCCACCCGGCCAACGATGCCGGCAATGGTGGCACCCACATTTTTCGCATATTGCAGGGCAGCAACCAAATTGGCGCTGACCTGGCGCACGGCATCCCCGCCCCCGACAGACAGAACCAGTAGCATATCGTCTCGCCGCAATCTGCTCGTGCGCAGCCACGCCTCGAATACCGTCTGCCAGCCATCATCATTTGTCCGTGCGGTCAACTCAGAAACATTGTCAGTTGGCGCATAGGCCTCCATCCCGGCAAGTTTACGGAAGTCATTCACTGCGTGCGATGCATTGGCTGCGCTTCCGCCAACACCGAGGACAAAAAGCCGGCCACCTCTAGTTCGGGTCGCAACAAGGAGGTCGGTCACTTCTTCAATTTTTCGGGCATCGAGTTGACGGATGATCTCACTCGCCTCGGCGAGAAACTGCTCTATGAAATTCATGGGCGCCTTCAGTTCGATATGCATTCCTGCCCAGCACTACACTCGCTTTCAGTGTAGATGAGAACCTCATCACGCGGATCGTTGGTAGACTTCCTCGACAACCTTCAGTGCAGCCGCGGCTTCGTGCAGGCCTGGCCGTGGAGCGACGCCGCGCTCAATGAAATCATTGAAGGCAGCAAGTTCAAGTTTCCACGACGAGTCTTCCCCCGGGAACTCCCAAATTGTTGTGTCAGGGGGGCCCATCTTCGGAAGCATCTGGTACCAATATAAGCGTTCGATGCCGTAACTTCCACCCAGACCCTCAATGTGCAGTTTGCCACTACGCCCGTATACCTCAAATGAAAAAAGATTCTTCCATTCGGTACAACTTGCGTGTAAGTGTGCCACCTGGTTGCACGCGGTTCGAAGCATCAGGAACGCATTGTCTTCAACTGCCATGTCCCAGAAATACGTATGGGCAAAGCCCTGCACATTAACGAAGGGCCCCAAAAACCAGCCGGCGAGATCGATGAGATGAACCCCCTGATCGAGCAGTTCGCCACCACCGGCAATCTCCGGAATGGCGCGCCATTCCCGATCGTATCCGAGTCTGCCGCCATGGCCGTAGCGACCGCGAATGAACATGAGGGGACCGAGCGCCCCTGAGGCACAGATTTCTCGCGCCTTTTGAAAAGCGGGGTGGAAACGGTGGTTAAACCCTACCTGCACACAGACTCCCCGGCTTTCGGCGGCAGCGATAACCGGCTCCAATTCCTGAGAATTACGCGCCCCGGGTTTCTCAACCAGCACATGTTTGCCGTGCTCGATCGCAGCGAGGGTAACAGGTGCCAGCCAGTCGTTGGTGGTTGAGATGAATACGGCATCCACATCAGATTTGGCTACGGCCTGCTGCCAATCTGTAGTAGCCAAGGCTCCGGGCCTCTGCTTGGCCAATGCATATGCCCGGTCGAGGACGGTGTCGGCGGCGACGACCAGTTCATGGTCCGATCCCAATGAGCGGAGCCGTTTCTGCCCAATCAGCCCGCAGCCGATAATCGCAATTCGCATTATTGCCAGTTCCTCCCGCGGTCGGCCGGAACGATCCGTCGCAGGGTGTAAATATCGGTAACGCGGAGTTCGTGTGCTCGGCTGGGGAGTTCGGACCATGGGTCCCATACGGCGCTAATCAATCTTCCTGTGATGCCATTGCTCGCGGAGGAAAGCAAAAAGACGCAAAGATCAGCTCCCTTATCGAGAGGGGTGCCACCTTGCCGCTTCTGGTTCAGGGCGCGCTGGTAGAAATCGGCACCGACCGTTTCCGGCCCAACCGAGATTATTTCATCGAGCAGACGCGTGTTCAGGGCACCTGGGGCCACGGCATTGATATCAATGCCGGCATCCTTAGATTCCTCCGCGAGGGTTTCTGAAAGCCGGACAACCGCAGCTTTGCTGGCTGCGTATGCACTGATTCGCGGCAAAGGAGCAGTAGCACCGCCTCCCGAAAGGTTGACGATTTTTCCATGGCGCTGCCGCCTGAATATGGGCAGGACCTCACGGCAGGGAAGAACAACTCCCATCAGGTTGATCTCTACCGCGCTCCACCACTCCTTGACATCGATTTCGTCCAGGGTCCCTTTAGGCCCATAGACGCCAGCATTGTTTACCAGGCCGTCGAGGGTCGGAAGAATCGCGCTGGCCTTCTCGAATAGCCGGTGAACATCGTCAGGCCGGCGGACATCCGCTGGTTCAGCAATCACGTACTGGCTGGGCGCAGCTTTGGACGCCAACTCCTCCCGGGTTTGCTTAAGAAGGTTCACATCGCGCGCGCAGATCACAACGTGGGCCCCCTCACGAATACATGCCTCAGCGATGGCCTTTCCAAGCCCTTGGCTAGCACCAGTGATTACAATGCCGCGGCCGTCGAGTTTCACGCGACCCCCCAGGGCTTGCCCACTGCGATATAACGGATGTTCGGCGCCGACGCCAGTTTCTTCTCCAGAAAGCGGTTTGCATCCAATACGTTGGGATTTTTCATATTGTCGATAAAATCAGCCGCGGCGAGCTCACGAAATAAGGGCCATTCCGTTGTGACCACAGCGGCATCGCAGTTCCGCAGTGCCTCTACGGCAGATGCGGAAATAACGATAATTCGGGAGAGTTCCACGGGAAGATCGCGCACCACCGGATCGAATGCCGTAACTTGCGCCCCCTGATCGAAAAGCCACCGGCAAAGCTCAATCGCGGCGGACCGGCGAAGCGTGTTTGTGCCCGGTTTGTAGGTTAATCCGAGCACAGCAACTCGTTTCCCTGTCAGGTTGCCGAGCAGAGCCTCCAGTTTGCGACGCGGCCAATTCTTGTGAAGATTGTTGCTGAGGCGAACCGACTCCAAAAGGGGCACGGCAACACCCAGCGTCGCGGCTTTCGAGGTTAGGAACGAGATGTCCCGCGCCAAGGTGCCGCCTGCGAACGGGCCACCGGCACCCAGGTAAGCACGCGGGCCGATCCTCTCATCCGTTTTCAGGCCCATCTCAACGTGCTTCGCATCAGCACCGGTATCTTCGCAAATGACCGCAATCTCGTTTATGAAAGCAATCGAACTCGCGAGAAATGCATTCAGTGCGTGCTTGGTCATTTCTGCCGATTCGATGGACATCCAGATCAGGTTTTTGCAAAACGGGCTGAGAAGGGTCTCAAGGCGTTGCCGGCCCTCAGCATCGGTCGTTCCAACGATAATCCGTTCCGGTTGCCGAAAGGCAGTCAGCGCCTTCCCGAGGCGGAGATTCTCCGGCGAATATGCGAAATGAACGTCCCCGTCCGGGTACTGCTCCCGATAGGCGGCTTCCAATTGCCGGGTCGACCCGACAGGCATCTGAGATGAAATCAGCAGCACCGTGCCTGGACGTAGATGAGGAAAAATCGAGGCGATCTGACGCTCGACATACTGTGTGTCGGCCCGATCGTCCTCATCTACAGGCGTATCGAACGTGACCCATACAAGGTCCGCCTCGCCCACAGCATTCGGAACACAATCGGTGAACCGGAGCGTACCTCGCGATAACCCTTGCGAGGTCAGTTGATCGAGCCCCGGTTCCAGGATGGGAGGTTTGCCCTCGTTCAGGTCCGCAACGGTAGTTGAATCGAAATCGAGTCCCACAGTCGGGAAATGCTCCGCGACGCAAGCCGCGGTTACCGAGCCGAGGTGCCAGAGGCCAAACACACAGACGTTCATCGCAAGAGAGAAATCTTATATTGGCACGGTTTCGTCTAGCTGTACAGTGCGGCGCGGAGGACGCGTCGGCGGAGGACGCCACAGCGCCGAACGCCAAGTGATGTTCTGGAAAAGAATATGGCAGCAAGTTATAATTTTCTTTTCGAATTTCGGCTCTACAACGCGGCGCAACGCCGCAGCACAAGGAATCCCTCGATGAGAACAATGATGCTGGCGCTTTCGGCCCCCGCAATTGGCACTATTGGCCAACTGCTGTTGAAGCACGTCATGCAGCGGGTGGGGCCAATTGGTGTCGGCCAACTCTCCTCCTCGGGAGGCATTTTGATGCGGTTGGCCCGTGACCCTTTGTTCCTGGTTGCGGTTGTCCTCTACGCGCTTGGTTTTGTGGTATGGCTGGTGGTGCTTTCCAAACTCTCCCTCAGCTATGCATATCCTCTCTTAGCCCTGTCCTACTGCCTGGTTCCGGTCTTGTCGGTCTATTTCTTCGGGGAACAGGTCCCTCTGACGCGCTGGATCGGAATCGCCATTATCTGCGTTGGCGTTGGCGTTGTGGGGCTGTCAAACTGATTGATCGCAGAGGTGTCGGCCTCTCCCGCATCCCGTAACGGCGCGCCCTTCACGCTCATTTTGCATGAGGCAAAGACCAAAGGTTGCGGAAAAAGATGTACCGATATACGATGTACCGTTAGGCCAGTCCGAACAGGTCGCACGGTCGCGGCGCGGAGGGCGATTGGCGCTACCTCTCTCCAGTTCCCACTTCTCGCGTTCGCCGCGCAAATGATGCGCGTCGCGCGTGCACCGGATCATTGGCGTGTAGTGGCAGTACGAATATCACAGTGCAGGTGACTGATTAGAGGAGGTTTCTTGCGGGCTTTCGTTACGGGATGCGCGGGTTTCATCGGCAGTAACCTCGTGGACGGGCTGCTTGCTTCCGGTCACTCCGTGACCGGATTTGATAACTTTTCCACCGGGCGGCCCGAGTTTCTCGCCCAAGCGCAGCAGTGTTCCTCGTTTCGCCTGGAACGGGGCGACTTGTTGGATTTAGGGTCTTTGACACGCGCAATGAAGGGGAGCGATATCGTTTTCCATATGGCGGCGAATGCTGATGTTCGATGGGGACTTGCTCATCCGAGGAGAGACCTGGAGCAAAATACGATTGCCACATGGAACGTCCTGGAGGGCATGCGCTCGAACGAGATTAGCCGGATCGCATTCGCATCGACCGGTGCCGTTTATGGCGAAGCGAAGGTATTTCCGACTCCCGAGGATTGCGCTTTTCCGGTGCAAACGTCCCTGTACGGCTCCTCAAAACTGGCGGCCGAAGGGCTGATTCAGGCGTACTCCGAGGGCTTCGGCATGCAATCCTTCATCTTTCGCTTTGTTTCCATACTTGGTGAAAGATACACGCACGGCCACGTATTCGACTTCTATCGCCAACTCAAGGATCACCCCCAACGTTTGGACGTGCTCGGTAACGGACTGCAACGCAAATCATACCTGTACGTCCGGGACTGTATTTCGGCTATCTTAATCGCCGTCGAGAGAGCCAAAGACCGGATCAATATCTTCAACCTGGGCACCGACGAGTACTGCCAGGTGAAGGACTCCGTGCGCTGGATCTGCGGCCAACTTGGCCTGCAACCGGAGATTTGCTATTCAGGCGGCGAGCGCGGATGGATCGGCGATAATCCATTCATACTTCTGGACTGCACCCGCATGCGCGCGCTTGGATGGGCACCCCAGTTAACAATCGAGGAGAGCATCTGCAGAACCGTGACATTCTTGCAGAACAACGAGTGGGCCCTCAGCGCGAGAGCTTAGAAATGCGCGACCGGCAACGTCCGATCCGGCCGCTATCTCAGGCACTCAAGAACTCATCGCTCGGGCCCGGGCGCGGCTCTCAACCCGTTCGACGCGGCTGCAGGCGCGGCGAATCTTGAAAATGTCCAGCACATTCCGGATGTTTCCAGCCACCAATTGGAGGCGCGTATCACCGTCGTCGCGCCATCGGATCGGAACCTCTTTCATGCGATAACCGAGGCGTTGCGCCAATGCCAGCACTTCCACATCAAACATGTAGCCATCGATCCGCTGGCGCGAGAACAAGTCCTTCGCCACTTGGCCGCGGAAGAATTTGAAGCCGCACTGGGTATCTTCGATTCCAGGCATCCCCACAACCGCGTGCATGAAATAATAAAACGCCTTGGAACCATAGGTCCGATACCAGCGTTGTTTCCGCTCAATGCGAGACTCCTTCAGGCCGCGCGAGCCGATAACGATGTCATAATCCTCGTTGCCCTTGAGCCACGGCTCCACTCTTTCGAACTCCTCGATGGGAACCTTGTTATCGGCGTCGGCGAAGCCGACGATCTCTCCAGTGGCGATCCGCACTGCGTCACGGATCCCCCGTCCCTTGCCCCGCCGGACAGGCTCGCCGATCACCTCCACCGAGCCATTTTCCCGCCCGAATGCACCGGCGAGTTCCCTGGTCCCATCATCCCCATCGGCGGAGACGATGATTTGATGCGTCAAGCCGCGGCCGCGGAAATAAGACGTCACCTGTGTAAGCGTGGAGCAGATGGTGCGGGCCTCGTTATACGCGGGCAGGATCAAACTGATATTGGGCTGATGATTCGCCATAGTTGCAGTCGGTGAATGCCGATTCTAGCAAACCGGGTGGTTCCCGGTAAACCGGTGCCCCGCAGTCTGTTAAGGCGATTTGACATCGCCCAGCGCCGCGATGGACTCGTGTCGTCTCAAAATTCTGGCCCGACGCTTTTGAGTGTGCTAGACTTCAACCTTAATGTCCAAGTGGCCCAAGCGATTTCCGCCCCTGACGACGGAACAACAGGCGATCGCAGACGATTTCATGCATTATTGGCATGAGGTACTTCCCAAGCGGTACTCGGTGGTGGACCGCTTTGGACATCAGTACGTCGCGCGTACGGCCCCGACCGGTTTCCTCCGCACTCTGGAAATCGGCATCGGCATCGGGGAACACCTGGGTTACGAACGCCTTTCACCGGAGCAGAGGTCCAATTATCATGGAGTGGATATCCGCGCGAATATGCTGGAAACACTCCAACGCAGCTATCCCTGGGTCCAGGCCTCCGTCGGAGATTGCCAACAAAGGCAGCCCTACGCGGACGGCTATTTCGACCGCATCATTGCGATCCATGTTCTCGAGCACCTTCCCGATCTGCCCGCCGCGGTGCGAGAATTGCACCGGCTATGCGCCCCCGAGCGGGGAGTGCTGCAGGTAGTGATTCCCTGCGAAGGAAGCCTTGCCTACGGAATTGCAAGGCGGATTTCCGCCCAACGCATTTTCGAGCAGCGGTACAAGCAGTCATACTCCTGGTTCATTGAAAGGGAGCACATCAACGTGCCTGGGGAAGTGATCGAGGAGCTTTCGCCGTATTTCTCGATCTCCTCGCGGACGTATTTCCCCCTCCCGGTTCCGCTGCTCACGTGCAATCTTTGCATCGCTTTTACGGCTCAGCCGAAGCCAACCCGGATTCACGTTGACGGCCACGCCGCGACGTCGATGGCCCGTTGAATCAGCGCCACCGCGCCGTAATGCGTCCGACCGCTCCATGGGATTGCGGCTATTTCACGCGGCCCTACTCAGCGACTATCCCGCCTCTCTGAGTCGTAGGCGACTGGAACTGGACTGCGCCCGGAAATCGTGTCAAGATAAGCGTTTCGCCGGTCAACCGTCATCACCCCATCCAGATTTGGCGTGGGACAAATGGAGCGGCAAGGGGCTTGACGGTGTGCCCCGCCGGTGCGAGTTCATGATCATCACTAGGAGTCCGTTGCGTCTGTCGCTGGGAGGTGGCGGAACTGATCTGCCCTCCTATTATCGTGAGCATGAGGGATTTCTCATTGCTGCCGCTATCGATAAGTATGTTTACATCACGCTGCATCAAACTTTTATTCAGGATTTAATCATTAAGTACTCCAGCCTCGAGCGGGTTTCCCGCATCGAGGATATCCAGCACCCGATAATCCGAGAGGCCTTTGCCGTCGTCGGCGTGCGCGATATGAACCTGGAGATCACCAGCATGGCCGATATCCCGGCAGGCACGGGCTTGGGCTCGTCCGGCAGCTTCACCACAGCGTTGCTGAAGGCGCTGCACACGTACCGCAAGAACATCGTGCATCCCGACGAGTTGGCCGCCCAAGCCTGCCACATCGAATTGGAGCGGTTGCGAGAGCCGATCGGCAAACAAGATCAATATATCGCCGCATTCGGGGGACTGACCTGTTTCCGTTTCCTGCCCGACGATAAAGTCCAGGCCGCACCTCTGCAGGTCACAACGGAAACGCTTCACAATCTGGAGGACAATCTGCTCCTGTTCTTCACTGGGTTCACTCGTTCCGCCTCCAGCATTCTCAGCGACCAGAACTCCCGAAGCCTCAGTCGGGACCGCGAAATGATCGATAATCTCCACTTCGTAAAACAACTCGGTTTGGAAAGCAAGGCGGCCCTCGAATCCGGCGACCTGCGCCGCTATGCGGAACTGCTTCACATCCATTGGGAGCGTAAGAAGAATCGATCCAAAGGCATGAGTAGTTCCGCCATCGATGAATGCTACGCTTATGCGAGGTGCAACGGAGCGCTCGGCGGTAAATTGGTCGGGGCTGGGGGAGGCGGTTTTCTGCTCGTCTATACCGAAGAGAAAACGCGCCTCAGGCGGGCCTTGTCGAACGCTGGACTCACTGAGGTCCGCTGGCGATTCGATTTTGAAGGCACCACGGTTCTCTCTCATCTGTAGATGGCAGTCGGAATGGAGATGGCAGTCGAGTCGCGTAGCACCTGGCCACCTGAGTCTCGGACGCTGATCACTGTCGTGAGCCTAGCCTCAATATCTTTTGCCATGTTCCGCGTAATTGAGCTTTCGATGTTCCCTCCGCTACTGGCGATTTGACTGAGCAAGAGCCGTTCAACCGTTTGTCTGCGACCGGATATCGGAGGCCAACATCGTGCTATGATGTTGGACCTCATAGGAGACCTGTGTGCGCACTACTTCGGTTTTTGTCATTCTGACGGCTGCACTTACCGTTCAGGGTGGTGGACTTTTTGCCCAAGCACCACAAGTCACGCCGGTGGTGCCCAAGCTGATCCGAATTTCCAGTGCTTTCCATCCTGCTAACGGCCTGCCGGCCTCGCCGGTTGAGAGCATCACAGTGTCGATCTACCGCGAAGAGAACGGCGGCAGTCCGTTATGGAGTGAAACCCAGAATGTCGACGTATCCCCGGACGGCAAATATACTGTGCTAATGGGGTCGACGCTACCCGACGGTGTGCCATCAGAGCTCTTCGCGACAGCAGAACCGCGCTGGCTCGGGGTATGCTTCAACCGCTCGCGCGAAGTCGAGCAACCTAGAACACTTCTGGTCAGCGTTCCGTACGCCTTGCGCGCCGGCGACGCCGATACACTCGGCGGACGGCCCGCTTCGGCTTTTCTCCTGGCGGATGCGGCTAACTCGGCCGCGCGTGCACAGCCGGCAAACGAGAGCGCCGTGGAACACGCCGATCCGCGTATTTCGCCACGGTCGCCAAACGCAAAGCCGAGGACCAGCGGAATCCAGAATTGCATCAGTGTCTTCACAGACCCGACGAACCTAGGCTGCTCGAATCTCTGGCAGGCCGGCACCAACATTGGCATGGGGACGCCAACGCCGCAGTCCGGCATTGATATTGCCGCCGGCGGCGTCGCCATTCGCGGTGTCAATTACACGAGCGGCGGGCCGGCACTCGAGCTGAATATGCCGCTACCGAATCTAGCTCAGATTGCGTCGGTGATCGGTAGCACTCGTGCTGTAAATGGCATCGGCATATGGGGTAATCCGGTATCGTTCTATGGCGGCGGGGGGCTCGGTACACCCCTTATGACGCTACTCTCTTCCGGTAACGTCGGTGTCGGGAACGCCTCGCCCTTGTACAGACTCGATGTCGCGGGACCCATTCGCTCCTCGTCCGGCGGCTTCGTGTTCCCGGACGGCACCTCCCAAACCACTGCTGCCACGTCCGGCGGGGGCAGCAATTCCCCATGGGCGAGTGCCAGTAGCTCCATCTATTACAACGGCGGCAACGTCGGAATTGGCACACAGAACCCGGCTGCACCGCTGGCTGTCAGTGGAGGCACTACCGGGTCCGCGAGATTCGGCCTCGTCGACGAGAACATCTCTAACACCACCCGCGGAGTTTCAATTAAGAGCGATGCCACAGTTGCAATTGCGGTCGGGCAGACAACCGGCGCCAGCGTAGGTTTGCTGTGGGCCAACAACGGAAGTCCTGCTGCCGGTTTTGGAGAACTATATACCTTTGGCAATGCCAACCCGATGCTTTACGCGGCATCATTTCATCAGTTCCAGGGGAGAGTTGGGATCGGCGCGACCCCAGGTAACTCCGCGGCACTTTACGTGAACGGCAACGTCGGCGTCGGGAACGCCTCACCTTTGTACAAGCTCGATGTCGCCGGTCCTATCCGCTCCTCTTCCGGCGGCTTCGTGTTCCCGGACGGCACCACCCAAAGCACCGCTGCCACATCCGGCGGGGGCGGCAATTCCCCCTGGGTCGGTTCCGGTAGCTCCATCTATTACGTCGGCAACGTGGGCGTCGGCACATCGAGCCCCGCCTATAAGCTGGACGTGGCCGGCGATATCAATTTCGCTGGCGCGCTGCGCTACCAGGGTGTCCCGGCACTACAGGTCGTGACCACCGGCGGTACGACGGCTATCGGCTACCAAGCCCTGCAGACGATCACAACAGGAACGAACGATACCGCCACCGGCTACAAGGCGCTGGCCCTCAACACCTCCGGCATTCAGAACACGGCTAACGGTGCCTATTCCCTGTTTCTCAATACCAGCGGCAGCTATAACACAGGTTTTGGCTATGGAGCATTGCAAAGCAATACCACTGGCGGATACAACACGGCTATTGGATATAATGCGCTGGCGGACGCCAGCGGGACCGGATATAACACGGCCATCGGCAGCGGCTCGCTATCAGTTTCCACGACCGGTGCGGACAACACCGCAGCCGGGTATAGTGCCTTAGGAAATAACACGACCGGCGGCCAGAACACTGCCGTCGGCGAATACTCCCTCAAGGCGAATACTACTGGTTATTACAATACGGCGCTCGGCAATAACGCCCTTTATTACGCGGCCAACGGGAACAACAACATTGCCGTCGGATATCAAGCCGGATACCTGGTAGGCATCGGGGGTGGCACCAGTAACAACTACAACATTCATATAGGGAGCGAGGGAACGGCCGCCGACAATGCCACCATTCGCATCGGAACCCCCGGAACCCAGACCTCTTTTTATGCCGCCGGCATTTTCGGTACCAACGTATCGGGCGGGGCCCCTGTTTACGTCAACTCCAATGGCCAACTCGGCATCCAACAGTCCTCCCGCCGTTTCAAGGAGGATATCCAGGATATGGGCGACGGCAGCCGCGGCCTGATGCACCTGCGACCCGTCACGTTCCACTACAAGCAGGCGGCCGCCGATGGCTCCAAGCCGCTGCAGTACGGCCTTATCGCCGAGGAGGTGGCCAAGATCTACCCCGATCTGGTCGTCCGCTCAGCCGATGGTCAGATCGAGACGGTGAACTACCAGGCGCTGGACGCCATGCTGGTTAATGAAGTGCGGCGCCAGCAGGCGGAAATCGAAGCCCAAGCCGCCCGCATCCGCAGCCTGGAACACGAGATCGACAACCAACACCGCGAAGGTCAGGCGCTCGCTGAGCGGTTGGCGAGACTGGATTCTTGCTATAAACCCGAAGGCCGCTGATGGGCTCTCGTATCGGAAGTGGTGCCCCGCTGAAGGGCCACCTCGTGGATCAGCGCAGAAACGGGACGGTTATCCGGCGCGGGCAAAGCCATGGCACGGTCGAATGCGAGTTCAATTCGCATCTTGCCAGCGACCAGCTCCACTTTGGCGGTCAGCCGGTTTTCTCCAAGCTTCAATTGCTTACGTGTGACCTCTTGGCCGTTGATCTTCAGGATCAGCATTTCTGCAGGCTGAGTCCCGCGAATCGAGGGAACCATCAGGCTCACGGAAAGCTCATCGCAATCGCCGGAATTGTGCAAGTTCAAATAGCTGGATTCGGCGACCCACCCGTCCTCGTAGATTCCGGAGTATTCGAGATCCTTGTTCGCTAAGTCCTGTGGAAAGCGCCTCACTGCGGATGGCGGGCGCAGGGCTGCATACTCCTCTCCGGATATTACGGAAATGTCTCGGCCGAATCCAACAATGCGGCGGTCATCCAAACGGATATCAGTACCGTACGCCTTCATGATGCCGCTCCGGCGATCTGGAAATTGGATTCCCCAATCCCCCATGTCGAGCATGAGATACCCCCCCCCGTCGATCAATTGCGGGTGTATAGGGGGTGATATTAAGCGTGCGGATCCGCGCCCGGCAGTGGTAAAAAACTGAACGTCGCCTCCGATTACTGATGCCCGCGGGATCTGATTTCGCCCGTCCGCATTCAAAGAGGCCGTATATTCCAGAACCAGCCGCACGGTGGAACTGGGGTTCATAACGCGAAACAGCGAATCGCGGCCGAGGCAGACCATTGTGCGGCCGGGGAAATACCAATCCTCCTCCGGTTGATACATCGAGACACGCCCCTCAGAACGGTAGCCAACCTGATAGTACGAGTTACCGAAGCCGGATTCGATAAACAACAGCATATCTCGCACGCGGGCGGAAGGGACGACACGAGGAGCATCCGCATCCAGACTGGGAGGCCATTTCCTGCGGTTCAAGATGCCCCAGGAAGGTGGACTCTCTAGGAAACCAACCCGCCAGTCCAACGAATTGGGAATATCCTGTCGAACCTTGAAGGCGTTTGCTCCCGGCCCGATACCATGCATGTCGAAACGTGCCAACTGATACTGCTGGAGGCGGAGTTCGCGGGTGACTTCAGCTTCGTGGACGAAGGCCGGTCGGACCTTCGCCAAGAGCGGGGTGAAGATGCTCGCGCTGGGAAGAACCATCAGTCCGCCGAAGAAATCCTTCGCCGGGAACAACAGCGATGCCCCATTCAAGTAGGCGCCCTCGAATTTCGCCACCACGATGTTTGACGTATCGGAGACTAGCACCGGCGGATGGAACTGGCCGGCCAACTCTCCGAGGCGGGAAATCACCCTCGACCCGGATGCGTGCGGGATTTCTACAAACCCGCCACCATTAGTCTGCGCCAGACTACGGACCACGTAATACACTTGCGATTGCATTCCGATTAGCATTACTACTAAGACAAACAGCATGCCGACGCGATGGCGCCTTGGTGTTCGGATCGCACGTGAGGGCAACAACCCTACGCAGAGCAAAACGACCGTGCCGATCAGGAATGGCTGCATGTACATCGCAATCTTGTACAAGCCGAAATCAGACCGGCTGCGAAACAGGTAAATCGCGAGTGCAGCCATCACTGCTAAAACGCTGGCACAAGCCTCGCCACGCCACAGTAGCCGCAGGGCTGCGAGGTTTGCAAACAGGTAGAGCGCGGCTCCGAGGACTATGTACGGCTGGACGACCCAGGTAATGGACTTACCGATCGGATAAAAGCCCCACAGGTGGGCAAATCCGCTCGGTAGCAGGTAATAGGGGAATAGCACGTCCGCGACGGATGCGGTACCCTTCATTGCATGCCCGGTGATTTGGAACGTGAGAGTGGAAAGGGTGCTGGCAAGGAACAAGCCGAGAAGCGCAGCGCCCGCGGCTACCGCGAGGAGACTCTGGGCCAAGAGCGGCCGGCAGGTTTCCCGGCGACGAACCAGGAGGATCGAGTGGTATAGCAGAAATGAGAGGGCGATGAACGGAATCACCTCGGGATACACCAGCCCCACTCCGGCGGCAAGAGTTCCCATCGGGATGATCGCGCGGATCCTGCTGACACCGTTTTCAGCACGAAACGGGCGGAGCAGAAGGGACGATAATCCGGCGACAAGTCCTAGTCCAAATACCTGTGCGATCAGTTGATATACGACGCCGAGCGCGGTCAAACCGGAAACAGCAACCCATCCGCAGGCGATCCAAGCAGCAGTCCGGTATCTGCGGTTTCGTAAAATCAAGGCTCCGGTGGCCGCTACCAGCGCCATATATAGAGCGATGATCGTAATCATGAAGATCTGGTGTGCTGCAAGACCCGTCGTCCCTGCCACCCACGCCAGGATCTCCTCCGACCCTGGGCGCATTCCCCTAAATACCTCCAGATACCAAGCGAACAAGCTCGCTTCCTGGTCGTGAATCACTGCATCTCGCGCAGGTAGATCAAAGAATCCGTGGTTCAGAAATAATTTGGCCGATAAGGCATAGTTCGCCATGTCATCATTGCAAAAGCTGACATAGTTGAACCCAAAGAGTAGGAGCGGGTAGCCCACAAGCAAGGTCCCGATCACAATCACAGCCAGAAAAGGAAACAACCGCAAAATAGGAAACACCGGCCGCCTGCGACGGAGAGCGTACAAGGAGCTCGCAACCAGCACCACAGTGATCCATGGCGCGGACCGCCTGACGGGTATTCCGGCCACATTCGTCCACGCGGTGGCGAGCGCGGTAATCGCGGCTCCTGCAATGGGCGATAGAAGCGCGTTCCTGAGGATATTTCGCTGGCTCCCGAATGCAGCGAAGAGCCCAAACCCAACCAGTGACCAGAATGCAAAAAGCGTCAACAGAAGAAGAAATGCAAGCACAATTAATCGATTACTCCACAGTTGCCGGCTATACAGGGCCGTATCAGCCTGTCGTACAGCGTGCCCCGGCTAAGAGCTCATATGCCGCTGAAGATTGCTCCTGAGCGAGAAGACCAATCACGCCAGTAAAATGAGGATTATAGCAGTCTGCGTTCTGGTGGCGCTCGCAGTGGGGGCAACGTCCGCGCCGAAGCCGCGGGGCGTGCCGGCCCCCACGATCCTTTATACCTATACCTCCGGAAGCAGTCGGCCGTCCCGAAATATTCTCTAAGCGCCTTGCGCCGTGCTCAGAACCCAATCGGCGGCGTTGGCCAGCGACGTCGTTCGATGATCCGGAAGTGCCGTTGGGTGCCGCTCGTCGTATTGGCGATCGATCCATATGGTTCGGCAGCCCGCGGCCGATCCCGCATCGATATCGCGCCAGCGGTCGCCGATAAGGAAACTTCGCGCCAAGTCGATATTCCAGTCGGCGGCCGCCCGCAATAGCAGGCCCGGCGCGGGCTTGCGACAATCGCACCCGTCTGCCGTGTCATGAAAGCAGGTGTAGAAACCGTCGATCGGCAGGGCTGCTCCGACTGATTCATTCAGACTGTCAACGGCTTCTCGGGTCTGGGTGCCCCTTGCGACATCGGGCTGATTCGTTACCACAATGAGGAGAAAACCGGCCGCCTTGAGCCGGCCGAGAGCGCTGGCAGCGTCCGGAACAATCCGGAGCTCCGACAGACACGACGGCGGGTAAGGGCGGCCATTGCGCATGATGGCATCATTGAGAACGCCGTCACGATCCAGAAACACAGCCGGCCGCCTCGCCAGGTGCTTCCGCAGTTCCTCAATTCCCGCTACCGATCCAATTTCGTAGAACCGCTCTCGGACCTCGAATCCAGCTAGCTGGTCCCGCTGCAACAACTCCTGGTAGACCGCGGCGAGGTCGATTGGCTGGTCGTCGGGAAGAGATTGAAAAACGGATGCATGGAAGGCGCCCAGACCATAATCGATATGGCGCATGCCCGGGCTGCGCGATACCTTGTCATAGCGCAGGATACGCCCGGACGAGAACTCGACGTTGCTAGTGTCCCAAAGGCCGCCATTCTCAAAAATCGTCATCAGGCCGAGCCGTCCGCAGCGCCGAAATGCCTGTTCGACGGCCGCGTAGTCGGTGGGCAGATAGGAATCGCCATAAAGAACGAAAAAGCTCTCGCCCAATTGGTTCAGCGCACGCCGGATTGCTCCTCCGGTCCCTAGCAGGCGGTCGCCATCGAAGGAATACTGAATTTCAAGGCCGAATCGGCGGCCGTCGCCCGCAAATTCCTGAATCTCGGTTCCGCGATACCCAAGACAGAGGACCACCTGCCGGATGGCGGCATTCTTCAGCAACCGGAGTTGGTGCGCCAGGAAAGGTTCACCAGCGATATTGATCAGAGCTTTCGGAACTGTTTCGGTCAATGGCCGCAGCCTTGTAGCCAGTCCGCCGGCCAGAATCGCAATGGGAAGCATCGTGTTATTTGAGGATCCTCGAGAGGATCTACGGTTCAGACAAACTTAAGTCCTATGCCTGCCGTTGGGAATGCGAGACATCCATCTCGGGCGGATGGAATCTCGTCCAATGGACCATATTATATTCGATCGGCCGACTGCATCCCGGGCTGCGGGTGCGCGACACCAGAAAGTGATTGAGCCTCGGGGGTGCGTTTGAGACCGCAATTCTGGAAGTATATAATACTTCCAGAAGGAGGCCCTTTGCCCGAATCCCTGTCCGCCCTCGAAGCCCGCCGTG
>Ga0209062_1003690_pt1 | contig 17260 bp, 14 predicted proteins | sample Coa_R2_2_FD_187158 | JGI IMG/M metagenome (GOLD analysis project Ga0209062, IMG submission 187158) | Surface soil microbial communities from Centralia Pennsylvania, which are recovering from an underground coalmine fire - Coalmine... | ecosystem: Environmental > Terrestrial > Soil > Unclassified...
GGCGGTGAGCGGTTTCTGCGCCGGCGGCACGGCCGGCTGCGATGGCCGCCACTCCGTTACACTGAGGTTTCCGCCATGCCGAACCTTTTCGATTCCGAAGATCCCTCGCTTTACGAGATTCGCAGCACGGCGCCGGGCCCGCAGGGCACGCTGCCGATCACGGCCGAGATGCTGCTGCAGCGGCCTTCCGGCGACCTGTTCGGCTGGGCGCAGGACGCCGGGATGGGCTGGGACCCGCGGGCGCTGGGCGGCCGCGAGATCCTCATCCTGAGCACGCACGGCGGCATCCGCGCGGCGGATGGAACGCCGGTAGCGCTCGGCTATCACACGGGCCACTGGGAGGTCGGGCTGCTGATGGACGCGGCGGCGAAGGAGCTGAAGGCCGCGGGCGCGGTGCCGTTCGCGGCTTACTGCACCGATCCGTGCGACGGCCGCACGCAGGGCACCACCGGGATGTTCGATTCGCTGCCGTACCGCAATGACGCGGCGGCGGTATTCGGGCGGCTGATCCGCTCGCTGCCGACGCGCGCGGGCGTGATCGGCGTGGCGACGTGCGACAAGGGCCTGCCGGCGATGATGATGGCGCTCGCGGGCGCGGGCGATCTGCCTTGCGTGCTGGTGCCGGGCGGCGTCACGCTGCTGGCCGAAGGAAGCGAGGATGCGGGCAAGATCCAATCCGCGGGCGCGCGGTTCGCGCGCGGGCAGATGACGCTCGAAGCGGCGGCGGAAGGCCTGTGCCGCGCGTGCGCGACGCCGGGGGGCGGGTGCCAGTTTCTCGGCACGGCGGCGACTTCGCAGGTGGTCGGCGAGGCGCTCGGGATGTCGCTGCCGCATGCGGCGCTGGCGCCTTCGGGGCACGCGATCTGGCTCGACATGGCACGGCGTTCGGCGCGGGCGGCACTGGCGGCTCCGGCGATGCGGGAGGTGCTGAGCGATGCTTCGGTGCGCAACGCGCTGGTGGCGCACGCGGCGTTCGGCGGATCGACGAACCTGATCCTGCACCTGCCCGCGATCGCGCACGCGGCGGGCCTCGCGCGGCCGACGGTGGACGACTGGACGCGCATCAACCGGCAGGTGCCGCGGCTCGTGGATGCGCTGCCGAACGGGCCGAAGGGGCACCCGACGGTGCAGGTGTTTCTGGCGGGCGGCGTGCCGGAGGCGATGCTGCACCTGCGGCGCGCCGGGCTGCTCGAGACCGATGCGCTGACGGTGAGCGGGGAAAAGCTCGGCGCGGTGCTGGACTGGTGGGAGCAATCGGAGCGGCGGGCGGCGCTGCGGCGGCGGCTGCGGGAGTGCGAAGGCGTCGATCCGGATGACGTCATCATGGACCCGGACGGAGCGCGGCGGCGCGGGCTGACTTCGACGGTCACGTTTCCGAAGGGGAACCTTGCGCCCGGCGGCTCGGTGGTGAAGAGCACCTCTATCGACCCGAGCGTGGCCGGGGCGGACGGTGTGTACCGGATGGAAGGCCCGGCGCGCGTTTTCCGCACGGAGAAATCGGCGGTGGCGGCGATCAAGAGCGGGCAGATTCGCCCCGGCGACGTGATGGTGCTGATGTGCCGCGGGCCGATGGGGTCGGGGATGGAGGAGATTTTCTCGATTACTTCGGCGCTGCGCTATCTGGATTTCGGCAAGCACGTGGCGGTGATCACGGATGCGCGGTTCAGCGGGGTTTCGACCGGCGCGTGCATCGGCCACGTGACGCCGGAAGCGCTGGCGGGCGGGCCGCTGGGGAAGGTGCGGGAAGGCGATCGCATTGCCATTACGATCGACCGCGTGCGGCTGGAGGGCTCGGTGAACCTGGTGGTGGATGGCAGCGCGGAAGCGGGCGCGCGCGAGCTGGCGGCGCGGCCGCTGCGCGACGATCTGGAGCCCGACCCGGAGCTGCCGCGCGCGACGCGGCTGTGGGCCGCGCTGCAGGAAGCGAGCGGCGGGACGTGGGCGGGGTGCGTATTCGATGAAGAGGCGATCGTGCAGCGGCTGGGAGCGGGAAGCGGGCGGTGATCCGCCGGGATTTCCTGCGGGCATGCGGGGCGGGCGCGATGTGGAGTGGCGCGCGGTGGAACGTGCGGCGCGGCTGAAGAGATCGCCGTCCGATTAGGCCGTGTCGGAAGGTTCCAGGCCTGCGGCTGCAGGACTGGAGCATCGCGTAGGTCCGCTTACATCGCATTCACGCCGAGGTAAGAGCCGTCCGCGCCGCCGCGGTAGATGCGCTCGACGGCTTTCTGAAAATCGGACGCCTTCGCTTCCGGGATATTCAGGAATTTTTGCGGGTTGCGGTCGGTCAGCGGGAACCAGGAGCTCTGGATCTGCACCATGATGCGGTGGCCGGGGCGGAAGGTGTGGCAGACGTCGGGCATGACGAATTCGATCTTCGCGGGGACGCCGGGCTGGAAGGGCTCGGGTTTCGACATGCTGTTGCGGAATTTGCCGCGGAAGGGCTCGCCGCGCACGAGCTGCTGGTAGCCGCCCATGTGGAGGCCGCGGGGGTTGGGCTGCGGATCGGGATAATCGTCCGGGTAGACGTCGATCAGCTTGACGACGAAATCGGAGTCGGTGGCGGTGGTGGCGACGCGCAGCGTGGGAGTGATGGGGCCGGCGACGGTGACGTCGCGATCGAGCGGGGCGGTCATGTAGGTGAGGACATCGGGCCGCTGGGAGGCGAAACGCTGGTCGTAGGTCATGTAATCGCCGGGCATGCCTTCGCCGATCTCGCCGATGACCGGCACGGGATGCGCGGGGTCGCTGGTGTATTCGTCGAAGCCGGCGGATTCGGGACGGGTGAAGGTGAGCTTGCCGCCGGCGTCGAAGTACAGCTTTTGCGGCGTAGCGTTGGCGGGCGGCCACGCGGCGAAACGGCGCCACTGGCCGGTGCCGGTTTCGAAGACGAAAGCCTGGGGATCGGGCGCGCCGGCTTTTTCGCGCAGGCCGTTGCCCTTGCCCTTGAGGTGCTCCATGAAGAACGGGAACTCGATATTGCTGCGGTAGTATTCGCCGGTCTTCGAGCCGAAGTCGAGGCTGCCGAGCGTTTCGCCGTCGCCGCGGGACCAGCCGCCATGGCGGAACGGGCCCATGGCCAGCGTTACCGGTGAGGCGTGGCCGTTGGCCAGGGCGGCGCGGAAGAGCTTGAGCGGGCCGGAGAGATCTTCGGCATCGAACCAGCCGCCCACGAACAGCACGGCGGGCTGCACGTTTTTCATGTGCGGGGCCTGGGCGCGCGATTGCCAGAATTCGTCGTAGTTGGGATGCAGGAGCAGGTCGTCCCAGTAGGGATTTTTGTCCTTGAGCAGCGCGGAGGCATTGGCGAGCGGGCCCATGCGCAGGTAGTACGCGTACTGATCGGGCGTGCCGAAATCGAAGCGGAATTCGAGCGGCGGCTGCGGCTTGCCGTTTTCCTGCGGCTTGAAGCTGCTGTAGAAGCCGAAATTGGCGGCGAGGAAAAACGCGCCGTTATGGTAGGCGTCGTCGCCGTTGCCGACATCGCCCATGGGCGCTTGCGGGGATACCGCTTTCAGCGCGGGGTGGGAGCCGATGAGGCTGAACGCCGCGTAGAAGCCGGGGTAGGAGATGCCCCAGATGCCGACCTTGCCGTTGTTGTTGGGGACGTTCTTGACGAGCCAGTCGATGGTGTCGTAGGTGTCGGTGCTTTCGTCGGTGTCTTTGGGGCCGGAGAAATGCGTCTTGTGCACGGGGACATCGATGAAGGTGCCCTCGGACAGAAAGCGGCCACGGACGTCCTGATAGACGAAGATGAAGCCTTCCTTGCTGAACAGCTCGGAGGGGCCGAGGCGGGCGGGGTAGCGGTCGATGCCGTAGGGCGCAACGGAGTACGGCGTGCGGGTCATCAGGATGGGGTAGGTTTGGGAATCGTCTTTGGGGACGTAGACGGAGGTGAAGAGCCTGACGCCGTCGCGCATGGGGATGCGGTAGTCGTACTTGGTGTAGCGGGCGCGGATTTCGGCTTCCGGCCGCGGGGCCGCGGAGTTCTGCGCGGGGGGTTGCGCCAAAGCGGCGAGGCAGGCAACGAAAAGCGGGGCGGTGCGTTTCAGCATGCGGAATGAGTGTAGCACGGGAAAATCGAGCGGCAGCGCTATTGGAGCGCCGCCTGAATCTTCTCGATCAGAGACGCCGCGGTGTACGGTTTGCGCACGAAGCCGCGGATGCGGATGCCGGAGAAACGGCGCGCGACTTCGCTTTCCGGGTAGCCGCTCGAGACCAGGATCGGGACATCGTGGCGGATGGTGCGGAGATAGCGCGCGGCTTCATCGCCGCCCATGACGGGCATGGTGAGGTCGAGCAGCACGAGGGCGATGCGGCCGGCATGGGCGCGGAAGATGTCGACGGCTTCGCGGCCGTTTTCGGCGAGCAGGACGCGGTAGCCTTTGCGCTCGAGCACGGAGGACGTGGTGCGGCGGACGATGTCTTCGTCGTCCACCACGAGGATGGTCTGGCCGGTTCGGGCGGCGGCGGTTGCGGCGGTGTGCGGCGGCGGCTGCGGGGCGGGCTCTGCGGCCGGCACGGGGAACAGCGCTTCAAAGCGGCTGCCCTCGCCCGAGCGGCCCTCCACGCGAATCGCGCCCTGGTGCGCGCGCACGATGCCCATGGCCGCGGCGAGGCCGAGGCCGCGCCCGGTGAACTTGGTGGAGAAGAACGGATCGAAGATGCGCAGGCGCGTGGCGTCGTCCATGCCGACGCCGTTATCGGAGACGGCGAGGTACACGTAGCGGCCGCTTTCGATGGCGCCGAACGTGCCGTGCGCGCTTACCGGCTCGGCGAAGTCGCGGATGCCGCTCTCGACGGCGATGCGGCCATCGCGGCCCTCGGTGGCCTCGCCGGCGTTGATCACGAGGTTGAGGGCGAGCTGCTGGAGCTGGCGCGGGTCTGCCTGGAATTTGGGCAGGTTCGGCGCGAGGCGGAGCTCGAGGCGCGCGGACTTGGGGATGGATGCGCCGAGCAGCTCGGCGATGTCCTGGATGGCGTGCGAGATGTCGACGGGTTCGAGGACGAACTGGCCCTTACCGGCGAAGGCCAGCATCTGGCGGGTGAGATCGGCGGCGCGCTCGCTCGATTTGACGACCTCGGCGAGCAGGCTGCGGTTGGGGTCGTCCTCGGCGAGCGAGTCCAGCACGAGGCTGGCATTGCCCAGGACGCCGGTGAGGATGTTATTGAAGTCGTGGGCAATGCCGCCCGCCAGCAGGCCGACACTTTCGAGCTTGGCGGCCTGCACGAGGTGCTCTTCATTGCGCTGGCGCTCGCTGATATCGGTGAAGGTGACGACGGAGCCTTCGGTGACGCCGCCGCGCCGGACCGGCTGAATGGAATACTCGACGGGGAAGCTGGAGCCATCGGCGCGGAAGAAGCATTCGCCGCTGCCGTGGCGGAATTGCCCGGTTTGGACGGCCAGGTTCATCGGGCACTCGTCCGCGGGGTAGGGCGAGCCATCGGGGCGGGAGTGGTGGACGGTCTCGTGAAGGCTGCGGCCAAGGATCGACTCTCGCGAGTGGCCGAGCATTTCGAGCGCGGCGCGGTTGATGAAAATGCAGCGGCCGGCGGGGTCGAGGCCGCAAATGCCTTCGCGGGTCAGTTCGAGGAGGACGTCCAGGCGGCGGGCGAGCTCGTCGTGCTCGGCTTCCGACCGCCGGCGGCGGAGCATGGCGGCGATGCGGGCGCGCAGCAGCGGGGTATCGAGCGGCTTCAGGAGGAACTCGTCCGCGCCCATTTCGATGGCGCGGGCCGCGTGCCGCCGGCCGTCCTCCGGGGCGAGGGCGATGACGGGGATTTCGCGGAGCCCGGGGGACGCCCGCAGGGCTTCGAGCGCCTGGAAGCCGCGGTCCCCTTGCGCGGCGATATCGAGCAGGACGACGTCGCAGACCTCGGTGCGCAGCCGCTCGAACAGGGCGCGGCTGTCCGGCTCGGCGGCGACCTCGAAGCCCTCGATCTCCAGGCGCCGCTGGAGCAGGTCGCGCTCGTAGGCGTCTTCTTCGACCAGCAGAATGCGGCAGCCGGCGAACGGCCGATCGCCGGTGGAGGAAGGAATCGCGCGGGGGCTGCTCTCCGGCGCGCTTTCCTCCGGCGGGGGCGTCACCAGGACGCGCGCGGCCGGCTGTCTGCCTTCGGCGCCGCGGGCGAATGCGGACAAATCGGTCACGGCGGCGCGGATCTTGCCGATTTCGGCGGCGCAGGCGGAAGCGGTCAGCTCCTCGAAACGGGCGACGGCGGAGGTGATGCGGCCGAGACCGGCCTGCATGGCGTGGCGCAGCCGGGGCAGCGAGCCATCGGTGACGTGGCGGGCGGGAGGCAGGGCTTCCTGAACCATCGCCTCGATGTGGCGCGCGGCCGCCAGCACCTGTTCCATAAGGCCGGCCTCGGCCGTTGCGGACTGATCGGCGGCCTGGCGGCGCACGATGCCGGCGTATCCGATGATGACGTTCAGGGAGGTGCGCAGCTCGTGACGGAGGCGCGCCACGGCCTCCGGCTTATTCAGGTCCAAAGTTTCGCTCACCGGGCCTTCTTTGTCTGTACTTCGAGCACCGCGCGGACGAGCCGCAGGTCCTGAACGAAGCCGGCGAGCGCGGCGTGGCGCGCTTCGCTGGTATCCGCGCGCAGGATGGAGGAGGGGTGGACCGTTGCCATCACGTAAGGCGCGAGCGGCGATTCGATCCACTCGCCGCGGTGCTGCGTGACGCGGAAGGCGCGGCCCAGCAACGCCTGGGCGGCGGTGGCGCCCAGGCAGACGAGCACGCGCGGGCGGATCAGGTCCAATTCGGCATCGAGCCAGGGCCGGCAGGCCGTGATTTCGACCGCGTTGGGCTTGGCGTGAATACGGCGCTTGCCGCGCGGCTCCCACTTGAAATGCTTTACGACATTCGTGACATAGGCCAGGCTGCGGTCGATGCCGGCTTCTTCCAGGGCACGGTCCAGCAGGCGGCCGGCCGGGCCGACGAAGGGACGGCCCGCGAGATCCTCCTCATTGCCGGGCTGCTCGCCGACGAAGAGGATGCGGGCGTTGGCCGCGCCTTCACCGAATACCGTCTGTGTGCCGCGCTTCCAGAGATCGCAGGCCTGGCATCCGGCGGCGGCATCGCGCAGCGATTCCAGGGCCGGGTGAATCGGGATCAGATCCGACGCGCGGCGCACCATACTTCGATTGTATGCCGCCGGGCCGGGGGGCCGCTTGCGCGGGTGGGGGCCTAATACTGGATCAGCTCGGTGGAGGAGGCGCTGAGATAGAAGGTGCCGGAGTCGTTGACGGGCCGGCTGCCGAACCACAGCATTGCCAGGACAGACTTGAACTTGTATTTCGCGGAGATTTGCACCGAATTTCCCTGGGCGTATGCGCCGGCCGGGGGGAAATTGGTGCTGTTGCCGGCGAGATTGGTCATGGTGTCGGACGTGGCGCCGCCGGATTGCGGCGTGAAGGTGAGGGTGGTGTTATCGGGATCGAAGCCGCCGCCGGCCGCCTTCATGTACGTGATGATGTTCCCGATGGTGATGGTGCAACTGTTCGGCGAGGCGCAATCGGCGCCATGCATGGCGGCATAGCGGGTGCCTTCGCGGACGGCGTACGCGAGCGTGTGATAGGCCCACAATCCGCGGGAAATCTCGAACAGGCTGATCAGCATGAAGATCATGGCGATGCCGATCAGCACGAATTCGAGCATCGAGGCGCCGCGCTGCCGGCGCGCGCGTGGTTTCATGTCTTGACCCTCGCGCGCACCGTGCGTGAGAACGTGAACTGCCCTTGCAGCAGGCCGGGAATGGGAATCAACTGCTGCGTCTGGTAGGTCACGTTCACTTTTGTATCGGTACCAGAGCCGGCAAGCCCGCTGACGCTGGTGGCCGTCACCGTGAGCGGCGACCCGTTACAACTGGACACTCCGGACATGTTCGACAGGGACGCCAGTTCGGCCAGTGCCCTGGTACAGGCGCCGGTACTGTCGGCTGCCTTGTCGGTTCCCGTGGAGGTGTACTCCGCGGCGACGCGGGCCGCGTTTTCGACGGCGATCAGGTCGTAGCAGTAGAATCCCATGTCCACGACGCCGATGAACAGGAAGAGGAACCAGGGGGCGATCAGGCTGATCTCGACTACGGCCGAGCCACGGGTCCGGTTTGCCGGTCCGCGGTATCGGCTGCTACGGCGGAAGGCGGTCAACATACGCAGAATAGTGCCTCACCAAGAGGTTCCCAAACCAGGGGCGGCGAGTTCAATGCTGGAAATGGTTAACGCCCGGGCGGGCCGCGCTAAAGCATGCTAACGAAGGGGGATATTGCATTCCGGCCGGGATTGGCTCCCACTATTAAGGAGGCTATTTTCGGGAGGAAGCTCTTGCGCAAACACTCGATCCGATCCCGCCGCGAGGGTGGCCAGACATTGATCATGGTGACCCTCGCTTTGGTCCCCATGTTTGGCATCATGGGCCTGGTGGTCGACCTTGGGTACATGCATTTTGTGAAGGAAGAGGCGCAGACGGCGGCAGAGGTGGCCGCCAAGGCGGCGCTCCTCAACCTGCATGCCACGGTTGGCGGCGCGCTGACCTCGTGCAGCTCCACGGTGGTCTGCCAGAGCACGATCACGTCGTGCCCATCGAATATCACGACCCCGCAAAATTCGATCGAGGTGGGCTGTATGTATGCGGCGAACCACGGGTTCCAGCCGGGCGGAAACCAGAGCGTCACGTATCAGACCGGCGGCTCGGCGCTGACGGGCACATCCGCGACGCCGCCGACCGTTTCCGGCATCAGCAATGTTTCCTACTGGGTGACGTACCGGGTGACGCAGACCGTGCCGCAGTTGTTCTCCGCGGTGCTGGGCTTTCCGAGCGGCATGGTGGCGGCGCGTTCGACGGCGGTGATGGTAGGGGCCAATGATTGTATCTATGCCCTGAACCCGTCGGCGAGCGGCGCGGTCAGCGTGTCGGGCACTGCCGAATTGCAGTCGTCGTGCGGTCTCTACGTGAACAGCAGCAGCACCACCGCGATGACGTGCAACGGGCACGGCAGCTCTTACGCGTACGACGCTCCGGAATACGACATCGTGGGGAGCTACGGCTGTTCGGCCAGCGCCATCAGTGGGACTCCCAATACGGGCGTCTCGCACATCAGCGATCCTCTGGCGAGTCTGCCGGTCCCGGCGACGGGGCCTTACACCTGCCAGTACACAAACTATTCGGCGGGTACGGACGTCTATCCGGGCACATATTGCGGGGGAATCACGGTGAAGAACACTACCGCGAAGTTCCACTCGGGCAAGTACATCATAGTGGGTGGGGGTCTTTCCATTCAGGCCAACGGCGTCGTCCAGATGGTTGATGGCGGCATCTTCATCTACAACACCTACGACGCGAGCCATCCCTTCGGCGGTGTGAGCATGAACTCGAATTCATCCGCCAATCTGACGGCCATGACGACCGGCACCTACGCGGGAATTCTGTATTTTGAGGACCGCACGGCTCCGGCCACTACGGATTACTTCTGGGGCGGCGCCAATTCGACGTACACGGGCACGATCTACGCGAAAAACGCGCTGATCAGTATGAACGGAAACCCGAGTTTGACCAGCGCCGCCTACACGATCATCGTCGCCGATGAGCTTAGCCTGCAGGGAACCAGCTACCTCAACAACGATTATTCCAGCCTTGCGGGCGGATCGCCGCTGCAGCAGGTAGCAATTGTCGAATAACCAAGGGAAACTTGTCCCGGAAGGGCTCTCCTGGTACTTAAGTGTTGGGAGCTACTATGCGAACTGCGAGACGCCGGAGATGCCGCGGCGGAAGCGCGCTGGAGATGGCGCTGCTGATGCCCTGGTACCTGTTTCTGTTCGTCGGGGCATTCGATTGGGGGTTTTACGCGCACGCCCTGATCTCGACGGAAAGCGCGGCGCGCGTGGCGGCGCTTTATGCCTCGCAGAGTGCCGGCAAGGCCGGCGATCTGGCTCACGTCTGTCCCATCGTGCTGAGCGAGTTGAGCGTGGCCCCGAACGTAGGGAGCAATATGACCACCTGCAATGCGCTGCCGGTGATCGTCACGACGAGCTATCTCCCTAAGGGGGGCGCGGACGGGCAGGACGCGGCGCAGGTCTCGGTGACGTACCAGACCGTCGGAGTGATTCCGATTCCCGGACTCCTGGAAAACCAGGCGACGTTCTACCGCGTGGTCCAGATGCGGCTGAGGGGATGACGATGGCAAAGCGCAACAGACAGGCGGGCAGCGCGATCCTGGAGTTCGCGCTGTGCGGCATACCCCTGATTTTCGCGTGGATTTCGACCGTGCAGATGTCGCTCGGCATGTGGCATTACCACACGCTGCAGTACGCGACCAAGGCCGCCGGAGCGTACATGTCGACGCACGGCGCCAATTACGTTTCGGCGGGGAATACGGCGCCCCAGATCAAGGACATCGCGACGGTGCTGGCGAACCAGGCGCTCGGCATTCCGGCGAGCGGCGTCACGGTGCTCTTTACGGCCTACAAATCGGATGGCGTGACCTCCACGACGCACTCCTGCACGCTGAGCAGTTGCCAGACCGATTCGACCACCTGGCCGCCCACTACGGGCGGCTACAATTCGGTTGGAAACGCGGTCGAGATCAAGACCGAGTACCTGTGGCAGAACTCGATTGCGATGGTGGCGCCCGGCCACGGGTCGGTGAACTTCAGCGCATTCTGGCTGCCCGGATTCACCCACCAGGTGATTCTCTTCTAAGATAGGGATTGCGAACGGGCAGGTCTTCATCGCTACCCCGCTGAGGGTCCTGGCCGCGTTTTCCCGATGCCGAACCCCATTCCGATGCCGAAGGCCGGCCTGCTACGGCAGCTCGGGCTGTTCAGCGCCACCGCGCTGGTGATCTCCAACATGGTGGGGACCGCGATCTTCGGTTCCACGGGCTTCATGGCGGCGGACCTGGGGAGCGCGGGGCTGATCCTGGGCTGCTGGGCGGCGGGGGCGCTGTTTGCCTTCGCCGGGGCGCTGAGCTACTCCGAGCTGGGCATTAACTTTCCGAGCTCGGGCGGCGAGTACGTTTACCTGACCCACGCTTACGGGGCGGAATGGGGCTTCATGACGGGGTGGGTGTCGTTTTTTGCGGGCTTTTCCGCGCCCATTGCCACCGCGGCGCTGGCCTTTTCGGACTACCTGGGCTCCTTTTTCCCCGGCCTGCAGCAGGCCAACGCGCCGGTAGTGATCGGCCACGGCGAATTCGCCTTCCGGATCGGTCCGGGGCAACTGGTGGCCTCGCTGCTGATCGCTTCCTTCACGGCGCTGAACTGTTTCGGCATCGGCCGCACGGCGAAAGTGCAGAACGTCCTTACCAGCACCAAGATCCTGGTAATCGCCGGCTTCCTGCTGCTCGGGTTCGCATCCGGCACTGGAAGCTGGGCGCATTTTTCGGAGCCCGCGGTGCGCACGTCGACGCTGAGCCTGCCGACGCAGTTCGTGGTCAGCCTGCTCTGGGTGATGTTCGGCTATAGCGGGTGGAACGCGGCGACCTACGTAGCCGAGGAGGTGCGGCGTCCCGAGCGCACGCTGCCGCTGGCGCTGGCGATCGGGACGGGCGTGGTGGCGATCATCTATCTGCTGCTGAACGTGATTTACATTTACGCGACGCCGCTCGAGAACATGAAAGGCGTGATCGCGGTGGGTTCGGTGGCGGCGGCGAATCTCTTCGGGCCGCGGGTGGGCGGGCTGTTTTCCGCGCTGCTGGCGATTTGCATCGTATCCACGGTGAATGCGGAAGTGACCATCGGACCGCGCGTCTATTACGCGATGGCGCGCAACGGGGCGTTTTTCCGGTCCGCGGCGGCGGTGCATCCGCGGTGGCATACGCCGGTGGTGGCGATCGTGGCGCAGGGCCTGTGCGCGATGGCGATGACGGTGACGCCGTTTCCGCAACTGGTGATCTATATCGGGATGAGCCTGACGTTGTTTACGGTGCTTTCCGTGGCGTCGCTATTCGTATTCCGGCGGAGGCGGCCGGGCTGGCAGCGTCTGCGCGCGCTCGAATTCGGCTGGCCGGTGATTCCGCTGCTGTATATCGCGGTGGGGACGGCGATGATGGTGTACGGCGTGATCTCGCATCCGCCGGCGTCGCTGAGCGCGTTTGCGACGGTAGGGCTCGGGGCGCTGGTGTACCGGGTGTTTATCCGCGCGCGCGAATAGGCGCTCAATCCAGCGGTTTGCCGACCTGCATCTTCTGGGTGTCGTAGGCGAGGTGCTTGCCGCAATCGAGGCAGACGACGTAGGTCTGACCGGGCGGAGAGCCCTTTCGCGACGGCGGCGTCACCGGACGGCTGAGCCGTTTGTGCGGACATCCGAAGAGCAGGTCGAACAACCTGTGGATCATCCTTTCTCCCCTTGGTTCCAGTGTGTCACACTATGCCAATGGTGCCCCAAGCGCAGAGCGTAGTGGAACGTCCGACGAGGGTTCGGTACTGGGTAATTGTATTCGCCGTTACGCTCGCGGTGATCACATATATCGATCGTGTTTCATTGTCGTTCGCGAAGCTGGATATTGCCCGGGACCTCGGCCTTTCTTCGGACCAGATGGGGTGGGCCTTCGGGATGTTCGGGCTGGCTTACGCGATCTTCGAAATGCCCGGCGGGTACCTGGGCGACTGGCTGGGGCCGCGCAAAGTGCTGTTGCGCATCGTGGTGTGGTGGTCGGCGTGCACGGCGGCCACGGGATCGGCGTTCAATCTGGCCTCGATCTCGACCACGCAGTTCCTGTTCGGCGCGGGCGAGGCGGGATGCTTTCCGAACCTGACGAAGGCGTTCACCACCTGGCTGCCGGCGCGGGAGAAGACGCGGGCGCAGGGGATCATGTGGCTGGCGGCCCGTTGGGGCGGGGCCTTCACGCCGCCGTTGATCTACTTCATCATGAGGCACGTGGGCTGGCGCAATGCGTTCCGGCTCTTCGGCCTGATCGGCGTGGTCTGGGCGGTGATTTTCTACCGCTGGTACCGCAACGATCCGATGGAAAACCCCAAGCTGAACCAGGCCGAGCGCGACCTGCTGCAGCGCAGTGCCAAGCTGGCCGCGGGCCACGGCGACGTGCCGTGGGGCCGGTTCCTGCGGTCGCGGCAGGTCTGGATGCTGTGCTGGCAATATTTTGCGCTCAGCTACGGCTGGTATTTCTATATCACGTGGCTGCCGACCTATCTGCACGAGGCGCGCCACCTGGAGCTGGGGACGACGGCTTGGTTCGGCATCCTGCCGCTGTTTTGCGGCGGGTTGGGCAACCCGGCCTCGGTGGTGGCGGGCGGATGGCTGGCGCGCCGCACCGGCAGTCTGACGCTGGCGCGGCGGGCGATGGCCTGCCTCGGTTTCGCGGGGGCGGCGGCGTTCCTGGTGCTTTCGACCTACATGCACGATCCGCTGGCGGCGATCCTGGCGATCGGCATGGCGAGCTTTTCGAACGACCTGGTGATGCCGGGCGCGTGGTCGGCGGCGATGGATATCGGCGGGAAATACGCGGGAACGCTTTCGGGCGCGATGAACATGTGGGGCAATCTGGCCGGGTTCGCGGCGCCGGTCGTGATCGGGTACCTGTTGAAATGGACGCACAGCAACTGGAACCTGACGTTTTACGTGTCGGCGGCGGTTTACGCGACGGGCATTGTGTTCTGGCTGCTGCTGGATCCGGTGACGCCGCTGGAGAAGGCGTAGGGCGGCAGGGCGGGGTGGGCGTCCGGCCCCGTAAATCGGGGTATGGCGCGGTTTCCGAAGCGATCTCGGCGCATTCAGCAGCCCGCTAGTTTAAGATTGTCAGCATCGCCGGCGCGCTCGGTTGTCCGCCGACTGTAACGACTACCTGCGCGTCCCCGGCGGCCACTGAGCTGGGTACCCGAAAATTAATCTGGGTCACGCCCACGGACCACGCTGGAACGCCAACGAAGAGAATGTCCGCCGGCACGTTGCCCACAGTGAGTGCGACGTTCAGCGCCGGCGACGGCACCGCTGCGCCGGCGGTTACGGCTGGTGTGGCGCCAGTCGGGACCGGCGGCGAGAGTGGCCCCTGGCCGGTAATGAAAAGCGTGATCAAGTCTCCGCGCCGCGCGCTTCCTATAGGAACAATTCGGGCGCCGTCAGTGAAAACACCTGGCGAGGCATTGGAAAGCTGAATGGCTTGGCTCGTGGTGCGTCCATTGACGGCCACCGTGACTGTTGCACTACCGGCACCGGTCTCGAAAGGAATCTGCGCATTGATCTGCACGGGCGACGTGTAATAGAGCGGCGCCGCCGTTCCATTCACGCTGACCGACACTCCCGAGAGCGTCGTGGGCAGCGGCGTCTGGGAAGCGCTACTCGTTCCCTGCGAAAGCCCCGACCCGAAAATAGTCATGATCGCGCCTGGCGAGAGTGAGCTTAGAAATGATGCGGCGTTTAGTACGCCGTTGGGTGCAATCGTGGGATCTGAGCCGCCACTCGCGCTCACGCGTATCGTGCTCGTAAATATCTGCGCGATTCCGGTTCTCGTGTCCGTCCAAAACACGTGAAAGGTGCCGTTCGCATCCACGGTCATCTGGTTGACATCCCCACCGTTGTTCGTGAAGAAGCGCTGGCTAAAAGGGATCTTTGTCGGATCTGAAGGCGGCGGCACGTGATTCTGGGCGGGGTCGTAGATCGCGTCCGAGACCGGCACACTGGCACTAAAGGTCAGCCCGCCATCGTACGAAGCAGCAAAACGAGTCCGCCATCCGAGATCATCCGTATTCTCCCGCCGGTCATACCAACTGACTCCGACCACTCCCTGGTTGTTCACCCCGATAGACGGTTGGATGTCGTTGGGGCCTGTACCGGGAGCAGCCCGGGGCACATCGTCGTTCACTTTTACCTTTGCGCCCCAGGTGAGTCCCCGATCGGCGGACGACGAGACGTAGATTTCGGACCTTCCCGAACTACTGTCGGGCCACACTGCATAGATGCGATCGCGACTGGCGCCACTCGAGGAATCAGCCGCCAGCAGGGACAGGAAGGTTGTATTGCTGTTATTTGACTTCCCCCTAAGCTGAGTGTGTTGGTCCAATGAGCGACCTCGATGGCAGGCGACAAATGCGCTCCGCCGTCGGTTGAGCGCGTCGCAAGAAGTCTCCCGCTTTCACCGGACAGGATCGAATTCAGGACAACCGTTCCGTCCGATAAGACCACGGGATTGCTTGGATCGCCCCCCAGGCCGGTGGCGCCGACCGGCCCGGTGAAAGTAATACCGCCGTCTGAAGAGTAATATAGAACCACAGCCTGGGTCTTATTGGCATCCTGCACGGCCCCGACAATATAAATTCTGCCATCATAGCGCCCGCCGGTATTGTCGACAGCGAGCCAAGAACGGTCCAGAAGGTTCAGCCGAATCGGGGCCGACCAGGTCAGACCGCCATCATTCGACCGGTAAAACTCGCAATACCCATTGCCATCCGAGTCATGCAAAAAGTAAGCGCCGCCGGTGCGGCTCATCGCGTAAGACGGGTCTACCGATTGTCCGGCGCCCGTCTCCAGGGTGGCATGCCATGTCGCGCCGCCATCGGTTGACACATAAACAACCGAATGGTCTTCTGTTCGCGAAGGATCGTAGATCATGGAACCGCCGATCAGCAACTGTGGATTGCTGGGGTGTGCGGCCCAGGCCGTTTCGCCGTGATAGCGATCGGGCCGGTCAGTGGACACTCTGACGTTCGGTCCGGCTACGATCGCCGGACCGTTTGACTGCGCGAACACGTGTGGGATGTAAAGGCAGAGGAATGCTGGAAACAGGACGTATTTCAGAAGAGAAGGAACATGGGATGAGTGCGACATATTGGTCCTTTTAAAATGAGCGTGCGCGGAAGTTATCTAAAAAGTTGCGGTGACCCTCGCGACGAACGATCGCGGCGCTCCGGGCATAATCGAGCTGACACCCTGCGCGCCTGCATAATATCGCCGGTTGCCAACGTTTTCCGATGTGACCGCAAGCCGGTAGCGCTCGTGGTCGTGCCTGTAGATCTTGTAGAAAGCACCGGTGTCAAATCGCGCGAAACCCGGCAGGAGAAATGTATTACTGAAGTCTCCGAACCTCCGGGTCATAGCCACCAAACCCGCGTGAATCCCCAATCCACGAATCTTGCCGTGATCGGATTCATAGCTTGCCCAAAGGCTTCCACTATGGCGAGGCGACCCCATCGCGATCGCACCTGCCGGATACGTGACGTCCTGGAGTAGCACAGCCATCGTGTAGGCATAGTTCATCGTCAGAGACACGGGTTTTGCGACCTGAACGGTTACATCAGTCTCCACCCCCCGGCTGCGCTCCTTGCCGAGCTGAATGGAGGCCCCCGGGTTACTTACGTCCTCGCTCGTGCTGTCGCGCTTCCGGATATCGAAAAGTGCGATGGTACCCGACACACGTCGCGCCGCCGTCGCAAGCTTTGCCCCGGCTTCGTATTGCGTTCCCCGTTCGGGCACAAGGGAAAACGCATTCAGCCCCGGTACCGTGCCGCTGCCGGCACGGGGTTTCAGAAACGCCCACCCCGGCTGTGGGAGAAAAGACTCTGTGTAATTCGCGTAAACCGAAATACTGTCGACTATCCTGTAGGTGGCACCGAGACGTGGTGAGAAGGTGTGATCGTGCGTTGGACTTCCGGAAACCCCGGTAACGGGCGAGACGACATTGCCTGTTTCCAGGGCAAGGTCGTACCGGCCACCCAGCAATAGCCGGAATCTCCGCCCGATCGCGAGTTGATCCTGTAAATACAGCCCTCCATAATCGCTTCGCAACCAGGTCGTGCCTGAGGGTCCATTGCCCCCTTTGGGCATGGGACAAGGCGCCGAACCCGGAAATGTGTAATCGGGGTGATTGATGTCGAGTGTGAGGCCGCAGAGCAATCGGCTCGGATCGGAACGGCTTTCGGTATATTCCCGGTTCAGGTCGATCCCGATGAGTACGGTATGCGCCACCGGCCCGGTGCGCAAAGATCCGACGAGATCATTTACCCAGTAGTGAGTGCGCCAGTTCTGGACGTTGTAATAATCCTGAAGCGCCATGGTGTGGCCGTCGGGATTTAGCTTCTCCGCCCACGCACCGCTGTAAATCGAGTGTGCCACCGATGATCGCTCATAGCTCCGGAAGGTCCAGTGGGGGGACAGACTCCAATCGACACTGAGACCGCCTTGTTGGTAGCACGTCAAGATGTCCGGTTTAAGTAGCAAGTGAAGTGTCCGGTTGCTTTCGGCTGCTACACTCGAATCACCTGGGCGGGGGATAGGGCTCTCCAGGGATGGAACCCGAGCATCGACCC
>Ga0209062_1003692_pt1 | contig 17257 bp, 19 predicted proteins | sample Coa_R2_2_FD_187158 | JGI IMG/M metagenome (GOLD analysis project Ga0209062, IMG submission 187158) | Surface soil microbial communities from Centralia Pennsylvania, which are recovering from an underground coalmine fire - Coalmine... | ecosystem: Environmental > Terrestrial > Soil > Unclassified...
TCCTCGATGGATTTGTGGACGAAAAAGTTGCTCTGATCTATCCTTCGCCCGTTGTCTCCGCCGGAATCGGCGTCGCGTTCACCGGATGGGTAAACGGACCCACGATTGGTTTCAAGCTGGGCGGATCCGGCGACGTGACCGCTTCCAACCGGCTGTGGCAGGAGAGACAGCCCCAACGGATTGGCTCGAGTGTGGTCGTTGATGGACTCGTCTTCACAGTCAACGCCGGTCCAGGGACCGCTCAATGTATGGAATGCCAGACCGGAAAAATCCTCTGGACCGAGCGGCTCGAAGGCGGAGAAAGCTGGGGTTCGGTCGTGATGGCAGCCGGTCGGTTGTATGTCACGAGCCGAAGAGGCGTCACCACCGTTTTTCGGCCCGATCCGGAAAAGTTCGAACTTTTGGCGATGAATGACTTGGGAGAACCGAGCAACGCGACGCCAGCCATTTCCGACGGGCAGATTTTCCTCCGCACTGACCGGCATCTCTACGGGATCGCGGAGAACTAAGAAGACTATTTGGCGTCGGCGAGTATGGTGAAATAGTTTCTGATGCACTGCCGCTCTCATCTGGCCGTGATTTCCCTTCACCGTCAGTTCGAAGAAGTCAGGGCACTCGAGGCTCTCCACCAGGATAGGTTTCGGCTCGATTTGGGTGCGCCGCCTCCTCGGGGTCTCGCATCACCTCTGTCTCGGGCACGGGCCGGTCGAGCAAAGCCATCAGCGCCGCGCCCAGGAGGAGCAAAATCGCCGCCGTAAAAAAGGACGAATCGAAATTTTTGCTGCTGGCAAAAAGCATCTGTTGCAACCGGCTTAAGACGAAGCCTCCCACGCCCCAGGCCGTGAACAGTATCCCGTAGTTCATTCCGAAAGCCCTAAGACCCCATAAATCCTTGGCGTAAGAAGGAAAGAGCGACAGGTTTGCGCCGTAATTAAATCCGATGAGGCTGGCCAACAATACAATGACGACTTTCGGACCATGCTCCGATCTCGTAACCGGAATCGCAGCAAACATCAGAGCCGCCTGGACCAGCAGCACGAGCACCAACGTCCGGCGTCGGCCTATTCTGTCCGACAATAATCCCGCGCAAATCCGTCCGCTGGCGTTGCCGATCGCCATGACAGCCACGGCCACAAAGGCGGCAGAGCCCATGGTTTTCTTAGCCATGCCGCTCACGCTGCTGATCACCATCAACCCCGCGCCCGACCCGATGAAATAGACCACCCAGAGCACCCAGAAGTTCCGCGTCAGCAGCACCTCCGTTGGGGTTAGATTAATCACTGCTGGATTGCCTCGGGAATCGACGGCGGCCGCTCCTGCAACATATCCGGCTGGTGGATTCACGAGGAATTGTGCCAGGCAACAAACAATCACCAGGAAGGCGATACCATAGATCCTCATGGAGTTTAGCAGGCCATAGTGGCTAAGCAGGTATTCAGACGTAGGCGCCAGATAGACAGGGGCCAGCCCAAATCCAGCCACGACCAATCCCGCAATCAAGCCTGTTTTCGCTCTCGGGAACCACTTCAACGCAGCCGGCGTCGCAGAGGAATAACCGAAGCCGAGCCCCACCCCCACCAGGATGCCGAATCCGATAAGCCAAGCCATATAGCTCTGGGATGTGGAGACCAGGACCAGGCCCGCCCCCACCAGGAATCCACCCAGCGATGCCGACCAGCGTGGTCCTGCTTTATCCTGGCAGCGCCCCGCGAGGATCATGGAGAACGCAAAAACCAAGCAGCAGAGCGCATAGGGATCGTTGAGCTGTGCATCCTTCCAACCAAACTCCTTCCCAATTGCCGCCTTGAACATGCTCCACGTGTAGAGCACGCCCAGGGCGAGGTTGATGCCCATTCCGGCAAACGTCACGACCCACCCGCGATGACGCGTGGGGAGCGCAGAAGTGGACGGGGCGGTCATAAAGTGATTCTTCACGGGATCTTTTCCCGGCGCAACCCGGAAGGGAGGAAAATTTGAAGAAGCAATTGAACTTTTTCTTCAAGCCTGGCATAAGGCGGCAAACGACTCTGAAAAATTGATTTCAGCTCATTCTGTAATCGGACCATCAAAAAAATGTTTCAGATAAATTAAAATGGCTCGAAACGTCCCTGGAACTTGCATTGAGAATAAATGACGAAACCGCAAGAAGGATTTTTTGCCGCAATCGGCCGCGGCGATAAGCAAGGTCTGCTGGCGTTGTCCGCAGAAGCGGGAAACGGCGTCGCTGAGCGAAAGCAAGAGAGTGAGACAAATCTAAATTGCCCTCGCTGGGTGGGGGCGGTGTCGTTGCAGGTGATTTGTGAGAGACCTTAATTGGAAATCAACCCCATGTGCTGAGCTGAAATTGTGGCCATTCTTAATTGATCGCGAACAGGAAGGGGGGTGCGGTGGGCCAGCGCATGTGGAAAAAAAGGACGACGTTCAGTCGAGGTTGAAATGGTTTTCATATGTTGAAGGCCCGCTGGACGGTTTAATTCTGTCGATAATCTAAACGCCGGCCGGGACCGTGCCTTGGGTGCTTAGAATCCGATGCCAGTTGGCCGCTCCGAGTCCAGGGGCGGAGGATTCCTCCCCCAGTAGCAATTGAGGGGTAAACAACGCGGGTGGCGCCTCCAAAATCATTCAGCTCAAGGACGACCAGATTCTCTTGTTCAACTTCAAAGATTTTCGGTCGCAAAAGTGAGAAGCTCTCCCCGGCTCAAATCCCTCTGTTGCTCCAGGAAATCAGTCTTTTGGCAGGTGAGGTCGAGCAGGAAGCCGATCAGCCGATCGGCCCGATGCTCAAAAGATCCAACAGAGGTAACCGGAGAAGACTTCGCTTTGCTTGGCCGGTGGGTTGCTCCGTGGGCGGATCGAGAATAGAGAATGGCTTCTAGCCAGGGATTGCCGTGCGCTTTTTCGTGGCCTCGCTGAGTGAACCTCACGCCTCTAACTCTGATCTATGAAATGGTGAATTGCCTGGTTGGCGTTATCTTGAAATGTAGTATTCTTCAAATCAGTAAAAAAGGTGCTCTGGTCAACCAAGTCACCTGATAACTTACCCTGTTTACTTGCATAAAAAACGCCACTTTTATACCGCTCATCCGAAATGGCATCTACAAAACGTTTTGCACCTACTTCGAGTGTATGCACCATTCCGCCCATCAATGGGAATACAATAGGCATCATCACATACTTCAACATAAACCGCATTGGAGGAGGAAGACTATCCGGTGCCTTAGTTCCCTTTGTATTTCCTGGGCTCACAACAACAAACTTGAGCTTGGGATATTTTCTTGCCATGGATAACGTCCACATGGTTTCCACATACTTGACGTATGCATAGGCTTGCAATGCATTGAACTTTTTGCCAAAATAGGATCCATCAAGGACAGCAGCAAACTCATCTACAGAAGAAGTCCTCATTGAAACTGGTTTTACTCCGAGCATCTTTACTCCAGGAACAGCTTCCGCGCTGACTGATAGAACTGTTCTCCTTAACTTGTCCCGTTTAATTAATTCCTCCGCTAGAATTACATTGCCCAAAATATTCGTAGCAGCTAATTGATTCATACCGGAAGGGGTAAGTGTCGCCGCCGTTTTCCCAATTACTCCGCCTGCATTTAAAACTATTGCATCAACGGGTTCTTTTATTTTTTCGACTGCTTTTCTTACAGAATTTGCATCCGTCACATCCCCAATAATGATTTCAAAAAGCTTTTTCCCCGTTTTCTCCTCAAGGTCTTTTTTTGCTGCCTCTGCTCTCGCTTGATTTCGGCAAAAAAGAATTACCTTTTTTGTTTCTCTCTTCAATGCCAGCTGTCGGGCAGTCTCTTTCCCAAGCCCAGCATTTGCTCCGGTTATTAAGATACTTTCATTCATTTTTTTCTATCCTTTTTATAGTTGAGACCATCCTCCATCGACCGGAATCTCGGCGCCGGTCGTGAAGGTCGCATCGAACCCGAGGAAGAGGACGGCCTTGGCGATTTCCTCCGCCGTCCCCCAGCGCTTCATCGGAACCATACCGATCATCTTCTCTCTCATCTGGGCCGCCTCGCCTTAACCGGTAAACACTTTATCGACGATCGGCGTGTCTATGGGACCGGGCGTCACCGCGTTGACGCGAATCTCCCGAGGGAGCAACTCTGCGGCGAGGGTCCGAGTGAAGGACCGCACCGAGGCCTTGGCCGCTCCGTATGCGGCATTGCCAGGCATTCCCTTGACGTTGGCGACTGAGGTCGTGAAGATGACAGAGCCTCCCCGGTTGATCAGCGGCGCGAGCTTCTGCACCGCGAAAAGCGGTCCCTTGGCGTTCAGGTTGAACATCTCATCGTAAACCGCCTCGGTTATGCTCTCGAGAGGCGCTCGGATGCTGAACCCGGCGTTGACGAACAGCAGATCGAAAGTGCGAAACTCGGCCTTCACCCGAGAGGTGAGGGCGTCGATGTCCGTCAACGATCGCGCGTCGCTCGAGACCACCAGGGCCTCCTTGCCAATCTCTTTCTGCGCCGATTCAAGGCCGGCCTGCGACCGCCCCGTCACCAGAACACGCGCACCCCTATTGAGGAGCATCTTCGCCGTGGCGAGCCCCATGCCACTGGTGCCGCCGACTGCGATTTTGTTCTTCAATGTATCCATTTCAATTGTTTCCCTAAATTCATTGTGTAGCAGTCGCGACAATATACCGGGAGAGCTGTGCTCGTCAAACAATACTTTTGCACTCGATACAAAATCCGGTAAATTGGCGGTATGCCGCGAACCTTGGAATTTAATTACGCAAAAGCCCTGGAGCAGGCCACGCGCCTTTTCTGGAAATTGGGTTATGCCGGAACATCCTTGCGCCCCCTGTTGAAAGCCATGGGCATCGGGGAAGGCTCTTTCTACAACAAGCTCAAGAGCATGGATGCCGCTTATTTGGAGTGCCTGAAACACTACAACGCTACGGTCGGACAACGACGCGGCAAGGCCCTTTTTTCGGCGCCGACGGGACAAGCGGGAGTGCGAGCGCTCTTCAAGGAGATACTCAATTGTTTGGACAATCCCCACGCGCCGTCGAAAGTTTGTCTCATGGCAGCCAGCGTGACCGGCGAAGTCCTGGCGGAACCCCGCTTAAAAAAGTTCATTGTGCAAGAAATATCAAAGATGTCTGAAGCCATGATTGCGCGGTTGAAAGCTGACCAGCAAGCGGGGCTGCTGCCTCCAGACTTTGATGCCGCAACGGTCGTCCCGATAATCATAACTTACATACAAGGACAGTGGCGAATGGCTCTGATCTCCTACAACCGCGCCCAATTTGAAAAGCAGGTCGACGTTTTTCTAACCGGGCTAGGACTCTAGTCAGACCGTGATTTTTGCTTCCAGGCGGCCTCCTGATCGCTCTGAGGAGCATTATGCCCGTTTGCGATGCTCTCCCCTGGTCTTCAGCCTGGTCAAATTCATCCGGCAGTTCTGAGAATCGCATTTTGACCTCTTTCAATTCGATCGCTCTTGCTATGACTCGAACAACCACGGCCGACGGGTTGTGGCAACCACGTCTTGCAGCCCTTCGCCGTCGACATTCCCTCCTGCACTACCCGCGCGAGCAAATCGTCAGCGGCTTGTAGCCGTCAATGTATGGATGTTTGAGCAGCACCATGTTTCTCGCACAGCGTTTGAGCGCGGCACCGGGGTGGCCATGGCAGGGTTTCTGCACCGTGGACGGAAGTATGAAATAAGCGAATTCCTTGAGGCGGCCCAGCGATCTGCGAGACCGTTTTGAGGTTCCGTACCGGTCCGCGAACGGATGCGGGCTTAGACCTTTACTGTTTGGGGCCTGCAATCTCAGTAGAGCCCCCAATTCCCGGTAGAACAAAAGGCGCATGCCTAAGCTGACGCCAATCGAAATACAACCAGACGCGTTCACTCGAACCGAGAGGCTTTTCAAAACGGAAAGCGAGGACTCTCGGAGAGCCTCGCAGACTGAGCTTCAGAACTTGGACGACAAACCCATTGCCCATAATCTGATCACCGGTTCTCCAGGTCCTCTGACCAAATAGAAGGTCATTAGCCGATTTCAACGCACGGCTGAGCCCGATCGGCTTCGTCGCCTCGGTATCGAGGAGGTCAGCCTTCTTGGCGGCGAGGACAAGGGTAAACGCGTCCGGTCGCGTCACCACAATCGGCACACTACCTGGGACCAGGATCCGCATTGTTCGCGGCAAAGCCAGGTGGCGGTAAGCGCGATCGAACGCGACGAAGGCGGAAGCGATGGTTGGGTCGTTGAGGACAATTACATCGCGGTCTCCTATTTCCGGCGAATTCGGAAAGGCACAGGCCTGAGCCATCGCCGCCGGGATGTACGGGCTAATAAGAGCAAGCCCGGCCCTGGCCGCCAGCGCCGCTGGAATGTGAGCAACTACCAGCCAAAGCGCGACGCACCAGGCCAGCGCTCGAACCGAGCTGCCCATCCTTATGTAGCTTTCTGGCGCCGCAAGGTGGACCAGAAATGAAGCCATCACGCCGAAGGCACCGACAGCAACAAAAGCCAGGTTCTTGGTGAGCGGAGCAACAGTTGAAGCGGGCACGAGAGCTAATAGCATTGCGGTGGCCCAAAAACGCGCTGTTCGGTCCTGGCGCAGGATGGGCCAGAAGACCAACCCGCATACAAGGCTAAAGTAACCGAACATCGCGGTGATTATAAGTTGCCACTTGGTATCAAACCCCAGCACGGCCTCCGGCGGCAAGCCACTCAGCTGTCCGCCCATTAATCCGCTTACGCGGGGCACGAGGTTCTTCAAAAACAGCAGCGGTGTGTACCCCGGATCAATATAGAGCAGGAAATTTCGCACCCCATAGCCCGAACTGACATACACAACTCGCCAGCCAATCAGGACTATGCCAGCAGGAATCAGGCTGAAGAACCGCGAGCGCCACCCGGCTGGTTCCAAGACCAGCGCATAGGCTAGCAAGAAAGCAAGGCTGGAAGCTCCGCCCTCGTTGGACAAGATGGAGAGGGCCAGCCACAAGGCCGAGCCCACCATCCAACCGCGAGACCGGCTCGTCCGCCACCGATGATGGGCATCCAGACAAATCAGCCCGAACACGAGCGAGACAAAAAAGCCCCGATTGGCCACGTACATCACCGGAAAATAGGTATTCTTGTCCAACAGGAACAAAAGCCCCGCAAGCCCGGCGATCAAGGTGCCTCGTGGAACAACTCTAGCCGTTTCAGCACCAGCGTGGGTTGTCGAGGAAGCACCAGGTCCAAAGGACCACAACTTTCGGTACAGGTATGCCACTAAGAAGACGGCTGCGGCATACCAAGCGATGCTGTGGGCGTGCATGAGAGCCGGAGTGTTTGGAAAGATCCGGTAGTCCAGCCAATGCGTGAACGCGGTAACGGGCCGAAAGAGAGCCGCGTGCCAGTCTCCGGCACCCCACCAAGGTGCAATCCCGTACTCAGCAGCGCGCGCAGCGGCACCTGGTCCGTGAAGGTACCCAAAAAGCTCACGGAGAACGGTCCCCAGTTTCCCTGAATCCGTGGGAACAAACCCGGTATCGACCGCATGTGCCGGCAGTTCCGCCGGCTTGAGCTGCGTGAGCCGTTGAATCAAATCGTCCCCGAAAAGGCCGCAATGCAGTGCAGGAAGCATGAAAAGGATAGCTGCGAACGTCAGACCAAGCGGAAACGCGCGATGGCTTAGCAGGTTTCCAACTAGTCTGATCGCTCGCCACTCGTTCGCCTTTCGTGGGGGATCCCGGGCAATAACTGATTCCATGCAATTTCATGTAGATCGACAATCCCGGGGGCAAATTCTCACGAACGCCACACAGAGGAACAGCTGTCTACAAAAGCCAAACAATCAGACGGAAAGCTTCGCCCCGAATGCCGAATCCGCTCGCGAGTATTGCGATCCAGACATTTTCCGGTACTCGGCTGGACTCCACAGATGGCCAACCACCGCCACGGTTGAACTCGACCACCCGTGTTCGGTTAGTCATCAAAACACACGACACCCTTTCCGCCGCCAATGCGCTATAAAGAGAACGTGTCGATTTCTGTCGCGATCGTCGAGGACGACAACGAGGCGAGAAAAATCCTGGCAGCGTGGCTCAGCCAGGCTCCCGGTTTTAACCTCGTCGCTGATTGGGGCCAGGCCGAGGCCGCGTTTCCTTCTCTTCTGCAAAAAAAACCAGACGTTGTGTTGATGGACATCAACCTGCCCGGAATCAGCGGCGTGGAAGCGGTCCGGCGTTTGAAACGCGAATTACCCGCCACTCAGTTTGTCATGCTCACCGTTTACGAGGATGCGGACCACATTTACGATGCGCTTGCCTCGGGGGCGACCGGGTATCTTCTGAAAGAGACTCCGCGAGAAGATCTGCTTAAAGCCATCCAGGATGTGCATCACGGAGGCTCGCCAATGACCAGCAACATCGCCCGAAAGGTCGTCCAATCTTTTGGCCAGGCCAGGGCCGTTTCCAGCAGCGCTGAAGAGCTTTCTCATCGCGAAAAGGAAGTGCTCGAGTTGCTGGCACAGGGCTACCTGTACAAGGAAATCGCCGAAAAGATGAACGTCAGTATTCCGACGGTGAACACGTACGTGCGCCGGGTCTATGAGAAGTTGCATGTGCGTTCCCGCGGACAGGCGGTGGCCAAATATGCCCATTTGTCCCCCAGTTCCCGGCCGCCCTGAAGAATATTGTCATGAGTTTTAATGACGTGTCCCCTTCATTAATGACGCTAACCTTTTTGCTCACCAGGTCGTCTGGTGATATGGTACCTGACCGGTTCGGAGAACCGATCCCCGCGGCCAGCCACAAGCGTAAAGGCGTTTTGTGGTTTGGGATTGGGGACGCACCCCGCCCGGTTATTGAACACTTAAAACCCCGAAATCATGAAAACACCTATGAAAAACCCCAGGCTGTCTCTGTGCACGCGACTGGCGGCCGCTTGCCTGTGCGCCGGAGCTTTCGTCAGCCCAATCCAGGCTCAAACGTACACCAACATCGTTATTACGAAGTTTGACGGGACCGAACCCTTCCAAAACCTGTTTTATTGGTGGGGCCTAAAAACCTTCTCCACCGCGGTCGATCCCACGGTCAACGCCACCACCACCCTTTCCAGCAATGACCCGGGCTCGGGCTCGCTGAAAGGCACTTCCGATTGGACCGGGACCAGCGGCGCCGGCGGCGGCGCTCCCGAGCCCCAACTCATGGTCTGGAACGCCCTCGCCGGTTCCCAGTGGAACTCCAGCGTCACCGTGAATGGCTACTACTACGACCTGAATTTCGATTTCATGGTGGATACGAATTCGGCTCGGACGACCAATGGCGATTTCGGTCATATCCGGGCCGGGGTCACCCTGAACGGCTGGAGCCAGGTGACTTTGTGGGACGTTCCCGCGTATACGAATGTGGGTTGGACCCATGTCCACGCCTATATCGATCCGACGATCCCGGGGATCGATACGATCACCGGTTTTTGGCTGAATTGGCCGTGGCAAACGGACTCGGCCAACCTGGGGTCCATCCAGGGCGTTCAGAACTTCTGGGTTGATAACATCATCTTCAGCACGAACCTGACCAAGCCGTTGAATCCGCCGACCGCCACCCTTAAACCTGCTCCGCGGGCCATCACCGGTTTGAATATCAATAGCATCGGTTCAGGTCAGTATGACCGTAATGCCATCGCGACCGTTAACCCCGAGGGTTGGGTTAACGCCACCGGTCCGGTCACCTATTCGATGACCCTGTCCAGCTATCCGGGGACCAATAACCCGAATTTCCAAAGCCACATCATGCTGGTTCCCAATCCTGGCACTGAAACCGCCCCGGACTGGAATGAGCCGAATGCCATCGTCCTGGACATTCAAAACCAGGCGAACGGCAACGCCGTTGCCAACTTCCGGTACAAGACCAATCAGCCGGGTGGGAACTCGATGCTTTATGGGCCCGGCACCCTCGGTTCAGTGACCTCCACCAACGGCGCGCTCGGCACCTGGTCGATGACTTTTGTCAGCAACACCAACGTAATCCTCACGGCTCCCACCGGAGCGACCAACCTGGTCACTTTCCCGGATGACCAGGCGGTGCAGAGCTTGTTTGCCGACCCGGTGATTGCCTATTTCGGCGAGCAACCGAACACCACGGCCAACATCGGCCAGGAAGTGGTCATCAGTAATATAAAGATCACCGGCACCACCAGCCCCATCAACGACTCGTTCACCGGAACAGGCATTGACACCAATACCTGGAATCTGCGGGCCTCGCAGGCTAACGACGTGTTCATCCCGCAGAACGATGCGGCGTACGTCCTGACCTGGACCTTGCCAGACCAGAACTTCAACGTGGAAGTCGCCCCGAGTATCACCGGGCCATGGAGCGATGCCGGGCTGACCAACGGCGTCATTCAGGGCTCAACCAAGTCTGTGACGGTGACGCGCAGTATGTTACCCGCTGGCAAGGCCGCCTTCTTCCGGTTGCGCAAGCCTGTTGCCACCAAGTTGCAGATCCTCCTGCCCGGCGAGACCGCCGCGCCAGGCACATTGACCGGCAAAACCGGAACACCCACGGCCCAAGCCAATGGAGTGGCCTTCAACGTGACCGTCAATGCCGTCGATGCTAACTGGAACGTGATCAATTACGTGAAGGACACGGTTCATTTCACCAGCCCTGATTCCAACGCGACCCTGCCGGCTGACGGCGCGCTGGCGAACGGAACCGGCACGTTCAGCGTTACCTTCGGCACCGCCGGTTCGCAAACCCTCACGGTTTCGGACCTGTCGGACTCGAAAATTAATTCGGCGACCAGCGCTTCTGTCACGGTTCAATAACCGCGGGTTTTAGTTTGCAATGCACAGGCGCCGGCAACCGTTGCCGGCGCCTTTTTAGTTTGTGCCGCGGGTCGAGAACTCAACCGCAGTCAGACTCCCTATCCGTTCGTGACACCAAACCCCTGCCTCGCCGACCAGCCGGCCCTATAAAGCGAGGCCCATTTTATAATTTTCATTACAGTGATGCGGCCGAAATTGGCCTCATGAGCAATCTTGATAGGATCAACACCGTCGATTACCGAACGGTCTTTCACAGGTTGGCCGAACACATCCAAAGGGTGTATTCTCTTCAGATAAATGTCGGTCCGGTAACCGGCTCCTACACTGGCCAGTTTGATGGCAGGGAAATTTGGGTTGATTTAGACAAAGACCCGGAGGAGGCAGTCTTTATCCTGGTACATTTATTTGGTCATACAGTGCAGTGGAATCTTGATGAAAACTTGCGGCGGCTGGGTCTGAGTGATGTCGGGGTCAACATGGAAGATATTCCTCGAATTTACCAATACGAACGACAAGCCTCACGGCTTGGTTTGGCTCTTATGGAGGAAACGGGTGAATTTCAGCTGGCCCGATGGCTCTCCGATCGTTTTGGAGCGGATTGGAAATTCCTTGAGCACTTTTACCGGACCGGTCAAAAGGTTCGATTCGGTTGGGAGGACGGGGCGGCTGAGCCGCTACTCTCGCCAGTTCCAATTCCAAGCTTCGTGCCCCAGCGATGGCCACCAAGAGGGTCATTCTGAATCGGGGTTCTTTGGCTTCCGGCTCATATTGACTGATCGCTTTCTCGGCAACGCCGGAGTTCATCCGCCTGTTTTGGATGAACGTCATTACCCCCCACCGCTAAAACGGCGTCGAGATCCAGGAGACGAAGTGCAGGCCGAGGTTCGGCGCGTCATCATGCTTACCTTAAAGGTGAGCTGTCGTTCGTGCACCGCCGCGGGCCTTGGGCGGTGTCGAAACCAATTCCCCCCTATTTGTCGGAGCCGCCAGGGATGTGGCGAAACGCGGCTGCTGGACGCCTTGTTTTGGGCTTGGTACGATTGGCTGTGCCGATGCAACCGGCTATCAAACACAATGCTGAGCACTCCAGGATGGGCTCGGTGATGAAGAAATTGAAAGGAGCGTTTGGATGGCTACCGGCGCTGGCCGGGTTGGCTTCATGGGTCTTGGCCGGCTTATACCCGCGGGCCCAAATGCATTTTTTCTTGCTCGGCCTGGTCACCAGCATTGTCGTTTCGGTAATTGCACACGAGCTTGCACATTTTATTGCCGCCAGGTTGCTCGGACTCAACCCATGGTGGTTCAACATCGGGCACGGTGCGATTTTATTCGAGAAGCAGTTCAGAAAGGTCAGGCTGACTCTGAAGGAATTCCCATATTCGGGTCTGGTATTCCCGCTGATCATTGGAAATGAGCAAAGTCGGGCCCGGTGGAAGGTTGTAGTAATGGTGGCAGCAGGACCTCTCAGCAATGCCATCCTGTTTGGGACCTTTTGGGTAAACACTCCCAAAATCAACGCTATAGACTTTTCCAATTGGGACCTGATCTCCTGGGAAATGTGCATTGCCAACGCTTATCTCCTGCTTGTAGCCCTTGTGCCTTTTCAGGCAACAAAAAAGACCGTAAAACTTCCGAACGATGGATTGCACCTCATCTTACTCCTGTTCGGCCAATGGCTGGGGAGTTGGGCCGAAAACCTGCGTAAGGGGTCCTGGGATCTGATTGTAAATCAGGTCAAGGCAGAAACGTTACTGAGGTTATATCGAGACCAACTGAACGACCCAACGCTGTCCCAAGACAAGCGCGTTTTGGTCTTAGACGGATTTGCAACCTGCGTCCTCATGTATGGAGCTTACGAGTTTTTGCAGGAAGCCGACTGTTATTCCCAGGAATTGTTCGAGATCAAGCCTGCAGAGTGGACAGTCAAAGGAACACGCGGAAGCATCCTCGTTGAAACAGGAGACATCGAGCGTGGAATGGCGATGCTCTCGCAGGTGATGGAGCATGATCCCAGCGCGTTCGACCGAGCCATCGCCGCGTCATTTCTCGCGCTGGGTGAATTGAAGAGGAGCAATCGAGAGTCCGCGCTCAAATGGTTGCGTATCTCGCACGATTTGGATCCGGATTGCGCATCCGCCCACCGTGTTCAATCGCTCCTGGATTCGCAGGACAATATTTCAGCGCCGTTCGCCGCGAACCCGAAGGGTTCACAGCGAGCAGCCGGGCCGTCGTAGCGCAGCGGAGACGCCCGGTAACGCCCCCAAAAAAATCGGGCCGCACCCGGTACGGGTGCCAGCAAATGTGAATGGCGTAAAGCCTCGCGAAAAATTTCAAAACCACCCGCGCGCGGATTTTGCCTTGCTCGCTGGCATCCCTGGGCGGGATGCAATTGACTTTTTGGCGCCGTTCCATGGGTCTGGCGACCTGGTCGCCCGACCCATGGCTACTCGCTGCGAACCCTGCGGGTTCGCGGTGTCTCCGGCACGAACCGCAAGCACTGTCAAACCCGCTATCATCAGCCCCGACGTAACGCCAGCCAGCACCCGAACCAATGTGCAGGCCGTTTGACCCCATCGTCATCTTGTCCAGGCCGTAAGCACAATGATGGCCAGCGGAATCACCACCCCGGCGGCAAGGCAATAGAAAGCGACTCGACGGCTCCTGCCGAATTTAAGCGCCATCACAATTCCCAGAACCGTCGTCATGATAAAGCTTACGGCCATGATCACGACGAACCCCATGAGGAACACACTGCTCAAGCTTCCGCCGGCTTTTAACCCGTGCGAGGTGTGGATCGTGGCTAAGCGCGCCAGGAAATGAGAACGATTGTGCAGGCCGAATGTCTGACCAATGCCCGACACCGCGAAGAACAACAGGAGTGGCGCAAACACACAACCCGTATACAAATGAATTGAACGTAATTTTTGCATCGTGTGTGTTAGAGTTAGACGCGCCTCACCGACCACGAACGTTGAGGCGAGGAGCGCACCTACAATAGCGTGGAGATAGAAGGCTGCCGAGCAGAAAATATGGGGCGGTGGTCGCGGGTCACTATCCCGGTCAGTCGTCGCTTCGCCGGTCCGGAGGGTCCTTTCTAGCACGGCGGGTAGGCCGCGCTGACGCACCGTCGAAAATCCTTTCACAATTGGTCCGAGGCAAGCAAGTGTGGGCAGATCCGCCTGGAAGAGCATCCCGGAGCGCCGATTTGCAATCGGCTTAAACCGTAGGACAACCCCAGCGCCGCGAATGATGCAAAACCCATCGAACCCGATAGCGCAACGCCAGCCTTCCATCCGTTAGTTAAACAATCTGTGGTCGGACGACCAAAGCCGACTGCAACTCGGCGCTCCGGCGGCCGCAACCGGACGCCCTTCAATCCGGGGTTTTGTCACCGCACTCACAATCCCGAGGAACGCGACAGAAAACGCTGTTCGCCGTGGGAGGTAAGCACCCCAAAGACAGCTGACATCGCCCCGTAGTTTCGCGTGCTCCAGCTTGCGAGTCACCCGGATCGAAAATTCTCCATTCGACCGTGAGTAGTCCGGCCTGGAACTGTCCAATGTCTTGATGAACGACACTAATCCTGAAATTCCAAGTGCTTGGAAACGCCCGCTCCAAGGCTGGCTCGGGTGGGTGATATTCGCCCTGGCGGGGGCTGTCCTGTCGGCAATCGCTTGGTGGGTTATCGGCCTGGTAACAGAGGAGCCTTTTGAGACCAATACCGCATCGCGCTTGCTGATTGCTGTTGGGATCGGGTTTGCAGTCGCAGCCGCGCTAAAGTTTCTGGCCTGGAGCGTTTGCAGCTGGGAAAACTTCAAACACGCTCTCCTGGGCTGCGCCTCCGTTGCGGGGCTGGTGGCGCTTTTTTACGCCGAGGAAGACATCCGCGGATGGCTGACCTGGCACCAGTTCAAATCGCATTGGGAGGCCAAAGGCGAAAAGTTCGATTTCGCCGACTTCATTCCGCCAGTGGTGCCCGACGAGCAGAACTTTGCGATGGCTCCTGTGGTCGCCTCGACCTACGGCCGGGTGCTGGACCACAATGGAAAAGCGAAACAACCGCAGGATGAATCCATCACCAACCAACTGCAAATGCCGCTGGCAATCGATGACGAAGGCCCGCGGAACGGCATGGGAGATTGGCAGAGAGCTATCCCGAGCAATTTGGAAGGATGGCAGCAGTATTATCGGGATCTGGCTGAGACCACCAACGTGTTCCCGGTCGCGGCACAAGCGCAAAGCCCCGGGGCCGATGTGCTCCTGGCCCTGAGCAAATACAAAACCATTCTCGAAGCTCTGCGCGAGGCCGCCGCCCGTCCCGCCTCCAGGTTCCCCCTGAATTATGAACAGGAGCAGACATTTGCCATCCTTTTGCCGCACCTCGCTCCGCTCAAACAATCTGCCGGCGTCCTCAGATTCCGCGCCCTGGCCGAACTTCAAGCCGGCCAGGCGGAGGAGGCAATGGCCGACATCCGCCTGGGTTTGAATCTCACCGAAAAGATTCGTTCCGAACCTTTCCTCATTTCGCACCTGGTCCGCATAGCGATGTTCCAAATAATCCAGCAGGCCATCTGGGAGGGACTTTACGAGCGCCGCTGGACCGACGCGCAACTCGCGCAACTGGATCGGGATCTCGCTCGGTTCGATTTTGTTGCCGATTACGTGACGGCGATGCGGGGTGAAAACGCCTGCGACGTCTCAGCCATCAATTACCTTCGCCACCACGCCAACCTGCTTGGCAGCTTAGGCGAGTTCAATAATGAAAACCGCTCCAGAAAAGTCTCCGACCTGGGCGCGTTCTTAATGCCCTCCGGTTGGTTCTATCAAAATGAAACACGCGCCTCCAGGTTCATCCTCGAAGAATTTCTGCCCGTGGCCGATGTCACTCACCACACGTTTTCCACAGAGCAAGTGGACCAGGCCGGCAAGTCCCTGGCTGAGTTGCCACACACGCCGTACACTCTCATTGCCAGGATGCTGCTTCCGGCGTTGACCAGGAGTTCCCATCGGTTCGCCTTTGCTCAAGCCTCGCTGGACCTGGCCCGGTGCGGCTGTGCCCTCGAACGTTACCGCCTGGCCACGGGGAACTACCCGGAAGAACTGAGCCTCCTTGCGCCCCGGTTCCTGGCAAGCGTCCCGGTCGATCCCATCGGCGGCCAATCGCTGCATTACCAGAGCGAACCCAACGGAAGTTTCATCCTCTACTCCGTGGGTTGGAATGGAACCGACGACGGCGGTCACATCGCCTCGAGAAAAGGCGCGGCGGTTGACCTCGATAAAGGCGACTGGGTTTGGCGGTATCCAAACTCCAAAAAATTGTGAACCGGCCGAGGCTGGGGATAGTTGGTTTTGGCCTGGGCTGCTAACACACTGCGCCACTTAGCCTTTGTCTCTTATGGCCCTGTTCGGCCAAAACAATGTCGTTGCCCGGTCTGCGGCGGAGGGGTACTTTCAGGTCATGAAAGGTCTTCGGTATATTTACTGGCAGGATGGCCGGTTCTGGCTCGGTTATCTTGAGGAGTACCCCGATTATTTGACCCAGGGCGAATCGCTGAAGGATCTCCAGGAGCATCTGCGCGATTTGTACGCAGATTTGTCCGGCGGGCACATCCCGGCCGTCCGCAAGGTGGCGGAGTTGGAGCTGGCGTGAAGCGCCGGGACCTCGTGCAGAAGCTCGAGGAGATGGGATGCGTTCTCATCCGGCATGGCGGGAAACACGATTGGTATCAAAATCCAATCACACGCATGGCGCAGCCAGTGCCTCGGCATCGGGAGATCAAAGAATTTCTTGCCAAGTCCATTTTGAAGAAACTGTCCTGAAGGCCGAACAACGGCATGCAGTGGATGCCGGGCGTGCGCTTCTGTTTGCATTTCTACGTCACTGGCCCGCCACCACTGATACCGAACGCTGTAACCGCGCTGGTCCGATCAAGAGTCCTCCCGTTTTAACTCGGGCAGGAAAGCGGTGAGCAGGCCAATCAAGGGTAGGAACGAACACACATCGATCACAAATACGATGCTGGTCGCGTCCGCCAGTTTTCCAAGCACGGCCGAAGCGATGCCGGCCATGCCAAAGGCAAAGCCAAAAAATAAACCCGCGATCGCGCCGACTTTTCCCGGCAACAATTCAGTGGCGTAGACCAGGATCGCCGGAAAGGCCGAGGCGAGGATCAGCCCGTTGATCACGCTCAACACAGCCGTCCACAAAAGGTTTGCGTGCGGCAAAAGCAACGCGAACGGCGCCATGCCCAGGATGGAAATCCAGATAACCAGTTTGCGCCCGATCCGGTCCCCGATGGGGCCGCCCGCAATGGTGCCCGCCGCAACCGCAAACAAGAAAACAAACAGGTAAATCTGCGATTGAGGTACCGCCAGGCCGAACCGCTGGATCAGGTAGAACGTGTAATAATTCGTCATCGAAGCGAGATAGAAGAACTTCGAGAACATCAGGCAGAGGAGGATGG
>Ga0209062_1003693_pt1 | contig 17252 bp, 14 predicted proteins | sample Coa_R2_2_FD_187158 | JGI IMG/M metagenome (GOLD analysis project Ga0209062, IMG submission 187158) | Surface soil microbial communities from Centralia Pennsylvania, which are recovering from an underground coalmine fire - Coalmine... | ecosystem: Environmental > Terrestrial > Soil > Unclassified...
AATGTAGCTGTAGCGTCTAATCACGCGCTGAGTACGATATTGTACGAACACTAATTAGTGTCAATTCGATTTGGAAATATGCTTGCAATCGCCATAGCTGACGGCTTTGTTTGCCGACATATATGTCGAATGACCCTTCAAGATGCATCTAAATAAACAACAAATAGAGGGTTTTGACGTCTGTTTTTCATAGAGATTCTGCAATTTTCACGAGTTTATGGTGAGTAACGAGAACGATCTGTTGAACCGCGCGAACCTGGGACTCCTTCCTGAGCCCAAGGGTCGCTTTGGGTCTTTTGGGGTAAGCTTTGTCATCAATCTCCTGGCTGGGGCCATCCTGATTCTTCTCACCATGGCTCAGGTCCACCAGGAAAGAGCGCGCAAATATCAGACGACCGAACTCATTTTTCCGGTAACGCAACCTAAGCCGTATATTCCGCCGGTTCCAAAAGTCAAGGTCATTCCTCCCCCACCGCCTCCGAAGGTCGAGCAGGCCCCGAAGATCGTCATTCCCAAGCCAAAGCCGGAGATGCCGAAGCCGGAAATAGTGAAGATTCCCACTCCCGAGGCGCCGCATCTTGAAGCCGCGCCGCCAAAGGCAGTTACCCCTCCTCCGCAGCCGAAAGTGGGACTTTTTAAGAGCGCAACACCAACTCCAGTTGCCAATAACAACTCGGCTCCCAGCGTGAAAACCGGAGGATTTGGCGATCCGGCAGGTGTAACTCCAAATCCGAATGCCAATCGCCCGGCAACCATTGCTGCTGTAGGGGCTTTTGGGAGCGCTCCAGGACCGGCACAGGGAGCAGGCGCAGCCCGCCAGGGCAGCATTCACGGCACTTCTTTCGGTTCCGGAGTTGCTAATGGCGTCCCGGGCGGGAAAGATCGTGGAACTGTCGCTTCAGCCGGCTTTGGCCATGGCGTAGTTGGAGGCACAGGCGCTCCCGGCAGCCACGGAACCGTTGCAACCGGAGGATTCTCCAGTCCAGTGAATAACGGCTCAGATGCGCCACACGTCGCAAAAGTGGAGCAGCCAGCAACGACCCCCATTGTTGTCGTTGCAAAACCACTTCCCCAGTACACTCCGGAAGCACGGCAACTGAAGATCGAGGGCGATGTCACTCTTGAAGTCCGCTTTACCGCCTCCGGCCAGGTACAGGTGTTGCGCGTGCTGAACGGCCTGGGACACGGGCTTGATCAGCAAGCCAAGCTGGCTGCCGAGCGCATCCGTTTTAAGCCTGCAACCCGCAACGGCGAGCCTGTAGACCAGGTAAGCGTGATTCATATCAGCTTCCAGCTCGCATGATGACTGGTTTAAAGTCATTGCAGTTGTAGTTGTGTCTAAATCATGAAAGCAATCATCAGGAGTCAGGAAATGTCCTTTCGCAAGTTGTGGATGACCACATTCACGGTCGTATTCGGGGTGATTACCGCGCAAGCCAAGGCGCCCAAATTTGCCCCTCCGGCTCCTCTTACTCCCGAACAAACAGCGCTGGTTCAGAAGGCAATTGCGCAGGAAAAACTGACTGTAAAGGCCATCCAGGAACATACCCCGGTAGTCCAGACTTACATCCAAAACATGCGTCCTGATCCGAAGCTTTATTCGGTCCCCGAATCGGATCAATACATGCTTGGTCGCGTTGACTTCGGCAAGACCTTCAGCAACAAAGGTTACGAAACAAAATCTGCCTCTCGTGGATTTTTTAAGGGATCTTTTAAATACGTCTCCGGCCTGACCAAAGCTTTCAACCTGAGCTACTCGCCCACTGGCTTCATGGATATGATGTTCCTTGATCCAGTAAGCTTCGACCTGCAGCATTATGACTTTTCTTACGTCCGGCGCGAATTTCTTGGTTCTGTCAGAACGATTGTCTTTGACGTGCGTCCGAAGCCAAAGACTGGGGCAGGCCGCTTCTTTGGCCGTATCTGGATTGAGGACCAGGATGGCAATGTTGTCCGCTTTAACGGCACATACACAAGCAATCCGAATGATGAAGTCACACGGTACTATCATTTCGACAGCTGGCGAGAGAACATCCAGCCGGGTGTATGGCTGCCGGTAGCAATCTACGCAGAAGAATCGAAGGGCGGGACGGGGAAAAAGGGCAGCGGCTTCCGCGCTCAGTCTCACTTCTGGGGCTACTCTCTCAAGCTGCCTACTCGCGAATCCGAAGCTGAGTCAATCACCGTCGAAAATGCTCAGGACCAGAGCGAAAATTCACAGGATGTAAGCCCTCTGGCTGCAAGGCGGCAATGGGTTTCACAGGCAGAACAGAATGTTCTTGACCGGCTGGTTCAGGCCGGCCTGCTTGCGCCTCCGAGCGACTTCGATAAGATTCTCGAGCAGGTCACCAACAACATCATCATCAGCAATAAGCTGAATCTCCCGAATGACATTCACTGCCGTGTCATGCTGACAGCTCCTCTTGAATCGTTGGCCGTTGGCAATACGATTCTCATCAGCAAGGGCCTGGTCGATGTATTGCCAACAGAAGAAGACCTGGCTGCGGTTTTGAGCTTTCAGCTGGCACATATTGTGCTTGGCCATCACATTGATACCCGGTATGCCTTCAACGATCGTCTGCTCTTTCCTGACGAGGCCACGCTTGAGCGGATTGAGATGAACCACACGCCTGTGGACAACGATGCTGCCGCCAAGAAGGCAATGGATCTATTCAATGGGTCTGTCTATCACGACAAAGCGGCAAGTGTCAGCCTTTTCTATCAGCAGCTTGTGGCCAGGGCTAAAGTTCTTCCTGCGCTGCTTACTCCCCGGCTTGGCGATTCGCTGGTAAAAGCTGACGGCACCCCGTGGATGGCCGGCTTTCTGAATCAGGGACCAAAACTGAATATGGACGACCTGACCCAGCAGGCGGCTCTTCCCCTTGGCAGCCACCTGAGAACCGATGCCTGGGATGACAAAGTTTATGCGCTGAACCTCAAGGCCGATCAAATCCTGAATCCGGGAGACAAAATGCCGCTTGAGTTGACGCCGGTTTATTTCCGCCTGCAAAGGTATCAGGCTCCGGCTGCATCTCCTTCGACGCCAGCTGCTGCAAATGCCCCCACACCGGACCAGGCTCAGCCGCAGGATCAACAAACTCCTCCTCCACCGGCAAATAATGGCGCCGCACAGCCACAGCAGAATCCTCAGTAGGAACCGTTCAATCGGTTCCTGCTGATCAAGCAATGCCAAGCTCGGGTTTCCTTTATTTGATGTATTTGTTCCTTGGCAAATTACATTTGGAGTTCACAACGTGTTTCAAAAATTTGTAGGTGCTGCTTTACTGCTCCTCCCCTTTTCGGTATTTGCCCAGGTTGCTCCGGCAACTCAAGGTGGTGGGCATTCATTATCCGCCGGAGCAGAGTATTCCAATTTTCAGCCGGATTGGGGTCCAAACCGGCTCAGCGGCATTGCCGTATTTGGGGATCTCGATAACATTTTCCTGCATAACCTGGGCATAGAAGGCGAAGCTCGCTGGCTGCATTTCCAGGAATATCATGGGCAGAAAGAAGAGCATTACCTACTGGGCCCGCGCTACAGATTTGTCCGCTTCCATCAGATTTCCGGCTATGGAAAAGTTCTTTTTGGAGGCGGCTGGATTACATATCCATACGGCATCGGCAGCGGGAGTTATTTCGCATACGCCCCCGGCGGTACTGCTGAGTACCGCCTTACACACCATTTCATTCTTCGCGGAGACTACGAATACCAGATTTGGCCGTCCGCGCCGGGCCTGGCATTTACCTTCCCAAACCCAAGTCACGGCCTGACGCCGAATGGCTTCAGCGTGGGCGTCGCTTATAAGATTTTCTGAGCAAACCTGAGACAAAAATGAAAGCCCCGGATTCGGGGCTCAGATCGCCGACAAAATCATATCAATCAAGATTCTCATCATCTCAGAGGCTAAAGCATTTTCCCGATAGGTGTAGACCAGGCATCATGCCGTCATTCTGAGCCGCAGGCGAAGAATCTCCAGCCAGCCTGGCTGAGATTCTTCCCTTCACCACCCCATCACGTGAAAACCGCACGTGATGGGTACCCCGGTTTCGGTCGTCAGAATGACGGTGGTTACACCTGCACGAAAAATACTCTAAAGCCAATGTGTTTTGTGCAGATTACGGCACGATTGAAAAGTCGTGACCTGATACAAAACAGCGGTTGTCAGCACTCTCAGCCCCGAACAAATTCGGGGCTTTTCATTTCTTCAGCAGGTTTTTAGAAGTGGTAAGCAATGCCGATGGTCGGATTATTTAGATTGAAGTAGCGATTGGTGCGGTACTGCTCCAGTCCGAAATTCGGGGCCTTCATAACAATTCCGCGATACTCGGCGCGAATGTCCCAGCTGGGGCTCAACTCATAAGCAATGCCTGCTCCATACAGAAAACCCACATTGGTGCTCTGCTTGGCGTCAAGATCGGTGGTCTTCTGGTCCTTGATCGGACCAAAAATATATCCGCCGATGCCGGCTTCCGCAAATGGATTGAAATTCCTGAAGGTAAAGTTGTAGACGTAAGCGCCGGAAATCTCCTGCATGCGAGTATGCACACGGATCGAGTTGAAGCTGGTGACGTACTTCTGAATATCCTGCTGATACTGATAGTTCAGCTCAAGAGCGCTGCGGGGCGTAAGCATGTATCGATAGCTCGCCAATGCGCCGTAGACGCCAATGGTTCCATCCTGTTGCACCGTGTTTCCCAGCACGTGGTGGGGAATTAAGGCCGTCCAGCTTAAGCTCGCGTCCTGTCTGCTTTCCTGCGCAAAACCAGCCGCTGCCGAAAATGACAGCAACGCCAAAGACAACAAAATTTTCTTCATCCGTTTCGTGAACCTCTCGCCTGCAAAAAGCACCGCAGGCGCAACGCCTCTCGGGCTCGTCAATTTTAGAATTTTGGTGGACGGCAAGCGCCCACCACGTCATTGTACCTGTCGGGCGCCGTTTGCACAGCTACCTGCTTCGTTGTTTAGACGCAACGGCCTTTTTCTCGTCATATAAAAAAGGCTGGCCGCGGTCTTCTGCCAGCGCACGCACCACTCGCATAAAGGCCAGCGCTGCATAGGAGAGGCTCCCGTGCTTTCGATAAACGAGCCACAGCCGTCGCGAACAATCGAGTTCCGGAACGGATACTCCAACCAGTTCACCACGTGCAATCTCGGTCTGCACGGACAAGGCGGGCACCAGCGCCACACCATTCCCATTGGCAACGAAGCGCTTGATTGCTTCCAGACTCGGCAACTCAACGCCGATATTTAATGGGGTTTTGTGCTTCGCAAACGATTCTTCAACCAGCTTGCGCCGCGGGGAGGCGACGTTATGCGCGATGAAGTTTTCCGCGCCAAGATCGCGGATGCGCACCTTCTTTTCTCGCGCGAGCGCGTGCTTTGGAGGAACAACAAAGACCAGATCATCGGCGTAGACGGCAATTGCGCCCAGCTGGTCATCCTCGGGCTGGAAGGAGACAATGCCAAGCTCTGCGGTACGGCGCAGCACTTCATCAGGAATACGGCTGGCCAGCGATCTCTGTACCAGAATGGATATCTGTGGGTGCCGGCGGCGGAATTCATCGAGCACGGGCAGAAGATACAGGCAGGTGTATTCGTTTGCCGCCAGTGCGAGCCTCCCGCGTTCGAGCGAGCGCACCTCTTCCAATGCGCTCGCCGCCTCATTCCGCAGGTTCAGCAGCCGGTCGGCATATTCGCGCAGAACCTCGCCGGCCGCAGTCAACGTCCCATCGCGCGAGGCCCGTTCAAAAAGCGGCTCGCCCAGTTCTTCTTCCAGTTTGCGGATTACCTGGCTTACGGCGGGCTGGGTGCGGTGCAGGCGCACAGCGGCGCGGGAAAAGCTGCGTTCCGCGATGACAGCGAGGAAGGTTTCGAGCTGAGATAATTCCATAAATAAATTGCAAGTAGCTAAGGATGAATTAAGTCATCATAAGCGATTTTTATATTAATTCAAGAAATTAAAAATTTGAATTATGCGGCAAATTTTGCGAAACTGACTTCAGTCGAGGAACTCCCGATATGGCCCAAGAGAAGCTTCTTTTCTTTGACACGACCCTTCGCGATGGCGAACAGTCACCCGGCTGCAGCATGACCCAGCATGAGAAACTCCTGATGGCTCATGCGCTTGAAGATTTGGGCGTGGACATTCTGGAAGCAGGCTTTGCCATTTCCTCTGAGGGCGATTTTGCCGCTATTCAGGCTGTCGCGAAAGAAATAAGCCGTCCGCGCATCGCGTCTCTTGCGCGGGCGAAGCGTGAGGACATTGAACGTGCGGCGGCGGCGCTCGAGCCGGCCGAGCGGCCACGTATTCATATTTTTCTTGCCAGCTCGGACATTCATCTCCAATACAAGCTGAAGATCAGCCGCGAAGAAGCGCTGGAGCAGGCGGCAAAATCAGTCGCGCTCGCGCGGACGTATGTGGATGACGTGGAGTTTTCTCCGGAGGATTCGACGCGCACAGATATCGATTTCCTCTGCAAGATTGTGCAGGCTGCCATTGATGCAGGAGCCACAACGATCAACATGCCTGATACTGTTGGCTATACGACTCCCAGCGAGTATTGCGCCATGTTCCGCAGAGTGCGCGGGTGCGTCTCGGGCGCAGACAAGGTGGTCTTCTCATCGCATTGTCATAATGATCTTGGTCTTGCGGTTGCCAACTCTTTGGCGGCCATTGATGGCGGAGCGCGGCAGGTAGAGTGCACCATCAACGGGATTGGCGAGCGGGCCGGTAATGCGGCTCTAGAGGAAATCGCGGCGGCGCTTATCGTTCGCGCTGATAAGTATCCTGTTGAGCACAACCTGAAGGCCGAGCAGCTCTACCCTGTAAGCCAGCAGCTGGCCGGAATCATCAGCTTCGCGCCTTCGCCGAACAAAGCAGTCGTCGGCAGCAACGCCTTTGCGCATGAAGCCGGCATTCACCAACATGGAGTGCTCTCGAACCCGCTGACTTACGAGATCATGACGCCCGCTTCGGTTGGTGTACCGGCGAACCGCATGGTTCTTGGCAAGCATTCAGGGCGACACGCGCTGCGCTCGCGACTGAATGATCTTGGCTATCAGCTTGGGCCCGCGGACCTTGATGCGGCTTACCGGGCTTTTACGGAGCTGGCTGATAAGAAGAAGGCTATTTACGATCAGGACCTGATCAATCTTGTTGCGCACCACAAGCGCCATGAAGATCTGATCTCAGCCGAGCCGGTCAGCGAAGCTGGTTGAAAAGCAGGCCCCTGACCCTGCCTCTTCGCTTCGCTCAGAGGCAGGGTCAGGATGACACGACAAATATTTGGAGATGACGCAATCGATGAAGCTGAAGGTTCTTATCGTCGCCGGAGACGGAATTGGCCCGGAAGTGACTGCGGAAGCCGCGCGCATTCTGCGCTCTGTGGCTGAATGGGGCGGACATGATTTCGAATTGCGCGAGGCCTTGATCGGCGGAGTCGCCATCAAAGCGCAGGGGACGCCGTTGCCTCCAGCGACTCTCGATGCCGCGCTGGAAAGCGATGCGGTGTTACTTGGGGCTGTCGGCGGAAATGAATTCAACTCTCTACCGCCGGATCGGCGTCCCGAAGCTGGTCTCCTGCAAATCCGGCAGGCTCTCGGTGGCTTCGCAAATCTGCGGCCGGCATTCGCGCATCCGGCGCTCGCGGCGAATTCGCCCCTCAAACCGGAAGTCATCGACGGAGCCGACATCCTCTTTGTGCGCGAGCTGCTCGGCGGCCTCTACTTTGGTGAGCCGCGTCAGTGGGACCGCGAAGCTGGTTCGGCCTGGAATACGATGCGTTATACCCGCGATGAAGTCGTTCGCGTGGCGCGTGTTGCCTTCAACCTCGCGCAGAAGCGGCGCAAGAAGCTGACTTCTGTAGATAAGGCAAACGTACTCGAAGTTTCGCAGCTCTGGCGCGCTACTGTCACTGAAGTTGCAAAGGACTTTCCCGAAGTTGCGCTCGAACATCAATACGTGGATGCCATGTCTATGCATCTGATGAACACACCGCGCAATTACGACGTGGTGCTGACGGAGAATCTTTTCGGTGACATTCTCTCCGACGAGTCTGCCGTCATCACCGGATCGCTGGGCATGCTTCCTTCGGCCACCATCGGCGGACAAGTGAATTTGTATGAGCCCGTCCACGGTTCTGCGCCGGATATTGCAGGCAAGGGTCTGGCCAATCCGCTGGGCGCGATTTTGACAGCAGCTATGCTGCTGCGTCATTCGGCGAATCTCGAACAGGACGCACATGCCATCGAGACCGCTGTCCGTAAAGTTTTGGAACAGGGTTACCGCACCGCTGATCTGGCGCGCAGCGAGAGGGACAAAAAGATGGTCCTTTCAACGCAGGCCATGGGCAAGCAGGTGCACGACGCGCTGAACGAGATCATTGATAAGCGGCAGGCAATGCATGCTGTTTAAAAGTTTTTTCGAGCTGTCATTCTGATGATTAAAGAAAGAACAATCCCAACGATATCGGTTAGTCAGCATCGCTGAGATTCTTCATTTCGCTCAGAATGACGAAATATAGAGCTGTGACAAACGACGGAGTAATGATGTCCGAACCAAAAACACTCTTTGAGAAAGTCTGGAAGCAGCATCTCGTCGCCGAACCCGCGAACGAGCCTGCACTACTCTACATCGATCTGCATCTGGTGCATGAGGTCACATCACCGCAGGCATTCGACGGCCTCCGCATGGCCGGACGCAAGCTGCGCCGTCCTGACCGCACCATCGCCACAGTCGATCACAATGTTCCGACCACGGCGAATCGCCTCATCATTGAGGATGCCATCGCGGCGAAGCAGATCGATGCGCTGCGGAAGAACTGCAAGGAGTTCGGCGTTGAGTTTTATGACATTCAATCACCGCGGCAAGGCATCGTTCATGTCATCGGCCCTGAACTGGGTCTCACCAAGCCCGGCATGACTATCGTCTGTGGCGATTCGCACACGTCGACGCACGGCGCGTTTGGCGCGCTGGCTTTCGGCATCGGCACTTCTGAAGTCGAGCACGTGATGGCGACGCAGTGCCTGCCGCAATCGAAGCCGAAGACCTTCCGCATTTCCGTCGAAGGCGAGCTGCCGCCTGGAGTCACGGCGAAAGACATCATTCTCGGCATCATCGGCCGCATCGGAACAGACGGCGCAACCGGCCACGTAATCGAATATGCCGGTTCGGCCATCCGTGGGCTTTCGATGGAAGGCCGCATGACCATCTGCAATATGAGCATCGAAGCGGGCGCGCGCGCCGGCATGATCGCTCCCGATGAGACGACCTTCGCCTATCTCAAGGATCGCGGCTTCGCTCCGCAGGGCAACGCCTGGGATGAAGCGGTTGCGGAATGGCGCAAGCTCAAGACCGATCCCGGCGCGAAGTTCGACCACGAACTGGTCATCAAGGCCGAAGACCTGGTTCCGTATGTCACCTGGGGTACGAACCCCGGTATGGTGGTTCCGGTGACAGACCGCGTGCCCGGCCCTACCGAGTCGCAGTCGGAAACCGACCGCCGCGCTGTGAACCAGGCGCTGACATACATGGACCTGAAACCCGGCACGCCGATGGAAGAGATCACCATTGACCGCGTCTTCATCGGGTCCTGCACCAACTCGCGTATTGAAGACCTGCGCGCTGCCGCCAAAGTTGTTACTGGATACCGCGTTCATCCGAATGTCCGCGCCATGGTGGTTCCCGGCTCGCATCAGGTGAAAGAGCAGGCGGAGAAAGAGGGCCTGGATAAAGTGTTCCTTGAGGCCGGTTTCGAATGGCGCGAGCCCGGCTGTTCCATGTGCCTGGGGATGAATCCCGACATTCTGCAGCCCGGCGAGCGCTGCGCCTCCACGAGCAATCGCAACTTTGAGGGACGCCAGGGACGCGGCGGGCGCACACACCTCGTCAGCCCGGAGATGGCCGCAGCCGCAGCCGTCACCGGCCACTTCACCGATATCCGCCAGTGGGAATTCCAAGGCGAGGAGGTTCTGGCGTAATGCAGCCGTTTCGCACACTCACATCCGTTGTCATGCCGCTTGACCGCGCTAATGTCGATACGGACCAGATCATCCCGAAGCAATTTCTGAAGCGCATTGAGCGCACCGGCTACGGCGAGTTTCTGTTCTTCGACTGGCGGCAGGACCCGAATTTCGAAACCAACCAGTCGCGCTACAAAGGCTCGCAGATTCTCGTCGCAGCGAAGAACTTTGGTTGCGGCTCCTCGCGCGAACATGCTGCATGGGCGCTCTCTGATTATGGCTTCCGCTGCGTGATCGCGCCGTCGTTTGCCGATATCTTCCACTCGAACGCGGGCAAGAACGGCATCCTGCTGATTACGCTGCCGGAAGAGCATGTGCAGACGCTGCTTGACCGCGCGGCAAAAACGGAAGGCTATAAGCTTCATGTCTCGCTCGAAGACGAAACGGTGAGAGATGATCAGGGCTTTAAAGCGAAGTTCTCCATAGACCCCTTCCGCCGCTACTGCCTGCTCGAAGGACTGGACGACATCGGCCTGACGCTGCGTCATGCCGCCGCGCTTGACGCATTTGAAAAGCAACACAATGAAAAGTTCTGGCTTACGCCCAGAGCATAAATACATACGGAGAAGAAGACTTGAGCCAGAACCCCAAGTGGAAGAGTGGAGCACTCACGGAAGGCCCCAGCCGCGCCGGAGCGCGCTCCATGCTGCGCAGCATCGGCTTTACCCCGGAAGACCTGCACAAGCCCATCATCGGCATTGCCAACACCTGGACCGAGATCGGCCCCTGTAACTTTCACCTCCGAACCATTGCTGAAGCCGTGAAACAGGGCATTCGCGATGCGGGCGGCACGCCTATGGAGTTCAACACCATCACCATCTCCGATGGCATCACCATGGGCACCGAGGGCATGAAAGCTTCGCTCATCAGCCGCGAAGTCATCGCCGACTCCATCGAACTGGTCGCGCGCGGCAATCTCTTCGACGGCCTCGTCTGTATCGCCGGTTGCGACAAGAACATGCCCGGCACGGTTATGGCGCTGGCTCGCCTCAACATTCCCGGCCTGATGATCTATGGCGGCTCCATTGCTCCCGGGCACCTGAACGGCAAGGACATTACCATTCAGGATGTTTACGAAGCCATCGGCGCGCACTCCGCCGGCAAGCTCAGCGATGCCGGGCTTGAAGCCGTGGAAGCGAATGCCTGTCCCGGCGCAGGTGCCTGCGGCGGCCAGTTCACTGCCAACACCATGGCCATGGCCTGCGAGTTCCTCGGCATCTCGCCTATCGGCCTTTCCGGCGTGCCGGCGCTCTCTCCGGAAAAGCACGCGGCGTCGCGCAAAGCCGGGGCGCTCGTGATGGAGCTTGCCCGCAAAAATATTCGCCCCAGCCAGATCATCACGCGTGAAGGGCTCGAAAACGCCATCACCAGCGTCGCCGCATCCGGTGGATCGACCAACGCTGTTCTTCACTTTCTGGCCATTGCCAATGAAGTCGGTGTCAGCCTCACCGTCGATGACTTCGACCGCATCAGCCGCAACACGCCACTGCTCTGCGATATGAAACCGGGCGGCAAGTATGTTGCAACCGACTATCACAATGCAGGTGGCAGCCGTCTGCTCGCGGCGCGCCTCATTGAGGCCGGTCTGCTGCATAAAGACTGCATCCACGTTACGGGCCGCACGCTTGCGGAAGAAGCAGCCGATGCTGTTGAAGCTCCGGACCAGGATGTGATCCATCCCGTCTCGTCTCCTATCAAGTCCACCGGCGGACTCGTCATTCTGAAAGGTAATCTCGCTCCCGAAGGCTGTGTCATCAAGGTCGCGGGCCATAACCGCCTTGAGCATCGCGGCCCAGCGCGCGTCTTCGACTGCGAAGAAGACGCCTTCCGCGCCGTGGATTCCGGAAGCATCAAGCCGAACGAAGTTCTCGTCATCCGCTATGAAGGCCCGAAGGGCGGCCCGGGTATGCGCGAGATGCTTCAGATCACGGCCGCGCTCGTCGCCATTCCCGAATTATCGGAAACCGTCGCCCTGCTCACCGATGGCCGCTTCTCCGGAGCCACCCGCGGCCTCATGGTCGGCCACGTTGCGCCGGAAGCCGCAGTCGGCGGACCCATCGCAGCCATCAAGGAAGGTGACATCATCCACTTCGATATCCCAAACCGCAAGCTCGATGTCGAGATTTCCGAGAAAGAGTTACAGTCACGGTTACAAAACTGGAAAGCCCCCGAGCCGAAGTACAAGCGCGGCGTCTTCCGCAAATACTCTGACACCGTCTCCTCGGCATCAAGAGGCGCAGTCACGAATTAACGTGAGGAAGGCGAGGGCCTTAGCCCTCGCACTTGAAGATTTTTGAGGTTGTCATCCTGAGCGGAGCGCATAGCGCGTAGTCGAAGGACCTGCAGTTCTCTAGCTCAGCTTTAGCATCAAAGGAGCCACGTCAATGAGCAACAGCTCACAAAACGACTCGCCATCGCCCAACACCACCCGCCTTACCGGCGCAGAAATCACCTGGGCCACGCTTGTCGGCGAGGGTGTCAGCGATGTCTTCGGCTACCCGGGCGGGGCCATTCTGCCTATCTACGACGCGATGCGTAAATTTCCCATCCGTCACATTCTCACGCGGCATGAGCAGGGCGCTACGCACATGGCCGATGGTTACGCGCGCGCTTCGGGTCGGGTCGGCGTCGCCCTCGCCACCTCCGGTCCGGGAGCTACCAATATGGTCACAGGTCTCGCTACGGCCATGATGGATTCCGTGCCCATCGTCTGCATTACCGGACAAGTTTCCAGCAAAGTGCTCGGCAGCGATGCCTTCCAGGAAGTCGATATCACCGGCATCACCCTGCCCATCACCAAGCACAACTACCTCGTCACGCGTACCGAAGACATCGCGCCCGCATTGCGCGAGGCCTTTCTCATTGCTCGTTCCGGGCGTCCCGGCCCCGTCCTCGTGGACATCACTAAGGACGCACAACAGGGTTCTGCTGACTTCAGCTTTGAAGCCGCAGCACCCAAAGCTTATCGCCCCCACCCGATGCGCGGCCATAACGCCGATTCCATTACCGACGCCGCGCGTCTCATCCGCGAAGCCAAGCGCCCAGTCATCCTGGCCGGGCACGGCGTTATTCAGTCAGGCTCGTATGAACAGCTCCGCACGCTCGCCGAACGCATGCAGATTCCTGTTGCCTCCACGCTTCTCGGTCTCGGCTGCTTCCCTGCCTCGCATGAGCTGTCGCTGGGCATGATGGGCATGCACGGCGAAGCCTGGGTCAATGAAGCTATCCAGAAAGCTGATCTGCTGATCGCCTGCGGCATGCGCTTCGATGATCGCGTGACCGGCACGCTCGCCACCTATGCGCCCAATGCGAAGAAGATTCACATCGAGATCGACCCTGCCGAGATCAACAAGAACGTGAAAGTTGATGTCGCCCTTATCGGCGATCTCAAGCAGGTGCTTGAAATTCTGCTCCCGAATCTCTCCAGGCGCACAAGCTCTCCCTGGCTGCGCGAAATCAACGCGAGCAAAGGTGAGTGCGCCGTGCGCGATATCAAGAACCTGCCCGACAACGGGCATCTCTACGCCGCACATGTCATCAATGACCTCTGGAACGCAACCGATGGCAAAGCCATAGTGGTCACCGACGTGGGCCAGCACCAGATGTGGGAAGCACAGTATTACAAGCACGACGAGCCGCGCACACTCATCACCTCCGGTGGACTCGGAACGATGGGTTTTGCATTACCGGCAGCCATCGGCGCAAAGATTGCCTGCCCCGACAAAGAAGTCTGGGTCATTGCCGGTGACGGCGGATTCCAGATGACCTCACCCGAGCTTTCCACCATTGCACAGGAAAATCTCGACATCAACATCGCTGTCATCAACAACGGCTTCCTTGGCATGGTGCGCCAGTGGCAGGAGTTCATCTACGAGAAGAACTACGCATCGTCACCCATCCTCAGCCCTGACTTCGTAAAGCTCGCGGATGCGCATGGCATCGCCGGCGCAACAGTCAGCAAACGTTCCGAAGTTGAGTCTGCCGTCAAAAGCGCGCGTGCATCTCAGGCTCCGTTTCTCATAAACTTTCTGGTGGAAAAAGAAGACTCCGTTTACCCGATGGTGGCCGCAGGCTCGGCGTTGCACGAAATGATCCGCCGGCCCGATAACCCTATGATCGAGACGGCGGAAGATATATAAGGACTATTTGTAACCATGCTGCATACATTTGTCGCACTCGTAGAAGACAAGCCCGGCGTGCTCACTCGCGTCGCTTCGCTCTTTCGCCGCCTCAACGTCAACATCGTCTCGCTGACCGTCGGACGATCCGAACGCCAGGGCATTTCGCGCATGACCATCGTCGCGCACTCGTCCACTTCCGCCGGCCATCGCATCATGGCCAGCCTCTACAAGCTCGAAAACGTTCTTGAAGTCGATGACATGGACCAGGTTGCGAACGTCAGCCGTGAGCTTGCGCTCATCAAGGTCGGAGCAACTCCACAGACGCGCTCGCATATCTTCGAGCTTGTTGAAGTCTTCCGTGCCCGCATCGTCGACCTCGCGCCCGAATCGCTGATGATTGAAATTACCGGCGTCGAAAGCAAGATTGAAGGGCTCATTCAAGTCCTGATCGAAAGCGGAGATCCGATCCTTGAAATTTCGCGCACCGGACGCATGGTAATGCGCCGCGGCCGCCATACCAGCCGCGTCTTGGAAGCAATGCGTGTTGCCCCCGAGCCGGAGAACGAAACGAAAAATACAGCCGTCTTCGATCTTGTTGAAGAAGAATCAAATTTTCAGAAGTAGGTTCGGTTTTCGTTTAGACCCGTCATTCTGACGACCAGCGGGAGAAAGAATCTCACGATCGTTAAGCAGAGCATCTGAGATTCTTCACTCCGCCTTCGGCTCCGTTCAGAATGACGACTCATTCGGATTTACATCGAAACAACAGGTTTTCATTAACGAAGGGAAGAAAATGGCAAAGACATACCACGATCACGATGCCGACCTCTCCATTATCCAGGGAAAGAAGGTCGCCATCATAGGCTACGGCTCACAGGGACACGCTCACGCCCTTAACCTCAAGGATTCCGGCGTACAGGTGCGTGTCGGTCTGCCCGCAGGCAGCAAATCCATTGATAAAGCAAAGAAGGCCGGCCTCGAAGTTGTTTCTATCGCCGATGCCGCTGCATGGGGCGACGTCATCATGATTCTCACGCCCGACGAAACTCAGGCGGCCCTTTACAAAGGCGAGATCGAGCAGCACCTGAAGCCGGGCAAGGCTCTCGCCTTCGCGCACGGATTTAACATTCGCTACGGCACTATTCAACCGCCCGCCGGTGTCGATGTATTCCTCGCAGCGCCCAAAGCTCCCGGCCATCGCGTTCGCGAAGTCTTTACTGAAGGCGGCGGAACGCCCGGTCTCGTCGCTGTCGAGCAGAATGCCAGCGGCAACGCGCTAGCTCTTGCGCTTTCTTATGCAAAAGGAATCGGCTGCACCCGCGCGGGAGTGCTTGAAACCACCTTCAAGGAAGAGACCGAAACCGATCTCTTTGGCGAGCAGGCTGTCCTCTGCGGAGGCACCGCCGCTCTCGTCAAGGCTGGCTTTGAGACCCTGGTCGAAGCCGGCTATCAGCCTGAGCTTGCCTATTTCGAATGCCTGCATGAGCTAAAGCTCATCGTCGACCTTATGTATCGCGGCGGACTTGCCTACATGCGCTACTCCATCTCCAATACAGCCGAATACGGCGACTACACCGCCGGCCCACGCATCGTTACTGACGAGACCCGCGCCGCGATGAAGAAGCTGCTTGCTGAAATCCAGGACGGGACCTTTGCGAAAAACTTCATCGAAGAAAACAAGACCGGCCGCAAAAAGTTCGACGCGATTCGCAAGCAGGAAGCGAACCACCAGATCGAAACCGTAGGCGCCGAGCTTCGTGCTGCGATGCCTTTCCTCGATCCTGTTGTGGTCAAGGACGGCACGCCTCAGGCCGCGCAGCCAGAGACGGTGCAGGCATAGTTGTAAGAAACCATGTGATGCCTGGGCTCATATAGCCTGGGCATCAAGGAAAACAGCGATTCACGTATGACGAAGATCCTCCTCCCTCTCGCCATACTTTTTCTCGCTCCCGTGTTTCTTCATGCACAGGCACGGCCAGACTGTGCACTTAGACCGGCATCACTCGTGCAGATGCGTCATTGCTATCGTCCGCTGCTCGTCTTCAGTCCCGGCGCTACTGATCCGCGCCTGGCAAAACAACAATCCACGCTTGATAATGCTGCCGATGACATGATGGACCGTTTCGTTCTTTTTATTCCGGTCCTCGAAAAATCAACCCATTACCAACCACCGCTTGATACTCCATATGTGCTGTTAAAACAGAAGGAATTAACCGCAATCCGCGACCGTTTTCACATTTCACAGAGCGAATTTGCAGTTCTGCTGCTTGGCGAAGACGGCGAAATCAAGCTGCGCAGCACAAATCCTGTAACGATTACGCATCTCAATAGTCTTATAGACGCTATGCCCGACCGAAAGCTCGAAATGCAGCGCCCGCATGCAAATTAGCGCCATTCAACGGTTTCTTGACGCTGATTCAACGCATCCTGGGCTAAGATGTACCATCAAAGCAGGTAAGGGTCTATGAATACAGCCAGCATCGCAACTGCCCCTGAGAGTCCTGCCCTGCCGCGCAATCCCACCCCAGTCAGTGAAATTGTGGCTGCGCTGAAGCGCGTTATACCTTTGCAGGGCATCGAGGAGCATGAATATGAGTGGTTGGCCACTCATGGCACTGAGCGTTTTGCCGAAGCCGGCGAGACGATCTTCCGTGAAGGCGATCCGGCCACACACATGACCATCATGCTGAAGGGCGAAATCCACGTGCGTCGCGAGCACGGCGGTCCTGCCGCACTATGGATCGGGCGTTCGGGCATTATTTCCGGGCTGCTTCCCTTCTCACGCATGAAGACCTATGGCGGTCACGGCTATGCCGTTTCGCCGCTCTGGGCGCTGCAGTATCCGAGGGAAATCTTTCCTGAGATGCTGAAAGCTGTTCCCTCGATGACGCAGCGTTGCGTTTCCGTGCTGCTTGACCGTGTGCGCGAAGTCACTCGCATGGAGCAGCAGGCAGAAAAGCTCAGCGCGCTCGGCAAACTTGCCGGCAATCTTGCTCATGAGCTGAACAATCCCGCTTCGGCTGCGCAGCGCGCTGCATCCGGACTGCTCGATGAGCTGCATGTTTACGGATACGAGAAGTTTCGTCTGGGAAGCCTTTGTCTTTCTGAAG
>Ga0209062_1003694_pt1 | contig 17248 bp, 17 predicted proteins | sample Coa_R2_2_FD_187158 | JGI IMG/M metagenome (GOLD analysis project Ga0209062, IMG submission 187158) | Surface soil microbial communities from Centralia Pennsylvania, which are recovering from an underground coalmine fire - Coalmine... | ecosystem: Environmental > Terrestrial > Soil > Unclassified...
CAAGCCCGATGCGCTTGATCAGGTCGAGCTGGGTTTCGAGGAAGTCGATGTGGTGCTCCTCGTCGCTCATCAGCTTTTCGAACAGATCGCGCGTGACGTAGTCCTTCACGCCGTGGCAGTAGGTCGCCGCTTCCTGGTAGAGGGCGCGCGCGCTGATCTCGGCGGCGAGATCGCAGTCGATGATCTCCTTGACGTCCTGGCCGATGCGCAGGGGATCGAGCACCTGCATGTTGGGGAAGCCGTCGAGAAAGAGGATGCGGTCGGTCAGCTTGTCGGCGTGCTCCATCTCCTCGATGGATTCCTTGCGCCAGACCTTGGCCATCTCCAGGAGACCCCAATTATGCAGCATGCGGTAGTGCAGCCAGTACTGGTTGATGGCGGTGAGCTCATGACGCAGCGCCTTGTTGAGATATTCGATGACCTTTGCGTCGCCCTGCATGCTGCACTCCGGAAGTTCTTGATCGGCGCTCTCGGTATGCGGCGCGAGCCGGATACCTGCCTAGAACGGTTCTAATTGGATTTGCGACCAATACAAGCGCTCCGGCGGGAATCCGGAACCATGAGCCACACTCTGTTGGGGAGTGTCAGGACGCGGCGAGATCGAAATCGTCGCCGGCCTCGTCGTTATCAGCAGCAAGGCTATGGGGGCAGCCCGCCTGGCAGGCCTGTGCGCAGGCTCCCAGCGCCTCGTCGATGATGGACTTGATGGTGCGCGCGCACCGCCCGCATTCGGCGCTACAGCCGAGGCAGCCGTAGATCTGCTTGGCATGGCGAACCACATCATCGGCGCCGCTGACAGCGCTGCGCACATCGTGATCAGTGATGACGTTGCAGGAACAGACGATCATGGAAACGCGGGAAGCCCCTCAGTGATGCACAAATTGAGATATTGAAGCGCAGCGAGGGATGCAAAAGGAAAAACCGCGATTTGAAGTGATTCCAAACTGCGCCAACCCCGCGATTTGCAGGCTAGAATCGATCTAACTTGATGCTGTTGCGGCAGATCAAACTCGCGCCAAGACACGGCACGCGTCGCGACCGTCAATGGGTACCGCCGCCTCCACTGCTGCCGCAGTCGCCGCCGCCGCTGTCCGCGCTGTCAGTGGAGCCGCCGCAGCTGCCGAAATCGGCCGGATTGCCGGAACTGTCGGATGAGCCGGAGGAGGAGCCACTACCGGAGAACCAGCCCGTCAGGCTCCAACTATCCGAGCTAACGGACGGGCCGGCGTCGCCGCTCTCGCGGCCCGGCGTACGCCGCGCGAACCTGCGTTCGGTCCGGACCCGGTCGGCGCGCGCGAGAAGCGCGTAGCCGACAGTCGATGTTAGACAGAGCGCGATGAGGAAGCCCATCTCCCTAGTCATTGTCTCTCCAGCGACCTCTTCGATCACACGATCGTGCGCTGCACAAATCCGGCTCAAGGCCATGATTTGTCGCCAAATGCGGCCTGCGCGTTCATCGATCGTTCAAGCGCAATGTGGAACTCTTCACCCCGACAGGTTGGCCCGGATCGACCGAGCGAGGGCCACCTTTGAGAGAGGTATCGCCATGAAGAAGACTTTGATGGCACTCCTAGCGGTTGCCACCCTGGCCGTTTCGACGGCCTCCCCTGCACTTGCCTGGCGCGGCGGCTGGGGGCCCGGCCTCGCCGCCGGATTGATCGGCGGCGCGATCATTGGTGGCGCGATCGCATCCAGCCCGTATTACTATGGTCCGGGCTATGGCTATTATGGCCCCGGCTACTATCCGCCCGGCTATGCCTATTACCCGGGCCCGACCGGCCCCTGCTATTGGCAACATCAGCGCTTCTGGGATGGCTATGCCTGGCGGGTGCGCAACGTTCGCGTCTGCGGCTGATCGTCCGATTCCCTTCCAAAGCTGTGAGCAGTATCCCGAATGGCCCCAGGTTCGGGATACCATTCATCTAATGGCCTGAAAAACACCGCTTTTTCAGGCGAATCGGGAAGACGTTTACCCGGGATTGACTGTTTTGGCGTTTTCTTCAGGGCCAACAGCCAGGTCCGGACACGGCGTTGAGAGTTCACCTAACCCGGCGCGGCTAGTCAGCGCGCCACCTCCAGGAGAGCGAAGGAAATGAAGAAGTCAGTTGCCGCCTTGGTCGCGGCTGCGACGATTGCGGGATCGTTGGTTTCGGTCACCCCGGCTGCGCGCGCCCATGACGGCGTCGGCGTCGGCATTGCCGCCGGCCTGCTCGGCGGCGCCATCGTGGGCGGCGCCATCGCGGCAAGCCGCCCCTATCCGGTCTACGGCGAGCCCGTTTATGTCGACGCTCCGCCCCCGCCCGGCGGCTGCTATTGGCAGCGCCAGCGCGTTTGGGACGGCTATTACGGCGTCTGGCGGGTCCGCCCGGTGCAGGTCTGCTATTGAACTGACTCTGCTGAGCTGACCAAGCGAGTTATCGAGAGCCCGGTCGAGATGTCGACCGGGCTTCTTTCTTTTCGTTTGATCTTCGTGGAATCAGTGCGCGGCGTTGATGGCGCTCAGCACCGCTTCGCTCGGCCAGCAATCGAGCTTCAACCCGGCCGATTTCTGAAACGCCCCGAGCGCGGCGCGGGTCTGCATGCCGGCCTTGCCGTCGATCTTGTCCTTGTAGAGCCCGATGCGGGTCAGGCCGCGCTGCATCGCCTCGACATCCTGGGTACGCAGCTGTTTGGAGGCCGACCATGGCGTGGCGAACGGCAGCGGGCTCGTCATGCGGTCACTGAGATGGCCGACATAGAGCACATAGAGATCGGAGAAATTGTATTCCTTGATCACGAAGTAGTTCTTGGTGGCGAGGAAGGCCGGGCCGTAAACGCCCTCCGGCTGCAGCAATGATGCGCTCTCGGCCTGCTCCGCCGCGCTAAGCTTCTCTCCGCGCACCGGGACAAAGCCGGCGCGCAGCCACTCGCCGATCGGCTTCGTCACCTCAGGCACGCCTTGGGTGCAATCGACATTGGCCGGCGCCTTCACCTCATAGGCCCAGCGCAGGCCGCTCTGCCAGCCCTTGTCGACGAGTTGCTTGGCCGCGGAGGCAAGCGCGTCGGGCACCGAGTGCCAGATGTCGATGCGGCCGTCGCCGTCGAGATCGACGCCATGCTGGTAATATTCGGAAGGCAGGAACTGGGTGAGCCCGGTGGCGCCAGCCCACGAGGCACGCATGTCCTTGCGGCTCACGGCGCCCTCGCCGAGCATCTTCAGCGCCAGGATGAACTCGTTGCGATAGGTGTCCTTGCGCCGACCGACATAGGCCTGCGTCGCCAGCACCCGCACCTCGTCATGGGGCAGCGTGTAGCGGCCGAAATCTGTCTCGCGGCCCCAGATCGCAAGCACCACCGTCGCCGGCACGCCGAAGCGCTTTTCGATCGCATCGAGCGAGGGCCGATATTGCTGCAGCAGCTTTTGCCCGTGCTCGGCCAGCCGCGCGATGGCGCCCTCATTGATATAGTCCGCCGGCACCTGCACGAACTCGGCCTGCGCCGGCGCGCCGGTGGCCGGCCGTCCGGGAAGGATCAGGTCGGGCAATTTGTAGTCCGGCTCGAGCCCGCGCGTCTCGCGATCGAACGTCGCGCGCGACACGCCCGCCGCTTCCGCCTCCGGCCACAGCGCGGCGATGAACTGCGTGAAGGCGGCGTCAGCGGCGCGCGCGGGCGGCGATCCGCATAGGATTGCGATCGCAGCCAGGATGACCGCCACGCGCCGCATGGACGCCGTTACCTCGTCAGCTTCTTGTATTTCAGCCGGTGCGGAATGATCGAGTCCTGGCCAAGCCGGCGCATCTTGTCCTTCTCATAATCCTGGAAGTTGCCTTCGAACCATTCGACATGGCTGTCGCCTTCGAAGGCCAGGATATGGGTGGCGATGCGGTCGAGGAACCAGCGATCGTGGCTGATGATGACGGCGCAGCCGGCAAAATCCTCCAGCGCCTCTTCGAGCGCGCGCAGCGTGTCGACGTCGAGATCGTTGGTCGGCTCGTCGAGCAGCAGCACGTTGGCGCCGGATTTGAGCATCTTGGCGAGATGCACGCGGTTGCGCTCGCCGCCCGAGAGCGAGCCGACCTTCTTCTGCTGGTCGGCGCCCTTGAAGTTGAAGGACGAGCAATAGCCACGTGAATTGACCTCGCGCTTGCCCAAGAGGATCAACTCGTTGCCGCCGGAGATTTCCTCCCACACGGTCTTCGAACCGTCGAGCGCGTCGCGCGACTGGTCGACATAACCGAGATGCACGGACTCGCCGATCGTGATGGTGCCCTTATCCGGCTTCTCCTGCCCGGTGATCATGCGAAACAGCGTGGTCTTGCCGGCGCCGTTCGGGCCGATCACGCCGACAATGCCGCCCGGCGGCAGCTTAAAGGTGAGGTCCTCGATCAGCTCGCGATCGCCGAAGCCTTTGCTCAGGTGCTCGAAATCGATGACGTTGTTGCCGAGCCGCTCGGCGACGGGAATGATGATCTGCGCGGTCTGGGTCTGCTTGTCGTTTGCCTGCTTGAGCAGCTCCTCGTAGCGCTGGTAGCGCGCCTTGGACTTGGCCTGGCGGGCGCGGGGCGAGGCCGCGATCCACTCTTGCTCGCGGGCGAGCGTGCGCTCGCGCGCCGCCTCCTCGCGGCCTTCCTGCGCCAGCCGCTTCTGCTTCTGTCCCAACCAGGAGGAATAGTTGCCCTCGTAGGGGATGCCCTTGCCGCGGTCGAGCTCGAGGATCCAGCCCGTGACATTGTCGAGGAAGTAGCGGTCGTGGGTGACGATCAGGATCGCGCCGGGATATTGGCGCAGATGGCCTTCGAGCCAGTTCACCGACTCCGCGTCGAGATGGTTGGTGGGTTCGTCCAGCAGCAGCAGCTCCGGCTGGTCGAGCAAGAGACGGCACAGCGCGACGCGGCGGCGCTCACCGCCGGAGAGCTTGGTCACATCGGCATCGTCGGGCGGACAGCGCAGCGCGTCCATCGCCTGGTCGACCTTGCTGTCGAGATCCCACAGGCCCTGGGCCTCGATCTCGTCCTGCAGCTTGGTCATCTCGTCGGCGGTCTCCTCGGAGTAGTTCACCGCGAGTTCGTTGTAGCGGTCGAGGATCGCCTTCTGCTTGGCGACGCCCTGCATGACATTCTCGCGCACGGTGAGCTTGGCATCGAGCTGCGGCTCCTGCTCGAGATAGCCGACGCGCGCACCCTCGGCGACCCAGGCTTCGCCGGTATATTCCTTGTCGAGCCCGGCCATGATCCTGAGCAGGGTCGATTTGCCGGCGCCGTTGACGCCCAGCACGCCGATCTTGGCGTCCGGATAGAACGACAGATGGATGTTATCGAGCACCTTGCGGTTGCCCGGATAGGTCTTGGACAGACCCTGCATGAAATAGACGAACTGGCGCGCCATCGCGTTCCTTTACGGAAACCTTGAGAATTGTCGGAAATTTGCTGCGGCTGATGTAGCCGCGGGGCCGGCAAAGGGCAACCGCAGGCGGGCCGTTTTCCGTTCCTTCACCACGGATGAATACGGAGCCGACACCATGTCTGCGGCGAATCAGTCCATTTGAAACTAGTTTTTAATGAATTGGGCCAAAGCTGGTTTTCGGCGCGGAAAACCGCGCTTAACGCGGCCAGAGCCGCGAATGAAAACAGCGAGCCTGCGTCATGGCCACCATCACGTCCACCAGCATTTCGCCTGCGGAAGCCAGTCACGGGCACTTCAGTGCCCTCGCCGGGATCAAGACCTTCTGGCGCGAATTCGTCGCCAAGGCCTTCCACCCCTACCGCCCGGAACTGCACTACATGCGCGGCCCCGGCCCAGCCTGGCGCGCCAAATATGGCGACGCGGCCGCGTTCCGCCTCAAGCCCCGCGATCTCTGAGCCAGCCAACCGCTTTCAGCACTCTTTGAAGCAGCAGGCCGCTTGCGCGCCAACTTCCGGCGCGCGACCATGGCACCCTGCCCGGACGGCCGTTCCGCCGTCACCCTCGCCATGATCGGATCCGCGCAATGACACGGCTGCGCTGTGCAATTCTCGACGACTATTTCAACATTGCCCTCGACGTCGCGGACTGGAACAGGATCGCCGACCGCGTCGACGTCACGGTCTTCAACCATCACTTCCAGGGCGAGGCTGCAGCGGCGTCCGCGTTGAAGGATTTCGAGATCGTCTGCGCCATGCGCGAGCGCACGCCGTTTCCCCGGACGCTCATTGCCGAGCTGCCCAAGTTGAAGCTCCTGCTCACCTCGGGCATGCGCAATGCCGCCATCGACATGGAGGCCGCCAAGGAGCGCGGCATCGTGGTCTGCGGCACGCAATGGAGCCAAGACCCGACCGCGGCGCTGACCATGGGCTTGATCCTGGAGCTCACCCGCGGCATCGGGCGGCAGAACGCGCAGATGCATGGCGGCGAAGTCTGGCAGACCTTTCCCGGCATCGAGATCGAGGGCCGGACGCTCGGCGTGGTGGGCCTCGGCAAGCTGGGCAGCAAGGTTGCAGTGATTGCCCAAGCCTTCGGCATGAAGGTGATCGCCTGGAGCCCGAACCTCACGCCGGAGCGGGCCGCGGAGGTCGGCGTCGGCTACGCCAGCAAGGAGCAGCTGTTTTCGACGGCCGACATCATCACCATCCACGTGGTGCTCAGCCAGCGCTCGCGTGGCCTGGTGAGCCGCGATGACCTCGCCCGCATGAAGCCGACCGCCTATCTCGTCAACACCTCGCGCGGACCCATTGTCGACGAACAGGCGCTGCTTGAGACGCTGCGCGAGAAGCGCATTGCCGGCGCTGGGGTCGATGTCTTCTCGGTCGAGCCGCTGCCCTTGGATCACCCCTTCCGCAAGCTCGACAACATGGTGATCACGCCGCATCTCGGTTACGTCTCGACCGACGCGCTGCGCGCCCATTACGGCCAGATGGTCGAGGCCATCGACGCCTGGTTCAAGGCTGAGCCGCCGAGGCGGCTGGCCTGAGCGAGCGCTGCCGGACCACGAAAAAGGCGACTGCCACCGCAGTCGCCTTTTGATTTGGCCCGAGACCGTGACCTGCGCCTAGCGCACGGTCACTGGGGCGCCCAGCGGCGGCACCACAGTTGGCTGGGTGCCGGGGACCGGGCCGGACATTTGCGCCGGCTGGGGCGGCGGGATCTGACCCGGCACCGGCTGGGCGGACGCCGTTGCGGTGTTCGCCGGCGGGTTGCCCGGCAGCACGACCACCCGGGTGCCGACCTTGACGCGGTCGAACAGGTCGGAGACGTCCTCATTGAGCATGCCGATGCAGCCCGAGGAGACGAACTTGCCGATGGTCGAGGGCTGGTTGGTGCCGTGAATGCGATAGACGGTACTGCCGAGATACATCGCGCGCGCGCCGAGCGGGTTGCCCGGGCCGCCGGCCATGAAGCGCGGCAGATACGGCTGGCGGTCAATCATCTCGCTCGGCGGATACCAGTCCGGCCATTCCTTCTTGCGGGTGATCTTCTGCACGCCGGTCCAGGTGAAACCATCGCGGCCGACGCGGACGCCATAGCGGATCGCCTTGCCGCCACCGAGCACGTAATAGAGGTAAGTGTTCGGGGTATCGACAACGATGGTCCCCGGCGGCTCCTTGGTGACGAAATCGACCTCCTGCCGGCGCAGATTCGGCGGCAGCTGTGCGGGAGCGGCTTCCGGCTGCTCTTCCGGCGGAAGGGCTGCAACCGTCATCGGCCGGCCGTTTGGACCGGTGGCAGCCGGCGGAACCGCGCCGGTAACACTGCCCTGACCCGCGACGTCCTCGGGCGGACGCGGCGTATTGGGATCGACATAGGCCTCCTGACCGGGAGCGGGCCGGTCGGCATAGATGACCGGTGGCGGGCCAGCCGGGCGCCCGTAACGGGGATCGTCAGGCGACATCACCGGGCCGGTGGGCTCGGCACTATTGGCATAGGCGGGAGGAGGACCTGCCGGGCGGCCATAGCGCGGGTCATCGGGCGACATCACGGGCCCGGAGGGCATGCTACGGTCGGAATAGACCGGGCGTCCGTAACGCGGATCGTCCGGCGACACGACCGGTCCCTGGCCATAGCCATACCCCTGAGCACGCCCCTGACCTGGCCCAGGCGGCGGCAGCGGAGCACCAGGCTGCGCGTCCTCATCGTCAAGCGAATCGAAATTGGGGGCCGAACCGGCCGGATAGGGCTGTGGCACCGGCGAATAGGTCGCGCCTGGAGGCACCGGATAGGCCTGCTGGGCCTGTGCAAGCGGGATCATTGCCGCGCCCGCCGCCACGGCAGCACAGATCGTCAGAATGCGTTTGATCATCATTGCCCTTGTATAGACCCCGACCGTTATGGACCCAGCCGCTATAGACCCGCAGCCATTGTAGACCCTAAGTCTTGTGGAGACCCTAAGTCGGCACCGCACCGTCAACGGTTGGATGACGGAAGATAGCGGCGCATTCAAGACAATTCCACGATAGCTGCCCTCGTTCAGGCAAAATGTGACGTTCTTTCAACGCCGTTGCCGGGAAGCCGCAGGCGGAGAAAAATGCTTCTGCTGGTTCCAGACTCCGTTCATGGCCTTCGATTTTTCACGAACGGCCGAACCGCCTTGCGGTATTCTTGAACGTGCCTGATTCGCTTTTCGAGACGTCCGCCTGTGGCGAAAGCGAATGTGGCCAATCCTGTGGTCACCGCGTTCCCTGATGGCTTTGAGGCCTTCGCAAGGCCCTCGCTTGCAAGGCGGAATCTGTTTCCCATGCTGCCCGGCTTTCGTTTCCTGTTCGCCGCCATCCTCCTGTCCATGTCGGTGCTGGTGTTTGGCCTGGGAGCAGCAGCCGTGCTGCGGGCCGCCCATGAGCAGTTTGCGGAGAGCGGATCCTGGCGCCCGGCGCCGGATACCTCGGCGGCGCAGCAGGGCGAGATGGCGGCGCCTGTGCTGGCCATGCTGCGGGTCGACCAACCTCCAGCGCCGAAAGCCGATGCGGCCCCGGTGATCCCGCCTGCCGAAGTCGCTCCCTCGGAAGCGGCGAAGACCACAGCGGTGGATTCGCAAGCCGCTCCCCAACCGGAGACTGCCAAGGCCGATACCATTGCGGTTGCGAATCCTGATACCGCCAAGCCTGAGGTCGCATCGGACTTGCCCAAGCCTGACGACCAGGAAACGCCCGCGGTCGTCGCCGTGGCGCCGGCCGGACCGGAGGCCGCACATCAGGACGCGCCCGCGAGGGCGCAGCCTGCTGCCATCCCCGAGGCGCCCGCCGCTGACACCAAGACAGCGCCTGCGGAGCCAGCCCCGACGCCGGCTCCGGCGCCCGCAGCGGCAGCGGTCTCGCCGCCGGCTCCGGCCGACGCGCCCGCAGCCGTGTCAACCACAAGCGGCCAGGCGTTCCCGGCCGCTCCCGAACAACCAAGCGCGCCGGCCGCGGCCGATCCCGCCACGGCCAATCCCGGCACGGCCAGAATCGCAACCCGCGGCGGTCCCCCCATCGTGATCGAGGAGCCCGCGCCGGCGAAGGCGGTTCGTGCCGGTCCCGATCCGAACGAGGTGAAGAAGGAAAAGGACAAGGAGCGGGCCGAGGAGCGGGCGCGGCGCCGCCGTCTTGCCGCTGCGCGCCGCGCCAGGCAGGCGCGGGAGGCGTTGCAGGCACAACAAGCCGCCAATCCGTTCGCAGCGCCCAACCAGGGCTTGCAATACGCCCAGCCCGCTCAGGCCAACGCGAACGCCCGGACACGCTGATCACGCTTCAAGCATGTCCGGTTCTGGTTGAAACAGAGCCGGGCTTCGGGTTTTTGCTCTGACGCGTTCTCTTCAGGCCAACCGGTCATCACTTCGTTCGAATACGCTACGGCTCAGGCCGGCCCGGTCGCGACCGGCGGCCCGTCGAGCTTGCCCCACTCCGACCACGAGCCATCGTAGATGGCGGGATTGGCGATGCCGAGCCGGTAGAGCGCGAGCGTCAGCACGGCGGCGGATACGCCGGAGCCGCAGCTGGTCACAACAGGCGCATCCAGCTTGACGCCAGCGCTAGCGAACGCCGCGCGCAAATCGGCAAGCGGCTTCATCGTGCCGGCCGCCGCATCGAACAGCTGATTGTAGGGCACGCTGCGGGCGCCCGGGATGTGCCCCGATCGCAGGCCCGGCCGTGGTTCGGGCACGCGGCCCTCGAAGCGATCGCGGGCGCGCGCATCGATCACCTGCTCGGCATGCGAGGCGAGATTGGCGACCAGCTGCTCCATCGAGCGCACGCGCCTCGCATCGAAGGTCGCCTTGAAGGTTGCGGGCTTCGGCGTCACCTCGCCGCTCTCGACCTTGCGTCCCTCCGCGCGCCATTTCTTCAGCCCGCCGTCGAGCAGGCGCACCTTGTCATGTCCATAGGCCAGGAACATCCACCAGGCGCGCGGGCCGGCGACCCAGCCGCCGGCATCGTAGATTACCACCGTATCGTCATTGCCGATGCCGAGCGCGCCGACATCGCGGCCGAACTGCTCCGCACTCGGAAACATGTGCGGCAACGGGTTGGAATGATCCGACACCGCATCGACGTCGAAGAACACGGCGCCCGGAAGATGCGCGGCGAGATAGTCGTCCTTCGGCAGCGGCAGCACGCCAGGCATCTTGAAGGTGGCGTCGACGACGCGGATGTTGGGATCGTTCAGATGGTCGGCGAACCAGTCGGTGGTGACGAGTGGGTCGGTGGTGGCGGTCATGGTCATTCCTTGTTCGTCATTCCGGGGCGCTCGCGAAATAGCGAGCGAACCCGGAATCCAGAAGTTGCGGCGCGAGATTCCGGGTTCACGCTTCGCGTGCCCCGGAATGACGGGGGTAAAGAGTGGATCACCCCTTCTTCTTCGGCTCCCACTTCTCTGTCGGACCGCCGGCGTCGCGCCAGGCCGCATAGCCGCCGGCGATATGGGCGACGGGCTTCAGCCCCATGTCCTGCGCGGTCTTGGCGGCGAGCGCGGAGCGTAAGCCGCCGGCGCAGTGGAAGATGAATTTCTTGTCCTCCTGGAAGATCGGCTTGGCGTAGGGGCTCTGCGGATCGATCCAGAACTCCAGCATGCCCCGGGTGCAGGAGAACGCGCCGGGGATCCTGCCCTCGCGCTCGATCTCGCGGGGATCGCGGATGTCGACGATCACCACATCGCCGCCCTGGGCTATCTTGATCGCATCAGTCGCGCTCAAGGTCTCGATCTCGGCATTGGCCTCGTCGATCAGGGCCTTGATGCCGCGGTGGATGGTCTGGGGCATTTGCTCTCCCTCTTCGCTGCTCGTTTTCTTGCCCGTCATTCCGGGGCGTCGCGAAGCGACGGACCCGGAATCTCGATCCGCGCATACCACATCCAGATTCCGGATCGGCGCGCTCTGCGCACCGTCCGGAATGACGAGTGTATCGTCTTCTCCGTCATTCCGGGGCGATGCGACAGCATCGAACCCGGAATCTCGAGCCGCATACGACGACCTCGAGATTCCGGATCAGCCCGCTCTGCGGGCTGTCCGGAATGACGAGCGCGTGGACGGCGCGTGCGGCCAACGCTACCGCACCAACTCCTTCATCGCCCCCTCCAATCCTTCGATGGTGATCGGGAACATGCGGTTCGCGAAGATGCGGCGGATGATGGTGGTGGATTCCGAATAGTCCCAGTGCTTCTGCTGAACCGGATTGAGCCAGACCGTGTGCGGATAGGTGCGGATGACGCGATCAAGCCACACCGAGCCCGCCTCCTCGTTCACATGCTCCACCGAGCCGCCGGGCACCATGATCTCGTAAGGCGACATCGAGGCGTCGCCGACGAACACGACCTTATAGTCGTGCGGATATTTGTGCAGGATGTCCCAGGTCGGCGTGCGGTCGGTGAAGCGGCGCCGGTTCTGCTTCCACACGCCCTCATAGAGGCAGTTGTGGAAGTAGAAATATTCCATGTGCTTGAACTCGCTCTTCGCCGCCGAGAACAATTCCTCGACCTGCTCGATATGGGAATCCATCGAGCCGCCGATGTCGAAGAACACCAAGACCTTCACCGCATTGCGCCGCTCGGGCCGCATATGCACGTCGAGATAGCCGTGGTTGGCGGTTTCCTTGATCGTGGTGTCGAGATCAAGCTCGTCGGGCGCGCCGGTGCGCGCGAATTTGCGCAGGCGCCGCAGCGCGACCTTGATGTTGCGGATGCCGAGCTCGACATTGCCGTCGAGATCCTTGAACTCGCGGCGATCCCAGACCTTCACCGCGCGGTTGTTGCGGTTCTTCTCCTGGCCGATGCGCACGCCTTCCGGATTGTAGCCGTGGGCGCCGAATGGCGAGGTGCCGGCCGTGCCGATCCATTTGTTGCCGCCCTGGTGCCGCTTCTTCTGCTCCTCGAGCCGCTTCTTCAGCGTCTCCATGAGCTTGTCCCAGCCCATGGCCTCGATCTGTTTCTTCTCGTCTTCGGTCAGGTATTTCTCGGCGAGCTTCTTCAGCCACTCCTCGGGGATCTCGGCCTTTTCCATCGCGTCGAGCAGGTTTTCCAGCCCCTTGAACACGCTGCCGAACACGCGGTCGAACTTGTCGAGGTTGCGCTCGTCCTTCACCAGCGCGGTGCGGGACAGATAGTAGAAGTTCTCGACCGACTGGTCCGCGAGGTCGGCGTCCAGCGCCTCCATCAGCGTCAGATATTCGCGCAAGGTCACGGGGACCTGGGCATCGCGGAGCGAGGTGAAGAATTGCAGGAACATGGGTGACAGATTGCCCGTCATCTAATGAACGTCAAGGGGCCGCATCCCAGTTTGAGCCGCTGGACCGGCGGTCTTTTTGCTCTAGAATTGCGGGGTGTTGGGCTGCGAGGCATTCAGGGGGCTTGTTCATGGGTATTTTGGCGGCACTGATCATTGGCGCGATCGCCGGCTGGCTTGCCGGCTTGATTGTCCACGGCGCGGGATTTGGGCTGATCGGCAACATGGTGGTCGGCATCATCGGCGCGCTGGTGGCGAGCTGGCTGCTGCCGCAGCTGCATGTCGAGCTCGCCAGCGGCACGGTCGGCTCGATCATCGACGCCACCATCGGCGCGGTCGTGGTGCTGGTCCTCCTGTCCTTGATCAGGCGCGCCTGACGCATTCCACAAATCCCGCAAAGAAGGCTGTTCCGCTGGCTTTTTCCTGCTAAAGCGGCATGGAACATGCTTGCAACGACAGCAGAAATCACGAGATCAAACGACGACAAGCGCGAGAGGCGAGGCAAGGCTCGATGAAATTTACCGGCACCAAGGACTATGTTGCCACCGATGATCTGAAGGTCGCCGTCAATGCGGCGATCGTGCTGGAGCGGCCGCTGCTGGTGAAGGGCGAGCCCGGTACCGGCAAGACGGTGCTGGCGGAGGAAGTGGCCAAGGCGCTGAAAGCGCCGCTGCTCACCTGGCACATCAAGTCGACCACCAAGGCGCAACAGGGCCTCTATGAATACGATGCGGTGTCGCGCCTGCGCGACAGCCAGCTGGGCGATGCGCGCGTCTCCGACATCAAGAACTACATCAAGCGCGGCAAGCTGTGGGAGGCCTTTACCTCGGAGCAACGGCCGGTGCTTCTGATCGATGAGATCGACAAGGCCGACATCGAGTTTCCCAACGACCTGCTGCTCGAGCTCGACCGCATGGAATTCCATGTCTACGAGACCGGCGAAACCATCAAGGCCAAGCTCCGCCCGATCGTGATGATCACCTCCAACAATGAGAAGGAGCTGCCGGACGCCTTCCTGCGCCGCTGCTTCTTCCACTACATCAAGTTCCCCGACGCCGACACCATGGGCCGGATCGTCGACGTGCACTTCCCCGACATCAAGAAGCGCCTGGTCGAAGAGGCGCTGCGCATCTTCTTCGAGGTCCGCGAGGTGCCGGGTTTGAAGAAGAAGCCCTCGACCAGCGAGCTGCTCGACTGGCTGAAGCTCCTGCTCAACGAGGACATCACCCCCGAAATGCTCAGAGAGCGCGACCCGCGCAAGCTGATCCCCCCGCTGCACGGCGCGCTGCTCAAGAACGAGCAGGACGTGCATCTGTTCGAGCGGCTGGCGTTTTTGAGCCGCCGCGAGGTGTGAGCGGGATACCAGATACATCTCGGTGCCGAACGTGTGGCAGCAGCGCGCGCTGCGCATTATTGTGCCCTCGCCCATCGCAACCGGGGTTTACCCCGGTTGCGCATCGTTAAATGCGCAAGTCGGGCAGGCCCGACTTGCGGTGGGAGAGGGCTGCTCCGTAAGCGGACGCGAACTCACTCGGGTGAGGGGTTTGGCTCCGCATGCGATCTCTCTCGGTTGACTCGCGGAGACAGACCCCTCACCCGAACGCGCCTGTGTCTGGCAATTGAGTTGCCCTCTCCCGCAAGGGGCGAGGGCACATCGATTGGCATCGCGCTCCTGGCTCGACAGGCTCTCGAACATCTTGATCTTGAATCGAAGCATAGTTCGAGGTTTTGCAACCCAGCATCTCACCTTCTCGCGGCGCATTTTGCGTCCGAGCTTTGCATCAATATTGCCCTCTATCAGCAAAGAGGGCGCAGGGAAGGCCGGGTGGCCGCATGCACCCGGGGCTCCCGCGCAAGACAATTGCGCAAAGAGCGCGAAAACCTCAGGGTGCAGGCGGTGACAACCGGCCTTCCCTGCGCGATGGTTTACGGCTTATAGCGTGCTCTCCCCGGTGAACCTCGCCGATTGCCACCGTCACAGCCAGCGATGCGCTTGCGCATCGTCGGCATAGCGCCGAGCCTTTGGGGCGCCAGGACCACACGATTTCGCCGTCCGCGTCCATGCCGCTCGTCAACAGGCACCTTCGCGTCCACCGCATTCCGCACCACGTTTCGTGACGATCGCGATACGCCCCTCTTACCGGCAGCGGAATGCGCAAGTTAGATCACGAATTTTGCAAAAACGAAATTGAATTATTTTTACACGCGGATCTTGAACGCCTGATCAGCTTGAACCGGCTCGCGAAATTCTCTTCCTCGCGCATGCGTTTGCGAACCGAAGGCTTCAGGATCGGGAGGCGCGAGCCGCCGGGATGACAACGCAGCCGATTCGCCCGACGGGCAATCGGCGCGACGCCGCCTACACCGGAAGTGTCAGCTCCATGAGATCCTTTGCGACGATGACCTTGCCCGAATAGGTCTCGCGCACGCCGGCGATCCATTGATCGTCGGTGACCTCGATGTCGCCGGGCACCAGATGGCTGAGCACCAGGAGCTTCACGCCCGCCGCTGTGGCGATCCTGCCGACATCCTGCGCCGTGGTGTGGCTCGCCCGCAGATGCTTGCCGAGCGTCGCGCCGTTCTTGATGCGGGCAACGAGCTTGTCGACGAACGGGGCGTAAAGCGCCTCGTGCACCAGCACGTCGGCGCCGTGAGCGAATTCCGCGAGCTTCGGATTGTATTCGGTGTCGCTCGAGAACACGATCACGCCGTCGGCGGTCGTGAACTTGTAGGCGAAATTGTCGGTGATCGGAGGATGGGGCGTGCGAAAGGCGGTGATGCTGAAGTCATCAGTTTTCAAGACCTCGCCGTCGGCATCGATGTCCCTGGCGACCAGCAGCGGGCGGGGATCGGGACGCCCCTCATCCGCGATGCGCGTCTCGACATCGAACTTGTTCAGCTCCCAAAAGGTCTTCGTCATCTCCTCGAGCCCCTTCGGGCCGAAGGAATGGATCGGGGTCGACAGGCCCGCGACCCAGGCATTGTAGAACAGGTTGCCATATTCGAGGTTGTGATCGGAATGATGATGGCTGATCACGATGTATTTCAGCGACGTCAGCGGCACCTTGGCCGCCGCCAATTGATGGCTGACGCCCATTCCGCAATCGAGCACGATGCGCGTGCCGTTGATCTCGATCAGGTTGGCCGGGTTCGAACGCCCCATCTCCACCCGCGGGCCGCCCTTGGTGCCAAGAAAGACGATCCGGGTGCGAGGCTTGCTCTCTACTTTGACCTCCGATTGAGCATGCGCCAGCGGCAGCTTCATCAATGAGGCGAGGCTTCCGAGTGTCGAAAGCTTCAAAAGGTTTCGGCGATGCAGCATTCAATCTTCCTTCCGGCACTGGCAGAATGGCATGGAGGTTCGCGCCAACCCAATCAGCCCGAGGGGAGACAATCAAGTGACCGGCTTTCACACCTTCGTCCTGTTCCTGGCGGCTGCGCTGGTCGTGGCGATCACGCCCGGGCCGGGGATTTTCTATATCGTTGCGCGGACACTGGCCGGCGGCCGCAAGGAAGGCTTGGCATCGAGCGTGGGCCTCAGTCTGGGCGGCTTGGTGCATGTGTTCGGCGGTGCCATCGGCCTGTCGGCGCTGATCATGGCCAGTAGCGAGACGTTCACGCTGCTGAAGCTCGTCGGCGCCCTGTATCTGATCTGGCTCGGGCTCAAGACCTGGCGCGAAGCGCGCGCGGTCGATCCCGCCGAGGTGCCGACGACCGGGGCGCGCCGGGCCTTTCGCGACGGCATCGTCGTCGAGGCGCTGAACCCGAAGACAGCTGCCTTCTTCCTCGCCTTCATCCCGCAGTTCATCGACCCGTCAGCAAATGTCGCCGCGCAGTTCATTTTGCTCGGGCTCGTCTCGGTCGCGCTCAACACCAGCGCCGATCTGGTCGTGACCTATTGGGCTGCCAAAGCGCGGGCCGGGCTTGCTGCGCGGCCATCCCTGATCACCAGGATGCGACAGGCATCGGGCGCCGTGATGTGCGGACTGGGAACCACACTGCTGTTTGCGCGCCGCGCATCGCCCTAGTTCAACGGCGCCAGCGTGTGCTCCAGCTGCTCCTTCGGCAGCTGCATCAGCCCGACGAAGGGCTGGCTGAGATCGGCGACCAGGAACAGGGCGCTCGAGACCGACAGCGCGAACACCAGGAGTGCTGCGATCATGAGGCGGCCGGGTTCGACGAACAGCGAATAGCTCGCAAAGATCACGGCAAGCCAGAAGATCAGGATCAAGAGGAACGGCGTCAGGATCGGCTTGTCGCCATCGGCGAACATCAAGAGGCGCACGCGCGCGATCTCGTCGGCGTTGTTCTCGAGTCGCCGCTTGATCGCGCGCTGCTCGTCATTACCGGGCGTGAGCGCCTCGACGGCGCTGCGGAGCTGCTCGGCGAGCGATGCCGCGGTGAAGGCGCTGGTCTGCGAGGCCTGCTGCTTCTCGCGCCAGATGCGGTCGACCGCGGCCGGGATCGCCTGGCGCATCAGGATGCGGACCTGCGTCGCGTCCGCCCCGTATTGCACCAGCAGCTGATCGGTCTCGACCAGGTAGGCGGCGAGCGTGCGGAAGTGGGAATCCTGGATGTCGTAGGAGGTCTTGGCCGAGGCGATCATCAGGC
>Ga0209062_1003699_pt1 | contig 17219 bp, 12 predicted proteins | sample Coa_R2_2_FD_187158 | JGI IMG/M metagenome (GOLD analysis project Ga0209062, IMG submission 187158) | Surface soil microbial communities from Centralia Pennsylvania, which are recovering from an underground coalmine fire - Coalmine... | ecosystem: Environmental > Terrestrial > Soil > Unclassified...
CGCCCGACAGCGGCCTGAGCGTGCGGGCCGTTCCGCTGAGCGAGAAGTTGTAGAGGTAGTACGTCTGAGCCGCCTGGGCCTTGGCGGGGAAGCTGATCAGCAGGGCCACGGCGCGGCTGACGTCGAGGTTCACCGGCACCGTTTTGCCCCGCGTCGTCGTGACCAGGCTGGAGGTGCGATCACCATTGCCGCTCAACACAGTGAAGCGCGCGCTGGCCGGCTGGCCGGTGGTGTCGGCATCGTCGATGCCGAAGGTGGCGTGAAAACCCCCGGAGCCGGGGACGGCGAGGAGCAGGCTGGCCGAGCCGCAGCTATTGCCGGCAAGGGCCGTGGCGGTGAGCACGCGCGTGCCGGCCACCGTGCCTTGCGCGCTATTGATGTTGACGTTGCACGATAGCCTGAAATCGGCGGCGCGCGGCGTCTGCGACCCCGGCGCCCCACGGGCCGGCCCCGGGAAACCGGCGACCGAGGCGAGCGGCCGGGATGGCACAGCGGCGGTGACGCCGGCGGATGGGGCCACAATGCTCGCGGCGCCCAGCGCCACCGACGCGAGTAGGAGATAGCGCGCGATGCATCCAATGCCATTGAGTCGGACCATCCTGCCAACGTGCCGCCGCGCTGCGCGACGTAGGGTACGTTCACCGGCAAACATGCTTCATCCTCACAGTCACTCACCTCGTTCGATTCCGCGGAGCCGTCGCCCACTATCACTTATCTTTACACCAAGCAACAGCAGCGGCCACCGACTTATACACCGCATTGTGCGCGAGCCGGTTCCGTTCGACGATGAGGTGATCTGGCTACGCGACAGGTCTTCCCCTGAAAAGCGATCACATAACGTACCTCATTGGGGCCGCAACACGTCGCCGAACGGTCGGGCGGCGGGGCGTGTCCACCGAAAGGCGGACGCGCCGGGCGCCGACGATTCATCCCCCACGATCATCCCTTGGTTGGATGGCCTCCTGACCGCCACCGGTTAGCTTGGAGGTGGAAGCGGGCGGCGGCCCTGCAAACGAAGGGGGCCGCGCTAGCGCCTAACGCCCAACGCCTTACGTCCGGGGCGGACCGCCGAGCGAAGGCGTATCGCCGCGGACGGCCAGAAAGGAGTCCGACCGATGAACAAGTACGTCACCGCCCTCACGGCGGCCCTGGGCCTGATCCCCATCGCCCTGGATAGCACCATCGTCAACGTGGCCATCGTGCCGATCAGCAAGGCGCTGCACGCCGACATCAACACCATCCAGTGGATCTTCCTGGGCTATCTGCTGTCCAACGCCGCGGTGGTATCGCTCAGCGGCTATCTGGCCAACAGGTTCGGCATCAAGCGCCTCTTCATCCTGGGCCTCGCCCTCTTCACGGGCTTCTCGTTCCTGTGCGGCATCGCCTCCAGCGAAGGGATGCTGATCGGCTTGCGGGCCCTGCAGGGCCTCGGCGGCGGCATGCTGATACCCCTGGGCATGGCCATCGCGCTGCAACCCTTCGCCGCGGAAGAGCGCGCCCGGGCCAACGTCGTGGTCGGCGTCCCCCTGCTGCTGGCGCCCGTGCTCGGTCCCATCCTGGGGGGCGTGATCATCGACAACCTGAACTGGCAGGCCATCTTCTTCATCAATATACCGTTCGGGGCGCTGGCCATCGCCCTGGCCTGGTTCGTCCTCCCGCCCGACGAAGTGGCCGCGGTGGACGGCCAGCGGCACTTCGACTACCTGGGCCTGGCCCTCTCCACGGTGGGCGTCGTCGCCCTGATCTATGCCTTCAAGCTGGTCAGCCAGACCCGGCCGCACAGCGCGACGGCCCTGCAGCCCCTGGGCGCCATCTACGGCTGGGGCTACTGGGAAGTGTGGGCGCTGGCCGGCGGCGGGCTGGCGCTGCTGGTGATCTTCGCCGTCTATTCTCTGCGCCTGCGCTTCGAGCCGGTGCTCGACCTGCGCCTGTTCGCCCGCTATGATTTCGCGATCAGCAACGTGGTGGTGTGGGCGAGCAGCATCGTCAGCTTCGGTGTGCTGTTCCTGATCCCGGTCTACCTGCAGGAGGTGCGCCTGCCGAACCTCTCGGCGCTGGACACGGGCATCGCCCTGTTGCCGATGGGCGTGGCCATGATGGTGGGCATGGTCCTGAGCGCGGGCTTGTATCGCAAGCTCGGCGCGCGCATCCCGGTGGTCCTGGGTGCCATCCTGTTTGCCGTTGCATTCTGGCAGCTCGCCGGGTTGACGCCGGCCACCGCGTCGGGCGACCTCTGGCCCTGGCTGACGCTGGTCGGCCTGAGCTTCGCGCTGACCCTCATGCCGACCCAGACGCTGGCCCTGCAGGCGCTCAGCGGCGCCGTCCTGAACAAGGCGACCTCGCTGGTCAATTCCAGCAAATTGCTGTGGGGCTCGGTCGGCTCGGCCGTGCTGGTGACGCTGTTCGTGGAGCAGAGCACGTCGCATTGGGATCAACTGCGCGGCCAGCTCATGCGCAGCCTGCCGGGCGGTGCGCTCAATCTGCACGATCCACGGGCGGTCGCGGTCTACCGGCACGTCGTTGTCCAGGCCGGGACCGGCGGCATGACCGACGTATTCAAGGTGCTCGTCTACGCATCGGTGGCGCTGGCCGTGCTGGGCCTGGCCCTGCCGGGCCGGCGGGCGGCCGCGGAGGCGCAGAAGGCGCAGGCGGCGGCCTCCTCCGAACACGCAGCCACCGTGGCGTGAACGGGATAAGGGGCATGGCATAGCCTGCTTTTTTCACGAGGATCGCAGACGACCTCCTGGCGGCGGCCTGCGGGCCGACGCCGCCGGCATCCCTGCCGGCAACGCTGGACCGGCAGGGATGCCGGCGATCCCAGGAAAGCTGCCCCGCCATAGCAAGCGCCCATGAATAGCCCAGGATAGAGCGCGACTGTGTAAGGCCCGGTCGGAATTGGTGGCCCGCGCTGGGAACTCCTCAGCGCGGGCCACTCTGTGTACCACGGGCGGTGGAGAAACCTCCACCAACATTCGGGCGAGGACGTGCTATGGTAGAAGCAAACAGGTATGGCGCAGAAGCAGCGTGCCGCCAGGTAGGAGTACAGCCCCCTGCGCGTGGCGGCGCGGCCTGCAAGCCCAACCGACTCTTGATGAGCGATAGCGGAACGTACAGCAGTCTCCGCCCGACCGCGGATCTGTGTCGCCGGCACCCTCGTTTTTGAAAGGGGGATAGCTGATGCCCCGGACAGCTCGCGACCTCGTTCCCTCGCGGTCGCTCGTCCAGGCCCTCCACCAGAGCCACGTGTTCCGCGACGTGCCTGAAGAGGCGGTCCTAGACCTCGCCGCCGCGCTGCGTCCCTGCGCCTGGCGGCCCGGCCGGGTGTTCATAGGGAGCGGCACCGCCGATGGCGGCGTCTACTTCCTGGCCGCCGGCCTGGCCCTGCTCTGCGGGCTCTCACCCGACGGCCAGCAGATCGCCCTGGACCTGCTGCAGGCGGGGGACCTGTTCGGCATCGCCCTATGGACGAGACGCTCGGCGTGCCGGAGCTGCAGGTCGTGGGCGAGCAGACCCTCCTCTATGCGCTGCCGTGGCCGGCGCTGCGCCGGTGGCTGGTGGCGCAGCCCGCCGCCCTGGATGCTGTGCTGGCGCAGAGCGTGCGGCTGCGGGCGCGGGCGCAGCAGCGCCTCCTGGAACTGGCCACCTGCAGCGTGCGCGTCCGCCTGGCGCACGTGCTTGCCCGTCTGGGGCCGGCAGGGCTGGTGAGCGGGCTGAGTCGCGATGTGCTGGCGCTGATGGTGGGTGCCAGCCGCGAGCACGTGACCAGAGCGCTGGACGGCCTGCGGGCGGAGGGCCTGGTGGCGTACCCGGCGCACGGACGTGAGATCGTGTTGTGCGACCGCGAACGTCTGGCCAGGCTTGAAGAGATTCCCCCGCAGAGCGCGAAAGTGTGATCTGGATCACAGATTTTCTCTCCCCGATGCGCTAGAGTAGGCATCAGCATCTCCCCGAATCGCTCTGGCGCCGCGTCAGAAGAATTCGCGGTGGACGCCTTCTGGTAGATGGTGGCCGAGCGGTGTCACCAACCCCTGCCAACGCTCATATCGTGACAGTGGGCCACCCGTCGAGTATGGTGCGGCGACGGGGCGAGAAAACGACGCCTTTGCGGGAGGAATGCGGCGATGACACTTCGTGTTCGGCTATCGCGGTCAACCTTGGCGTCGGTGAATTGACTCTTTCTGGTCGTCGCTCCTCCTACCCTAGCGCAGGCTGCGACCGCCTCCGCTCCTAACTCGACCTCGATTCCCGCAGTCGCGGCGGCACCACCGCCAGCCAGCCGGAGCCACGCCGCCGTGCAGGCCCGCCGGCAGGGCCTTCGGCCTCATAGCCATCCCGCACGCCTGATGCCGCGCACCGGGCCGTTGGACAACTACACGTGCTTCTACTTCTATTCGAGCGGTCCTAATCCGCCGTATCAGGGCGGCAAGTACTGCCTGAGCAGCCTGAACGGCGGACCCCACGACACGGTGGCCGTCTATATCGAGGACCAGCGCAATAACAACAACATCCAGTACAATGGCACGACCATCGGCTATGGCTACGTCGGCTGCGTGGATCCGGGCTACGGCTATTGCCTGCAGACCGGGTTCGCCCCCAACATCGGCGTGGGCACCTTCCTGCTGCACTACTGGTCGGACGGCACCGACCGCAACGCGGGGTGCTACCCGGATACGACCGTGGTGGTGAACGGTGCCGGCTATTAACCTTTGGTGCTAGTGGTATGGTGTCACAAGCTGAACTGGGCGATGGAGCGATGGACACAGCCGTCCTCATCAAAGGAGAGGCCGTCCCATTGCACCAGCACATTGAACAGGGCCACGCTGAAGGCCAGGCGCATGGTGAAGGAGCTCCAGGCGCGATGGATCGCCTTCTTGGCATGACAGATCAGGGTGAGCATCGAGAAGGTGGTCTCCACCAGCATGCGGTCGTTCCAGGTGCCGCGCGGGCACACCTTCAGGGTGGGCGGGTTGCCCTCCCGGCGCGCGAAGTTCTCATCGGCGAGCACCACCATCTGGGTGGCGAAGCGGGCGATCAAGGGCTGGAAGGCGCTATCGTGCACGGTGGCGGTCTCCGCCGCCCAGCCGCAGACCAGGCCCCACTGGTTGAGCACCACCGCGAGCTTGCCGCCCACGATCCAGCGATGGTTGGACAACCCCTTGCGCCCGATCCGCTCGGGCAACGGGCGCCGTTTCTCCCGGTAGGGATGGAGCAGTTCGACGCCATAGCTGTCGGCCACGCCCAGGACGGTCGGCTGAGCCAGGAAGCGCTGGGTCCAGTCCTGGTGGGTGGCGAAGAGCCGGAACAGGCGCGTGCGCTCGGGCACGCGGGGGAAGAGCGGCCGGTAGTCGCGCGCCAGCCAGCGGTAGAAGGCCCGCTCCCCGCCGCCCTTGAGCGCGAAGAGCAGGGCCAGGGTGACCACCTCGCTGGGATAGAGGTGGGCTTGGGGGTGTTTGGGCACCTCGCGCATCGCTTCGTCGATCCGACAAAACAGCTCCGTGATAAAATCCACGGTGGTCATGGGGCACTCCTCTCCTCTGTTGTCTTGACACCAACAGCATTGAGGCCGTCCCATGGCCCTGTCAACTAAGCGGCCGGGCGGTGTGAGTTCGTACTTTTTCATGGGCCTGCGAAGGCTGTGCGCCCGGCGCTCCAGCGTTGCAGATTCTACGAGCGTTGACCACCGACCCACTTAGCACCAAAGGTTATTATGCCGCCGTGCGGCTTATCACTAGCGGTCCTTCGATTGGCGGGATTTACCCTCCGGGAGGGTCCTACGAAAACCCACCAGGCCGACTTGATGGTGTGGATGACGCACGTATTGACGTTGTGGTGTATTCGGGAGTGGCGTTTGACGTTCCCTAGTTGTACTTCTGTGAGGTAGCTATGGATGAAAATGCGAGATCCGTTTCGATCTTCCAGCGGTTGGTGGATGCAAAAGCGGAGGTACGTCGTCAAGCAATATACGACATCGGCATCATTAGAGGACAGATTGCGGAAGCCCTGATTGCGCTATTGGACGATCCTGACTGGAGAGTGCGTATGGACGCTGCCCGTACCATTGAGCACTTCCCGAGCCCTGGCGCGGTTAAACCGCTGTTGCGACTACTTCACGACAAGCATAGTGAGGTTCGGCAGGCTGCCGCCCAATATGGCATACGTGGCCTTGGTACGCCGGCAATCCCGCTTCTTGAGCCGTTGTTAGCTGGCGGTAACCCTGATACGCGAACCGGCGCCGCCATCGCACTCGGTAGGCTGATGTCTATTGAGTCTGTGCCTGCACTTGTGCACGCACTCGAAGATCCCACCGCCACAGTGAGAGCTGCGGCCGCAACAAGTCTAGGGGCAATAGGTGGGGGCACCGATGACACGGACGTTGCGCTCATTGCGGCTCTGAGTGACGAGAACGACGATGTCCGCGCGGCAGCAGCCGGCGCTCCAGGACAACTGTTTGCAGAGCGAGCAGTCGAAGCGTTGATCTCAGCGTTGAGCGACGAAAGCCCCGCAGTTCGCCGATCCGCAGTTATCAGCCTAGAGCAGATTGCATCGTATCACGAAGATAGGAAAAGTGAAGTCCTTTCTGCCTTAGAAGCAGCAAAGGATTCTGAGCAAGACGAATATGTTCGAGATATAGCGATATCTTCGATCAGGAGGATGCACTGAGCGTAACGTCTGAAATCGACCTCGCGCCAGCCTCTAGTGAGCGCGCTGACCACCACCATCCCGGTGACGCGGGTGCTGGACAATCAGGGCCGGCTGACGGCGCAGGGCGAGAGCATCGCCGGCACGACCGCCTACACCGGCACCTTCGGCTACGACCCCACCGACGCGCCGATCACGTCCAGCCTGCCCAACACCGTGGCCACGGGCACCGGCTACGACGGCAAGCAGCGCCTGATCACGACCACACTCAGCGGGCCGGCGGGCGTCGGCACGCCGTTGACCAACAGCTACGGCTACGCCTACACCCCGGCCGACTGGACCAGCGCCATCACCACGGTGGTCAGCGGCCTCACCACCACCCAGACCGTCACCCACGACGTGCAGGGGCGCCTGCTCGCCGTCACCGACAGCGCCGGCACCGCCCAGGGCTGGACCTACGATGGGAACGGCAACCTGCTCAGCGGGGTGCTCAACGGCCAGACCACGCTGTACAGCTACACCGCCAGCATCACCACCAACGAGCTGCTGACCCAGACCCTCCTGGGGAGCAGCCCCATCACCAGCGTCTTCGGCGACGACCAGGATGGGGACACCACCTCCATCACCAGCACGCAGGGCACGACTGTCAAGAAGCGCGACAGGAGGGCCCGCCCGCTCTATCGTGAATCCGCGGTGGTTACAAACTCGTGCCGCAGGATGGCCAGGAGCACTCCGCCGACCAGCAGCGTCGCCCCGGTGGTCAGGATGCGGAAGCTGACCATCACGATGGCGGCGGTGGATTCGGGCAGGCCATAGGCGAGCAGCGTGCCGAGGCCGGTGAACTCGGTGATGCCGATCTCGGTAGGTATGGGCACCATGATCACCGCCAGCACCAGAACGGCGTAGATGCCCAGGGCATCCACGAAGGTGATCTGCTGCGCGCCCGCCGCCCGGATGATGGCGAAGAGGATGATGGCGTAGATCAGCATGTAGATGCCGGTGGGCACGATGCTCCGCACGGTGCGGCGCGACAGCAGCTCGCTGCCCGCGGTGAGGAATTCGTCGATGATCAGGATCAACCGCTGCCACCATCCCGCGCTGCTCCCGCCCAGGCGTCGCGCATACCCGTGCACGAACAGCCGGGCCAGGATCAGGACGACGATCCAGGCCGCCACGATGCCCAGGATGGTCGCTCGCAGCCAGGGCTGTCCGGGCACGCCGACGATCACCGCCAGCGGGACGGCGATGGCGCTCTCCAGGCCGAGCATGGCGGTCGTGGCGGTGGTGGAGCGCACCAGGGAGTGCGGTCCGAGGTGGCTCAGCCGGCCCAGCACGACGTTTTGCAGATACACGCCGGCGGGCAGGGCCTTGGTGACCTCGCCGGCGGCGAAGGCCACGGCCAGTTGCCGCCGGGGGACGGCGATGTCCAGCTGGCAGAGCAGCTCGTACCATACCAGCAAGCGGGCCGCCAGGTAGGGGAAGATCAGGATCACCACCGCGATCCAGGTGCGCTGGAAGATGGTCAGTACCGATTCGGCGCTCTCGCGCGCCGCCGCGAGGTAGGCGACGTAGGCCAGCATGCCCAGCGAGATGATGAGGGTGACGGCGATGGAGGGATTGGGACGCCGGCGGAGCAGCGGCAAGCGGCGCGGCTCGGATGCCGGCCGCTTGTCCGGCAGGCCGGCCGATGTATGGGTTGTCGCCGTTAGCTTCCCGTCGGACCTCTCTAATGCGGGGTTCTCTGCCGGCTTGTGGTTGGCCATCGCCCTTCTCCCTCTCAGCGCACGCCCTGCGCGCGCCAGACCAATACGCCGCTCAGGGCGGAGCAGAGGGCCGCGCCCAAAAACAGCACCCCGTCGCTCACCTCGGCGCTCTTCCCCGCTCCCTCCCTATATCGAGCGGCGGCTCCAGGCCTGTTCCTTATCATGGGCGGCTGATGAGCAACCGTGGTGCCGCGGTCATGATGTTCCAATGATACGCGCCCACCGGGCCGCGTGGCGGTGCTGTAAACAATCACTGCCTACCCCACTCGTTCTGCCATTCCCCCGTGAACGGCGCCCTCATCCCGCGGCGCTACCGCGGCATCCTGCGCCTCCAGAGGCCGGTTGCTCTTGCGCAAGGGGATCTCGCGCAGGAAGAGCGTTACGACCAACGCCAGGGCCAGGGCGACCGTCCCGACCAGGAACAGCTCGGTGATGGCGCTCGCCAGGCTCACCCGGATCGTATGCATGAGTTGCTCGAATAGCACCTGGCCCTGCGCACCCAGCCCCGCGAAGTCCTTCCTGATCCTGGCCGTGACGCCGGGCGCCAGCAGCACCTGCGGGTTCTGCAGCGCCGCGAGCCGGTCCGGCGGGATGGCGCGCTTCAGCGCGGCCGGCAGGTTGGACTGGAAGGCGTTGTGGAACTGATTGGTCATCACCGAGCCCAGCACGGCGATGCCGATGGTACTGCCGATGGAGCGGAAGAAGGTCAGGCTAGCCGTCACCTCGCCGAGCTGCCGGATGGGGAAGGCGTTCTGCACCACGATGGTGAACAGGCTCATCAGCGCGCCGATGCCCAGGCCCAGGACGATCATGTTGCGTATGACCAGCCCGTCGCTCGCCGTCACGTCCATGCGCGAGAGCAAGAACATGCCCACGGTGGCCACGGCGAAGCCGAACAGGGCCAAAATCTTGTAGTGGCCCGTGCGCGACATGATCTGCCCGCCGAGGATGCTGCTGAATATGAAGCCGAGCATCATCGGCGTCAGCACCGCGCCCGAGTTGGTGGCCGAGTTGCCGAGCACGCCCTGCACAAAAAGCGGCAGGTACATGATGGCGCCGAACATGCCCGCCGCGAGCAGGAAGGTGGCGCCGACGGAGATGCTGAAGATGCTGTTCTTGAACAGCGACGGCGTGATGATCGGCTCGACCACGCGCGTCTCGATGACGAAGAAGGCCGTCAGCAACACCGTGGCCGCGACGAGCAGGCCGATGATCTGGGCCGAGCCCCAGGCGTATTGCGTCCCGGCCCAGGAAAAGGCGAGGAGCAGGGCCACCGCACCGGCCACCAGCGTCGCCGCGCCGAGATAGTCGATGCTGTGCTGGCGACGCGCGCCGGCCGCGGGCAGCACCAGGGCGGCCACCAGCAGGGCGACGGCGCCGATCGGCATATTCACGTAGAAGGTCCAGCGCCAGCCCCAGTTGTCGGTGATCCAGCCGCCGGCCGTGGGGCCGATGATCGAGGAGAGGCCGAAGACGGCCGTTATCATGCCCTGCCACTTGCCGCGCTCGGCCGGCGACAGGATGTCGCCGATGATGGACAGGGCCAGGGGCATCAGGGCGCCGGCGCCCAGGCCCTGGATGGCGCGAAAGACGATCAGTTGGACCATGGTCTGGCTGGCGCCCGAGAGGGCCGAACCGAGCAGGAAGATGGCCATGCCGAGGATGAAGAAGAGCTTGCGGCCATAGATGTCGGAGAGCTTGCCGTAGATGGGCACCGAGACCGTCGAGGCCAGCAGGTAGGCCGTGGCGACCCAGGCGTAGTGCTCCAGGCCATTCAGGTCGGCGATGATACGGGGCATCGCCGTCCCGACGATGGTCTGGTCGACGGAGGCGAGCAGCATGCCGAGCATGATGCTGATCATGATCGGGATGATCTGCTGCTTGCCCAGGGGCGCTTGCGCGGCCGCCGTGCGGGGCGATCCGGCGCGGGTCTCGACCTGTGGTGCGCTTTGCGTCATGGGAGATGCCTTTCTACGTCGGTGAACGGATGGTGGGAGTACGGGAATCTAGGCCGGGCTGGCGACGCGGGCGGGCGATGAGACGGTGATACGTGCCAGCGCTTGCAAGCCCTGTACCAGGGCGGCCAGATCGCCATCGCCGAGCTGGACCAACAAGCCGCGCAGGCGCTCCTGGCCGCCCTGCCGGAGTTGTTCCACCAGCTCATGGCCCTTGGGCGTCAGCCGGACGAGTGTCCGGCGGCGGTCGCCGGGGTCCTCCGCCCGCGTGATGAGGTGCATCTGAAACAACCGGTCGGCGAGGATGCTGGCCGCCGGCTTGCCGATGCCAAGCGCGCCCGCCAGCCCTCCGACCGTCAATGCCCCCTCGGCGAGCACAAAGAGGGCCTTGAGCTGGCACATGGTCAGGTCAAGCTGCAGCCAGGCCGGGTCGGCGGCCGCGTGCTGGGCCTGCGCGATGCAGCGCTGCGCCTGCAAAGCCGCCTCGATCAACTCATCACGCCGTGTCATGGTGAAGAAGGTCTCCTCGCCGTGTATATCAGCAGTATAGCGAAATAGATTCGGATCGTCAATATATTCTAGAATTGCTATCTATTGCGGCTGCGACCGGCGCCCGGTTTCAGTACTTCCTGAAATATCTGAAGGCGGATATACTTGGGGGGTACCGCACCCGATAGTGGGCCAGCCCCTCACTCATCAATGGAGGTCCCTTGGAGCACGACGACCGGCTGTCGCCGGGTATGCAACAGTTCATCGAGAGCCTGGGCGTCTATTTCGAGCATCTAGAGATGCCCCGCATTGCCGGGCGCATCCTCGGCCTGCTGCTTGTCGCGGATCGCCCGCTCACGCTCGACGACATGGCCGCCTCGCTGCGGGTCTCGCGCGGCTCTGCCTCGACCAACATCCGCCTGGCGGTGCAGGCCGGCGTCGCCGAACTGGTCGGCTTCCCGGGCGACCGCCACGACTACTATCGCCTGGCCGATGACGCCTGGGAGCATAACATTAGGCGAGGCATCAAGCTCACCACTATGCTGCGGCGCATCGTCGAGGAGGGATTGGCCGCGCTTGAGCCCGACGACTGCGCGGCCCGCGCACGCCTCGCCGATTTGCACGACTTCTGCGATTTCTCGCTCGGGGAGCTGGCCGCGATGCTTGCGCGCTGGCGCGAGCACCATCAGGAGCGTGCCGCAACCCGCACAAGACCCGCACCGCCCTTCGATCCCGGTCGTGGGGCCTCCGCCCGGTAGGCACATCGCATATAGCTGTAGGAAAGGACCAATCCGAATGACCGGTCTAGCCCGCCTGATTCTGCGCCAGCGCTCCGCCGTGCTGCTGCTGGCGGCCATCCTGCTCGTGGCCGGTGGCGTCACCGCGACGCGCATGCAGCAGGAGCTGTTCCCCAACATCAGCTTCGACACCATCTCCGTCGTCACGGCCGATCCCGGGGCCGACCCCACCAGCGTGCTCAACGACGTGACCAAGCCCATCGAGGTCGCCGTTGCCGGCGTGCCGGGGATCAACACCCTGACCTCCACCTCCTCCCAGAACGCCTCGGTGGTGGTCGCGCAGTTCAACTACGGCACCGACATCAACCAGGCGGAAGCCAAGATCGCGGCGGCGGTTAGCGCGCTCTCGCTGCCCAGCGGAGTGCAGGCGCCCAAAGTCTCCACGATCGACTTCAGCGCTTTCCCCATCATGTACCTGGCGGTCAAGAACAACGATGCCAGAGCCTCGCTCCAGCAGACCTATACCCTTGTCAACACCCAGGTCAAGCCGCAACTGGAGCAGATCGGCGGCGTGGCCGCGGCCGACGTGAGCGGCGGGGCCAATCCGCGCGTCACTATCACGCTCCATCCCGCCGCCCTGGCGCGCTACGGACTGACCGTGGCGCAGGTCGATGCGATCTTGCAGGCCAATAACATCGGCATCCCGGCCGGCAACGTCACCAACAACGGCGTCACCCAACCTGTCGTGACCACGGGCAAGCTCACCACGCTGGCGCAGATCCGCGACTTGCCGATCACGGTTCAGGGGACAGGAGCGGCCATGGGACGTGGCGCGGCCGGCGGTCGGGGAGGATTCTCGAGTGGCCGGAGTATGACGCCCGGCTCCGGTGGGGGGACCGGCGTGGCGCCGGTGGCGCCTCGGGCGCCTCATCTGATCTATCTCAAAGACATCGCGACCATCAGCCAGGGCCAGGGCGACATCTCTACCCTGGGTACCACGCCGGGACAGATCGCCGGCATCGTGCGCGTCAACGGCCAGCCGGGCATCTCCATCTCCATCCGCAAGAACAGCGACGCCAACATCGTGACGGTCGCCGATGCCGTCACCGCCAAGGTCAAGGACCTGCAGAAGCAATACCCGCAGCTGCACATCAGCACGCTCTACGACAGCTCGACCAGCATCAAGGAATCCATCGGCAACCTGTTGCGCGAGGGTAGCCTGGGAGCGCTCTTCGCCATCGTGGTGATCTTCGTCTTCCTGCTGACGGTGCGCAGCACGCTGGTGACGGCGATCAGCATCCCGCTATCGATCTGCATCGCCATCCTGATCCTGGGCTCGCAGGGCATCACGCTCAACATCATGACCATCAGCGCCATCGCGGTGGCCGTGGGCCGCGTGGTGGATGATGCCATCGTCGTGCTGGAGAACATCTTCCGGCACATCCAGTTGGGCGAGAACCGCCGCGACGCCGTGGTCAACGGCACGGCCGAGGTGGGGCGGGCCATCCTGGGCTCGACCATCACCACGGTGGCCGTTTTCCTGCCGATCGCCTTCGTGGGCGGCCTGATCGGCCAGTTCTTCGCGCCGTTCGCCCTCACCGTCACCTTCGCCCTGATCGCCTCACTTCTGGTGGCGCTGACCGTGGTGCCGGCCCTGGGCAGCCTGCTCATCCGCAAGAAGAAAAGCCCGCCGCGCGAAACGATCTTTCAGCGCGTCTACACGCCGCTCCTGACCTGGGGGCTCGGCCACCGCGCCATCACCGTGGTGATCGCCCTGGTGCTCTTCGTGGGTAGCGTGAGCCTGGTCTCGCGCATCCCCACCGGCTTCCTGCCGCCCAGCAATGAGACCATCGCCCAGGTCTCCGTCAATCTGCCGGCCGGCGCCTCGCTGGGCCGCACCACCGGCGTGGTGGCGCGGGTCGAGCGCGAGGTGATCGCCAAACAGCCGGGCATCTCGGAGTGGGAGACCATCATCGGTTACGATAATACGGCCGCCCAGCGCTTCGGCAACTCCAATGCCAGCAATGCCGCCAGCATGATCGCGGTCTACAGCACCAACACCGATATGACAAAGGCCGTGGAGCGCCTGAATGCCGACCTCAAGCCATACAATACCGGCGGCACCGTCATCAAGGGCGAAGCGGTCCAGGGCGGCCCTCCCAACAATGTCGATGTGCAGGTAACCGGCGCCAACCAGGGTGACGTGACCGCCGCGACGCAACAGGTGCTGGCCAAGCTACGTGGTGTGTCGGGCCTGACCGACCTGCAGTCGAACTTGCAGACGCGCCAGCCGCAGGTGAACATCGCCGTCGATCCGCGGAAGGCTTTCCTGCACGGCCTGACGCCGGCCACGGCCGCCATGGCCATCCGGCAACAACTGACGGGGCAGACGGTCACCACCGTACGTCTCAACGGCCAGACCCAGGATGCCGATATCTTCGTGCAGGTCGATCCCAACGCCGGCAACACGGTGGCCAAGATCAAGGCGCTGCTGGTCGGCACGCCGCCGGTGGCGGTGGGCCAGATCGCCACCGTCAGCCCCGGCTACGGGCCGGTCAACATCGCCCGCCAGGGCCAGCAGAACATCGGCGAAGTCACGGCCGGGGTCGGCAGCTCGACCAGCACGGGCACCGTGACCAACAAGGTGTCGAGCGCCATCAATGCGCTGAGCAAGACCTGGTCCGCCAGGAACGTGACCATCCAGCAGGCCGGCGTGGGCAAGCAGCTGACGGATAGCTTCATCAACATGGCCTTCGCCATGCTGGTGGCCATCGGGCTGGTCTATCTGATCATGGTTATCCTGTTCCGCTCGCTGCTGGTGCCGTTTGTGATCCTGTTTGCGCTGCCGCTGGCGGCGATCGGCGCGCTCATCGCGCTCTTCGTCACACAGCACGAGCTCGACCTGTCGGCGATGATCGGCATGTTGATGCTGATCGGCATCGTGGTCACCAACGCCATCGTGCTGCTCGACCTGGTCCAGCACAAGATCGAGGCCGGCGACGACCTGCACACGGCGCTGGTGGAGGGTGGCCGCACGCGCGTGCGGCCCATCCTGATGACCGCCACGGCCACGATCCTGGCCCTTGTCCCGCTCGCCCTGAGCTCGGGTGGCGGCCTGATCGCGGCGAACCTGGCTATCGTGGTGATCGGCGGCCTGCTCAGCAGCACGCTGCTCACCCTGGTGGTGGTGCCGGTGATCTACAGCCTGCTGGTATCGCTGCGCCGGACCCTGACCGGCGGAGGGCTGGAGGCGGCGGCTCCCATGGCCACCAAGACGGCGCGTGATGGCCGCGCTCCCGAGCGCGTGGCCGCGGTGACGGAACGATAGATTCGGTGAGTCAGGGCCGGGGGCGCCACACGCGGCGTCCCCGGCCCTGACCTGGTGCCGTGCTGGTCCTCACCCAGTATCGTGGGCGTGCTACGCCGGGGCGTGGGCCGTCGTGGCCTCGGCTACCTGGAGCGCGGTGTCCTGATCCTCGCCGATGCGGGCCATGTTCTCCACTGTGGTTCCGCTCGCCCTTGATGCCAGGACAATGCCGATGATCGCCCAAAGGGCCGTGAGCGGCACGGTGGCGATAATCTGCCACGGCGGCGCCCCAGCGGCGGCAAACTGCGGCAGGAGGGGGAGCAGCGGCGCCACCAGGGCCGGGATCAGGACCACAGTGCCGATGGCGGGCACCACGACGTGCCAGAAGACGTTGAAATCCTGCGGGTGCTCTTTGCGATAGAAGAAGGGCAGCGCCACATTGGCCATGCCGAACATGAGAATCCAGCCGTAGGTGAAGGCGGTGGCCAGGAAGCCGAAGGCGATGCTCGTTCCCCACCACGAGCCCAGGCCGAGTGACAGCACCAGGGTGATCACGCCCATGGCATTGACGCTGAAGGTGGGCGTGCGATAGCGCTCGTGCACCTGCCCGAAGGCGGAGGGAAGCAGGTGCAGGCGGCCCAGCGAATAGAAATAGCGGGCCGCGAAGTTGAGGGCCGCCAGGGAGCAGGCGATCACGCTGTTGACGACTGCCAACACGACAATCGCCTCGAAGGGTGCCCAGATACGTCCGGCCAGTATGCCATAGGCATTGGAGTTGTTGGCGAAGTAGGCCGAACCATTGCCCATCAACTTGTCCAGGCCCCAGCCGACGACGCCGGCGTAGGCCAGGAAGACGTAGAAGATGCCCACCCCGAGCAGGGCGAAGAAGGCGGAGCGCCCCACATTCTTCTTGGGATCCTTGGTCTCCTCGGCCAATGAAGCGACCGACTCGAAGCCGGTGAAGGAGAGGAGGCCCCACACCAGGCCCCAGGACAGGCCGACGATGCCGGTAGTGGGCGTGAACACGGTCAGGGTATTGTGCCCGCCCGCACGGGCCACGAGCAGGATGCCCAGGATGACAAAGATGCTCACCTCGAGCGATCCGGTAATAATGGCCACGCGCGCCGAGCGCTTGACCCCGGTGTAGGCGAAGAACCAGATGATGGCGATGAACGCGACATCAAAGGCCTGCCAGGGGATGTTGACGTTGATGACCGGGTCGATCAGCCCGGACAGCACCTGCGAGATGAGCACCACCACCTCGGCCGGGAAGAGGTAGCCGTAGAAGAGGGCCACCCAGGAGGTGAAGAAGCCGGCCTTGGGGCCAAGGCCCCGCGACGCATAGACGCCGAAGCCGGCCGACGAGCTGAGGTGCTTGGAGAACTGTGTCAGGGTATTGGCCAGGAAGATAGTGGCGATGAGCGAAATCAGCATGGCCAGCGGGAACCCTGAGCCGGCGAAGAGGATGGCGAAGAAGAAGTTCAGGGCCACGGCGCCGCCTGGCGCCTGGTTGGCCACCGAGGTGAACACGACGTCCGGGATGGTTAGAACGCCCTGCTTCAGCCGCGCGTAGGTAGGCCTAGCTGTACTATCAACACTCACCGTAGCCATCTCTGATCCTCCTTGATTTCGAGCATGTCGAGCGTCATGATGGCTACTATATTGGCATATCGTCCGGCGGACGTCAACAGGTGCAGAAGGAGGTGGCGGAAGCTGGGTTGCCTGCCGGAGCGACCTTATCCGCGCAAGCCGAGCGCGGCGAGGACCGAGGAGGCCGTCCAGTCGCCGGCATTGGCCCAGCGATACGTCTCCAGTCCGGCGGGCAGATCCAGCGCGGTGACGATGGTCACGAGGCGGCGATTCAGATCGACGCGCTCTCGATGCGCGCCGAGAGCGGCCTGTAAGCGTACCGGGAGGGTACCGAGATTGGCGTAGATGCCGTCGATGCTCCCGTGCTGCGCCAGTAGCGTGGCGGCGGTGCGCGGGCCGATGCCGGGTACGCCGGGGATCAGGTCCGAGCTATCGCCGATCAACGCCTTGAGGTCGACGAACTGGTCGGGGCGCACCCCCCAGCGCTCCTGCACCAGCGCCGGCGTATAGGTCTCACCATCCTGTCCCTTTGGCATGAAGACCTCGACCAGGGGGCTCACCAACTGCAAGAGGTCGCGATCGCCGGAGACGATGACCGAGGGCAGCCCGACGCCGGCGGCGCGGACGGATAGTGTGCCCATCGCGTCGTCGGCTTCATAGCCCGACACCATCACGTGCTGAATCCCCAGGTGGTCCAGCACCCCCATCACCTGGCCGACCTGCGCGTCGAAGTTGGCCA
>Ga0209062_1003709_pt1 | contig 17172 bp, 19 predicted proteins | sample Coa_R2_2_FD_187158 | JGI IMG/M metagenome (GOLD analysis project Ga0209062, IMG submission 187158) | Surface soil microbial communities from Centralia Pennsylvania, which are recovering from an underground coalmine fire - Coalmine... | ecosystem: Environmental > Terrestrial > Soil > Unclassified...
AGAAGGCGAAGGAGGCGATGCCGCGGCGGATTCCGATCAAGTGACCTTCGACACGCGCCGGCGACGCGCGCTCAGGGTGAGGAGGCACAAGTCCTCATCCCGAGCGCGCCCCCATAAGCGAGCGGATCGAAGGGCGCACGAGCAGCGCCACAGGGGAAACTAGCGCTCGTTTGTTAGCGGCCTGTCTTCGTCCGCCGGATCCTCATCCCACGCGCGAACCAGCGGCCAGACCACCAGGACCAGCACGCACGCCGCGAAGAATACCGGCAGCAGAACTGCTCCGACGACCGCGCCCAGGGCCATGTCGCCGGGGAGCTGGTTGTCCCTCAGCACCGCGGCAATGAAGCCTATGGCCCAGAGCGCCATCACGAGCAGCGCCGCCGCCGGCAACAAGCGCCCGTGACGCATGGTTTCCCTCGCACCGTCAAAGTCCGGGCAAGACCCGCGGCCAGGTCTGCGGCGCCGGCGGCGGCGTCAACGGCCCACTCTCGGGCTCGAAACCCGCTGCCTTCGCTTGCTGACGCAGGGAGCGATCACCCCTGCCCGGCCGCGGCTCGGTCGGGTCGGGATCCACATCCTGCCACCTGAGAGAAGACGCTCGATCGATCTGCCCCATCGCCACATCCTCCTGAGAGCAACATGGAAACAGAGTCGCGGAGCCCACAGGGACGCTCCGGCGCGAGGGATTTGGGTGCGGCTAACCGCAGTTCAAGAGGCGCCACGTCGTTGGCGGAGCCTCAACCGGGCGGCTCAGGTCTCCGGCTGACCGGGTGCCTGCGGGGGTTTGCGCTTTCGAAAGGCGATCCAGCCAAGCACTGCCACGATCGACAGGATGACCACGCCGGTGATCAGCATCGTGTGCCCGGGGTCGTAGCTTTGGGCCCCCCCGAGCATGCCGATCCCCAGCAGGGTGAAACACCCACCGGGGATCAGCAGGATGACGCCCAACGCCAGCGCCGCGATTTGACCGCCGCTCATGCGGGGCTCCCGGCGAGCGCCGGCAACCCCGGTCGATGGAACATATTATAGGTGTCGAAGGGGATCACCCGGCCATCTCCCGTGACGAAATGGATGCAGGACCGCTTCACGCCCGCAAGACAGAAATTAAACCGGTCGAGGAAGCTCACGACCGTCACCCGGAAGACTCGGTCATACCCGATCGAGGCCGGCACCTCCACGAGCGGCAGGCAGCACAGTACCTCACGGAGCACGTTGGCGGATTGCTGGCCCGAGCAGGAGAGCGAGAGCAACTCGATGAGGAGATTGCGCATCTCCGGATTGGCCTCGTACGTGACGGAGTTGGGCGCCGTCTGCACCAGCACCTCCTGCGGGAAGAGGTGTGTGATCGGCTTCACCTCGGCGCCCGCACGCAGGCCGTAGCCGATCGCGATCGCGTCGGGGTTGCAGGGCAGCGGGATCAGATCGTCCTCGCCGAAGACACCCCACTGGTCGATGATCGCGCGCCGGATCTCCGAGAGCACGATGCGGTTCTCGGCGGGATCGAAGCCCTCGTTGCGGCCGGCATCTTGCACGGGCTGGAAGGTCACGCCGCGCACGCAGGACCGGCGCTGGGCATAGCGGAGAACATCGCCGATCTCGCCGTCATTGACGCCCTTGCGGATCACGCAGACCAGCGTGGTCGAGATGCCCGCGCGCTCCAGCGCCTCGAGCGCCCGCTCGCGCACGCGGCGGAGATCGGCACCTCGGATGGTCTTGAGCGCCCCCTCCGAGAGCGCGTCGAATTGCAGATAGATCTCGAAAGCGCGCTTCATCTCCGCGAGCGCCGCGACGAACTCCGGGTCGTTGGCGATGCGAATGCCGTTCGTGTTGAGCATGACGTGCCGGATCGGGCGGCGGCGCGCGGCATGGATGATTTCGAGGATCTCCGGATGCAGCGTCGGCTCGCCACCGGAGATCTGCAGCAGATCCGGCTGTCCCTCGCTCTCCACCAGTAGATCGAGCATGCGCTCGACCTCGGCGAGGCTCCGCGCGCCAGGGAGCGCCGGGGAGGAGCTCGCGAAACAGGTGGGACACGTCAGGTTGCAATGCTCGTTCACCTCGATGATCGCCAGGCAGCTGTGCTGCTCATGATCGGGACAGAGGCCGCAGTCGTAGGGACAGCCCCTGTCGATGCGGGTGTGGAATTTGAGGGGCACGTCGCCGGGCTTCAGGAAATCGCGGCAGCGTTTCCAGTAGCGCGCTTCCGTCGACACCAGCGTCTTCTGGACGCCGTGCCGCTTGCAGCGCTTGAGGTAATAGACCGCCTCGCCTTCCTGGACGATCTTCGCGGGCACCAGCTCGAGGCAGGCCTCGCAGAGCGAGGTGGTCTGGCCCAGGAAGATGTATGGTCGAGACTTGCGCGCGGGCGCGGCGCTCACGCTCGCAGCGGTGCCGATCTCTGCGACATCCATTGGCGCATCTCCCGTCGTATAAAGACGACGGCGTAAATGACGAGCGCCGCCGATAGCAAGTGGAACAAGTTGAAGGGGCCGATCACAGGCCCGTAGGGCTTCAGGAACTCCCAGAGGAAGCGTTGAGCCGCATAGACGCCGATGAAGAGGTAGAAGCCCGCTCGCAGCACCGGAGCGTGGTTCCGGCGCACGGACCAAAGAAACGCTGCGAGGAAGACGACCATCACCGCCGATTCGTAGAGCTGCACCGGGTGGCGCAACACGCCGTCGCCGAAATCGACGCCCCAGGGCAACGTCGTGGCCGTGCCATAGGTCATGTCGTCGAGACCCGAAAGGAAGCAACCGATGCGGCCCACCGCAATCGCCGCCGCCAAGGGCGCGACGAAGCGCAGGCCCGTCGAGCCGCGCACGCCCGCATTCGCCTTCAACAGTTCGACCGCGAGGATGCCGCCCGCGAGCGCGCCTTCGATGCTGCGCGCAACGCCGTCGACGCCCGTCAGCCACAGATTGGCGCAGCCCACAAGATAGGCGCCGGTGGTGGCGCCCAGCGATGCCGCCGCGAGGTACATCGGGTGGCTTTTCCACGGCTGGGCCAGCGCCGCGATCGGGACCCAGCGGAACGCCACCAGCGCCACAAGCAGCGCCAGCCCATCGAACACGGTGTGAATAATCAATGACCCCCCGAGGTACACCGGATGGGGCAGTCTGCCCGAAGCCTCCAGGTCCGGCCAGAGCGGCCTATATGACTCCTGTGAGGGACGCGACTAAGGAGGAACGCCATGACCATTCGAAACCCGGTTGAGTGGGGATGGGACCAGATGAGGCTCGCGGGCCTGGCCGCGCGCGGACGGCACATCGACGGAACGGAGGCCCGGCGGCTGACGAGACCGCTGCCGGTCCGAAGGATCGCCGCCGGCGACCTCGGAGATGCCCTCGCCAAGGGCCTGCAGGACTTCGCCGCTTGCCGCACCGATGCCATGTTCGTCTGCGTGATCTACCCGCTGATGGGCCTGGTGTTGGCGCGGCTGGCCTCGGGCTACGAGTTGGTGCCGCTGCTGTTTCCGCTGGCGTCCGGCTTCGCCCTGGTCGGACCCTTCGCCGCGATCGGGCTCTACGAGATGAGCCGCCGGCGCGAGCAGGGCGCCGAGATTTCCTGGCCCGACGCGTTCGGCGCCTTACGCGCGCGCTCGATCGGCGCGATCCTCGCGCTCGGCTTCGTGCTAACGGCCATCTTCCTGCTGTGGATCATCGCGGCCTGGCAGATCTACGCCTTCACGCTCGGTCCGCAGTCGCCGGATTCCATCTCCAGATTCGCGAGCGACGTGCTCACTACCGGCGCGGGCTGGGCGATGATCGCGGCGGGCGTCGGCGTCGGGTTTCTGTTCGCATGCCTGGCCTTCGCGCTCAGCGTCGTGTCGTTTCCGCTGATGCTTGATCGCGACGCGACGCTCGGCGCCGCGATCGGCACTTCCTTCCGTGCGATCGCAGCGAATCCGGGCCCCATGGCGCTTTGGGGCCTTGTCGTCGCGGGCGGCTTGGTCCTGGGGTCGATCCCCGTGCTGCTTGGGCTCATCGTCGTGCTGCCCGTCTTCGGGCACGCGACCTGGCACCTCTATCGGCGACTGGTGCCCTAGCCGGCGGCTTGCGCCACGTCCCCGGGCGTGGGCGTCGCGACCGCATCGACTTTGAGCCAGTGCTCCACGAGCGCCAGCACACGCGTGGTCGCGAGCACCAGCACGAGATAAAGTGCGCCCGCGACCAGAAACACTTCGTAGGGCGCGTAGGTGTGGGCAACCAGCGTACGAGCGACGCCGGTGATGTCGAGCAGGGTGATGGTGCTTGCGAGCGAGGAGCTCTTGATCACCAGGATGATTTCGTTGCCATAGGCCGGCAGCGCCAGCCGGAAGGCGCGCGGCAGCGAAATCAGCCGAAACGCCAGCCAGCGCGACATGCCGAGCGCGAGCCCCGCCTCGATCTCGCCGCGCGGCACCGCCTGGATGGCACCGCGGAGGATCTCGGCGGTATAGGCCGCGGTGTTCATCGAGAACGCGAGGATCGCGCACCAATAGGCCTCGCGCAGCACGGGCCAGAGCGGCGTCGTCCGGATCCAGTCGAACTGGCCGCTGCCGTAATAGATCAAGAAGATCTGGACCAGCAGCGGCGTACCGCGGAAGAAGGTGATGTAGGCGTAGGCCGGCATCCAGCAGACCGGACTGCGCGCGGTACGCAGCGCCGCCAGCGGCAGCGCCAGCACCATGCCGAAGATCAGGCTCAGCACCGTAAGCTCGAGCGTCACCGCGAGCCCGCCGAGGAGGTCGGGCACGCTCTCCCACATGAGCCCGAAATTGAGCATCAGGCGCTCTGCAGGCCGCGAGCCGCGCGCCGCTCGGCCCAGTGCAGCACCGTCGAGGAGACGATGGTGAACAGCAGATAGATCATCGCGGCCGCGAAATAGAAGGTGAAGGGCTGCCGCGTGGCGCCGGCGGTGATCGCGGTCTTGCGCAGCAGCTCCTCGAGCCCCACCACCGAGATGAGCGCGCTGTCCTTGAGCAGCACAAGCCAGAGGTTGCCGATGCCCGGCAGCGCGAAACGCCAGAGCTGCGGCAACAAGATGGTCCAGAACACCGCTGCGCGGCGCATTCCGAGCGCCCGCGCCGCCTCCGTCTGTCCACGCGGAATCGCCAGCACGGCGCCGCGGAAGATCTCCGTCGCATAGGCGCCGAACACGATGCTGAGCGCGAACACGCCGGCGCCGAAGCCATTCACCTCGACATAGTGACCGGCAAGCGCCGTCAGGGTCACCGTGCCGCCGAAATAGAGGAGCAGAATGATGATGAGCTCGGGGATGCCACGGATGACGGTGGTGTAGATGTCCGCGACGAGGCGAAGCGCGCGAAACCTTGAGAGTTTCGCCCCTGCTCCGAGGAACCCCACGAGAGTACCGAACACCAGCGAGATCGCGGAGACCAGCAGCGTCATCTCCGCACCCTCGACAAGCTGCCAGCCGTAGCCTTTCAGGTCGAGGATGGGATGTCTCCGGCGGCGTTCAGGGCCGTCACGCGACCGCTATGCCACCCGCCGCCGTCATGCCCGGGCTTGTCCCGGGCATCCACGCTTTTGTTTTCAGCAGAAGAACACGTGGATGGCCGGTACAAGCCCGGCCATGACGACAGAAGGGATAGTCAGAGCATACAGCCTCAGTTCGTCATCGCGGGCTCGGGGCCATAAACGTCGAACGGGAAGTACTTGTCGTTGATCTTCTTGTAGGTGCCATCGGCGCGAATCTCCTTGATCGCGGCGTTGAAGGCATCCTTGAGCTTGGTGTCCTCCTTGCGAATGCCGATGCCCGCGCCCTCGCCGAAGATCTTGCCGCGCAGCTCCGGCCCCACGAACTCGAACGCCGCGCCCTCGGGCTTCTTGAGGAAGCCCTCCTGGAGCACGACGGAGTCCGCGAGGATCAGGTCGAGCCGCCCCGCCACCAGATCGAGATTCGCGTTTTCCTGCGTGTCGTATTCCTTGATGTTGACCACGTTGCCGTAGGTCTGATGGATGTAGTTGGCATGGATGGTGGCGCGCTGCACGCCGACCGTCTTGCCCTTGAGGCCAGCCTCGCTGATCTGGATCCCCGAGCCCTTCTTGGCGATGAACCGCGCGGGCGTCTGGTAGTACTTCTGCGTGAAGTCGATGCTCTTCTTGCGCTCCTCTGTGATCGACATGCTCGCAATGATCGCGTCGTATTTCTTGGCGAGCAGGCCCGGGATGATGCCGTCCCAGTCCTGCGCCACGATCTCGCAATCGAACTTGGCCTTGGCGCAGAGCGCCTTGGCGATGTCGACGTCGAAGCCCTGAAGCTGGCCGTTGGTGTCCTTATAGTTGAAGGGCGCGTAGGCGCCCTCGGTCGCGACCTTGACCTTTTGCATCTGCGCCTGGGCTGGCATGAGCAAAGCGACGCCGGCCATCGCAACGCTCGCAAGCAGGAGCGCAAGTTTCGCCTTCATGGTGGTTTCTCCCCGAGGTGTTGCCGGTGCGACCCTCGCGCGCGGCGGGAACGTCGTCAAGTTTTGCGGATTGGAAACAGGGTTGCGTCCGCGCAATTTCCCTCCGGCGACGTTATATTATAGGCTGAGCAGTCGGCTCAGCGAGAAACCATAAGTAATTTCAGGACTTTGCCCACGTGATCGACCCCTTCGGCCGAACCATCAGCTACCTCCGTGTATCGGTCACCGACCGCTGCGATTTCCGCTGCATCTATTGCATGGCGGAGGACATGACCTTCCTGCCGAAGGCGGAGATCCTGAGCCTCGAGGAGCTCGACCGTGTCTGCAGCGCCTTCGTGCGGCTGGGGGTCAGGAAGCTGCGCCTGACCGGCGGCGAGCCCCTGGTACGCAAGAACGTGATGAGCCTGTTTCGTGCTCTCGGCCGGCATCTCGAAACCGGCGCGCTCGACGAGCTCACCCTCACGACCAACGGGAGCCAGCTCGCACGCCATGCCGAGGAACTGCGCGCCGCCGGTGTCAAGCGCGTCAACGTCTCGATCGACACCCTCGACCCCGCGAAATTCACCGCCATCACCCGCTGGGGAAAGCTCGACCAGGTCATGGACGGCCTCGCGGCCGCGAAGCGCGCGGGGCTCGCGATCAAGATCAACGCCGTCGCACTCAAGGGCGTCAACGACGGCGAACTCCATGACCTCGTGCGCTGGTGCGGCGAGGAAGGCTACGATCTCACCTTCATCGAGGTGATGCCGATGGGCGAGATCGGCGAAGGCGCACGGCTCGAGCAGTACCTGCCGCTCTCGATGGTGCGTGCCGAGCTGAACAAGCGCTGGACGCTCGACGAGACCGACTACCGCACCGGCGGGCCGGCACGCTACTACGTGGTGCGCGAGACCGGCCGGCGGCTCGGCATGATCACGCCCCTTACGCATAATTTCTGCGAGAGCTGCAACCGCGTGCGGCTTACCTGTACGGGGACGCTCTATATGTGCCTCGGTCAGCACGACGCCGCGGATCTGCGCAAGCCCGTGCGCGCCTCGGAAGGCGACGGGCCGCTCGAGGCCGCGATCCACGAGGCGATCTCCCGCAAGCCCAAGGGCCACGACTTCGTGATCGACCGCCGGCATCAGAAGCCCGCGGTCGAGCGGCATATGAACGTCACCGGCGGCTGATCCGGCCGCAAGGAGCCAGCTTGGCCTTCTTCAGCCGACCGCCCGAGCGGATCGCCTTCCTCGCGAGCGATCACGACGCCGCGCAGGCCGCGCTGGCGGAGCTCGCGAGAAGCTACGGCAACGTGCCGCCGGAGCAGGCCGAGGTGATCGTGCCGCTGGGCGGTGACGGTTTCATGCTGGAAACACTGCATCGGTTCCTAGACTTGGGGATTCCGATCTACGGTGTGCATCGTGGCAGCGTCGGGTTCCTGATGAACACCTACGAGCTCGCGGGACTGCCCGGGCGGCTCGCGCGCGCCCAGAGTGTCACGCTCTACCCGCTCGAAATGCTGGCGCTGGACCAACAAGGGCGGCGGCACCGCGCCATCGCCTTCAACGAGGTATCGCTGCTGCGCCAAGGCCGGCAGGCTGCGAAGCTCCGCGTCAGCGTCGACGGCGTCGTACGCGTGGATGAACTGATGTGCGACGGAGTCCTGGTGGCGACCCCTGTCGGGTCGACCGCCTACAATCTCTCGGCCCATGGCCCCATCATCCCGTTGGGTGCCGACATCCTGGCGCTGACGCCGATCACGGCGTTCCGGCCAAGGCGCTGGCGCGGCGCGCTGCTGCCGCGCACGGCAAAGGTTCACCTCGAGACGCTCGAGGTCGAGAAACGTCCGGTGAGCGCCACCGCCGACTTCACAGAGGTCCGCGACATCGTCGAGGTGACGGTCTCGGAGACCCGGGCCGTCGCGCAGACCGTGCTCTTCGATCCCGAGCACAACCTCGAGGAGCGCATTCTCAAGGAGCAGTTCCAGACCTGAGGTCGGGTCGGCGCTCTCGCGCGGCGCTGTGCCATAGTGTGGGATGAGAACCTTGACTCGGAGGGGGTAAACATGGCCAACACGGCGGGTGCGTTGCCGGCGCCGCGAACGGGGGCGTTGCGGCTGAAATACCTGGTATTTTCGGTCATCGGCGCAATGATGGCCTACGTGCTCTATCACAACGAGCGCTTCATCATCGACGCCGCGAATCCCGTCTGGAACCACTACGAACCCTTCAAGTGGTGGCTGCTGCCGCACGGCCTCGCGGGTGCCTGCGCGCTTATCCTGGTGCCGCTGCAGTTCGCGGAGGGCTTGCGCCGACGCCACACGGTGGTGCACCGGACCATCGGCACGATCTACGTGATCGGCGTGCTGATCCTCGCGCCGGTCGGGCTCTACATCCAATACCTCGACGAGGCGCAGGGCGCCGCACGCTCCTTCACGATCGAGACCACGATCCAATCCTCGACACTGATCATCACCACGCTGTTCGGCCTCTACTTCGCGATCAAGCGGCAATTCACCTATCACCGGCAGTGGATGATCCGGAGCTATGCGGTGGCGCTCACCTTCTTCGAGATCCGCGTGATCCTCGGCGTCTTCGGCCTCGACCAGCCCATGGACTGGCACGTCCTGGAGACCGTCGTCTGGAGCTGCGTCGCCTCCTCGGTTCTGGTCGGCGACATCGCCAACCAGATCTACGAGAGCATTTTGGCAAATCCCTCGAGGGTCGCGCGCTCGGCGCGCATGGCGGCGGCGGACGATTGAGGCCGGGCGCTCAGCGGACCACCGGCCAAGCGAGGGCGGGCGAGAGGCCGAGGCGGCGCATGCGCCGCTCTACGGTCTTCTTGACGGTGGCGTAGGCCTCGGCCTCGTCGACGCGGGTCGAGCGGCCGTTCCGCAGCACGACGCGGCCGTCGACAATGACGGTCTCGACGCCGCTCGCGCGGCTCAACAGCGCCAGCTGGTGCACCGGATTGACGCCGGGCTGCGCCTCGGGCGCTGACGGGCCGCGGATCACGATATCGGCGCGCTTGCCCGCCTCGAGGCTGCCGATCTCGTCGGCGAGACCGGCGACGCGGGCGGCGCGCACGGTCTGCATCTCAAGGATCTCCTCCGGTCCGATCGGCGTGCGAGCGTTGCCGGCGGCGAGGAAGGCGGCGGTCGGCGAATTGCCGACGCTCGCGTCCGTGGTGATGTCGATCCCGAGCGCGACGTTCACGCCGCGGCGCAGCAGGTCCGGGAGGCGACAGGGGACGTGGTCGCTCATGCCGAAGTGCAGATGGGAGAACGGGCACCAGACGATGTTGGTGCCGGACTCCAGGATCGCCGGCACGTCGTCGTCCTCGATGACGTTCATGTGGATGAGCGTGGAATTGCCGTCGAGCACGCCGAGCTCGCGGAGATGGATCAGCCGCGAATGGCCGAGGCGCTCCTTGTCGAAGCGATAGGCGCTCGGCAGGTAGCTCTCGTGCTGATGGAACGGCGCGCCCGCGGACTTCGCGAGCGCATGGGCGGCGCGCTCGAGCTCGTCGGAGGCGGTGCCGGTGCCGTAGATCATGACGAAGCCGCGCACCAGCGCGTCGGGATCGGCGTTGCGCTTGAGCTGTCTTCCCATCTCGTCGAGACAACGATCGAGCTTGGGCGGCGCGCGCCCATAGAGGAGCGCGCTGTCGAGCGGCCCCAGCTGCTTCATGATCTCGATCTGGTCCCAGACATAGGTGCCGGCGAGGAGGCCGCGGAGCCCCACCTGCTCCGTCGCCGATGCAACCGCGTCGCAATCGAACACGGTCCCCGGCTCGATATAGCAGGTGAACCCGTTGTGCAGCATCTCGAGGCCTGCGAAGACCGCGGCCGCGTACTCCTCCTTGGGGCGCACGTCGGCTTTCCAGTCCGCGAAGTTCACCGTGCGCGGCGCATCGCCGAGCGCGTCGCCGAAGATGCCGCGGCAGGTGCCGTGGACGATGTGCACGTGCGGATCGATGAAGCCCGGATGCACGACGCCACCCCCGGCGTCGATCGTGCGCCGCGCACTATACGCGCGGAGAATGCTGCGCTCGGGCCCCACCGCGCTGATGCGTCGGCCGGCGACGGCAACGGCGCCCTTGGCAAGGATCCGCCGCTCGCCGTCCATGGTGATGACGGTGCCGTTGGTGATCAGCAGGTCGCACCGGGTACCCCACGCTGGAGCCACCAATTCCCCCTCCCCGTTCCGCCATCCGTGCGTTCGATGCATTGGATCGGGATTCCGCGAAGCGCACAAGCTCCAGTGCCCGGTTTTGGCGGTGAACGACACGCCTGTGGTAGTGTGCAGCCGTGGAGGACAATACCGACATCGTCCTGGCGGACGATCTGAGCGCGGCCTCACTGCTCAGATTCAGCCAAAGGATCACGCATCCCGCACTTCTGGCGCTCTTCCACTATTGGCGTAGCCTGCCGCGCGCGAGTGGCCTGCCCTCGCGCGCTGCGATCGACCCCGCGAGAATTCCTAGCAGCGTGCTCCCTTCCACCATGCTGCTGGACGTCGTGCGCAAGGAGGAGGCGCCGGCTGCTGCCCGGTTGCGCTTCCGCCTGGTCGGCACGGCCGTGGTCGAGCTGAGAGAGGGCATGCTGCCTCGGGATCCCACCGGCTACTACTTGGACGACGTCGAATTCCGCGAGGGCGTGGCAGGACCCATCCGATTTTACGGGGCCGTCGCGACGGCGGGCCTGCCGGGTTGGCAGAGCTTGCCCTATGGGCTGCGCCATCCTCGCTTTCGCGGCACCTATCACCGGCTCGCGATGCCGCTGTCCGATGACGGTCGCCGCGTGAACATGCTGCTCGCGGGCTTCAGCCGCGAGCCCGTGCCCGCACCCGCACGAAGCCCGCGAGCGCCGTCACGAGCGCATCGAGGTCGGCCTTGAGCTTCGGAAAATTGGCGTTCCGCTCGAAGCTCTGCTCGTCCATATAGAGCTTGCGGTTTACCTCGATCTGGAGGCTGTGGCGGTTCTCCTTCGGGCGGCCGTGACGGCGTACGAGCTCGACGCCCTTGTAAGGGTCGTTGACGCGAACGTCGTAGCCCAGGCGCGCGAGGAACTGCCGCACGAACTCCGTGAGCTCCGGCGCGCAGGTGCTGCCGTCGCGGTCGCCGAGCACGAAGTCTGCGCGGGCGACACCGGGGCCCTCGCTCGCCATCCGGTTGCTCACGCTCTTCATGGAGTGGCAGTTTATGTGCCAGACGCCGCCGAAGCGCGCGTGGAGCCGGTCGGCAGCACTCGCGAGCTCCGCGTGATAGGCGTGGTAGTAGCGCTCGATCCGCCCCTGCACCTCGGCAATGCCGAGCTTGCGGCCGTAGACCGGCATCTTCGGCACGGCGAGGCGCCGGATCAGCCCCATGCCGAGCTTGGTCTTGACGCCGGGGTTGAGCGGATGCGGCCAGGGCTCCGCCAGCAACGCCTGATCGATGTCGGCGACGTGTCGGTTGGTGTCGATGTAGCTCCTGGGGAAGAGTGCGCCGATGAGCGTGGCACCGCGGTCGGGCGCGGCGGCATAAAGCTCATGCACGTAGGTATCTTCGGCCGTTCGCAGCACGTGGCGCGGACAAACGTGGTCGAAGTCGTCGGGATAATCCGTACCGCTGTGCGGAGAGTCGAAGATCAGCGGCACTTCCGCATGGCGGGGGTGGCTGCGGAACAGTACTCCGGGGATCCGGTGATGGACGGTGCTCATGACGCTCGGCGGTCGATGGTCTGCCGGAAACTCTGATTAAAACCGCGCGCCGATGCAACGATGGCCTGCGCGCCCTTGGCGAGTGGGCGGCGGTTCCGGCATAGTGCGCGGCGGCAAGAATAGGGGAGCAAGTTCCGCCGTGTCCGACCTCAATTATCCCGTCGAGCTCACCGCGCCCGACATCGAGCCCTATCGCAAAGGCAACACCGGGATCGACTACGTCACCACTTTCGACAGCGGCAAGCCCGGGCCGCATGTGGCGGTGGTGGCGCTCACCCACGGCAACGAGATCTGCGGCGCAATCGCGGTCGATCGCCTCTTCAAGCTCGGCGTCAGGCCGGCTCGCGGCAAGCTCAGCCTCGCCTTTCACAACGTCGGCGCGTTCAAGACCTTCGATCCCAAGAACCCGTCGGCCTCGCGCTTCATCGACGAGGACATCAACCGGGTCTGGGACGTCGGCACGCTCGACGGGCCCCGCAAGAGCGCGGAACTTGCCCGGGCGCGCCAGCTGCGACCCTTCATCGATACCGTCGACACGCTCCTCGACATCCACTCCATGCAGCACGCGACGCCGGCCTTGATGCTGACGGGCCTGCTGGGGAAGTCGCTGGAGCTGGCCCATCGGGTGGGAGCGCCACGTACGATCGTGCGCGACGCGGGCCATGCCGCGGGCCGGCGCATGCGCGACTACGGCGGCTTCGGCGATCCCGCCTCGCCCAAGACCGCGCTGCTGATCGAATGCGGCCAGCACTGGGAGCGCGCCTCGGCGGACGTCGCCCACGACGTCACCTGGCGCTTCCTCGCCGAGAGCGGCGTGCTCTCGCCCGCGGAGACCGAGCGGCACCGCGCGCGCCCGCCCACCGAGCAGCGGGCGATCACCGTGACCCACGCGATCACCATCGAGAGCGACCGCTTCGAGTTCACGCAAGACTACCGCGGCCTCGAGGTGATCCCGAAGGTCGGCACCGTGATCGCACGCGACGGCGGGCGCGAGATCCGCACACCCTACGACAACTGCGTCCTCGTCATGCCAACCCGCAGGATCACCAAGGGACAGACGGCCGTGCGGCTCGGACGGTACGGATGATGGGCCATCGGTGACCGCGCACCACATCCTCGCGATCGATCAAGGCACGACGAGCACGCGCGCGCTGGTGTTCGATGCCGCGGGCCGCGTGCGCGGCGGGGCGCAGAAGGAGCTGGCGCAGCACTATCCGCAGCCGGGCTGGGTCGAGCACGACGCCGAGGAGATCTGGCAGGCGACCCTCGCGACGGCGCGGCGGGCGCTGGTGCAGGCGACGGTGGGCGCCCGCGACATCGCCGGGATCGGCATCACCAACCAGCGCGAGACGACGGTCGTATGGGAGCGCGAAAGCGGAAAGCCGATCGCACACGCCATCGTCTGGCAGGACCGTCGCACGGCGGAGCGGTGCACGGCGCTTCGGGCCGAGGGACATGGCCCGGCGGCCCAGGCGAAGACCGGCCTCGTGCTCGATCCCTATTTCTCCGCGACCAAGATCGAATGGCTGCTGGATAACGTGACCGGTGCGCGGGAGCGGGCCGAACGGGGCGAGCTCGCCTTCGGTACCATCGACAGTTTTCTGCTGTGGCGGCTCACCGGCGGCAAGGTGCATGCGACCGACGCCACCAACGCCTCGCGCACGCTGCTCTTCGACATCCACCACCAGGAGTGGGACGAGGAGCTGCTGGCGCTCTTCCGCGTGCCGCGCCCGATGCTGCCGAAGGTGCTCGACACCGCCGGCGAGTTCGGCGCGACCTCCGCCGAGCTTTTCGGCGCCGCCATCCCGGTCCTCGGCATCGCCGGCGACCAGCAGGCCGCGACGGTCGGCCAAGCGTGTTTCGCGCCCGGCATGATCAAGTCGACCTACGGTACCGGCTGTTTCGCCATGCTCAACACGGGAGCCGAGCCGGTCGCGTCCAGGAACCGGCTGCTCACCACGCTCGCCTACCGGCTGAGCGGCCGCGCCACTTACGCCATCGAGGGCGCGATCTTCATCGCGGGCGCCGCGATCCAGTGGCTGCGCGATGGGCTGGGCCTGATCCGCGACGCCAAGGAGAGCGAGGCGCTGGCGCGTGCCGCGGATCCCGCGCGCCGCGTCTATCTGGTGCCGGCCTTCACCGGGCTCGGTGCGCCCTATTGGGATGCAGAGGCCCGCGGCGCGCTCTTCGGTCTCACCCGAGACGTCGGGCGCGCCGAGATCGCGCGGTCAGCGCTCGACGCCTGCTGCTTCCAGACCCGCGACCTCCTCGAGGCCATGCGGGCCGACGGAGCAACCCTCCGAAGCCTGCGCGCGGACGGCGGCATGGTCGCGAACGACTGGCTGATGCAGCGCCTCGCCGACATCGTCGGGCTGCCCGTCGAGCGGCCGCGCCACATCGAGACCACCGTGCGCGGCGCGGCGGCGCTCGCGGGCCTCGCGGCGGGCCTCTACCCGTCGCTCGACGCCATCGCGGCGCAATGGGCGCTCGATCGGGCGTTCGAGCCGCGGCTCGGCCGCGACGAGCGGGATGCCCTCTATGCGGGCTGGCAGGACGCCGTGCGCCGGACCTTGAGCGGGCGCGAATGAACGCGCCGCGCCCGCTGCTGGAGATCCGCGCGGGTCTCGGCGAGAGCCCGATCTGGGACGCCCGCGAGAAAGCGCTCTGGTGGATCGACGGGCGCAAGCCCAGCATCAACCGCTTTGATCCCGCAACCGGACTCAACCGCGCGGTGACCCCGCCAGAACCGGTGCACGCCATCGCGCTGACTCGGAGCCACCGGCTGCTCTGCGCGCTCGAGGCGAGTCTCGTCTTCATGGATTGCGAGACTGGCGCGGTGCAGCGCCTCGCCGCTCCCATCGAGGGCGTGGCCGACAATCTCAACGATGGCGCCTGCGATCGCGCCGGTCGGTTCTGGGTAGGATCGAAGGCCCGGGACTGGGTAACGCCCGTCGGCGCCCTCTTCCGCTGGGATCCAGACGGCTCCCTGCACCGGCTGGACGAGGGCTTCAAGCTCTCAAACGGGATGGGCTGGAGCCCCGACAATCGCACCATGTATTTCATCGATTCGGCCCCGGGCGAGATCTATGCCTACGACTTCGATCTCGCGACGGGCAACCCGAGGAACCGCCGGACGCTCGTTCGGGTCGCCGAGGAGCACGGCCTGCCCGACGGCATGACCGTCGACGCCGAGGGATTCCTGTGGGTCGCGCAGTGGAGCGGCGGCCGCGTCGTCCGCTACGATCCCGACGGCAAGGCGGAGCGGGTGATTCCGATGCCGGTGAGGCGGCCGACCAGCGTCACGTTCGGAGGGCCTGATCTGACCATGCTGTTCGTCACCTCCGGAACCATGCGCATGAGCGAGGCTGAGCTTGCGGCCGAGCCGCTCGCCGGCAGCCTGTTCGCGCTCGACACCTGCATCCGAGGCCTGCCGGAGCCGCGCTTCAACGGCGGCTGACGCGCCGCCTCCCGATCTAGAATCGCCGCGGGATATAGCGGCACAGGCCGGCCATGCCGAGCATCATGATGCCGCCCACCATGAACACCGCGGGCAGCTCGAAGACGCTCAGCACCACGCTGAAGACCGCGGGCGGCGCGAACTGCGAGAAGTCCCGGTAACTCACGAAGACCGCAGTCATCTCGCTCCGCTCGAAGGGATGCACCGCGCGCAGGAAGAGCGTGTTTCCGGCGCCGTCGATGATCTCGGCGCAGAAGGCCCCGGCGACCAGGGTGGCCGCGCCGAGGAGGGGCGCGCCCATCACGGCCGCCGATCCGATCGTGACGACGCCCGCGAGCGAATAGCCGGCGATCAGCAACCGGCGCAGCCCATAGCGCCGGCCGAGCCAGCCCCAGAGCGGCACGAACCACATGAAGCCGACGCCGATCGAGACCACCGCGCCGCCGATCTCCGCTCCGAGGCCCGACTGGATGGCGTAGATGGGCGCATAGACCTGAAACATGCCCCACCAGGAGGACCGGCCGACGGCGAGCGCCCAGCCGAGCCGGAGGCGTGGCTGCTTGAAGAAGCGTACCAGGTAGAGCGCCGGGTTGAGCGTGCGCCGCCGGGGCGCCCGCGCAATTGGATCGGCCGAGAAGCCGAACGCCCAGAACCCCGTCACGAAAAGCGCCGCCGTCGCCGCGGAAATCAGGAAAGGCACCCAGGGCGCCACGTTCTCGCGCAGGTAGATGCCGAGCCAGGGACCGACCGTCCATGGAAGCGCCGAGAAGAAGATCCGGTTCGCTTCGAACCGGCCGAGACCCTGTCGTGGGATGTAGTCGAGCACATGCAGCGTGAGCACGACCTCGAAGCAGGCGATCGCGAACACGTTGAGCATGAGGCCGAAGACCACGCCCGCCCGCGTCTCGGTCCAGAGCAACAGAAGCGACAACGCGAGCACCGAAAGCCCGAGCGCGAGCACGCCCATCCGGCGCAGGATGCGCGCCAGCACGGGGATGCCGAGCCGACCGAGGAAGCCGGCGATTCCCACGCCCACGTAGACGACGCTGACGACCGCGGGATCACCCATGACGCGCAGCGTCTCCACCGGCAGGACCGTCAGCACGATGGTCTGGGTGAAACCGGAGAGAAAGAAGAACCCGGCAAAGACCGCGCTCGCCCGGCTCGACTTGCCGGACGCCGCGAGCGCGGTGGGGAGCTGGCTGCTCAGCGGTCGCCCATTCCGGCCCGCTGGCGCCAATACTCCCACGCGCGCGCGCTCGCGAGCGGCGTCTGCTGGCGCCTGGTCATGGTCTCGATCTCGCTCCGCGACAGGTATTTTGGCTCGCCGAGCCGGAGCGCGTCCATCTGGAGACGGGCGTTCACCTGCGTATAGATCGCGGTCATTACCGCGAGCTTGATGGTCTGGCTCGCGACCACGCACCCATGGCCGCGCATCAGCGCGACGGAGCCCTGCCCTACCGTGCGCGCGAGGTCGCGGCCCTGGTCCTGGGTCACCACCAGCATCTCGCCGTCGCCGAACTTGTCGCGGATGTCCCAGACTGGAACCCTCTCGCCCATGGGAGCCGCCACGTGGATCATGGGCCGCAGCGCCGCGCGCGTGACGCTGAAGGGAATGACGGCAT
>Ga0209062_1003711_pt1 | contig 17162 bp, 14 predicted proteins | sample Coa_R2_2_FD_187158 | JGI IMG/M metagenome (GOLD analysis project Ga0209062, IMG submission 187158) | Surface soil microbial communities from Centralia Pennsylvania, which are recovering from an underground coalmine fire - Coalmine... | ecosystem: Environmental > Terrestrial > Soil > Unclassified...
CCTCGAGCGCCTCGAAGTCGGCCTGCCGCGCGTTCGCGCAAGCCAAGCGGACAACGAGATCGAGCACGTGCACCCGCGCTTCCGACAATTCGCGGACCGAGATGGTGCCCAGGCTCAGCATGTCGCGCATGACCACGTTCATGCGACTGGTGTCCCCCTCCTGGACGAAAGCGCCCCCTTTGACGCCCTTCTGCAGCCGAAGCACCCCGGCCATCTCGAGGCTCCTCAGGGCCTCGCGCAGGACATTGCGGCTCACGCCGAGCTGTTGCGCGAGATCGCGCTCCGGCGGGAGCTTGTCACCCGGCTTGAGAACGCCGAGCGCGAGCTGCTCGCGAATCCGCTCACAGATCTCCTCAAAGGCGCGGCGCGTGTGAATGGGCCGAAACGACAGCGGCACAGCTGATCCGGGCGCGCGGTGATCCGGGGTCCGGCCGCGTCGCTTGGGCGATGCCGCGAACGCAGCGGCGGGCGCGTGGGGGCTTGACTTGGTCGACATGCGATGAATTATTAAATGGATCACCCATTCAATGGAAGCCCTTTTTTGGCCTCCGAACGAAAAAACGACCGGAGACGTCCATGAGCTTCACCGAGGAGCAGATCGCCTTTCGCGACAGCATCCGCAAAATGGCCGCCAAGCACGTGGCGCCGATCGCGGCCGAGATCGACGAGACCGATCGCTTTCCGCTCGAACTCGTGAAGCTGTTCGGCGCGATGGGCCTGATGCAGCTCTGGGTCCCCGAGCAATATGGTGGGCCGAACGGCAATCTGACCATGGCGTGCATTGCGCGGGAGGAAATATCGAGGTTCTCGCCCGCCTGCGCCTCGATCGCGGCGCTGAACACGATGTTCATCATGCCGCTGCTCCACTTCGGCTCGGAAGAGCAGCGGAAGAGGTACCTGCCGATCATTGCAAAGGGCGGCATCGTGACGGCGATTGCAATCTCCGAGCCGCAAGCCGGCTCCGACGTGACCGCGATCAACACGCGCGCAAGGAAGGACGGCGATTGCTATGTCCTGAACGGCCGGAAGCAATGGTGTAGCTACGGCGTGGTGGCCGACTACATCGTCGTGATGGCGCGGACGAGCGACAGTCCCGGGGCAGACGGCATCAGCGCCTTCATCGTCGAACCAAAGAACATGCCGGGACTCAGCTTCGGCCGGCATGAGCGCAAGATGGGCTTTCGCGGCGCGCCGAACACACCGATCTTCTTCGACAACGTGCGGGTGCCAGTCGAAAACCTCGTCGGCGAGGAAGGCAAGGGCTTTCGCGCATCGATGCGCGCGCTCGACCTCAACCGCCCCACCATCGGCGCTCAGTCCGTCGGACTGGCTCAGGGCGCACTCGACGTTTGCGTTGCCTATGCGAAGGAACGCAAGCAGTTCAGGAAATCGATCTCCGAGTTTCAGGGCGTGCAGTTCATGCTGGCCGACATGGCCATGCAGATCGAAGCCGCACGCGCGCTTGTTTATGAATGCGCGCGCGCCGGCGACGCCGGGGACTGGAAGCGCCTGAACATGCTTGCCAGCATGGCCAAGTGCGTCGGCAGCGACATGGCCATGAAGGTGACGACCGACGCGGTGCAGATCTTCGGCGGCTATGGCTACACCATGGACTATCCGGTCGAGCGCATGATGCGCGACGCCAAGCTGACCCAGATCTTCGAGGGCACCAACCAGATCCAGAGGATGGTCATCGCCCGCGAGCTTCTCCGATAAGACGTGAAAGACAATCAAAATTGGGAGGAAAGATCTTGAACAGCTACTTCTGGCGAACTCTAGGCATCATGGCCGCATCAGCGATGCTGGCGTCGACGCCGCTCTACGCGCAGAAGGCCTATGGGCCCGGAGTCAGCGATACCGAGATCAAGCTCGGACAATCGACGCCGCTCAGCGGCCCAGCGTCGGCGTTCGGCGCCGGCGCGGGACGCGCCGTCGTCAGCTATTTCGAGATGCTCAATGAGCAGGGTGGGATCAACGGGCGCAAGATCAACTTCACCCAGCTCGACAACGCCTACAGCGCGCCGAAGGCGGTGGAGCAGTCGCGCAAGCTCGTAGAGGATGTCGGCGTGCTCGCCGAAGTGGGCACCATCGGGACGGTGCCGAACGTCGCGATCCAGAAATATCTCAACTCGAAGCAGGTCCCGCAGCTCTTTATTACCGCCGGCGGACGCCGCTTCAATGATCCCAAGAATTTCCCGTGGACCGTACCGCTCTACCCAGATTTCGAGACCGAGGGGCGTGTCGTTGCCAAGTATCTCCTGAAGAGCAAGCCGGAGGCCAAGATCGGCGTTCTCTACCAGAACGACGACTATGGTAAGGACTATCTCAAAGGCTTGCGGGCGGGACTCGGCGATAAGGCGTCGCAGATCGTGCTGGAGGCCTCATACGAGCTAGCCGACCCGACGATCGATTCGCAGATCGTCCAGCTCAAATCCGCCGGCGTCGACACGCTGGTCGAGCAGTCGTCCTCGAAGGCGGCGGCGCAGTCGATCCGGAAGGTCCATGAGCTCAACTGGACGCCGTTGCACATCATCGGCGGATCGACCGCCTCCGTCGAAACCATCTTGAAGCCCGCAGGCCTCGACGCCTCGAAAGGACTGGTGACCACGCAATTCCTCAAGCAGCCCGGCGATCCCGCCTGGGCCAACGACGACGAGGTCAAGGCCTACAAGGCGTTCTTGAAGACGTATGCACCATCCGTCAACGCGGACGATTATTCGGTGCTGGTGGCCTATATGAACGTCCATGCCGTCGAGCTCGTGTTGAAGAAGTGCGGCGACCAACTGACCCGGGAAAACCTCATTCGCCAAGCGACGTCGCTGCGCGGAGAACGCCTGCCGATGATGCTCCCCGGTATCGCGATCAGTACGAAGCCGGACGATTACGCGGCCTTCAAGACCTTACGGATCGCAGTTTTCGATGGGGCAAGCTGGAACCTCTCTGGTGATCCGATATCGGCCGAATGAGTGGTTCGCAGTTCGGAAAGCGGGCGAGAGACTTGCATCGTCGTCAGGCCGGAACCAGCACAGGCGGGCTGCCGATATGTGGCACCGCCTCAACGAGCTCGCGGGTGTAATCGGTCCTGGGATTGGCAAAGAGCGTGTGGCTTTCGCCCTGCTCGACGATGACGCCTCCGCGCAGCACGATGGTGCGCTCGCACATCATTCGCACCACATTGAGGTCGTGGCTGACGAACAGGAAGGCGAGATTGTCCTCGCGGCGCAGCCGATCGAGAAGCTGCAGCACCACCGCCTGGACTGAGACGTCGAGCGCCGCAGTTGGCTCATCCAGCACCAATAACCGCGGCCGGCAGGCAATCGCGCGCGCGATGCCGACCCGCGCCTTCTGTCCACCCGACAGCTGGTGGGGAAAGCGCAGCAGCAAGTCTTTCGGCAGGCCGACGCGCTCAGCGCACTCCTCGACGCGGCGACGCAAGGCATCGCCTGACCGCATGCCAAGAAGCCGAATAAGCGGATGCGCAATGCAGTCAAAGGCGGTGAAGCGCGGATTGAGGCTGTCGTTCGGATCCTGAAAAACGATCTGAATGTCCTTGCGCGAGGGCGAGCGATGGAAGTCACGCGCCGGAATCTTTGCAATGGAATAGCCGTCGAACAGGATGTCGCCTTCGGTCGGATCGATCAGCCGGCAGATCACACGCGAGGTCGTGCTCTTGCCCGAACCGGACTCGCCGACCAGGCCCACGCTCTCGCCTGCCACCATGGTCAGGGAGAAATCCGCAACGGCGGCGGTGCCGTCGTCGAAGCGCTTGGCGATGTGCTGGACGTCGAGCAGCGGCGGTGTCCCCGGCGCGGACGGCGGCAGCTCCTTGCCCTGCACAAGCGGACGCGCGTCGCCGCCGACCACCAGATCCTCGACGCGCGAACTCGCGGTGGGAGAGGCTGCGACGAGACGTTTCGTGTAAGGGTGCTGCGGTGAATGAAACAGCGTGAGCGGCTCTGCTTCTTCCACGAGGCGCCCCTGCTCCATCACCACCACGCGGCGGCAGTAGCGCGCCGCGAGTCCCAGATCGTGGGTGATCAGGATGGCCGCCATGCCGCGCGCGGCCGCGATCCTCGCCAGCAGGTCCATCACCACCTTTTGCGTGGTGACGTCGATGCCGGTGGTCGGTTCGTCGGCGATCAGGAGTTGGGGGCTGCAGGAGATCGCAATTGCGATCATCACGCGCTGGCACATGCCGCCCGAGAGCTCATGCGGATAGGCGTTCGGGCGGCGCTCCGGATCGCGGATCTGAACGGCGCGCAGCAGATCCAGAGCCTCGGACAGCGCCTCGTGCCTGGAGAGGCGCCGATGGGCGAGAATGGCGTCAGAAATCTGTGCGCCGACGGTGCGGATCGGATTGAGCGCCGCCCGCGGGTTCTGGAAGATCATCGCCATCGCCGCGCCGTGCAGATCGCGAAATTCCGCGGCCGAGGCCTTTGTGACGTCCTGACCCCTGAAGAGGATGCGACCCTTGGTGATGCGGCCGGCCTTGTCGAGCAGCCCGGTGACGGCAAAGCCGGTCACCGACTTGCCGGAGCCGCTTTCGCCAACGAGGCCGAGCATCTCGCCCGGCTGCAGCGACAGCGTGATGCCGCGCACCGCCTCGACCCGGCCACGCCGAGTTGAGAAGGTGACCTGGAGGTCCGCGATCTCCAGAAGCGGTCCGGTCACGTGCGCATCCGCGGATCGAGAATGTCGCGCAAGCCGTCGCCGAGAAGGTTGAAGCAGAGCACGGCCAGCATAAGGGCAAGGCCAGGGAACGCCACCAGCCACCAGCGCCCGGTCGAGATGAAGCGCGCGCCCTCGGCGACCATGATGCCCCATTCCGGGGTCGGCGGCTTGACGCCGAGCCCGATGAAAGAGAGGCCGGCGGCATTGAGGATTGCCCAGCCGAGATTGAGCGAGATCTGCACGGCCATTGCCGGCAGCACGTTGGGTAACAGGAAACGCAGCACCACCGAGACATGGCTGTCGCCGCAAGCGCGCGCCGACTCCACCCAGCCGAGGTTGCGGCGGACGTTCACCTCGGCACGCGCAAAGCGGATGTAGAACGGCAGGTTGATGATGGCGGTTGCGACGACGATGTTCTCGACGCGATTGCCGAGCGCAGCAACCATGGCCATCGCGAGCACGAACAACGGAAAGGCCATCAGCACATCGACGAAGCGGCCGACCACTCGGTCGAGCCGGCCGCCGGCATAGCCGCAGAGCGAGCCGATCACGGCGCCAAGCGCAAAGGATATGCCTACCGCTGTCACAGCGATGGCAAGGTCAAGGCGCGCGGCAACGACGAGGCGGCTGAATACGTCGCGCCCGAGTTGATCGGTCCCGGCCCAGTGCGCTGCGCTCGGCGGCTGAAGCGCTAGCGGCACATCGGAGGCGACCGGATCGTAAGCCACGAGAGCAGGCCCGACGATTGCGACCAGGGCGAGCGCAAGCGTACCGGCCGCAGCGATCGCGGTCACCGGATTTCCACGCAGCACCCAGACGGTGTGGCGAAGCGTCGAGCTGGCCCCAAGGTGCGTCATGCGACCGTCGCCCGCGGATCGGCGATGCCATAGACCAAATCGACCAGGAGATTCACGATGACAAAGATGGTGGCCATCAGAAGCACGAAGCCCTGCACCGGCGCGTAGTCGGAAACCAGGAGCGCATCGAGCGCATAGGAAGCCACGCCCGGCCAGGAGAAGACCTTTTCCACCAGCACATTGGCGCCCAGCATGGTGGAGAACACAATGCCCGCGATGGTAATCACCGGCAGGATGGCGTTGCGCAAAGCATAGGTCACCACGATGCGCCAGCGCGACAGCCCGACCGAGCGCGCAGTGCGCACGAAGTCGCTGCCAAGCGACACCAGCATCGAGGCACGGGTAATGCGGGCCAGCGGCGCGATCACGAACAGCGCCATGGTGAAGGCCGGCAGCATCAGCTGCCGAATGGCCGCCCACCAGCCGTCGAGATCGCCGGCAAGCAGGAAGTCAATCACCAAGAAGCCGGTGCGTGACGGCGGCAGTGTGGCGAAGACATCCACCCGTCCGGTCGGATCGGGCGCGACGCCGAGCAGATAGTAGAACACATAGATCAGAAGCAGGCCGGAGACGAAGGTCGGTACGCACACCCCGAGCGAGCAGAACAGCCGCACGCCGTGGTCGATGAGCGAGCCCGGCCGCAGCGCCGCCAGAACGCCGAGCGGCACCGCCGAGGTCAGCGCAATCAGAAGCGCGGTGAGTGTCAGCTCGAACGAGGCCGGCAGGCGCTCGCGCAAATCCTTCTCGACCGATTGACCGGTCATCATGGAGCGGCCGAGATTGCCGCGGCCGACGTCATAGAGATAGATCGCAAGCTGCTCCGGCATCGGCTTGTCAAGCCCGAGCTGCTTGCGGATCACCTCGATCTCCTCCTTGCCGGCATTGGGCCCGGAGGCGAAGAACACAGCGGGATCGCCGGGCAGCACCCGCATCAGCAGGAACGTGAAGACCAGGACGCCGAACAGCGCCGGCAGCGAGGAAACAAACCGCCGTGTCGCCCGGATAAGCGTTGCACCAATCGTGCCCATGGGTTGTCGCCGATTCGTCCCTGCCGCCTGACTATTTCCGGGTGAGATTGCGGTAATCCACCTGGCGAGTGAACTGGTAGACATAGCCGTCGAGGGTCGGCGCCATCACCGCGTCCTGCGCCGGCTGCCAGAGCGGGATCTGCAGCATCTGATTGAAATGGATGGTGTTGAGTTCCCTGCCCGCCGCCTCGTACTTTGCCTTGTCGGTCTCGAAGCGCGCGGCCTGCGCGATCTTTTCGAGTTCGGCATTATCCGTGGAGGAATAGTTCCAGCGCTGATTGCCAGTATAGAAGTTGCGATAGAAATAGTCGGTGGATGGCAGCCAGGCGACGATGCCTTCGGTAAAGAACGGCAGCTTCTTTTCGTTGATCGCTGTCGACATCTGCGCGTCTGGCAGCTTCTGGATATCGACCTTGATGCCGATCTTTTCCAGGGACTCCTTGACCAGGGCGGCCAGCGGCTCGGCGGTCGACGCCTGGCCGACATTGAAGCTGAACGTCGTGGCAAATCCCTCCGGCATGCCGGCCTCCTTCAGATAGGCCCGCGCCTTGTCGAGATCGAGTTTCACCGGTTGCGGAATCGGATAGGCGCCGCCCGGCGCCTTGCCGTCGGGCCAGCTCGCACCGAACAACGGCGCACCACGGCCGAATAGCGCCGCCTTGAACATGTCGTCATAGGGCAGCGCGTAAGCGATGGCACGACGCACATTCACGTTGTCGAAGGGCGGGATCTTGTTGTTCATGGTGATGAATGTCACCGCGTTGTATTGCGGCGTCGAGATCACCTTCAGCTTGCCCTTGGCCTCGAGTGACTGCACATCGCTCGCCTGCAGGTCGATCACGAGGTCTGCATCGCCGCGCTCGACCAGGTTGGCACGCGTCGCCGGCTCCGGCACCGACTGGATGATCAGCCGCTTGAAGAAGGCGGGCTTCTCGGGCGTGCCGCGATTCCAGGTTTCGTTTCGCTTGGCGATGACCTGCTCGCCCGGCCTGAAGGTATCGACGACATAGGCGCCGCTGCCCGCCTCGTTCTCCTTCAGCCAGGTCAGCGCCCAGGGATCCTCCGGTGTCGCATGCGCCTTCGCGAGCTTGGAATTGATGATGATGGGATAGACGGTCGCAAGATTGGGTAGCGCGAGCTTGTCCGGCCGCGGCAGCGTGACTTCGAAAGTCAAGGGATCGATCACCTTGAACTGGTCCGCGCTGGTCATCGAGCCTGTGAGCAGCTGCGCCTTCCCAAGCACCGGCGCGGTGACGCATCGGTCGAGCGACCATTTCACGTCCTCCGCGGTGACGGGCGAGCCATCATGAAACTTGGCGTCGGGCCGCAGCTTGAAGGTGATTTTCAATCCGTCGGGACTGACCGTGTAGGATTCGGCGAGTTCGCCGGTAACAGTATCGAGATCGAATACCCATTTGCCGTTGAGTTGCTTGCGCCCGAACGACACCAGGCGATCGTAGGAACTCATGCTCAGCGCGAAGGACTCGCGGGTCGAACCCGGAATGTTCGGATCGAGCGTATTGACCGCAGCACCGGTCACATAGCGGAGTGTTTCGGCGCGGCTCTGCGCATGCGCGACGGCCGCGGTCAGCGTCACCGCGAGCAACGCGGCGGCAGCCGGAAAAAGACGCCTGGAAACGGAGAAACACATCGCTTCGGTCCCTTTGTTAAGCAGCCTACCCGGACGCGCTGTCAGGCAGGCTAAAAGGCAGCAAATCATATGCCAAGATGACGGCGCGACACCTGCGTGCGAAGATGACCGTCATGTCCCATTGTCAATCGGCGCTGGTTCACGCCGGATGACGGCCTGCGCAACGTCGTAGGCCTGGAAGGCCGCCCAATGCTTGTCGATATCGGCGCGAAACAGCCCGCGCGTGACGCCGTGCACGAGCTTCGGCACAGCCGTTGTCATGGCGTTGATCGATGACCCCGACGGGCCAAAGCTCATCGTGGACGCAATGGCGAAGAGATGGATATCGGCAATCCAGGGTGTTTCGCTAGCCACGCGCTCGCACAGGGCATAGTCGTCGGCAAGATAGGGAAAAGCGCCAAGCCGTTGGCTCTCTTCCTCGCGTGGCGGCGTATAGCGATCGGCCCAGCGCGCGATATTGTGGGCACAGCGGGCAAGCTCGCCGCGGCTGGCGAAATCCACCTCGATGCCGGTCGCGCAAATGATGAGATCGGCTACGATCTCCCTGCGCGGCGTCTGCAACACAACCCCGTCGGCACTTTCCCGCGCGGTCGTGACCGGCGCCCCCTCGTGGAGACGAAAGGTCGCATGAAGCGCACAACGGTCATAGGTCGCTTGCGGAAAACCTTCGCGCGTTTCGAGGATGGCGCGCATGAAGCGCCAGCGCCAGGAATCGTCCAGCTCGGAGAAATGCCTTAGGAAGCCGCGGAAGGTCAACCAGCGGTAGGGTTGCACCAATTGGATCTCCGCTCGTCGGCAGAGCAGATCGACCCTGCTGGCGCCTGCTTCCAGCGCCATGGCGGCGTTGTCGAACGCGGAAGCACCGGCACCGATGACGGCGACGCGCTTGTCCCGCAGGGCCTCGAAATCGATGGGCGCGGCGCAATCGACGCAGCGCGAGACCGGTAAATGAGCAAACGGGGCGGGAACGCTCCAATCGCCCATGCCTTCCTGGCCGGTCGCGAGCACGATCTTCCGTGCGTAGAGCGTCTCCTCGCCGTGCGGGCCCAGAATTGTCGCCCTCAAGAGGCTGTTCGCCGCGGGCGCGATGTCGGTGACTTTCCAACCATTGCGCACCGGCAGATCGAGCACCTTACGGTACCACAGCAGATAATCGGCCCAATATTCGCGGGGGATCAGGCCAAGATCGCGCCAGCTCTGATCGCCAAACTTCGCTTCGTGCCAGGCCTGGTAGGTCAGGCTCGGAATGTCGAGATCGGGACCAGTATAGTCTTTGGGGCTGCGCAGCGTCGGCATGCGCGCATAGGTCCGCCACGGGCCCTCAAGGCCCTCCTCGGCCTTGTCCAGCACGAGACTATTCGTGACCTGCGAACGTTTGAGTCCAAAGGCGATGGCAAGGCCCGACTGACCGGCGCCGACGATCAACACGTCGAGCGCGGGTCTGCCGTCCGGGCCTGTCACCGGCGTCAGCCATGGCAGGCTCGGATGGGCTATGCAAGCGAGCTCGGCACGGACCCGCGCGGCGAGAGCTGCAAGACGATCGCTCATGCAGCGCTCCATGCGCGGCCACCATGCACGCTGCCCTCGCCACCGGCATCACGCAGCATCGCCAGTGTGTCTTCGGCGCCAGCGACATCGCGGTCGACCAGTGCAACAACGGCCCCCTCGCGGGCGAACAGCAGCGCGCTTGCCCGGCCGACCCCGGAACCGCCGCCGGTGACGACGGCCGCACGTCCCGAAAGTCTCATCTCACTGTCCTCCGCCGTAATCCCGCAGCCAGCCGCTCAAATGGGCCGCCGAGGCGTCACAGTCGAATTTCGCGCGCCAGCCAAATTCGTCGGTAAGGCGCGTGACCGACAGCGGCGCCCGCGTCGCCCCATGCACGGTCACCGTCGGCGTCTCGCCGGCCGCCGCGAGGCGGCAGACCAGACCGGGGCGCCGCGATGCAAATGCCTTGCCCCAGGCCTCGGCCGTGAAGCTCTCGCCGCTCGCGATGTTGTAGAGCGCATGACGTGGCCTTTGGGCGTCAAGCAGAAGTGCCACGGCGTCGGCGACATCAGGCGCATAGACCCAATCCCGCATCCCGGGATTGCTGAGCAGTGCAGGCGCGCCACGCGCCAGACAATCAACGATCTGCGCCTGCGGCGACGGCGTGTCGCGCACCCCGCCTACCCGCTCGAACGGCCCAAATACGCCGGACAGCCGCACGCTGATAACGTCTGCCTGCCAGAGCTCCGCAAGCCGCGCTGCGACACGCTCGGAGGCAAATTTCGTGATCGCATAGAGCGATTGCGGCTCACAGGGCGTCGTCTCATCGAGCACGGGATAGTGCTGGCCACTGCTCCCATAGGCTGCGGCGGACGACAGGTTGATCACCCGCCGCACACGAGCGCGCTCTGCCGCTCGCAGAATCGGCACCTGGGCCAGCAAATTGACGGCCAGAATTCGCTCCGGCTCTGCCGCGTCACGCGCCTCTCCCGCTGTGATCGCAGCGCCTAGCACCAGCGCGTCGCAACCGCTCCGGATTGCGGCATCGACGCTGGCGCGATCGGTGACATCGCCCGGGATCATCCGAAACCGCTCGCGGGACACAAATGCCCGGCGCGCTGACGCCGGCAATTCCGCGCAATCGAACAGCGTCACCATGTGCCCACGACCGAGCAAGAGCTGCGCGATATTGAGTCCGACGAATCCGGCGCCGCCGACGATCACGACGTTCATCGCATGACCCGTTTACAGAAGCTTCGCACCGAAATTCTGCTCCGGATCCATGTCGGCCACGAGCCGACCTGTCGGCTTTGCCGCCTCCCCACCACTGCGCGCAAGGAAGCGGCCGGAGCCGGGCAGCGCAGACAACTTTCCGGCGTCGACAATCACCCGGCCGCGCGACAGGACCGTCACCGGCCAGCCTTGCACGGAGCGGCCGACGAAGGGCGTGTAGCCGGTCAGATCGTGCATCATCTCGTCGGTGATCGTCACGCGGCGGTCGGGATCCCAGATCGCGATATCAGCGTCCGCCCCGATCGCGATCGAGCCCTTGCGGGGATGCAGATTGTAGATCCTCGCAGGCGCTGTCGCGGTGAGCTCGACGAATTTCTCCAGACCCAACCTGCCCATCGAGACCATGGCGTCGAACAACAGCGGCAGCCGCAGCTCAAGGCCGGGCAAGCCATTCGCCACCTGCTTGAAGGTCGGGTTTGGCCCGGCCCGCAGCTTTCCGGTCTCGTCAAAACGATAGGGCGCATGATCGGACGAGATGGTCTGCAGATCGCCGAGCGACAGCGCGGTCCACAGTGCCTCCTGGTCGGCGGCGCGGCGCGGGGGTGGGCTGCACATCCATTTCGCACCCTCGACGCCCGGGCGATCGAGATCGTCGGCGGTGAGGAACAGATATTGCGGACAGGTCTCGGCGAAGACCTTCAGCCCCTGCCCGCGCGCATCGCGGATCACCCTGGCGCCTTCAGCGGTCGAGACATGGAAGATCATAATGGGTTGATCGACCAACGCCGCCATGCCGATCAGGCGGTTGAAGGCTTCAGCCTCGGAGAACCGCGCATGGCTGATCGCGTGATACTTGGGATCGGTATAGCCGCGGGCGAGCAGGCGTTTCACCATCCAGGAGATGATGCCGTGATTCTCCGCATGCGCGCAGAGCATGGCGCCGCTCTCGCGCGCAGCGACCAGGATGTCGAGCAGCGGCTCGTCGTCGATCTTCAGCCGGTCATAGGTCATGAAAATCTTGATCGAGCCGTGGCCTTTGCGGATCAGCGCCGGCAAATCGCGCTCCAAGGTCTCGCGGGTCGGATCGGCGATGATCATGTGGAAAGCGTAATCGATCACCGCCCCCCTGCGCGCGAGCGCGTGATACTCCTCCAGCACCTGCGACAACTGCATGCCGACATGCTGGGCGGCAAAGGAGATCACCGAAGTGGTGCCGCCGAAAGCGGCCGAGGTGGTCGCACTCTCGAAAGTGTCGGCATTCATGATGCCGGCAGCGGAAAGCTGCTCGATATGGCAATGGCTGTCGACGCCGCCCGGTATCACGTATTTGCCACGCGCATCGATCTCGCGCTTGCCAGGGCCGAGGCCGCGGCCGATTGCGGCGATCATCTCGCCGCTGATGGCAACGTCCGCCTCGAATACGTCGGTCGTGGTGGCGACGCGGCCGCCCCGAATGATCAGGTCATAGGCGGGCTCGGTCATGACAATCTCCGTAACGGTACCTCTTGAAAAAACGCTGCGCACGACCGCCAGCGTCGCGGGCGGCGCCCTTGCCCCGAGCGCATGACAGTTTCACGCTGCCCATGGCATAGTGATTGCTTACGTTTCTCCGCGTCAACACAGCTCAAGCAGGAAGCTCCCATGTCCCGACCGCGCATCATGGTCATCAACCCGAACTCCAATCGCGTGGTGACGGCTGGTCTCACAGAGGCGCTGAAGCCTTTGATGTTCGCCGACGGCCCGGAGATCGTGTGCGAGACATTGGCTGAGGGCCCCTTCGGTGTGGAGAGCCAGGCCGATGCCGACAGCGTCGCGATGCCGCTGCGGCGCCTCGTCGAGAGCGACACTCAGTCCGCGGCTTTTGTGATTGCCTGCTACAGCGATCCCGGCCTGCATGTCTCCCGCGAGGCGACGACGCGGCCGGTGCTCGGCATTGCCGAATGCGGTGTGCTCACCGCGCTGACGCGCGCCGAAACCTTCGGCGTCATTGCCATCGCGCAGCGTTCCATCCGCCGTCATCTGCGCTATCTGCGGCAGATGGGGCTGATGGACCGCCTTGCCGCCGAGCGTCCGCTCGACATGACCGTGGCGGAAACCGCCTCGGGCGAAGGTACGCTCGCCAGGATGATCGCGGTCGGGCGCGCGTTGAAGGAAGAAGATGGCGCAGGCGCCATTGTGATGGGCTGCGCCGGCATGGCTCGCCACCGCAAGTCGCTGGAACACGCACTCGGCATCCCCGTGATCGACCCGACCCAGGCCGCCGTCACCATGGCGCTCGGCGCCGTGCAGTTCGCGTCGCGATGATTGGGGCGTTGTGATCATCACGGCGGCGGAATCGCCCCGGCGCGGCTCGTGATCAGGCCATAATGCTCGATGCGGCGGTGGCGGGCAAAATCGAAGATGGTTTGCTTGCCGAACACAGTGGCGTCGAGGTCGCAGGGATGGACGAGTAATTCGTCACCTTCGGTCTTCGCCTCCGCAACGATCTCGCCATCGGGATTGACGATCAGGCTGCCGCCGATCATGGGATGGCCGTCCTCGACACCGGCCTTGGCTACCGCAATCACCCAGCAGGAGTTCTGGTAAGCGCCGGCCTGCACCGACAGGCGATTGTGGAACAGCCGCTTTTGGGGTCCTTCATTGTTCTTCTGGGAATTGACTGATGGGGTGTTGTAGCCAATCAGAACCATCTCGACGCCTTGCAGGCCCATGACCCGATAGGTCTCTGGCCAACGGCGATCGTTGCACACGGCCATGCCGATGATGCCACCGAGATTGCGCCAGACCGGAAAGCCGAGATCGCCGGGCTCGAAATAGCGCTTCTCAAGATGTTGATGGGTGCGCTCCGGATCAAACTCGACATGTCCCGGCAAGTGCACCTTGCGGTATTTACCGACGATGTTGCCGGCGCGATCGGTGAGAATGGCGGTGTTGAAATGACGGCCTTCGGGCGTCAGCTCGGCATAGCCGAAGCACATCGCCATCTCGCATCTGGCTGCGTGCTCGAACAACGGCCGCACTGCGTCATTTGGCATCTCCCGCTCGAACCAGATGTCGGCCTCGGAACGGTCCTCGTGATACCAGCGCGGAAAGAAAGTCGTCAGCGCAAGCTCCGGATAGACAATGAGGTCCGCGCCTTTGCTCTTGGCTTCAGTCATCAGCGCAATCATGCGTCGGACCACGACATCGCGCCCCTCGGCACGCTGGATCGGCCCCATTTGGGCGGCGGCAACGTTGATCATGCGCATGACGCTTCGTCTCCATATGAAATGTGCGGCTCAGGCATTGAAGGCCGCCTGCGCTTCCGGCCGCAATGATCGCGGCTTCGTCGCCGTGAACATTTTTGCCGGCGCAGATGAGCTTTTGCCACCGCTACGGCGCAGGTCGCATTCATGTAGGCGTCGGCCCCATCTGAGCGGCGGCGGCGCGAAGAAGCCGGGTCAATCATGCCTCCAATCTGTGCGACCTGCTGCCTCGATAGGCGCGACGCGCCGTGCGCGGTTGCACTGCCTTTCGGGTCTATTACGCGAAAGCATGACGACGATTTCAATCACTCGTGCTATGATATTTTGTTGGAGACCATAACCAGTATTTATACATGAACCTGCGCCAACTCGAGATTTTGCGTGCGGTCGTTCGGCATCGGACCACGGTTGCCGCGGCGGACGAACTGGCCCTCTCGCAGCCGGCGATCAGCAACGCGCTCAAGGCGATGGAGGCTCAGGCGGGCTTTGCGCTGTTCGAGCGTGTCAACAACCGCCTGTTCCCGACGAGCGAGGCGATGGCCTTGTACAAGGAGAGCGAGGCGATCTTTGCGCTTCACGCCAAGCTCGAAAACCGCGTGCGCGATTTGCGGGAATGCCGCGCGGGACATCTCTCGATCGTGGCGACGCCCCCGCTCGCCTACAGCGTCATTCCGCCTGCGATATCGGAGTTTCTGCGACAGCGGCCGCAGACACGGATGTTCTTCGATGTGCGGCGCTATGAGGGAATTATCGACGGGCTCCTGAGCCACGTGGCCGAGCTCGGCTTTGCGCTCGGCTTCTCGCCACATCCAGGCATCGCGCAGGAGATCGTTCACACCGGCGAAATGGTCTGCGTTCTTCCGCCCAATCATACGCTGGCCGATCGCCCGGTCATCTCGGCGTCCGACCTCGTCGGCCTGCCCTTCATCGGACTCGAGCGCGGAACACGATTGGGCGAAGCCGTCCGCGACAGCTTTGCCAGGGCCGGCGCGCCATTTCAGCCGACCGTCGAGGTGCGCTACTGCAATACGGCTTGTGTACTGGCGGCCGCCGGCGTCGGTGCCGCCGTCGTCGATCCTTTCTCACCGCGTCAAAGTGGCAGCAATGCTCTGACCGTCCGGCCATTCACGCCCATGACGCCCGCTTTGGCCTACATGCTCTGGTCGGAAGCCGAGCCGCTGTCGCGCCTGGCGAAAGCCTTCCTGAACGAAGTCCGGCAGGCGAGCCGACGGCTTGGCTAGAGAGCTCCGTGAGCTCTACGGATGATGAAGTCTCGCACGTTCGCGCGAGAACGAACGCCGGCCGCGCTTGAGACCCCAGAGCGGCTGAGCCAAGCTTGAAATGGCATCGGCCGGGCTGGACGCATCGAGGCAGACGAGATCAGCGGGACCGCCGACCTTGAGGCCATAGTCGTCCAGGCGGAGCAATCGCGCGGCAGCGTCCGTTATCATGTCGAGGCAGCCGGCCAGATCGGCCGGCCGCGAGACATGACACACATTGGCATAAAGGTTTGCCATTCTCACCAGCGAGCCGTCGCCATAGGGCGTGAACGGGTTGAGCACATTGTTGGTCGAGATCGAGCAGGTCACGCCGGCCTCGCGCAGCGGCTCGAGCGGCACCACGCCGCGCGGCACGGCGTGATCGTGGCGACGGCCCATGAGATGCAGATCGGTCGACGGCAAGACCGTCACGGCGACGCCTGCGTTGGCCAGCTGCACGGCAATCGCCTTGAAACGGTCCGGCGGCAACAGCGACATCTGGGTGGCATGGCCGACCGCGACGCGGCCGCCCCAGCCAAACTCCTCCGTCTTGCGGCAGACATATTCGATCTGCATCCCGTCGGTTGTTTCGGCGAGATCGAGATGCATGTCGATCTCGGCATCGAAGTCGCGCGCGATGGCAAAGATGCGGTCGATCTGCCGGCGCGGATCGGTATCGAAATAGGGCGCGGCCCCGATGGTCCGCGCTCCCCGGCGCAACCCTTCGATCAGGAGGTCCTCGGTGCCGGGATAATTCGTGAGTCCCTCCTGCGGGAACACGCAGATTTCCATGTCGACGGCCCATGCATAGTCACGCGCCAGCTGGCTGATCGCATCGAACCCGATCAATCCGATGCCAGGATCGAGCTCCACATGGGTGCGCATACGGGTGGTGCCATGGCTGATGCAACGCTCGAGCGTCTGTCGGCCGCGTGCATAGACATCCTCGACCGTGAAGCCGCGCTTGGCGGCCGCGGTTTCCCGCGCCGCCTCGACTACGGTCCCCTGCTCGATCCGGCAGCGGTCGAGAATGCACGTTTTGTCGAGATGGATATGCGTCTCGATCAGGCCGGGCACCAGGAGGCAGCCCGATGCATCGAGTTCGCGCCCGTCAGCCTGCAAGTCTGGCGCGATGGCAAGGATCGCGCCGCCGCCAATGCCAATATCTACGACACTGACCTCCGCATCCCGCGCGACGCGAGCGTTACGAATGATCAAGTCCATGAGCTTCATCAAAGATCCGGATCCACCGAAAACCTAGAGCATGATCCGGAAAAGTGTGAAGCGGTTTCCGACAAGATCGTGCTCAATCAAAGAGCTAAAGCGCGATGACGATTCATCCTGGTCTAATCGCGCTTTGGCGCGTCCCAAACGATGCGAGAGCTCCAAGGTAAGGCTTCGGCCGCGGAAGCGCATAGGCTCCGACCTTTGACGTCTTGAGGCCCAACGCAATCAAAGCCTCGGCCAGCTTGACCGCGCTCGCGACGCCATCGATCACGGGCATCCCATGGCGCGCCGCGAGACGTGCGGCGAGGTCAGCCATCCCGGCACACCCGAGAACAATCACTTCGGCCCTGTCTTCCTGCTTGGCGAGCTCGATCTCCGCGCCGATTTTTGCGGCTGCATCTGAGCTGGGATCATCAAGTGATAACACCGGCAGCTCGCATGCTCTCACGCGGGCGCAGCGACCGGCGAGCCCGTATTTCAGCAGATTGTTCTCGATGACGCCG